>Ga0196977_1000316_pt1 | contig 27435 bp, 23 predicted proteins | sample S3v_1013CmetaG_FD_148634 | JGI IMG/M metagenome (GOLD analysis project Ga0196977, IMG submission 148634) | Soil microbial communities from Anza Borrego desert, Southern California, United States - S3+v_10-13C | ecosystem: Environmental > Terrestrial > Soil > Desert | place: USA: California... | reverse complement strand
AAGTCAGGATCGTTGATCGGCGACGGACATTCTTCGATCACTTTCTGATGCCGACGCTGGATCGAACACTCGCGTTCTCCGAGATGGACCACGTTGCCGTGGTTGTCGGCAAAGATTTGAATCTCGATGTGACGTGGTCTCTCAACTGCTTTTTCAAGGTAGAGCGACGAGTCGCCAAAAGCAGCGGCCGCTTCCGTCTGTGCGGTTTCGAAAGCTGACCGAAGATCTTCGCGACTGTTAACGAGTCGCATGCCTTTGCCGCCGCCACCCGCCGCGGCTTTCAACATCACCGGATACCCAAACTCTTCCGCGGTTTTCTCCGCCTCTGCGAACGAGCCCAACGCCTCAACCGTTCCAGGCACGATCGGAACGCCGGCTTCGACAGCCGCCCGGCGCGCGCTCGTCTTCGATCCCATGACCTCCATTGCTTCTGCCGGTGGTCCAATAAAGGTCAAACCCGCTTGGGTCACGGCGCGCGCGAACGCCGCGTTCTCCGCCAGAAATCCATAACCCGGATGCACTGCTTCGGCCCCCGTCGAAACCCCTGCAGCGACCACGGCCTCGATGTTCAAATAGCTCTGGGCTGACGCCGCCGGGCCAATGCACACCGCCTCATCAGCCATGCGCACGTGCAAGCTCTCAGCGTCCGGCTCGGAATAGACCGCGACCGCGGAGACGCCCAACTCGCGGCACGCGCGAATGATGCGAACGGCGATCTCGCCGCGGTTGGCGATTAAGACCTTGCGGAACATTTGTTTGAAGCGTTGTGCTTTGAGCTTTGTGCTTTGTAGTTCTAGTCCAGAGTCTACGCTACGCGAACCACAAAGAACAAAGTACAAAGAACAAAGCTCAAACGACAATTGAATTGGCGGGCTGGCGCGGATCGTAGCGCACAATGATCTGTTTGCCGGGCGCGTAGTCGCCGTCGTGCGATTGTTGTTGCAGGCTGAGCGTCTGCGACGACTCGTAAATGACACCCGCGAGCATGTAGGTATAAGTGACTTGTGTGATCGTGCCGTTGAGGTCGGAGACAGCGTCAATGATGTTGCCGTCGGTCATGCGGCCTGTTTTTGAGAGACGGGTAATACGTGAGGCTTCGTCTTCAATTTTCCGGCGAAAACGATCGAGAAACGACATGCGTCGCTATGGTTGAAGGGCTCCTGCTGAAATTGAGCGACCGGCGCCGCCTTTGGCGACGTCTGACCAGCGCACGAGCACGCCATCGCGGCTGATCCAATCGTCCTCGTTTCCGAGGAGCTTGTCTTCACCGGGCATGCGTAGTTCAAACTTGGTAAACACCAGTCCACCCGCTGGAACGTCGTCGTCAGGGGTGGAGAGCGAAGCTTTGCGAATGGCGACGCGGCGTAGTGGCCGCGACTGCTCGGTGGCGACGGCCATTTCAGCGCGGGGCTGATAGCCGTTCGGATCGATGTTTTCCAGCGCCTCGGCGAGCGAGCCGTAAGGATCCGGAATGCGATCGCGCAGATCTTTGAGATCTGCGGGATATGTGTGGTAACGCCGCTGGTATTCGAGCGCCGCTGCTTCAAAGGTGTGCCAGTCAGCGCGAATTTGGGCTTCTTTCGCGAGTTCGCGTTGACGCAAACGCGCCGGAACGGTGACGCCAATCAACAAGGCAATCAAACACGCGACTGTCGCCGAAGCAACGAGTCCGCTGCGCGCGTACGTCAGTCCGCAAAACCTTACCGGCTGGGTTCGGATCGAGCTATAGAGTTTTCCGCCAAACCACAGGGTGACAAACATCACCGGAATCGAGATCCACTTCAATCGCCACGCCGCCGTTTCAGCCGCCGCGACCCACGACCAGAACTCGAACCAGCCAGTACCGCGCTGGACCATCGCCATGACTGTTTGCACGAGGAAGACGAGGACGATCAGTGAACCACTGAGCGAGAGAGCCAGGGCGCGGCCGTAGGATGGTAGTTCGTAGGCGGGCCTGGGAAGAGGTTCGCCGACGGCACGTGCGCCGCACTGTTTACAACCGCTGCTTAGTGCTCCATGAAACTTGAAGCCGCAGCACGGACAAATAGTCAAGGTTCTACCTCGAAAGACTTTCAGTATAGGGCCTGTTGGTCCTATAGGACTTAACAGCTTCGGCCGATTGCTCCTCGACCTCTACGCTTTTTACCTCCGCCCGGTTCAGTTCGCGCCACGTGTGATACATCCGGTGGGCGAAGGTCCAATAGGAACCGATCGCAAGAACCCATAGAACGGCCGGCATCCGATTGGCAAAGAAATTGTTCGAACCAGGATGAGTGCTGAGTGCTCCGATAATAAACAGTACGACCCGCTCCGGGCGGCGCAGAAAGCCTACATCGCACTTGGGAATCAAGCTCTCCGCCCGGGCGCTCGCGTAGCTTACCATAACCGAGCCCATCAGCGCGGAGCCGGCGAGAAAAACGTTAAGAGTCGAATGAGACGGTAGATCGCGGGCATAAAAGACCATTAGGCCCACGAAGACCACCATGTCGCTCAGACGGTCCAACGAAGAATCGAGAAAGCCGCCAAAACGCGTAACCCGGCCGGAAAGACGGGCCACTTGGCCGTCCAGCATGTCGAACAGATTGGCGACAATTAGCGCGATGCCGGCCCAGAAGAACGAGCCCAAGCCAAAGAGAAGACCGCAACCGACGTTCAAACTCACGCCGATAACGGTCAAGACGTTTGGACTGATATGTCCCAGGGCGAGCCAGCGCACCATGGCATCGATAATTCGCTGAGCTCCCCGTCCGATACTTGCACCAAACATTTGTTAGGTTACGTTTCTCCTCGCCGCGGGATGTGATTATGCCTGAAAACTGTCGGAAGTCCACAGATTACACAGAAACGTTACTGTTGAAATATGGTCGTGCTTTTCCCTGGGACCGCAGGCGTCTCGCCTGCCTTTCACGGCAGCGCCCGATTCGTCACTCTGCAGGCGAGACGCCTGCGGTCCCAGGGAAAAGCACGACCAGACTTCACCCTACTAGACTGAACTTCAACACTGCTAGAGAAACGTTAGCCTTCCGAATTCGCTGCCAACTCGTCGTGCAGAGTCCGCAACTGTCGGATCTCAAATGACCGTGCGCCGGCCGGTGTTCGCACCGTGACCTCGTCGCCCTCTTGTTTGCCCATCAAACTGCGTCCGACCGGCGACGTAGTCGAAATCAGACCCTGCGCCGGGTCGCTTTCTTCGGGTGTGACCAGCCGGTAGGTCACTTCTTCGTCCTTTTCGCCGTCGTAAAGAACGAGAGTCGAGCCGTACGACGCCTTGTCGCGCGGCACTTTGTTCGGATCGATCGAGGCAATCTCGCTGATTCTCTGGCGCAGTTCGACGATCCGCGCCTTCACCACGTTTTGACGGTCCAGCGCGGCGCGGTATTCGGAGTTCTCACGCAAATCGCCAAACTCGAGGGCGCGTTTGATCTCCTTCGGCAGGTGGACGCGCAGTTCGCTTTCCAGCTCGTCAAGCTCCAACTGCAGTTTTTCCTTGATAGTTCCCTGTGGTGATGACAACGATTCAACCTCTCTATAGCGGCTTATGATAATTGGCTTCGTCGGGCGCGCCAAAGGAAATTCCGGTGTCGCGCGCGGTCCTGACGAGTTGGCCGTTCGGGGGCACACTCTTGATGTTCTTGATTGCTTCCGTTATCGGCACCGTGACCACGTCGCCCGCTTGCAACGCAACCATCACGCCGTGTTCACCGTTTGCGAGTGCGCGCACTGCACACGAGCCGAAGTTTGTCGCCAGCATGCGATCGAACGCGTTCGGCCGTCCGCCGCGTTGTAGATGGCCCAAAATGACGCAGCGCGTTTCGCGTCCGGTAGCTTCTTCCAGATCGTGTTGCAGGTGATGACCGATCCCGCCGAGACGGGGCGAGTGCAGTTCGTCGCCTTTGTCCTGGTAGACGAGTTCGTGACCGATCTCGATAGCGCCTTCCGCGACGACGATAATACTGAAATTCGATCCGGCGAGATCGCGCGCGCGAATCTTGTCGGCCACGGTTTGCAGTGAAAACGGAATCTCCGGAATGAGAATCACGTCTGCGCCGCCGGCGATGCCGGAGTGCAACGCGATCCAACCGGCGTGACGGCCCATCACTTCGAGAATCATCACGCGGTCGTGTGACTCGGCAGTCGTGTGCAGGCGGTCCAGTGCTTCGGTGGCGATGTCGAGCGCAGTGACAAATCCAAACGTCAATTCCGTGCAGGCGAGATCGTTGTCGATCGTCTTGGGAACGCCGCAGACGTGAATGCCGCGTTTATCAAACTCGTTTGCGATCGTCAGCGTGCCTTCGCCACCGAGAACCACGAGCGCGTCGATGCCGAGTACGTGCATGTTCGAGATCGCTTCTTCGTAGACGGCTTCGACGCTGCGTTTTCCGCCTTCTCTTGCTCGTTCGACAAAAAAGCCGCGGTTACGTGTGCCGAGAATCGTGCCGCCGCGCGGAAGCAGTCCGCGCACTTCGCTCGGAGATAAAAGTCGGGTTTTGGTGGCGCCGAGCAGTCCTTCAAAGCCGTCTTCGATACCGATGACGCGCATGCCGTGTTCGCACGTGGCGGTCTTGACGACCGCGCGAATCACGGCATTGAGACCCGGCGCATCGCCGCCCCCGGTTAGAATGCCGATGGTTCCGTACATGTGGTTCGAGAGTCTAACATTGACGATTGCCAATTGCCGATTGCCAATTGCGTACCTCAGGACGTAAGAGGTAAGAAATTGGAAATTGGCAGTTGGCAATCGTCAATGAGTGGCGTAGCATACCAGCACTTTGGAAATCGATGACGAGGCAAAAGAGATAGTTCGCGAGATCGGCAGCGCGATCAACGAGTCAGTCGAGAATTCGACGAAAGTGGCTGAAGCGATCGAGCGTCTGCGCGAGGCGGGTTATGAAATGGAACTGACGCTGCGGCTCGAGATCGGGTTGCGGCCCCACGCCGGCGACGACGATCAAGATAGGGAAGCCGCAAGCCTCGATCTCACTGAGGAAGATTTGCAAGTACTACAGCGGATGAAGATCAGGATCGATCCTGAGCTATAGGTCCTGGAAGACCTATTCAGGCACCTCATCACTACCCGTCAGAGTCTGCTGCCGCAGTGCAGCCGCGCCCAGCAAACCACCCATACCCATCGATTCAACCGCACTGCTCGGCACGAGCATCAAGGCGCCTTTTTCCTTCAAACCTTCATACAACATATTCATCGCGCGCAGGTGAAGCGCCGTCGGATTGTCGCGATAAGATCGCGCTGCCGTTTCAAACGAGTGGGCGATCTCGACTTCCGCCTGGCCCAGGATAATGCGTGCCTGTTTCTCGCGCGCGGCCTGTGCTTCGCGCGACATCGCGTCCTGCAACGCGGGCGGGATGATCACGTCGCGCATCTCCACTGACTGCACCGTCACTCCCCACGGGTTCGAACGTTCGTCAATCAACTGCTGCAACTCTTCCTCAATCCGTTCGCGGCCGCGTAAGAGATCCGTCAGCGACGTGCGGCCGATGATGTCGCGCAACGCCGTTTGCGCGGCCCAGCTAACCGCCTGCGGATAGTTCTGCACTTCAAGCGCTGCTTTCTCCGGATCGTAGACCATCCAGAAGAGCACTGCGTCCACGTTCACTGGAACAGTGTCTGACGTCAGCGTCTCTTCAGCCGCGAAGCTGGTTGTGATCACGCGCTGGTCTACCCACGCGGGAATCGTATCGACAAACGGAATGATCCAGAACAAACCCGGGCCGCGCAGACCAACGTACCGGCCCAAACGCAGTACCACCGCACGTTCCCACTGCCGCGCGATCTTAGGTGCTTGCGCCAGCAACAGGCCGAGAACGATGCCGATGATGAGCGGAGCGAAATTCAACGTGGCCCAGGTGGCAAGACCGCCGAGCAGAGCCGGCAGGAGAAAACTTATGGCGGAAACAACGTTCATTCGCGGTGTCTCGACCGCGGGCAAACTACTCCTGGCTTGGATCAGGCTGGTAATAGGACTAGACATTTCTTTTCGTCTCCTTTGTGCGCCGGCTTTGAAGTTGATCAAGCAAATCATCGACTGAGAAGCCCATGGCTCCGGCTTCTTCGACAAACCGGTCGACAAGCTCCTTCAGGTGTTTTGCGTGTTCGTCGTGATGATTTGCGGCGAAATGGCGGGCGCTCACAAACGTTCCCACGCCTCTTCGTGTTTCGAGGATGCCGGAGCGTTCCAACTCGGCGTAAACCTTGGCAACCGTGTTGGCATTCACGCGCAGCTCCACTGCCAACTGTCTGACGGTTGGCAGTTGCTCCCCGACCCGCAGCCGCCCCGTGGCGATCGCAAACTGGATCGCCCGCGTCAATTGCGCGTAGAGCGGCATCGGGTGCGAAGGGCTCAATGAGAACATTTCGGACATTTCGAAGTTGTACTACGACAGTAGTACAACTAAGGTTTCACCCCCAGACAAACACGGATAACCACGGAGCTGACAAATCATTGCCAAACGTCCGTGTCCGTCCGTGTTTATCTGTGGCTGATTTTGCCGGAAACAATTGGCTGTGTTATCTTGTGCGGCTCTTAACCTGCCGAATTTTAGTTGCCTTTATAGGTCGAAAGAGGAGTTCAAAGACAGTATGTCTACGCCTAATGGAAACAAGACTGCTGATGGCCACCACGTTGGCAAAGTGGTGCAGATCATCGGTCCCGTGCTCGACGTCGAGTTTACGGGAGGTTACCTCCCGCCGATTTATCAGGCGCTGCGCGTCGTGTCTGACGGTTTTGACGTGCCCACACCCATCGACGTAATTGCGGAAGTGCAGCAGCATCTTGGCGAAGGACGCGTGCGCACCGTTTCAATGACGCCGACTGACGGCATGGTGCGCGGTATGCAAGCGATTGACACGGGCGGTCCGATCACAGTGCCGGTTGGCGAAGGCACGCTCGGACGCATATTGAACGTGATTGGCGAACCTGTAGATACGCTCGGTCCGGTGAAGCACACGGAACGTTATCCCATTCACCGTCATGCTCCGACTTTCGAAGAGCAGTCAACCGAACTCCAGATGTTTGAAACCGGCATTAAGGTCATCGACCTGATTCAGCCGTTTTTGCGCGGCGGCAAGATCGGGCTGTTCGGCGGCGCCGGCGTCGGGAAGACCGTTATCGTGATGGAGTTGATCAACAACATCGCGAAAGCCCGTTCCGGTTTTTCGGTGTTTGCCGGTGTCGGCGAGCGCACGCGTGAAGGAAACGACCTGCTGCGCGAAATGGTGGAGTCGCAGGTCATCCAGTTTGGCGACGAGTTCAATAAAAACTTCCACGACACTGGCCAGTTTGACCTGACGAAGGTCGACATGAACACCATCGGACAGTCGAAAGTGGCGCTCATTTACGGTCAGATGACCGAACCGCCCGGCGCGCGTCTGCGCGTTGCACTTTCAGGTTTGACGGTCGCCGAGTACTTCCGCGATCAGGGTCTCGACGTGCTGCTGTTCATCGACAACATCTTCCGCTTCACGCAGGCCGGTTCGGAAGTGTCCGCGCTGCTCGGACGTATGCCTTCGGCGGTCGGTTATCAACCAAACCTCGCCACGGAAATGGGCGAAATGCAGGAACGCATCACGTCGACGAAGACGGGTTCGGTTACTTCAATTCAAGCTGTGTACGTGCCTGCTGACGACTACACCGATCCGGCGCCGGCAACGACCTTCGCGCACCTCGACGCGGTCACCGCGTTGTCGCGACAGATCGTCGAGCTCGGCATTTATCCCGCGGTCGACCCGCTCGCTTCGTCGTCACGTATTCTCGATCCGCGCATCATCGGTCGCGAACACTACGACACAGCGCAGGACGTGAAGCGTGTGTTGCAGCGTTACAAAGACCTTCAGGACATCATCGCTATTTTGGGTCTCGATGAGTTGTCAGACGAAGACAAGCTGATCGTCTCTCGCGCGCGCAAGATCCAGAGGTTCTTCTCGCAGCCGTTCTTCGTGGCCGCGCAGTTCACCGGTCTCGAAGGGAAGTACGTGAAACTCGAAGACACCGTGCGCGGCTTCCGCGAACTGGTCGACGGCAAGCACGACGACCTTCCCGAGCAGGCGTTCTACATGGTCGGCACGATTGAAGAGGCAATCGAAAGAGCCAAGACGATCGCCCGTTAAACTCAACTATGGCGGACAAGATTCAACTCGAAGTAGTTACACCTGAACGGCGTGTGCTCGCGGAAACGGTTGATATGGTTACCGTGCCGGGATTGGGCGGTGAACTCGGAATTTTGCCGGGACACACGCCGTTGATTTCGCAGCTTCAGACGGGCGTGCTCACGTACGTTCAGGACGGAAAGAATTCTTCCTTGCATGTTTCGGGCGGGTTCGTGGAAGTGCGCGACGATCACGTTTCGGTGCTGGCTGAGGTTGCAGAACGCCCGGAAGAGATCGACGCCGCGCGTGCGAGACTCTCGCGCGAGCGGCTCGAGAAGCAACTGAATCAGTGGAGTGGAACAGAAGAGGATTTCGAAGTAGCGCGGGCGAAGCTGGACCGATCTCTGGTACGGTTACAGCTTGCCTCGCCGTCTAGGTAGGATTTATCGCCGCTTTCATTTCTCTTACGGCGGTTTCCAGTCCAACAAAAATAGCGCGGGCGATGATGTTGTGGCCGATGTTGAATTCGGTGATCTCGCCGATCCGCGCCACCGCACCGACGTTTCGATAAGTCAGGCCGTGACCCGCGGCCACGTTCAATCCTTTACGCAGCGCGAGCTCCGCGCCTTCTCTCAATCTTTGCAATTCACGCGCTGAACGTTCGGCTCCTTCGCCGTGAATGCCACGCGCGCCGAGCGTCGCGTCAGCATAAGCAGCGGTACACAACTCAACCTGCTGCGCGCCCACCTGTTGCGCCACTTCGATCTGTGCCGGATCGGGATCGATAAACAAACTCGTCATGATCCCCGCTTCACGGATCCGGTCCACCGCCTTGCTGACGACTGCGATGTTTGCTTTCGCGTCGAGCCCGCCTTCAGTCGTGATCTCGTTTGGTCGTTCAGCAACGAGCGTGACCGCGTCGGGTGTTGCTTGTAATGCGATCTCCAGCATCTCGTCAGTCGCGGCCATCTCCAGGTTGAGATAAGTCGTTACCGAGTCGCGTAACAATCTAATATCGAGATCCTGTATATGACGGCGATCGCCGCGCAGGTGAACGGTGATGCCGTCCGCGCCCGCTTGCTCGCATGCCATCGCCGCGGCGATCACGCTCGGTTCGGGAGCGCGGCGCGCCTGGCGCACGGTAGCGACGTGATCGATGTTGATGTTGAGGCGCGCGGTCATCGTCTGCATTATAGGACGTAAGGGACCTATTCTTTTAACTCGTGCACGGCCCTGATGGCGCCGTTGTAAACGCCGCGTCGCGCCTGCTGCCGGATCAATCCCACTTCACTCAGCATGCGAAAGCTATCGCTCATCAAACTGATCTTGCTGCCTTCGTTGTGGTCCCAACGCACGGGCACTTCCTTCAGTCTCAATCCGGCACGGTACGCGAGGTAGAGTAGTTCCACGTCGAAACCAAACCGGTCAACAGTCGCCGCTTCAACGAGCGGCCGGCACACGCTCATGCGAAAAGCTTTGAACCCGCATTGTGTGTCCCAGAACGGCAAACCGGTCGCGAGTCGCACCGCCAGATTGAAAACCCTTCCGCCTTGCTCGCGCCGCCACGGTTGATGCACGCCGATCAACTTGCGATCCAGTGCACGCGACCCGAACGTCACGTCATATTGTCCAGTAGTAATCGGTTCGACGAGTTTCGGGGCTTCGGTGATCGGCGTCGAAAGATCGGCGTCTGTAAACAACGCGACATCACCGCGCGCGGCGAGTAGTCCGAGCCGCACAGCGCGACCCTTTCCGAGATTTGATTTGTAACTGATGACCGAGGTTCGCAGGTTGCCGCTGTCGCTGAAAATCGCGCGCGCAATCCCGGCGGTGTCATCGGCGGAACCGTCGTCGACGACGATCACTTCCGCGTCGGGCCAGCTTTCGCGCAGGTAATTTACGACCGCCAGCAGGGTATTCCCTAAGCGGACCGCCTCGTTATAAGCGGGAATAACGATCGAGAGAGACGCAGACATTCAAGGTGCTCGCCGGGCAATATAACACAGCGACTTGCCCCGACAATCTGACTCATCTTCGGGGACGGCGGCAAGTCGCGGCACCGTAAATCCGTGTGTTATATTTCGGGTGTGGAAGTAGCACAGCAATTCAAGGGTTACCGGAAAAGGGCTATTGGCTGGAAGTTCGCGATCACGGCCACGGCGGTGATCCTGGTGGCGGCAATAATCGGCGGCACGATCGGCAGCGCACGGCGTTTTAGCAGCCTGACTTCGATCAGCGCCAAGAACTCATATCGCGTTGCCGATGAGATCGAACGCGACTACAACGAAGCCGTCGATATTATCACTTCTAACTACTCGGGCGACATCGATCACGAGAAAGCAACTCAGGCGGCAATCCAGGGAATGCTGTCCACGCTCGATCCCCACTCCGCTTACTTTCCTTACACCGAATTTAAGAAGCTTAAAGAAGATCAGGATTCGCGCTTCTACGGGATTGGCGTAACCATCGTGCAACATCGTGACGGCGTTTACGTGCAATCAGCGGTCGAAGGCACGCCCGCAGCGAAACTCGGGTTGCGCTATGGCGACCGCATTCTCGAAGTAGACGGCAAAGACGCGCGCGAGTGGTCCAGCGAACAAGTTTCGAAAAACGTGCGCGGGGCGTTGGGCGAGCCGGTGACATTGAAAGTCGAGCGTGCGGGTTCTGAAGCGCCGCAGTACTTCACGATTGTTCGCGACGCGGTCCCGTTGTTGACGATCCGCAACGCTTACATGATTCGTCCCGGGACGGGTTACATCGGGCTAACCGGTGGTTTTCAGCGTTCGAGCGATGAAGAGTTGGCGAAGGCGATGAAACGCCTCGAGGAGCAGGGGATGCGCCAGCTTGTACTCGACTTGCGTGGTAATCCTGGTGGGTTGCTCGATCAGGCGATTGAGGTTTCGAGTGAGTTTCTGCCGCGCGGGACAAAGATAGTTTCGGTGAAAGGACGCACGGAGTACGCGCAGCCGTTTGTCTACAAGTCTACTGGTACGGATCCCGCTACGCTGCCGTTGGTGATCTTGATCAACCGCAACACGGCGTCGGCGTCGGAGATCGTTGCGGGCGCGATTCAGGACCACGGGCGTGGTTTGATTGTCGGTGAGACGAGTTTTGGCAAAGGACTCGTGCAGCGCATCTTTCAACTGCCGTTCAATACCGGGTTGACGTTGACTACGGCCCGCTACTACACGCCGTATGGGCGCTCGTTGCAGCGCGATTATTCGAGTGGTTCGCTTTACGATTACTACACGCGTCACGATCCGGAGGAGACTCCGCCCGCACCAGGACCCCGAAATCTCGAGTCACCGCTGGCGTTGTCTTCGCCGACACCGCATCCGCACACAGGACCGCCGGTGCAAACAGCCGTGGGCCGTGTGTTCTACGGCGGTGGTGGCATTACGCCGGATATCGAGGTTAAGGAACCGGCGGCGACGCCGTTGCGTTTGCGCATCGCGGAAGCGGCGTTTCACTTCACGAGACATTTGGCGGCGGGTGTTGTGCCCGGGTTGGAGTCATACAAAATTGAGAAGGTGCAGTACGGGAAGAGCGCGAAGCCGGCGGATTTTGCGATTACGGATCGGGTGTTAGAGGCGTTTCGCAACTTTGTTCGCACGCATCAGGAGAATCAGCTTCAGCCCGCGCAGATCGATGAAGAGTTGGAGTTTGCGAAGCTGAGGCTCCGTCAGGAGATCATCACCGCGGCATTTTCAAACGACGCCGGGGCCCGCGTGTTGCTCGAGAGCGACGCGCAGGTTTTACGAGCGCTCGAAGCCTTGCCCGACGCAAAGCGATTGGCCGACAACGCCCGCAACGGCGTGTGGCAGGGCTAGTTTGGTTCGGTATATTTCGTTTTCCGGTTCTGAACGCCGAAGGCGTTGGCAAGTTCCAGCCCAGGGCTGCTTCAACCCTGGGTTTTCAACAAAACAACCGTTACTAACCCTGAAAAGGGTCGGCAAGCACTATCAAGACGCTGCTCTCACGGCAATAGTCTGAGTCTCGGCTGCGCCGACTGATGTGAGGCGAGGCTTCGCCTCGCCGCAGACCGTGACCACAGGCGACCGGGCTACGCCCCTGGTATGGCCTTTGGCCGATACGGGGCGGAGCCCGAACCAGGGGCGTAGCCCCGTTGCAGAAGTAGTAAGCAGACGGCGAGGCGTAGCCTCGCCTCACATCAGTCGGCGCAGCCGAACCCACACATCAGTCGGCGCAGCCGAACCCGCAAATCAGTCGGCGCAGCCGAATCCTCAGATCAGTCGCGCAGCCGCGCCTCACAGCGGGCGGCGTAGCCGATCGTTGAGTAACTACAACAACAGCTTTCTATTGCATTCCGCGCGCTAGATTAATTATATTCGCGCCGCGTTGCGTAACACCGTTCAGCCTTTTTTCTAAGGCAATCGTTCTATCCCACGCAGTTTATTAAACAGTCAGAGTTGAAAGGATACTTTCGTATGAAAGACCGGTCGCGCTCCGTTTACGATTTTGGATTACTAGTGGTGATCGTTTTGGCAGTGGCCCTCGCTACTGTCACTGTCTATTCGCAAACCCAGACTCCCACGCAAACAACAGCGCCCGGTCCCACTGCCGCGCAGTCTCCGCGAGCAACTCCCAGCCCGAGCCCAACGCCCACGCCCATCAACTGGTCCACCGATCCGATGCTCAAGCGTTTTGTCTTCCGCAGCATTGGCCCCGCCAGCATGGGCGGGCGCATCGACGACATCGCGGCGGCCGAACAGAACCCTTACATCATCTACGTGGCGTTTGCGACCAACGGCGTTTGGAAATCGACCAATAACGGCACGACTTTCACGCCCGTCTTCGACACGTACGGCACGCATTCAATCGGCGACGTCGCAGTTGCGCCATCCGATTCAAACATCGTCTGGGTCGGAACCGGCGAGGCTAACAATCGCCAGAGTTCCAGTTTCGGCGACGGTATTTACAAGTCAACAGACGGAGGCAAAACGTTCACAAAGATGGGGCTCGAAGATTCGCAAACAATTGCCCGCATCGTGATCGATCCGAAAGATCCAAACATCGTCTACGTCGCGGTACTGGGCCACCTCTTCGGTCCCAACAAGGAACGCGGTGTTTACAAGACCACTGACGGCGGCCGCACCTGGACCAACGTGAAGTTTATTGACGAAGACACCGGCTTCACCGACCTCGCGATGGACACCTCCGACAGCAAGATCCTCTACGCCGCTTCTTATCAGCGACGCCGCACCAGCTTCGGATTCAACGGCGGTGGACCAGGCAGCGGCATCTGGAAAACGATCGACGCCGGTAAGACGTGGAAGAAACTCGAAGGCGGAGGTTTGCCGGAAGGACTGCTCGGCCGCATCGGTCTGGACGTTTCGCGTTCGAACCCAAACATCGTTTACGCGCAGATGGAAGTCGGCGCGAGCACCGGAACCGGCGGCGAAGATCCGGTTGCGGGTCAAACAGCGCCGAGTCCGAGTCCGTCGCCATCGGCGAGCGCTTCACCTTCGCCGAGTCCGACTGCTTCGCCGACGCCCGGCCCGCCCGATCCGAAGAAATCAGGCGTGTGGCGGTCGGATGACAAAGGACGCACGTGGCGCATCGTGAGTAACGAAAACAATCGCCCGATGTACTACACCCAGATTCGCGTCGATCCGAAGAACCCGGAAAATGTTTACGTCGGGGGTTTGAATTTCAGCAAGTCAACGGACGGCGGCAAGACTTTTCGTTCGCTGCAACAGGGCATCGCGCATAGTGACAATCACGCGATCTGGATCAATCCCGCAAACGGCGATCACCTGATGGTTGGTAACGATGGTGGTTTGAATGTCAGTTACGATCAGGGCGCGACGTGGGAGTTCGTTAACACTATCCCTGCCGCACAGTTCTACGCGATCGGCGTAGACATGCGAAAGCCGTATTACGTGTACGGTGGTCTGCAGGACAACGGATCGTGGGGTGGACCAAGCCAGACGAGAAGTCAGCAGGCCGGAATCACGAACGCGGATTGGTTTCGCGTCGGCGGTGGTGACGGTTTCTACACGCAGGTCGATCCGACAGACTACAACATCGTTTACGCAGAGTCGCAGGGCGGCGCGATGCAGCGTCTCGATCTGCGTACCGGACGCAGCGTAAGTATTCGCCCGCGCGGCGTGCCGCGCCGCGGTGGTCGCGGACAGGGAGGACAAGGCGGCGGTGCTGCTCCTGCGGCGAGTCCATCGCCGGGAGCATCGCCGAGTGCCTCGCCGGGCGCGTCACCGACTCCCGACACTCAAGCGCAACTCGCTGCTTTCGCGGCCGCGCAGGGGTTCGGTGGTTTTGGCGGTAATGCGAACCTTGCGTCTAACGTAGTACCCACGCCGGGCCCAAACGAAGTCTATCGTTTCTACTGGAGCACGCCGATCCATCTCTCCCCGCACAATCCGCGCGTGCTCTACGCGGGCGGCAATCGTCTGTTCCGCTCCATGGACCGCGGTGATACCTGGACCACGACAATCGATCTCAGCAAACAGATCGATCGCAACACGTTACCGATCATGGGTGTGCCCGGCAATAAGCCGATGGCTTCAAAACACGACGGCTACACCGGCTACGGTTATGTGGTGACGGTTGCGGAGTCGCCGAAAGTGCCGGGCATTCTTTGGGTCGGAACTGACGATGGCAACGTGCAGGTGAGTCGCGACGGCGGCGCGACCTGGACGAACGTTGCGAAGAACGTTCCCGGTATCGGCGACACATATCACATCTCGCGGGTCGAGCCGTCGAATTACGATGCGGGCACGTGCTATCTCGCCGTCGACGGTCATCGTTTGGACGATCTGAAGCCCTACCTCTTCGTGACACGTGACTACGGCGTAACCTGGACGTCGCTCGTCAACAATTTGCCGAAGTGGGGCACGGTCAACGTCGTGCGCGAAGATCCAAAGAACAAGGATCTGCTGTATGTCGGCACGGAGTATGGCTTGTACATCTCGCTGAATGGTGGCGCTGAGTGGAAGCCGTTTATGTCGGGCATGCCGACGATGCGCATTGACGACATTCTGGTCCATCCACGCGACAACGATCTCATCGTCGGCACTCACGGGCGCGGCATTTACATTCTCGACGACATCACGCCGTTGCAGCAGTTATCGAAGAAGGTGATGGATTCTGAAGTACACCTGTTTGAAGTCAGGCCCGGAACGATCTGGATGAACGATCCGCGTCTCGGCCGTTATTGGGGCGGCGCGAAACTCTTCCGCGGAGCCAATCCCGCGCCCGGCACCGCGATCAGTTATTACTTGAAATCCGCGCCGTCAGGCGACGTGAAGATAGCTATCGCTGATTACACCGGCAAAGTCGTGCGGAACATTACCGGCACGAAGGAAGTTGGCTTGAACAGAGTGCAGTGGAACTTGCGCAGCGATCCGCCTCCGCGACCGGCTGGTGGTGGCGGCTTTGGCCGTGGTGGCGGCGGTGGTGGCGGCGGCTTCAACAACATCTTCACCCAGGGCTTGCCGCTCGAAGCTGGTGCTTACAATCTGAAGCTGACGGTCAACGGGAAGGACTATACGACGAAAGTCGTGATCGAAAACGACCCCGGGTTTCAACCATAGATTCGACAGATCACGCACTTCAAATAGTAGGTCTCGGGCATCCCAAGCAACACGGGATGATCCGAGGCCTGCATGCGTGTCTCTATCACCTGCACGCGGCGGTGCGCGTCGATCGCCGCCTGGTCCACAATCTCTAGGAACAGATCTTCCGAAACGTGATACGAGCAGGTGCACGTAATCAGCACGCCGCCGGGATTCAACAGCTTCAACGCACGCAAGTTGATCTCTTTATAACCGCGCAAGGCAGACTTCAAACTCGCGCGATTCTTCGCGAACGCGGGTGGGTCGAGCACGATCGCGTCAAAACGCTCGCCACTTGTTTCGAACTCCCGCAGCGCGTCGAAAACGTTTGCTTCGCGAAAGTCAACATTGGTCAAGTTGTTTAGCTGTGCATTATGGTTCGCCGCCGCGATTGCGTCGGCCGAGATATCGATACCGATCACCTCTTCGGAAACGCTCGCGAGATGCAACGCAAACGCGCCGTTGAACGTGAAGCAGTCAAGTGCGCGTCCGCGACCGGTAGTTTGCGCGGCTGTTCGTGCGGCGAGCCGGTTCTCGCGTTGATCGAGAAACGATCCGGTCTTTTGTCCCGCACCCGGTGAGACCACGAAACGCAATCCGTGTTGCAAAATCTCAAACTCGTCAGGCGCTTCGCCGTAAACTGTCGCCGCGATCAGCGGCAGTCCTTCAAGCTCGCGCACGCGCGCATCGTTGCGCTCGATGACGGCACGCGGCTGAAACGCTTCGATCAGTATTTCCGTGAACGTGCGCTTAAGCGACTCAGTGCCTTGCGACAACGTTTGCAGCACGAGCACGTCGTTGTAACGATCGACGATCAACGACGGCAGTAAGTCGCCTTCGGAGTAGACCAGCCGGTACGCGTTTGTGTCAGCAGGAATGTGGCGTCTTGACGCGGCGTCAAGAACCCGGCGGCGCCACCAATCGCGATCGATCTCTTCGTTTGTTAGCGTCAGAAACCGGAGCGCGATCTGCGAGGCACCACTGTAGAAAGCCTGGCCGATGAAGTTGCCGCGTTCGTCTTTAACGACGACAACGGAGCCGCCTTCGGCATCAACCTCGACAACGTCGCTGCGATAGATCCACAAATGCCCACGCCGCACGCGATCCGCGCCGCGCTTGTTCACCCGTACTATCTTCATTGGCACTACTCTGCCACTAATGTTAGTCTTCGCTCAACCTCGATCTATCATGGCTACCAAAACAAAAGAGGAGCGGCGCGAGCGGTTTGAAACGCCATCGGGTATCCAGCTTCCTGTTGATTTCAATCCCGAAAACACCGGCCCCGTAAACTACGAAGAAGACCTCGGCGCGCCCGGCGAGTTTCCATATACGCGCGGCATTTACAAGAACATGTACCGCGGGCGATTCTGGACCATGCGCCAGTACGCGGGTTATGCGACCGCGGAAGAGTCGAACGCGCGTTATAAGTATCTACTGTCGCAGGGCACGACCGGTCTTTCAGTCGCTTTCGATTTACCGACCCAAATCGGTCTGGACTCTGACGATCCACTCTCGCTCGGCGAGGTTGGCAAAGTCGGTGTGGCGATCGACTCGCTCGAAGACATGGAACGGCTCTTCGAAGGCATTCCACTCGACGAAGTCTCTACGTCGATGACCATCAACGCGACCGCTGCAATCCTCCTCTCGCTTTATCTTGCTGTGGCGCGCAAGCAGAACGTCTCGTTCGACAAAGTAAGAGGCACGATCCAGAACGACATTCTCAAGGAGTACGTCGCGCGCGGCACTTACATCTATCCGCCGCAACCGTCGCTGCGTTTGGTGACGGACACGTTTGCTTACTGCGCGCACGAGGTGCCGAACTGGAACACGATCTCGATCAGTGGTTATCACATTCGCGAAGCCGGTTCGACCGCGGTGCAGGAAGTTGCGTTCACGCTCGCGGATGGAATCACGTACGTTGAAGCAGCGCTCGCCGCGGGTCTGGCGGTTGACGACTTCGCGCCGCGCATCTCGTTTTTTTTCAACGCACACAACAACCTGCTCGAGGAGATTGCGAAGTTTCGCGCCGCGCGGCGTTTGTGGGCGCGCCTCATGCGCGAGCGGTTCGACGCGCACGATCCTCGTTCGCTGATGCTTCGTTTCCACACGCAGACTGCCGGTTCGTCGTTGACGGCGCAACAACCGGAAGTGAACGTCGTGCGCACGACGATCCAGGCGTTGGCCGCTGTGTTGGGTGGAACGCAGTCGTTACACACAAATTCGATGGACGAAGCGCTTGCTTTGCCGACTGAAGCGGCAGCGCGGGTGGCGTTGCGAACACAGCAGGTGATTGCGTATGAATCCGGGGTGGGGGATACGGCGGATCCGCTAGCCGGATCTTACGCGATCGAGGAGTTAACGGAACAAGTAGAGAAACTGGCGCGTGAATACCTTGAAAGAATCGACGCGATGGGTGGAATGCTGTGCGCGATCGAAACCGGTTACGTGCAGCGCGAGATTCAGGAGTCGGCTTATCGTTACCAGCGCGCGATCGAGTCGCACCAAGAGATAGTGGTTGGCGTGAATCGTTTTCAGATCGACGCAGACCCACCGGTGCCTTTGTTGAAGATCGACGAGCATCTCGAACGGGCGCAGGTTGAACGTGTTCGGGCGTTGCGTGAGCGTCGCGATGCGCGCGCGACGGAGTCGACATTACACAACCTCGAACGCGCTGCCTCCACAACCGAGAACCTGTTGCCGCGAATACTTGAATGCGTTGAGTCGTATGCGACGGTCGGCGAGATCAGCAATCGGCTGCGACACGTTTGGGGCGAGTACCGCGAGACTGCAACGATCTAGGACGCGCTCTTTCCTGGGACCGCAGGCGTCTCGCCTGCAATGTTACGCATCGGGCGCTATCCGCAAAACAGCAGGCGAGACGCCTGCGGTCCCAGGAAAGAGCGTGCCCAAACATGCAGGAGGGGTTATGAACCGAAGGAACTTCGTCAAAGTCGTAGGTTTGAGTGGTTTGGCAGTCGGCCTCGGCGGCATGCCAGTGCTGGCGCGCAAAGCCGCGCCGCAGTTTTCCATCACGATGGACGACTTCCACTGGCAGAACTCGTTGAAGCTGTCCGGAACGGAACGCAACCAGGCAATTCTCGATACGCTCAGTAAGCATTCGATCAAGGCCGCGGCGTTTGTCATCGGCCGAAACATCGAAGAAGACGAGGGCAAACAACTTATCTCCGCCTGGGACCGCGCCGGCCATCTGATCGCCAATCACACCTACTCGCATCGCAACTTCAACGCGCCCGACGCAGACGTGAAGGCTTACCAGGACGACATTCTGCGCGCGGAAGTTCTACTGAAAGACTTTCCGCGATTTCACAAGTACCTCCGCTTTCCGATGCTCAAGGAAGGCGACACCGTCACGAAGCGCGACGCGATGCGCGCGTTTCTCGCCGAACATAACTACCGCAATGGTCACGTCACGGTCGACGCCTCCGACTGGTACATCGATCAGCGATTGACCGCTCGTTTGAAAATCAATCCGGCGGCGAATGTAAAACCTTACCGCGATTACTACCTGGAACACATGTGGTCGCGCGCGCAATACTACAACACGCTCGCGCGGCGAGTGCTCGGTTACGAACCCAAGCACACAGTTCTCGTGCATTTCAACCTGCTCAACGCCCTGTTCCTTGACGATTTGATTGCGATGTTTGAGTCGAAAGGCTGGCAGCCGATCGACGCCGAGGAGGCCTACACCGATCCGGTTTTTGCATCTAAGCCAAACGTCACCCCGGCCGGCGAGAGCCTCATCTGGTCGCTCGCCAAAGAGAAGGGAACGGTCGCGAAGTCGCTGCGTTATCCCGCCGAAGACGGTGCATACGAAGCCGCGCGAATGAACAAGTTACGACTATGAAGACAAGAATCCCCCTGCTCACCTGCGTCGCGATCCTCTTGGGCCTGCTCGCGAGCATCGTCAACGCCCAGACGCAAAACGCACAACCCCAAACTGAATCCTGGCTGCGATACACCGTGAAAGGCGAAGAGTTTTCCGTGACCTTACCGGTGGAACCCTCGATGAAGACCTCTGACGTATTCGTAATCCGGCTGAAGAAGAGTCGGTTGGAACGGGTGCTCGAGGCGAAAGACGGCGATCTGGTGTATAGAGTTTACGTTTACGAAAACCCGAAACCCCGCCAGTCGTTGAAGGAATTTATCGCCGAACAAACCTCGAGATCCGATCTGGACCTCACGTTTGAACGCGAGCTCAACGTCGGTAAGTTCGCGGGTCAGCAGTATTCGTCGCACGATCGCGACCTTCCTTCCACGGAGCAGTTTTTTGCCACCGAGGGCCGCTTCTATCGGTTCGTGGTGCGCGGCGCGACCGCCGAGCACGCCGGTGTGCAACCGTTCTTCTTCTCAGTCGCATTGGGGAAGAAACAGGACGGCATCGAAGTCATAGAAGGCGGAATGCCGGCCGACCCCGCTCAAAAGTTGTACGTGGGAAAGGAAGTTGACACGAAGGCGCGCCTGATCAGCAAGCCGGAGCCTGTTTACACTGCCGCAGCCAAAGCGAACGGCATAGTCGGTACGGTAATCTTGAAAGTAGTTTTTGCAGCTTCAGGAAAGGTGACGAACATTCGCGTGGTCCAGGGTGTACCTGAGGGATTAACGGAAAGGGCAATCGCGGCCGCGAAGCAGATCAAATTCATCCCCGCCACCAAAGAAGGAAAGTTCGTCTCGATGTGGATGCAACTGGAGTACAACTTCAACCTCTACTGACCACGATGCCGCATCTACTCGAAGTCAACGACCTGCGAACGCATTTTCCGACCCGCGCGGGATTGGTGCGTGCGGTTGATGGTGTGAGTTTCTATCTCGACCGGGGCGAACTGCTCGGGTTGGTCGGCGAGTCTGGTTGCGGCAAGTCGATCACGGCGCTTTCCGTTATGCGGCTCGTAGCGCCGCCGGGGCGAATCGTCGGCGGCGAGATTCTCTTCGACGGTAAAGATCTGCTGCAGCTCTCCGACACCGAGATGCGCCACATGCGCGGCGACGACATTGCGATGATCTTTCAGGATCCGATGACGTCGCTCAATCCGGTTTATACCGTCGGCGAACAGATCGCTGAGGCGTTGCGGCTGCACCGCAAGATGTCGCGCAAAGAGGCGCGGCAGGCGACGATCGAAGCGATGCGCGAAGTCGCGATTCCCGATCCCGCACGCCGCCTCGACGACTATCCACACCAACTCTCAGGCGGCATGCGGCAGCGCGTGATGATCGCGATGGCCTTGGCGTGCAATCCGAAATTGTTGATTGCCGACGAACCGACCACCGCGCTTGATGTAACGATCCAAGCGCAGATTCTCGAGTTGCTGGACGATCTGCGAAAGCAACGTGACCTCGCCGTGCTTTTGATCACTCACGATCTCGGCGTCGTCGCCGAGGTCGCCGATCGCGTCGCCGTGATGTACACGGGTCGCATCGTCGAAGAGTCGCCGGTTGAAGAACTGTTTGCGCGTCCGAAGCATCCATACACGGAAGGTTTGCTGCGCTCGGTGCCGAAGCTCACGGGCGAGGACGTCATCAAGAAGGAACGACTCGAAACGATCGAAGGTGTAGTCCCGAGTCCGACGGACTTGCCGCCCGGTTGCCACTTTGCGCCGCGTTGTCCGCATCGAATGCCGCGTTGCACTACAGAGGACATTCCGCTGTACCAACTGGAGGGCGGCGTTCAGGTGCGTTGCGTGCTTTATGATTTGGCGGCTGCCGTCGCCGCCGACCACGTTGTCGAACAGGAGCGGCGTTCGGATTAACTATCCCGCCTCTTTCCTGGGACCGCAGGCGTCTCGCCTGCAATCGTCGAAGAGGGCTACCAGCGGGCGATTGCAGGCGAGACGCCTGCGGTCCCAGAAAAGAGCACGACCGATATGCAGGAGCAGGTTCAAGTTCAAGAGCAAACACGGATCGATGCGGTAACGCGCGAAACGCTCGTGAGTGTTCGCGGGTTGGTGAAGCATTTTCCGGTTGAAGGTTCTGACGAGGTAGTGCGCGCTGTCGATGGTGTTTCGTTCGACATCTTCGCGGGCGAGACGTTGGGACTCGTCGGCGAATCGGGTTGCGGCAAATCAACGGTTGGACGTTGCGTGCTGCGTTTGATCGAACCGACCGCAGGACGGATCACTTTCGCCGGTCAGGACGTGCTCTCGCTCGACAAGAAACGATTGCGGCAGCTTCGCCGCGAGATGCAGATCATTTTTCAGGATCCTTACGCATCGCTAAATCCACGCATGAAGATCGGCGACATCATTGCCGAGCCGCTGGTGATTCATAACACAGCGAGGCCCAGCGATCGCGATGATGAAGTAGCGAGGTTGTTGCGACGCGTCGGACTCGATCCGGATTACAGGAATCGTTACCCGCACGAGTTCTCCGGTGGCCAGCGACAACGCATCGGAGTCGCACGCGCACTCGCGCTCAATCCGAAGTTGATAGTGGCTGACGAACCTGTTTCCGCGCTGGACGTGTCGGTGCAGGCGCAGGTGGTGAACTTGTTGCAGGAACTTCAGGAGGAGTTCAAGCTAACTTACCTGTTTATCTCGCACGGCCTCGCAGTTGTAGAACATATTTCGACGCGCGTGGCCGTGATGTATTTGGGTCGCATTGTCGAGATCGCAGATGCCGCTGAGTTGTATGCACAGCCACTACATCCATACACGCAGGCTCTCCTATCTGCGATACCGATTCCCGATCCGCGTCAGAAACGCAAACGTATCATCTTGCAGGGAGACGTCCCGACACCGATCAATCCGCCGTCAGGTTGCCGTTTCCGCACTCGTTGTCCACTCGCGATCGAAGAGTGTGCGCATATCGATCCGGAGTTGCGCGAAGTTTCGCCCGGTCATCACGTGGCGTGCATACGCGTGCCGGGTTGGGCCGAAGCCCCAGCACGATATGAAGAAACCGCGATTTTGAAACATTGATTCGTCCTCAGGCGTATCAGCGCGGTATCATAGAAATCCAAACAAGCAACTCTCATAGGAGATCAAGCTAATGAGCGCTCCCCAGGACCCTAACTTCCAGGCGCCACCGCCGCCAGCCACGCCCGAACCCGAACTGCAAGCGCCGCGACCAACAAAGCAAATATGGCCCATCGCTATCGGTGTGTTCGTGTTGGGACTGATCTTCGTCGTCGGCGGAATCGCGAAATTTTTGCCGGGAGGCGTTGGAACCGGTCTCGCGTTATGTTTCCTCGGCGTAGTGCTGTTTGCGCTGAGTTTCATACGGTTGCCGTTGCTGCCGAATGCCGAGCCGCCGATGTCGTGGTTTGAGAAGGTTACAGGAATTTTCTACGAACCATCACGCGTGTTTCGGAACCTGAGGTTCAATCCAACGTGGCTCGGCGCTTTTCTGGCCATCTGGGTCTTGACCACGATCTACTCGACCGCATTCACGCAACGAATCACTCCCGAACGCATCGTCGAGCACACGGTAGAAAAGGTTTCGCAGATGGGACCGCCGTTTGCCCCGCCACCCGAAGCAATCGACAGGATGCGAACCGATCAACTCGAGTCACTGAAGAACCCGATCCAACGCGTCGGTAATGTGTTGAAATCTCTCGTGGCGATCTTTGTGTTTAGCGGACTGATTCCAGCGGCACTGATACTGCTCGGAGTCCTGGTGTTTGGTGGACGAATCAACTTCTGGCAAGCGCTTGCAGTTGTTTTCTACTCAATGCTACCGGTCGTCGTTATTCAGAAAATTCTCGGGCTGGTGATTTTGTACTTGAAGGCGCCCGAGGACTTACACCCGGTCCTGAACCAGGAAACGACACTGCAGGACAATCTCGGCATCCTGCTTTCGCCGGCCGACCATCCAGTGCTGTTTGTCATGGCGAGCTTTATTGGCCTGACGTCGTTGTATTGGCTGTGGTTACGCGCGAAGGGTCTTCATTTCGGAGGAACGCGCGTCAGCAAAGGTCAGGGTTGGGGGGTAGCGATCACGTTGTGGTTGCTGCTCCTGATCTTCGTAATGATCATTACCGCGCTGTTCCCGGGCTTCATCTCATAAGCCCCATAATCGTCGCCGCGTTACTCGTAACGCAGCGATTCGATCGGATCCAGACGGGCTGCTTTCCACGCGGGCCAGAGGCCGAAAATAAGGCCGATGCCGACGCTGGCAACCAGCCCGCCGATCGGAGCCCACAGCGGCACGTACGAAGGAAGCAACAAACGCAGCAGCAGCGTCAGTCCCCAACCAATCGATAGACCAACAATCCCGCCAAGGCCCGTCAACGTAGCCGCTTCAATCAAAAACTGCCACATGATGTCGCTGCGCTTCGCACCAATTGCTTTGCGCACGCCGATCTCGCGAGTGCGCTCGGTGACTGAGACCAGCATGATGTTCATCACGCCGATTCCGCCAACCATCAAACCCACCGACGAGATCACCACCATCGCAATCGCGAGACCTGCGGTGATCGAGCGGAAGTTGTTGAGAATACTTTCGGACGTCTCCATGCCGAAGTTGTCGTTCGCCGCAAATGGAACCTGGCGACGCACGCGCAACAGATCGCGCACCTGGTCCTTCGCTTCTTCCATCATGCCGGCACGCGCGACCGCGAGAATGAAGATGTCGTCGGCGTTGGGTTTTAGTTTCTCGGCCACCGTATAAGGCACGTAGATGACGTTGTTCTGATCGTCGCTGCCGCCGCCGCCGAGAAACTGTTCTCGCTTTTCGAGTACGCCGACAACACGAAACTCCTGTGTGCCGATCTTGATCTTATCTCCTACTGGAGAGCCGAACTTGAAAAAGTCGTCGGCCACTTGCGAACCGACCACGCAGACTTCCTGTTTTGTATCGTTTTCAACCTGGGTGAAGAAGCGTCCTTCGGTGATGACCTGCGTACCTGCTCTTTCAAATTCCGGCAAGGTGCCTTGAAGCGCGACTTGCCCGGACGTTTTACCGCCGCCGGAAACCATCAATTTACCGCCAAACCAATTGTTGGTGATGTCGAGGAAGGGAACTGAGAGTTCAAGTGCCGGCAACTGCTGTAACGCGATCGCATCGTCGTAGGTCAGCTCTTTGCGCATGCGCTCTTCGCGCGACATGCGTCCGATGTGAATGCCCGGATTGTATTTACTGATAAAGATCGAACGCGTGCCAAACGATTCCACTTCGCGCGTAACCGAGACGTCGATGCCGCTGATGATCGAGGCAATCAACATCACGGTGATGATGCCAATCACGACGCCGAAGACGGTCAGAAACGAGCGCAGTTTGTTGGCGCGCAATGTCGCCAGCGCCATCATGAGGTTTTCAAAAATATCGCTTCGAATGATTTTCATTAATCAGCCCTCAGAGCCTCGATCGGATCGAGCCGCGCCGCTTTCCATGCTGGAAAGATGCCGGAAGCAACACCCGCGCCGCCTGACGCAGCCAGCGCGCCCGCAATGGCTGCGATCGACAGGTAAGTCGGAAAGAACATCGCCGACACAACGGAGCCGACGATCCACGCCAGCAAAATTCCCACGGCGCCACCTATAATTGCCAAAGCCACTGCCTCAACCAGAAACTGTTTCAGGATGTCCATCTGCCGCGCGCCTAAAGACTTTCTGATGCCGATCTCTTTCGTGCGTTCGGTGACGGACACCAGCATGATGTTCATGATCACGATCGCGCCGACCACCAGCGCGATGCCGGGAACCGCGATGGCTACGATGAAGATCGTGCCGAACAGACGATCGCGTAAGCCGGTGATCGCGTCGGGCGTGACGATACCAAAGTTGTCCTTCTCGTTTGGTTCAAGTTTGCGACGGACGCGCATCAGGAAACGTGCTTCTTCCACTGCGTCGTTGAACTGTTCGTCGGTTATGGAAGTCGCGACGAAATAGAGCGAACGTTGCCGGATCAGCCCGCCGAAGTTAACCGCGTACGTCTTCAGCGGAATGATAATAAAGTTGTCCTGCGGAATGCCGAAAACAGTTCCTTTTGCTACTTCAACACCGATGACGCGATACGGAATGCCGCGAATCGTTATCTCCTGGCCCACGGAGTTGCCTGCAGGAAAGAGTTTGTCGGCGACGTCGTAGCCGATGTAAGCGACACGCGCGGCGCCCTCGTCCTCGGGTTCGGCAAGAAAGCGCCCGTCGAGGATGTCGCGGTTCTCAATGTCGACGCAGTTGGCGGTCGCCCCTGAGACAAAGATATCTTCGAGCACTTCATCAGCGTGCTTCACTTCGGCCGGAGTGACGCGCGCGCGCGCGCCAATCTTGCCGATTAGCGCAGCGCGTTCTTTGAGGTACTCGTAATCGTCCATCGTAAGCTCTTTATTGCGGCGTTGCGCGGCGGCGATGGTGTCGGTGTCTTTGAAGTCTTCGAGTGGATTGAAGCGTTGAATTGTGAATGACTTTGCGCCGATGCCGGCGATCTTTTCGTCCACGTAACGGTTGAAGCCTTCGATGAGCGACACGACAACCACAAACGCCGTGACGCCCACGATCATGCCGAGCAGCGTCAGCGCGGAGCGCAACTTATGCGCCCAAATGGCGGCAACCGCCAGTTTAAGAGTCTCGATAAATTTCACAGCGTTACCGAATAATTTCCTCTTTCCTGGGACCGCGGGCGTCTCGCCCGCATGTCACGGTAGTAGCACTCTTCGACGATTGCGGGCGAGACGCGCGCGGTCCCAGGAAAAACGCGTCCTTCGTAATGTAGTGCACTATTCCCAACGCAGGGCGTCGATCGGGTTCAAACGAGCGGCTTTCCAAGCCGGCCAGAGACCAAAGACGATTCCCACTGCCGCGGAGATCCCCACGCCAACTCCGATGGCCCACAAAGGCACGTACGCAGGCAGCGGTGAGTATTTGTTCATCAACAGACTCGCGATCTCACCGACCGCTAGTCCCGCAAAGCCACCGATTGCTGTCAAAACGACCGCTTCGATAAGAAACTGCGACAGGATGTTTAGTCGCGTCGCACCGACCGCTTTGCGCACACCGATTTCCTTCGTGCGCTCCGTGACCGAGACCAGCATGATATTCATAACGCCGATCCCGCCGATCATCAAAGCCACAAATGAGATTGACGTTAGCACCAGTGCGGTTGCTCCGGTGAGCTGGTTGTAAACGTCCAGCAGTGAATCCTGCGAAGAAATGCCGAAATTATTTGGTTCGCCTGGGGGCACTCGCCGGCGCCGGCGCAGAATGTCGGTGATCTCATCAATCGCAGACTTCACTTCAGCGCGCGAACGCGGCCGCACAATTACGAAGAACACAACTTCCGGAAAGGGACGGTCAGGATAATACTTGTCGAACGTCGTAATGGGAATAAAAATCGAGTTATCCCGCGACTGGCCAAAGAAATTCCCGAGCGGCTCCATCACGCCGATCACACGAAATGGGTGGCCCTCGATCCGGACTTCTTTGTCGAGCGGGTCTTCATAAGGAAACAACGCCTGCTTCACGTCCACGCCGATAATCACGACGTTTGAACGGTCCTGCATGTCTACGTCGCTGATGAACCGGCCACTGCCGATGTACTGGCTGTGGACGAACTCGTAATAAGGCGTGACGCCGAAAAGAATCGGCGTATCAGTCTGTTTGTCCTGGTAACGCATGGTAGCCGCCAGCAGCCGTTGAACGGGCGAGACGCCGACGAGTGAAGGCGCCTCTGTGCGCAGCGCTTCGGCGTCTTCCATCGTCAGATCTTTGCGATGAATCTCTTCCGGACCAGGCGGGCGGCCGAAACTCGGTTCAAATTTCGACACGAAGATCGTGTTTGAACCAAGCG
>Ga0196977_1000315_pt1 | contig 27550 bp, 28 predicted proteins | sample S3v_1013CmetaG_FD_148634 | JGI IMG/M metagenome (GOLD analysis project Ga0196977, IMG submission 148634) | Soil microbial communities from Anza Borrego desert, Southern California, United States - S3+v_10-13C | ecosystem: Environmental > Terrestrial > Soil > Desert | place: USA: California... | reverse complement strand
GGACGGGGGGCGGGGCGTACGCCGCCGCCGCGGTGGCGCTGCGCCAGCAGGAGTTCCGGTGGCTCATCGAGAGGTCCCGCCCGAAGGGGCCCGCCTGAACGGGGCCGCGCGCGTCGGGGGCGGAGCTTCCCAGTACAATCGCGCGGCGTTGCCCGCAGGAGAGCCCCACCATGCGCAGCCGGTCCCGATCGATCGTCAAGGCCACCCTCGCCATCGGCACCCTTGTCGCGCTCGCCGCGCTGGCGAGCGCCTGCAACACGGTGAAGGGGGTCGGTCAGGACATCCAGTCCGGCGCCGAGGCGACGGAACGGGCCATTTCCGGCGATTGACCCTGCACGGGCGGCCGGAGCGCCGGACCGCGGCCGAGACACCCATGCCGCACGACCTGCACGGCCTGCCGATCGCGATCACGGGCGCGGGCACCGGCATCGGACGTGCGACGGCGATCGCGTGCGCGGCGGCGGGGATGCGCGTCGCCCTCGCGGGCAGGCGCGAGGAAGCGCTGCGAGCGGTCGAGGCGGCGATCACGAGCGCCGGCGGTCGGGCGATCGTCGTGCCGACCGACGTGGCGGACGCGGGGCAGTGCGAGCGGCTCGTCGACCAGACCGTGCTGGCCTTCGGCTCCATCTACGCCGTCTTCGCCAATGCCGGCTACGGCCTGCGCGGCCCGGTGCACGAGCTCGCGGACGGGGCGATCCGCGACATCTTTGAGACAAACTTCTGGGGTACGCTCAACACGGTCCGTCCGGCGCTGCGCCACATGCTCGCCGCGCGGCGCGGGCACCTCGTGATCTGCTCGAGCTGCCTGAGCAAGCTCGGGACGCCGTACACGGCCCCCTATTCGGCGACCAAGGCGGCGCAGGATCACTTCGGGCGGGCGATGCGCATCGAGCTGCGGCCGCTCGGCGTGCGCGTCTCGACCGTCCATCCGGTCGGCACGCGCACCGGATTCTCGGATGCCGCGGCGGAGCGCTCCGGTGGGGCGCGCCGGAGCTTGCGCGCGCCCGGCGCCTTCACGCAGGCGCCGGAGCGCGTAGCCGGGGCGGTCGTCCGCTGCCTTCGCCGGCCGCGGGGTGAGGTCTGGACGAGCACGCCCGCCCGGCTCGCGCTCGGGGCGGCCGTGGCGTTCCCGGGCATCGCCGATCGGCTGCTCCGGCGCGCATATGGACGCGCGTGAGCGGCTCACGCCGGGGCGGTTCGAAACTGCATGCCGGCGTCGCGCCCAGCCCTGGAGCCGGGGTTGCCGGTGCGGAGCACGGCCCTTCCGGCCCGGCGTCCGGGCACGGCGCGTGCAATGCGCACGCGGATCTTGCGTTCGTCGGGGGCCTACGCTTCGCGGGCCGCCCAGGCACCCGAGGATTCACCATGCCCATCCACCGCGTGTTCCCCGCCGCCGCGTTCTTGTCGCTCGTCTCCATCGCCGCCGCCCAGCCGGGCGGTGGCGGCGACCGCCCGCGTCTGGCCCAGCCGCCTGATCCGGAGGCGTTCGCCGCTCGCATGCTCGAGCGCGACGCGAACGGCGACGGCAAGCTCTCGAGGGACGAGCTCACCGGCCCGTTCGCGCAGCGGCTCTTCGAGAGCAACGACGCCAACGCCGACGGCTTCCTCGAGCGCGGCGAGCTGATCGAGGCCGGCAAGTCGCTCGGACAGGGCGGCGGCTTCGGTCGCCGCCCGGAGGGCGAGCGTCCGGGCGTGGCTCCCGGAGTCCTGCCGGGGGATCGCCCCGGCTTCGCCCCTGGCGTGGCGCTGGATTTCGAGGGCGCCATGAGCCAGGCCGGCCGGGCGCTGCGGAGGCTCCGGCGCTCCCCCTTCGACGACACGAGCCGCGAGGAGGACCTGCGGGCGATCCAGTCGCTCCAGGCCAATCTCATCGCGGCCAAGGGCGGCGTCGACGACTTCGCGATGGCGCCGCAGGCCAAGGAGCGGTATGGCGAGGACGTCGCGACGTACCGGGCCGATTTCAGGCTCCAGCTGATCCAGACCGTCATGGAGTCGCTGGCGCTCGAGGCCGCGGTGATCGAGGGTGATACCGTCGCGGCGAAGGAGAGCTTGGAGCACCTGCTCGAGGCGCAGAAGGCCGGGCACGAAGCCTTCCAGCCGGAGGAGGACGAAGAGCACGAGGAACCGGAGACCGGCGGCGACGCAGAGGACGACCTCCCCACGACGGCGCCTGTGAGCCCCGGCGACACGACCCGTGCGCCTGGTGGCGCCGGGCAGGGCGGACGCGGCGGCTGACCGCTCCAGACCAGACGAACGCGAGCGAGCCCGGGCCCTGCGCCCGGGCTCGTGTCTTTGGCGGCGGGGGAGGCCCTCACGCGGACGGTTCTGGACCTGGCCCCGTCTTGCGCTTTGCGAGCACGACCAGCCCGCCCAACGCCGCGCCGACGGAGTTCGAGACCAGGTCCCAGCCGGTGTTGTCATACCCGCCGACGTTGGTCTCGGGCAGCGTGCGGACCGCGATGAACTCGATGACTTCGTTGAGGGCGCCGAAGCCGATCCCCATCAGGGCGGCGGCGCTCGCGAAGCCGATCGCGACCCGTGCCGGGCGCGTCGCGGCGAGGAGCGCTTCGGCGCTTGCCAGGGTCGCGGTGAAGAATCCGAACGCGTGCGTCACCTGGTCGTACCGGGGCAGCCGGGCCCACGGCCGGAGCGCGTAGAGCACGGGGCGCGGGTTCTCGCCGTCGGCGAGCCCCGTGGGCACGTGCACCGTCCCGCCCGCCAGGTGGAGGAGACCCCAGACCGCCAGCAGCCACAGCACGGCGAGAGAGAAGCCCACGCGCAGGTGCACCGCGTAGACCATGCCGATGAGCACGAACATGACCACGAGATAGAAGATGAACTCGCGGTTGCCCTGCATGACCGCGAGGCCGCCGAAACCGAGCAGGTAGGCCGCGACGAACACCGCGATCGGCCATGGGAAGCGCGGAGTGTGGTGCATGCGCCCACTCTACCGCAATGGGGCGCCGCGCGGCCGACGGGCGCGGCTCGGTCAGTCGGAGTCGATCAGCTTCGGCAGCGGCTTGCCGCAATGTGGGCAGGCGGGGCGCTCGGGCGTCGCCCTGAACCGGGAGGCGGGGGACGAGGCGCCGCACTCCGGGCACACGGTCGCCCGCACGGCGGCCTTGCCGCACTCCGGGCAGGGGATAGGGGCGTCGTCGTCGGTCGCGCGGATCTTCGCGATCTCGGCGAGGGAGGACGTGAACGCCTCGCCGCAGGATTGGTCGGCGCAGACCATCGCGATGCCGTCGGGGAAGTCCTGCGCGCTCCGGGAGACCTTCGCGGCCTGGGCCCATATGAACACGCCCACGCCGAGGAGGGCGAGGAGAAACGCGGCGGCGCCGATCGCTCGCGGGCCGGGCGGGCTCACCACCAGAGCTCCTGGTGCGGCTCGAAATCGTTGTTCCAGCGCCGGCGCGCCTCGGGCGTGGGCTCGACCAGCTCCGGCTGGTCGATGCGCTCGACGCGCCCGTCGCAGAACAGCGTGTTGGCGCCGCCGCCGTGCCGCTTGCTCGGCCACTCGCCGTCGAGGGTGTCGGCGGGGTCGATCGCCGAGTCCCAGTTGCCGTCGGTCTTGCTGTCGGCGATGGCGATCATGTCGGCGGGGCTCACGATGCGCGACTCGCGCACCTCGCCGTGGACGCTGTGCTCCGACCAGCCGCCGAGGCCGAGGTGCGGATCGGCGAACTCGCGCACGCCCCAGTCGTTGTACCCGTAGCTGAAGAGGGCTCGGAGCGCGCTGCGCGGCTGCTCGCCCCGCGCATACCCGAACCGCTCGAACTCACGGCCGTCGAAGCCCCACTGGGGCTCCCACTGCGCTTCCTTGATGTTCGCGTGGCACCAGAAGGGCTCGGTCGTCCCGCCGAGATATGCGCGGATGCGGGGCGCCCAGACCAGGCGGTTGTTGGGCGACGTGCCCGAGGTGTGGTGGCTCGGGAAGTACCCGGCGTCGTGCACGTATCCCGAGAGCCCGATGCCGATCTGACGCAGGTTGGACCCGCAGGAGATGGTGCGCGCGGCGTGGCGCGCCTGCCCGAGCGCCGGGAGGAGGATGCCGGTGAGCAGCGCGACGATCGCGATCACCACGAGCAGCTCGATAAGCGTGAAGGCAGAACGACTTCCGGGTCGCAATGGCTGCATGTGCCGGCGATGCTATCACATCATGGCGGCGGCCGGAAGCCTCGTTCCGCATGATCCCGCGCGTGTTTGCCGGAGGCATACGGCAATTACTCAGGCATGCGGGCTGGTGCGCGCACAGGGGCCGTTCACCGCGGCGCCAGCCGACCATCGGCCGACCGCGCGGTGCGAATCGCACCCTACACGTTGAAGAGGAAGTGGCAGACGTCGGCGTCGTGCATCGCGTACTCCTTCCCTTCCGTCCGCATCCTCCCCGCGTCGCGGATGGCCTTCTCCGAGCCGAATCGGGCGAGGTCGTCCACGGAGTAGACCTCCACGCGGATGAAGCCCCGCTCGAAGTCGGTGTGGATGACTCCCGCGGCTTGCGGGGCCTTGCACCCCACGGGAATCGTCCACGCGCGGATCTCCTTGGGGCCCGCGGTGTAGAACGACTGGAGCCCGAGCAGGTGGTACGCGGCCCTGGCGAGCTTGTCGAGCGCGGGCTCGGTGAAGCCCAGCGCCTCGAGCATCTCCTGCCGCTCCGCGCCCTCGAGCTCGGCCAGTTCGCTCTCGATCTTGGCGCACACCGCGACGGCCTCCATGCCCTCGCTCTCGGCGTGCTCGCGCACGCGCCGGGCGAGCGGCCCGGTTCCCAGGGGGTCGCTCTCGTCCACGTTCATCACGTACAGCACCTTCTTCGCCGTGATCAGCCCGAGCGTCTTGAACGTGCGCTGCAGGTCCTTGCCCTCGACCTGCAGCATGCGCGCGGGCTTGCCTTCGTTCATGATCGGGAAGAGCTGCCTGAGCAGCTCCGCCCGGAGCACCGCGTCGGGGTCTTTGCTCTTCGCGGCTCGCTCGGCCTTGGGCAGCGCGCTCTCGACGGTCTGCAGGTCCGCGAGGATCAGCTCCGTCTCGATGGTCTCGATGTCGCGGATCGGATCGACCGAGCCCTCGACGTGGAGCACCTCCTCGCCGCCCGGAGCTTTCTCGAAGCACCGTACGACGTGGAGGATCGCGTCAACCTCGCGGATGTGCGAGAGGAACTTGTTGCCCAGGCCCTCGCCCTGGCTCGCCCCCCGGACGATCCCGGCGATGTCCACCAGGCGCAGGGCCGCCGGCACGATCTTCTCGGTCTCGATGTGCTCGTTGATCCGCGCGAGGCGTGGATCGGGGATCGGCACCACGCCCACGTTGGGCTCGATGGTCGCGAATGGGTAGTTGGCCGCGAGGGCGCCCGCGGCGGTCAGAGCGTTGAACAAGGTGGACTTGCCGACATTCGGCAGGCCGACGATCCCGCATTCCATCGTGCTCTTCCTTCGTGCTCGGCGCCCCGCCGCATGCTTATCGGGGCGAGTCTCGGGGAGGGGCCGGAATGGTAGGGCGTGAAGGGGCGCGGATCGTGCCGCTTTGGTTGACCTGCGCACCCGCGGTGGCATGGTTCGCACGAGGGCCATGCACAGAGCAGAAGAGCCAACCCGGCCGGGATTCCACGAGGATCCCACGCTCATGCCGCCCAACGGCGGGGCGCTCCGCGATGCGCAGCCGGAACTGCCCCGGCGCGGCCCCGACCACCTCGGCGACTACCGGATCCTCGGGGTGCTCGGCGAGGGGGGGATGGGGAAGGTCTACCTCGCGGAGCAGGCCAGCCCCAAGCGCACCGTGGCCCTGAAGGTCATCCGGCCCGGCTGGGCGACGCCCGCGCTCCTCCGCCGGTTCGAGCACGAGGCCGACGTGCTCGGACGGCTCCAGCACCCCGGCATCGCCCAGGTCTACGAGGCGGGGGTGCACGAGGATCACGGCGAGCAGGTCCCGTTCTTCGCCATGGAGTGCGTGCGCGGGCGGCCGCTCGTCGAGTACGCCGAGGCGGAAGGGCTGGACGTGCCCGCCCGGCTCGAGCTCTTCGCCCGCATCTGCGACGCCGTGCAGCACGCCCACGCCAAGGGGGTCATCCACCGCGACCTCAAGCCCGGCAACATCCTGGTGCTCAACGACGGCTCGCCGAAGATCCTCGACTTCGGCGTCGCCCGCGTCACGGATTCGGACATGCACTCGGCGACGCTCTGCACCGTGCAGGGCGAGCTCGTGGGCACGGTGCCCTACATGAGCCCGGAGCAGATCGCCGGCGACGCCGCGGAGCTCGACACGCGATCCGACGTGTACACCCTGGGGGTCGTGCTCTACGAGCTGCTCACGGGGAAGCTGCCGCACGACGTCCGCCATTCGTCGATCGCGCACGCGGCCCGCGTGATCGGCGAGCAGGAGCCGGTACGGCTCTCGAGCGTCAACCGGCTCTTCCGGGGCGACATCGAGACGATCGTGGGCAAGGCGCTGGAGAAGGACCGGGAGCACCGCTACCAGGCGGCCTTCGACCTGGCCCAGGACATCCGACGGTTCCTGCGCGATGAGCCCATTGCCGCCCGGCCGCCGAGCGCCGGCTACCAGCTCCGCAAGTTCGCCCGGCGCAACAAGCCCGTCGTGGCCGGGGCCCTGACCGTGGTCTGCACGCTGGTCCTCGGCGTCCTGGCGACGAGCTGGCAGGCCGTCGCCGCGACGAACGAGAGCCGGCGGGCGCTGCGGGCGGAGGCGGTGGCCACGAACCAGCGCCTGGCCGCCGAGCGTGAGGCCGCGAACGCCAAGGCCGTCATGCAGATCCTCGTGGGCATGCTCGAGTCTGCCGACCCCGAGGAGGCCGTCGGGCGCGAGCTGACGGTGCGGGAGGCCCTCGACGCCACCGCGGCGAGCATCGACGGGCTCGCCCGGGGCAACCAGGTCGTGGAAGCGACCGTGCGCAACACGCTGGGCACCGTCTATCAGAGCCTCGGCGAGTACCAGACCGCCGAGGGGATGCTTCGCGAGGCGGTCCGGCTCTTCGGGTCGATCGACGGGGCCGAGGCCGCGACGACCCTCGCGGCCCGGCGCAATCTCGCCTCCGCGATGATCGATCGCGGCGAGATCGACGCGGGCGAGCGGGAGATCCGGGAGACGATCGCCCTCGCCGAGGCCGCGCTCGGCCGCGCGGCCCCGGAGACGATCGGCGCGATGGCCGACCTCGCCCGCGTGCACGAGGAGCGCGGCGACATCGAGGAAGCCGAACGCGTCCTCCGCGCCGCGCTGGATGCCGGGCGCGGCGCTCTCCCCGACACCGACCCGCTCATGCTCACCCTCGTGCACAATCTCTCGACCAACCTCAAGTCGCAGGGCCGCCTCGCCGAGGCCGAGCCGATGGCACGCGAGAGCCTGGACGCGCGGCGCAGGGTCTTCGGCGAGAAGCACCCGCAGACGCTCTACTCCATGAATAATCTCGCGACCACCCTCGTGCGGAACGGCAAGTCCGAGGAGGCCGAGCAGCTCCTCGAGGAGTGCTACGCGGCCCGCGCCGAGGTGCTCGGACCCGAGCACCCCAGCACCATGACCACCGCGCAGAATCTCGCCAGCATCTACGTGCAGACGGGCCGGCTCGATGAGGCCGAGCCGCTGATGCGCGAGTCGCTCCGCGTGTGGGAGCGCGACCTCGGCGAGACCAACAACAAGACCCTCGTCGCCATGAACGGTCTCGCCTACCTACTCGAGGAGCGCGGCCGGCTGGACGAGGCCGAAGCCCTCTACCGGCGCGTGGTGGACCTCACGGCCCGGAGCGTCGGACGCAATCACCCCGAGAGCTTCGGCCCCCTGAACAACCTCGCCATGCTCCTCAAGACCAAGGGCGACTACGACCGGGCCATGCCCCTCTTCGAGGAGCTCCTCGCGAGCGCCGAGGCGGCGCTCCCCGCCGACCACTACTTCCTCGGCATCTTCCGCGGCAACACCGGCGAATGCCTCACTGCCATGGCCGAGTACGAGCGCGCGGAGCGATTGCTCCTGGATGCCGAGCGACTCGTCCGCGCCGCCCTCGGCGACGAGCACCCCCGCACGGCCAAGGCCGTCCAACGCCTGGTCGATCTGTACGACCTCTGGGGCCGGGAGCCTGACGCGGCACGATGGCGGCAAGCTCAAGATTGAGGTCGCGCGATCCGCGACAGGACCCGATTTCACCACGGAGTGCACGGAGGAAAGGCAGAAGAATATTGGCCACAGATGAACACAGATGGACACAGATGAAGCAGGCTGGATCTCCATCTCTCTTCTTATCCGTGTCAATCTGTGTCAATCTGTGGCCATAAACGCCTCTCTCCGTGAAACGCCGTGTCTTCCGTGGACGCAACGGCGCGCGATTCATCCGCGATCCGCACGCCTACGTACCGCCGCTTGCGGATCTCCTCGGCGCCCAGCTGGCCGCACGCGGCCATCGTGTCGCGGCCCTTGGTCCGGCGCCTTTTGGCGTAGACGCCCCGCTCGCGGATCCAGCCGAGGAATCGCTCCACGTGCTCCTCGTCGGGCGCGGGCCACGGCGACTCGCGGCGCGGGTTGTAGGGGATCAGGTTGAGCATCCCCTTGTGCGTCCCGTCGGCGCTGCCTCCGGCGGTGAACGGGCGCAGATACCCGGCCAGCTCCGACGCGTGCTCCTCGCGGTCGTTCACGCCGGGGATCAGTACGTACCCGAAGCAGATCTTCTTGTGCGTCCCGACGTGCGGGATCGCGGCGATCGCCTCGCGCAGCTCGGCCATCGGCGTCGCCCGGTTGATCGGCATGATCCGTGACCGGATCTCGTCATTCGGGGCGTTGATGCTGATCGCGATCCCCAGCTTGTGCCATCCCGGCACGCGCATCTGCTCGCACAGGCGGCGGAGCCCGTCGATCTTGCCCACCGTGCTCACCATGATGTTCGCCATGGGGATCGCCGGCCCGTTGTGATCGGTCAGCACCGCGATCGCGTCGATCACCGCCTCGACGTTGTCGAGGGGCTCGCCCATGCCCATGAACACGATGTTCTTGACGGTCCCGCCGCGCTCATGCGTCGCCGCCCACCACTGCCCCACGATCTCCGCCGGCGTGAGCGACCGCACCAGCCCCATCTGCGCCGTCTCGCAGAACCCGCACCCCATCGCACAGCCGACCTGGCTCGAGACGCACAACGTGTGGCTCCGGACCCCCCGCCGCCCGATCATCGGGATCAGCACGCTCTCGATGTCGAAGTGCGGGATCTCCCGTGCCACTGGCGGCTTGCGTGCCGGTGCTGCCCCCGCCCCTCCCCGGGTGCCACTGGTCAGCCGCTCTGAGCGGCTGACCAGTGCGGATGTCCTGCGCACATCCGCACCTCCCACCGACGGCTCCCCCGCCAGCCTCTGCACGAACTTCCGGATCACCCCCTCGCCCGTCTCCTCCTCCAGCTCCCGCACGATCGGCGCCACGACCGCGCGCACGGCCACTCCCCGCCCCAGTCCGACCTCCCGAACGCCCGCCCGGAACACCGCCCGGTACGCCTTCCGCGCCGGATCGGCCGCGGCCCCGCATTCCCCCGCGGCGCGCACGAACGCTGCGCTCGGCAGCCCGAGCGGGTCCATCGCAACCGGCGCATCCGCGTCCGCTTCCACCACGCCCGAAGCCTAGCTCCAGCCCCCGGCTCCACTCCGATTCGGCCGCTCGGCCCCTGCCATTCGGCCATTTGAGGCCCTCCCACCCCTACCATCGGATCCCCCACAGCCCACCGAGGGAGCCGCCATGCCCTGGATCACCGTCAAGCACGCCCTCGCCTCCCAGCCCGGCCCCTCTGTCACTGTCAAGGGCTGGATCCGTACGCGCCGCGACTCCAAGGCCGACGGCGGCCTGTCCTTCCTCGCCCTCTCGGACGGGACCTGCTTCGACGCGATCCAGGCCGTGGCCCGCGCCCAGGGAGATGGAGCCCTCTCCAACTACGGTGAGGTCGCCAAGCTCACCACCGGCTGCGCCGTCGAGGTCGACGGCACGCTCGTCGCCAGCCAGGGCAAGGGCCAGGCCGTCGAGATCCAGGCGACCGCTGTCCGCGTCCTCGGCTGGGTCGACGACCCCGACACGTACCCGGTGCCGCAGAAGCGCCACACCTTCGAGTACCTGCGCGAGGTCGCGCACCTCAGGGTGCGGACCAACACGTTCGGCGCCGTCGCCCGCGTCCGTCACACCCTCGCGGCCGCCGTGCACCGCTTCTTCGACGAGCGCGACTTCTACTACGTCCACACACCGATCATCACCGGCTCCGACTGCGAGGGGGCGGGGCAGATGTTCCGAGTCTCCACCCTGGACCCGATGAATATGCCGCTGCGTAGAGACGCAGAGACGCAGAGACGCAGAGACGAAGAGAGGCCGCACGGCGACCCGCTCCGCTCTCACGTCGCAGCTGCATCCGCTTCCACTCAGCACTCAGCACCCAGCACTCAGCGCTCAACCGGCCACGCCGCCGGCCACGGAACGGCGGCCAACTTCCCTCAGGACGCGGCGATCGATTGGTCGCAGGACTTTTTCGGCAAGGAGACTCACCTGACGGTGAGCGGCCAGCTCAACGTCGAGACCTACTGCCAGGCGCTCAGCCGCGTCTACACCTTCGGGCCCACGTTCCGCGCCGAGAACTCCAACACCAGCCGGCACCTGGCCGAGTTCTGGATGATCGAGCCCGAGATCGCGTTCGCCGATCTCGCGGCCGACGCCGCGCTCGCCGAGGAGTTCATCAAGTATCTCGTCGCCGACCTGCTCGAGAAGCGCCCCGACGACATGGCCTTCTTCGACGAGCGCGTCGAGCCCGGCCTGCTCAAGCGCCTCAGGCACGTCGTGGACACGCCCTTCCGCGTGGTGCCTTATACCGAGGCGATCAAGATCCTGCTGGAGGCTGATCGCAAGGGCGTGAAGTTTGAGTTCCCCGTCGAGTGGGGCAAGGACCTGCAGTCCGAGCACGAGCGCTACCTGACCGAGCAGCACTTCAAACAGCCCGTGGTGCTCATCAACTACCCGAAGCAGATCAAGGCTTTCTACATGCGCGTCAACGAGCCCGGCACCGACGGGGCGCCGGGCGACACCGTCGCCGCCATGGACGTCCTCGTGCCCGGCATCGGCGAGATCATCGGCGGCAGCCAGCGCGAGGAGCGGCTCGACGTGCTCGACGCGCGCATCGAGGAGATGGGCCTGCACAAGCCCGACTACTGGTGGTACCGCGACCTCCGCCGCTACGGCACCTGCCCCCACGCCGGCTTCGGGCTAGGCTTCGAGCGGCTGATCCTCTTCTGCACGGGGATGCAGAACATCCGCGACGTGATCCCGTTTCCGAGGGCGCCGAAGCAGGCGGAGTTCTGATGGATGAGCATGCAGCCCCACGCGGAGTTTGAGCTTTGGGCCGCGGCGTGCGAGCCCGCATGGAGACAACTCCGAGCGGCCAAAGGCCGCCGACGTGCACAGCAGATCTTCGCTCAGCTTGATCCAGAGCAGCAGTGGCTTGTCGCACTCTGGGAGGTGGAGGCCGAAGTGGTCAACGGCGGATTCAGCCAGTTGTACTGCAATGGCAAGGGATGGATGACACCGACCGCCGCGATCGGTTTGAGGGAACTCGTAATGGGTGATGCCGCAGAGGTTCTGAATCGAGCTCACGTCGTAGGTCGGCGGGCCTACGACGAAGGGGGATCGTGCCTCGACGCCTCGCAAATTGATCTACTTGATGAGTTCAACCGTCCGTTCTGGTCGCTGGTGAAGGGTCTCGACTCCCGAGTAGCCGAATACCTGCGAAAGAGGGTTTCATAAGAGATCTCGACGCTTTCGGCCAGGACGCCACCGCTCTACTCCGACCCGCCCTCCGATCCCGTGGATCGGCCGATTGCTATCAACACGACCCGCTGCTCTTTGGGATCCACCGATCAAAGAGCAACGTCACCCGCATCCGATCAACTACGCGAGAGAAATACTCGTACGCCCAGAGCCCAAGCTGTTCCGGTGGCTGAGACCGTCGCAGAAAGGCCGCGGGCTCCTCAGCCATCTCCGCAACGCGCTCGATCAGCTCGTCCTTGAGAGGTCCATCGAACTCGCTGATCGCCTGAGCGGCCTCGGGCGTAACGTCAACCCGCCACACGCCCGCGCCCCCGCGGCAGCTCCAGCTCCGTCACCCTGCCCTCCCGCGCATGACGGATCGATTGGGCCAGCGCCCGCGGCTCGATTCCGATCCGCCGGCAATGCTCCTGCTGCAATCCGACGAAGTACCGTCGCATCGACTCTTCGCTCACCAGGGCATCGCTCCGCTGGCCCTCGGGCAAGCCCGCGCGAGCTTCGCGCCACGGCGCCTCCGCGTCCGTCATTGCTCGCAGCCGCGGCGCCGAGTACTGCCCATACCGCGTCCACACCGATTCGATCAGGGCCCGCTCCGCGTCCGTCAGCCGTACGGCGGCACTTGCCTGCCCTTCAGGGATCGGCTTGTTCTTATAGTCGGCGAACTTCGGATACAACGCCCGCACAACGGGGCCGTGCTCCCAAGCCTCTATGCGCCCGGCAAACAGCGGCTTTCCGTGGGTCGCGAGGGCCCAGCCCTGCACGTAATACATCAGCTTCTGCAGTTGCATGTGCGTGATAGGGCAGGCCCCTTCCGCCTGACCTGCCAGGTGCAGCAGATATCTCGCCACGGCTTCCGCACTCGCCATCCGGTGCCCTCCACTGGCATACCGAACTTCATCCTATCAACCTGTGTCATCCTGTCAACTCACCCCTTCAAAATCTCAGCCAAGGCCGCAACTCCCACCGATACCGCCCCTTCCTCTCAAACTCAGCACGGAGAACCCGACATGCGTACCCCCTCCCGCTTCGCCACCGCCTCCATCGCCCTCCTCGCCGCGGCCGGCGCCGGCCTGATGCTCGGCGCCGGCGACTCCGCCCAGCCCGCCTGCACCGTCACCACCGACGACATCTGCGACGGCGCCGTGACCCTCCCCAAGATCTCCCCCAACGCCCGCCCGGCCTGGAGCCGCAGCGGCGCGGACATCCTCTACAACCGCCCGGGCGGCGACGTCGCGATCGGCCACGCCGTCCCGCCGGTCGCCAGGCTCGACGTCCGCGCCGATGACACGGCGATCTACGCCCGCGCTCGCAACGACGCTCCCGCGATCTTCGCCGAGGGGGCGGGCGGCGACGGCATCTTCGCGGCGACAAGCTCGGGCGACGTGAATCGGGCCGCCATCCGCGGCCTTGCCCGCCCGAACGAGGGCTTCCACATCGGCGTGTGGGGCGAGACCCGCTCACCCGGCGGGATCGGCGCCTACGGGCGCGCCCCCGGCGGCGCGTGGGGCCTCGTCACCAACGCCGACCTTTCAGTCGCGGGCAACAAGTCCTTCCGCATCGACCATCCGCTGGACCCCGGCAACAAGTACCTCCTCCACTACTGCACCGAGGGCGCCGAGCCGATGCTCACCTACAGCGGCAACGCCGTGCTCGACTCGCGCGGCCGGGCCGTGATCGCCTTGCCCGCCTATGTCGCCGCGATCGGCGCGGACTTCCGCTACGACCTCACCCCCATCGGGAGCCCCGCGCCGGACCTCCACGTCGCCTCCGAGTTCGACGGGGCCGCGTTCGCCATCGCCGGCGGACGGCCCGGACAGAAGGTTTCGTGGGAGCTCTCCGCCCGGCGCAACGATCGCTACGTGCAGAAGCACGGCGCGCCGGTCGAGACCGCCAAGCCCGCGATCTTCCGCGGGCGCTACATCAACCCTGACCTCTACGGACTGGGCGCGGAGCTCGATGAGGCCGCGCTCTATGACTCGCCCGCGCTTCAGCAGTCTGAGCAGGGGTTGCACCCGACCTCCGGCTCGCGCTGATTGCTCATCCAAGGTCGGCTTCGCGTGCCCGGGCACGCTCCCGCCCGAACTCGGCCTCCCCCTCACCGGAGCGCCAGCTCCCAGGTCTCGCTGACGCGCCGGCGTCCGGTCCCGTCGCCGAACTCTTCATGCTCCTCCGTCGCGACTTGCACGAAGCCGGCCCGCTCGTAGATCCGCCGCGCCGCCGCGAGCTCGCTGTCCGTCCACAGCGTGATCCGCCGGTAGCCCGCCGCCCGCGCGAAGCGCACGCACTCCTCCACCAGCCCTTTCCCCACGCCCCGACCTCTCGCCCGCGGCTCGACCAGAAGCACGCGGAGCTTCGCGGCTTCTTCGCTCTTCCGCACCAGCATCACCGAGCCGGCCGGCTCGCCGTCGACTTCCGCGATCCAGCACCGCTCGCGTTCCGGATCGTGCCCCCGCGCGAACTCGGCGATGATCCCCGCCACCAGCCCCTCGAACCGCGCATCCCAGCCGTACTCGGCCGCGTAGACCACCCCGTGCCGCCACACGATCCAGCCGAGGTCGCCGACGCGCGCCTCGCGCACGAGCACCCCACCGCTCCCCCCGCCCCACGATCCCGCTCGCCCCGTCATGTCCGCCAGTCTAATTCCCGGCTGATAACCCGCCCGGCCGAACTTTCCCCTCCCTCCGCGCCTACTATCTGCCACAAGCCGTCGGCCTCAGCCTTCCTCGACCGCCGTCCGCGGCCGATAGGACGACCTGGGAATCTGTCGGCAGCGTCCTCTCCGCCCGGCTCCGTGTAGCCGCTCCGCGCGACGACGCTCCACCCAGTCCGGCCGCCCTTGCCCCAAACGCCATCTTTCAGGCCGGGCGCAGGAAACGCCCGAACCAATCAGGGCCCCCGCTGCTCCCTGCAGCGGCGGCCCGGAGTCAGTCCACTTGTCTCAAGTCCACATCATGCCCGAGGCACAGTCCCACAAGTCCATGCAGCCCAACACCCCCTCCAACGCCCGCTCCAACCCCCCTCGCGCCCAAGGCGCAAAGACCACGATGAACCACGCACACACGAACTTCACCGCCCTGGATCTCGCCGCGCCCCTCCTGCGCGCGCTCCGCGACGAGGGCTATGAGACCCCCACCCCCATCCAGTCCCAGGCCATCCCGCCCGCGATCGACGGGCGCGACATCCTCGGCTGCGCGCAGACCGGCACCGGCAAGACGGCGGCCTTCGCGCTGCCCATCCTCGACTATCTCCACGAGGAAGGCGTCGCCGACCAGCGCGGCCGGCGCGTGCCCCGCGCCCTCGTGCTCTGCCCCACGCGCGAGCTCGCCGGCCAGATCACCGAGAGCTTCGCCACCTACGGACGGCACACCCGCCTCCGCCACACGGCGATCTACGGCGGCGTGAGCCAGCACGGCCAGGAGAAGGCCCTCGCCCGCGGCGTGGACATCCTGGTCGCCACTCCCGGCCGCCTCATCGACCTCCTCGATCAGGGTGTCCTCGATCTCTCCGAGGTGGAGATCCTCGTGCTCGACGAGGCCGACCGCATGCTCGACATGGGTTTCATCAATCCCATCCGGCGCATCGCCGCGCAGATCCCGGAAGACCGCCAGACGCTCCTCTTCTCGGCCACCATGCCGCGCGAGATCGTGGCCCTCGCCGACTCGCTGCTCACCGATCCGGTGCGCGTCACAGTGACGCCCGTCGCCTCCGCGGCGCCCAAGATCGAGCAGTCCGTCTACATGGTGGCGCGCCAGCAGAAGCAGGCGCTCCTCCACCACCTCCTCGAGGAGCACGGCATCAGCCGCACGCTCGTCTTCACGCGCACCAAGCACGGCGCCGACAAGGTCGCGCGCCGGCTCAACCGGGCCGGCATCGCCGCCGAGGCGATCCACGGCAACAAGTCCCAGAACCAGCGGCAGCGCGCCCTCGACGGCTTCCGGCGCGGCAAGAGCCGCGTCCTCGTCGCGACCGACGTCGCCGCCCGCGGCCTCGACATCGACGACGTGACCCACGTCTTCAACTTCGATATGCCCAACGAGCCCGAGGCCTACGTGCACCGCATCGGGCGCACCGGACGCGCCGGCGCCACCGGCTCGGCGATCGCCTTCTGCGATCGGGAGGAGCGCCCGCTCCTCCGCGACATCGAGCGCCTCACCGGCGGCAAGATCGAGGCGATCACCGACCTACCCGCGCTCCCGGTCCTCGAAACCCGTGAGCCCGAGGCGAGCGAGCCGACGCGCCCCACTCAGAGCGCAAACCGCCCGCCGGCCGAGCGACCCGCGGGCACACGCCGCGCGGCGGCCGGACCGAACAGGCCCTCCAGGCGGGGTCCCCCCGGCGGAAAGTCCGACCAGCCCGCCGGAGCCCGCCGCCAGCAGCGCTCCGCGTCCAACGGCTCCGGCCGCCGGCGCTGAGCAACTCCACACACCGGCCCTGAAGGCTGATTCAGTCGGAATTCAGCCCGCGCTCACTCCGCACGCCGACCCTCCACATGGGCGGCAACAGCGGAGGTGTGCGCCATGGCCACGTGTGAGACCTGCGGCAACGACTACAACAACCCCATCGAGGTGACCTACCAGGGTCGCCGCCACACGTTCGACTGTTTCGAGTGCGCCATCGAGCGGCTCGCCCCGCGCTGCGCCCACTGCGGCTGCCGCATCATCGGGCACGGGATCGAGGAGGGCGGCAGCTACTTCTGCTGCACCCACTGCGCACGCCACGCCGGCCATTCCGCGGCCGCGCTCACGGCAGGAGCACGCTCATGACAAGCGAGACGCACACCGACCTCACCGGCACGAACCCGCTCCGCCGCGGCATCGCGAAGACCACGTGCCTCGTCATGGGCGTGCTCTTCCTCATCGTCGCGGTCTGGGGCTTCATCGACGGCGACAACGTCCTGATCTTCCACGTCAACGCGGCGCACAATATGGTCCACCTCCTTTCCGGCATCGCCGCCCTCGCCTGCGCCTTCGCCGGCGAGCAGGTCGCCCGCATCTTCTGCTGGACTTTCGGCCTCACGTACGGCCTCGTCGCGCTCCTGGGCTTCGCCGGAGTCACCGTCGTTGAAGACCTCCTCCACCTCAACCCCGCCGATGACTGGCTGCACGTCGGCATCACGCTGGTCTTCCTTCTCGCGGCGGCGCTGAGCACGCGGAACGCCCCGGCCCGCGCCGGCATCCCCAGAATCAAGCGCGCCGAGCACCGCCCGTCCCTCCGCTGACCCGCGGGTCCCCTCACAGCCCGGCTCCCGGGGCTCCTTGAGGCCGGCGGGCCGCCGCCGCATACCGCCGCGCAGCGCGGGGCCCCGCCCTCAGCGTATCCTGCGCCGATGCGAACACCCCTCCCGGCCTTGCTCTCACTCGCCCTGCTCTGCGCTCCCGCCGCGGCCGACGGCGAGGCGATCGCCGCGCTGCTCGAGCGCATGGAGCGAGCGGTGCTCGCGGCCGACCCCGAGGGCTATCTCGAGTGCGTGGACAACGGCACGAGCGCCGAGTGGAACCGCGAGCAGGACAACTGGGCCGCCGACCTGATGCACCACGTCCCCGAGGAGTTCGAGATGGAGCTCACCGCCCCGCCCGAGCCGTGGGACCACGCGGGCACGCTCCACGATCCGGCGATTCTCGACGAGGTGCGGCGCGCACCGGTGCGAGTGTCCTGGCTTCTCCCCGACGGACCCCGGCGCGCAGTGGAGTTTCCGGCGATGTTCGTCCGGCGCATTGGGGAATGGCGCTACGCCGGGGAGGCTTGGCGGCGCCGCGCCTCCGAGGACGGTCAGAACATCGTGCTCTACCTCGACGACGGCCTGGTCGCCGTCGCCGAGAGGGTCATCGACATCATGCCCGAGATCCGCGCGCACGTGGACGAAGGCTTCGAGACCAGGCTCGGGCACCCGCAGGTCGTCAAGCTGTACGACGAGATGACCCACCTGCAACACTCGATCTATCTCAGCTACACCGAGCCGCTCGGCGGCTGGAACGAGCCGGGCGAGTCGATCAAGATTCTGGCCGACCGCCACGCGCGGAGCCGCCAGCTCCGGATCCTCCTCGCGCACGAGTACGGCCACGTCGCCACATTCACCTACAGCCCGGAGGCGAGCGAGCACATCCCCTGGTGGGTCGCCGAGGGGGTCGCGGAGCTGGCTGCGGAGCGGTTCGCCGGCCCCGCGGCGGTCCGGAGCGTGGACGAGGTGGTCCGGGCCTGGGTCGGGGCCGGCGCGCTCGCCGAATGGTCGGCGATGGCGGATTTCCGCCAGACCCCCTCGGAGCTCCACGGCCATGTCTATATCCAGGGGCACCACTTTGTGGGATTCGTCTCCGAGCGGTTCGGGCGCGCCAGGCGCAACCACTGGATCCGCCTCCTTGCCCAGGGTTCCCCTCTCGACGAAGCCAGCCGGGAGGCCTTCGCGCTCTCCTTTGCAGAGCTTGACGCGCTCTGGCGGGCATCTCTGGAGGATAAAACCGCCCCGCCCGATGATGGATGAGTGGCGAGCGCCGAGCTTCATCCCGGAGCGATCGAGCCCTCGGGTGCATCGGGCGGGCCGGGCTCGGAGAGGGCTCTGAGCAGCTCGGGCAGACGGTCGGAGAACGCGCCCCGCGCCAGGACCCTGTCTGCGCCGGCGGCCCGAGCCGCGGCGAAGAGATCGGCCGCGACGTGCGGGCCGAACGCGACGACGGCGAGGCCGGGCCGGGCGGAACCGGCGGCGCGGGCGCGCCGGATGAGTTCGAGCCCGAGGTCCCCGGTCTCCAGGTCCACGATCAGCCCACGAACAGGCGAATCCGCAAGCCTGGCCCCGAGCATCTCCAGGGTGCGCACCGGCCGAGCGGCGATACCAAGCGAAACGCACGTCTCCTTGATGCGCGTGGCCCAGAGGAGATCGGCGGCTGCGTAGAGTATCATCCCATCCACTTTAGACCGCACCGCGGGCACAACGCGGAACCATGGGCGTGCCGGGGCGAGTCGGCCATACGTTGGAGAGCTTCAGTATGAGCACCACTGTCGTATCCGAGAGCACGACGAGCCTGACTGCCCGAGACCCCATCTTCGACGAGCTGGGGTTCCCGAAGGACCCCAATAACCTCTACCTCCAGACCGTCGCGACGATGCTGGAGGCGGCCGACGTGATCGACCTGCGGCACCGCGTGAAGATCATCCTCGCGCAGCCCAAGAACGAGATCATGGTGCACTTCCCGGTCCGCATGGACGACGGGCACCACCGCCTCTTCAAGGGCTACCGCGTGCAGCACAACAACGCGCTCGGCCCCTACAAGGGCGGGCTGCGCTTTCATGAGACGGTCAATCTCGACGACGTGAAGAGCCTGGCGCTGCTCATGACGATGAAGTGCTCGCTCGTGCGGGTCCCCTTCGGCGGGGGCAAGGGCGGCGTGAAGGTGAACCCGCGCGAGCACTCCGCCGGCGAGATGGAGCGCATCACCCGCCGCTTCTGCTCGGCGATCATGGGCATGATCGGCCCGGAGTACGACATCCCCGCGCCGGACGTCGGCAGCAACGCCCAGTACATGGCCTGGTTCGCGGATACCTACATGATGTCCAACGAGGGCAAGGACGCGCTCGACGGCCTCCGCGTCGTCACCGGAAAGCCGGTCGAGTTCGGCGGCTCCCTCGGGCGCGAGAAGGCCACCGGGCAGGGCGTCGTGGACACCCTTGTCGAGCTCCTTCCCGAGGTCGGCCTGAATGTCCAGGGCATGCGGGTGAGCGTGCTCGGGTACGGCAACGTGGGCTCCTGGACCGCGCGCATCCTCCACGACATGGGCGCCAAAATCGTCGCCGCCGCCGACCACACCGGCGCCATCCGCGACGACCGCGGGCTTGACGCCCACAAGCTGGCCGAGCACGTCGTCGCGAACGGCGGGGTCCGCGGCTACCAGGGCGAGGCGATCTCCACCGACGAGTTCTACAAGACGCCCGTGGACGTGCTGGTGCCCGCCGCCCTCGAGCAGATGATCGGCGAGCGCGAGGCGAGGATGATCGACGCCAAGGTCGTCGTCGAGGGCGCCAACGCCCCGACCACACCCGCCGGCGACCGCGTCTTCAATTCTCGCGGCATCGAGGTCATCCCCGCCATCCTGGCCAACGCGGGCGGCGTGACGGTCTCGTACTTCGAGTGGGTCCAGAACAAGACCAGCAGTTATTGGGACATCGAGCAGGTGGACCGCGAGCTCAACCGGCACATGGTCATGGCGGCGCGCCGGACTGTCCTCGCCCGCCAGCGATACAAGGTGGACCTCCGCACCGCCGCGTACATCGCGGCGCTCGACCACATCGGCAAGGCGTACGCGGTCCGGGGCATCTTCCCGTAACCCTCCGCCGCCCTCTCCCCCAGCTTTCCCAGCCGCCCGGGATTCCCGGGCGGCTTTGTTTTTGGGGCCATCCTGAATCCGCGGCCGCTACCGCCCTCGCGAAAGCACCCACAATCTCGCGCAAGTTCTTGGTACTGCTGGTTTTCCGTGGCATCGTTTCGGTGGACGGACTGACCCCGGAGCTTCACTGGGGCCGCGGAAACACAACAGCAGATCGGTGGGGGAGGAGGGCTTGTCATGCGCGTGTCAGCTCTGGCAATCGTGGTGGTGGGCGGGCTCGCGGCGGCGGCGAGCGCGGATGTCGTGAGCATCGACGCGAGGGCCGCGATCTTCGACGCCGGGCGATCCGCCCCGACCCTCGGCGGGCTCCTGCCGCCCATGCTCGAGATCCCGGCCGGGGCCGAGTACGTGACGTTCAGCGACGTGAGCGGCCTGGTGCGGGCCCACCCGGTGCTGCAATGGGCGGGACCCGACGGGAACTCCGCCACCCTGAACGACACCGACATCAACTCATACCTGGGCATCTCGGGCCTCGTGCATCCCCGCACGCTGCCGCTGGTCGCCGTGTTCCTCGGCGAGGCGGAGCCGGAGAACCCTGCCCCGGCGCGCATGGACTTCTACGCCATCGGGAGCGAGTTCACCGAACTCACGCCGCTGGTGCAGCAGACCTACTTCGTCGGCGACGGCCAGGCGGTGGGCGGCGAGGGCTCGCTCCTGCAGAAGTTCTACGTGCCAGAGGGAGCGACCCGCCTTTACCTGGGGCTCGCCGACGCGGGCTACTTCACGGGCGACGTGGACGCTCAGGACCCCACCGCATATCCCGACAACGAGGGCTCGTTCAACGCCAACGTGCAGTTCCACGTGATCCCGACGCCCGGCTCGCTGGCGCTCCTCACGATGGGCGGCGCCATGACCTTCCGCCGGCGCCGGTAAGTGGCCACAGGCCGAATCGACCCCACCCCCCGGCTGCGCGGGCTCGGAGAGCTCCGCGCGGCCGGACCTTTTCCGCGACGGCTTCGCGAGCCTCGCCGGCGCCCCGGCGCGGCCCGATCGCCCGCCGGATGCCGGAGTGCCCGCCGCTACACTCCGCGGATGCTCGGGTCCCACCTCTCGATCTCAGACGGGCTCTCCGAGGCCGCGTGGAGCGCGCACCGGCTCGGGATGGACACGGTCCAGGTCTTCACGAAGAACCAGCGCCAGTGGAAGGTTCGTCCGCTCGATGACGGGGCGATCGCGGCATGGCGCAGCGCCATCGCGGAGCTCGGGTGGGCGGGGCGCACGGTGAGCCACGCGTCGTACCTGATCAATCTGGCGAGCCCGGACGCGGCGCTCTGGCAGAAGTCGGTCGATCTCATGACGGAGGAGATCGAGCGTTGCGAGCGCCTGGGCATCCCCTTTCTGGTCCACCACCCGGGGGCGGCGACGGACGGCGACGTCGATCGCGGGCTGGAGCGGATCGCGCGTGCGTACGAGCAGGTGTTCCGCAGGACGCGCGGGTACGCGACGGTGTCGTGCCTGGAGGACACCGTGGGCTCCGGCTCGGTGCTCGGTCGCACGTTCGACGAGCTCGCCAGGCTCAGGGCGATGATCATCGCGTCCACGGGCGAGGAAGGGCGCGTCGGCTATTGCCTGGACACCTGCCACGCCCACGCCGCGGGGTACGACTTCGCGGGCCGCGCGGCGGCGGAGACCGCGCTTGCGGAGTTCGGCCGGATCTGCGGCATGGAGCACCTGCGCGTCATCCACCTGAATGATTCGGTGGGTAGCTTGGGCAGCCGCAAGGACCGACACGCCCACATCGGCGAGGGGACGATCGGGCGCGGGACGACGGCAAAGGCGCTGGGATCGAGCGGGTTCGCGGCCGTCATGAACCACCCCCGCCTGAAAAACGTACCGAAAATCCTCGAAACGCCGAAGGAAGCGAGCAAGGCGGGCACCCCAATGGACGCCATCAATCTGCGCCGGCTCCGCCGCCTGGAGCCCGACGCGGCCTCGGGCCCGAAGAGAGCAGCGGGAGCACTATGAGCAACAAGAGCCGCAGCACCACCGTCGCCCGGGTCCTCACGATCGCGATCGCCTGCCAGGGGCTGTTGGGGTGCCGGGGGATGGAGGAGCGGAGAGCCGAGAGGAGGGCTTCGAGGAGCGCCTCTCGCGCGGACGTGCGGGCCGGCGAGGCCGTGGACCTAGGCTCCCGCCTGCGCGAGCAGGGGCTGCTGGACCAGGCCCTGCGCGAGTTCGAGCGGGCGATCGAGATCAACCCGACGCTCACGACGGCGTACATGGGCGCGGGCGACATCTACCGGGAGCGCGGAGACTTCGAGTCGGCCGAGGTGCAGTACCGCGAGGCGGTGCGGACCGCGCCCAACGAGTTCGATCCCAACTACTGGCACGGCCACGCGCTGCAGATGCTCAACCGCATCACCGAGGCCGTCCGGGCGTATCTCCGTGCCCTGGCGATCCGGCCCGAGGACTTCAACGCCAACCTGAACCTCGCGACGGCATACCTGCAGCTCGGCGAGAACGCGCAGGCGGTCATCTACGCCGAGCGGGCGGTGCGCATCAATCCGGACGACGGGCCGGCGCACGTCAACCTGGGCGCCGCGTACGCGAACGCGGGCCGGCACGGCGAGGCGATCGAGCAGTACGAGATCGCCGCGGAGCTGATGCCGCTGGGCCCCGAGCTGCTGCTGAACCTCGCCGAGAGCCAGGGCAAGGTGGGGCGCTACGCGGAGATGGCGGGCACGATCAACGAAGTCATCCGGCAGCAGCCCACGGCGCCCGCGTACGAGCGGTTGGGCTCGGCGCTCTTCCGCATGGGCCGGTACGACGACGCGCTCGCGGCGTTCCACGAGTCGGCCCGGGCCGACGAGCGGCACTACCCGGCCTGGAACGGCATCGGCGTGTGCCTGCTCAATCGGTACGTGTGGTCGGGGAGGAGCGATCTCGCTTCGCTCGACGAGGCCCGCGACGCGCTGCGCAGGTCGCTCCAGATCGAGCGGGACCAGCCCCGCATCGCCGAGCTGCTGACCCGCTACTGAATTCCCGAGCGCCGCGCGGCTTCCTCGCGGTCCAGGGCGCGGCGGATCCGCTCGAGCTCCTCGCGCAGCTCCGGCACGGGGCGTGCGTCTCGCGCGAGCATGGCGAGACGAAGGGCCGCCTCCTGGGCGATGCGGTACTCCGCGCCGGTGGCCGGGGCCATCGCGTCGCCGTCGGTCTCCGCGATGCCGGGGATCATCTCGGCCAGGTCGATGCGCTCGCGAAACTCGATGCCGCCCTCGTGAAGAGTGCGCGAGACGTGGCGGCACCAGCGGAGCGTGCCGCGGATGCGCAATGCCCCACCGGCGGCGCGGGGCACCACGAGGTCGCAGACGGTCTGCGGATAGATGAAAGCGCTGAAGAGGACGGAGGCGCCGCGCGCGGAGATGTTCCGCGGGGCGACCTCGTAGGTGATGGTCTCGTCGCCGCGCCGGCATTGCAGCAGGGACGGAGCCGCGGAGCGGAACGCATGGCGCTTGTACCGGCGCTTGGACGCCACGTCCCACGCGAGCTCGGCGCGGTCCATGTGGTCCATGACCAGCGCGAGCTGCGGGGGCGCGGCGCGGAGCGCGACCCGACTTTCCGTCGTCATGGGCGGGACCCCTTCCCGCGTGCATACCCCGGAGAACCCGGCACGAGAGCAAGTCCATCGGCAAGGGAAGAGCGCGTGCCCAGCAAGAATCGGGAGCGGCCCGAACCGCGCGTCGCGCCGAGCGCGAGACCTGGGCGCAGACCGGGATACTATCGGACATGCCCCAGCCGGAGATCCTCGAGACTTTCCCCTCGCCGGGGGACGAGCCGTACGTCATCGAGCACCTTTCCGAGGAGTTCACCTCGCTGTGCCCGAAGACGGGGCACCCGGACTTCGGCGAGGTGCTGCTCAGGTACCAGCCGGGGGCGGCGCGCGACGGGGGGCGGTGCCTGGAGCTCAAGAGCCTGAAGCTGTACTACCAGAGCTTCCGCACGGAGGGCATTTTCTACGAGGCGGTGACCAACCGGATCCGCGACGACCTGGTGGGGGCGATGCGTCCGGCCTGGCTGCAGGTCGTGACGACCTGGCGCGGGCGCGGGGGCATCCGGTCGGCGATACGGGCCGATTTCGGGGACGTGCCGGCACATTACCGGGGCCGGTGAGCGCGCGCCGGCGGGACCCCGGCGCGTACGCGGCGGGCTTGGCGTGTGACCGCGCCGCTTGCGGGCGCGCATCGCCCGCCGCCCCTGCTCACCTGCTAGCATGGCCCCTGGCCGACGACGACCCCGCGAGGCGAACCGATGACCACGATTTTCGAGTCCAGCCGCAAGTACGTGACCGACTTCGGCCCCAACCAGCGGGTCGAGGGCATCTTCACCATCAACAACGCGCAGCTCGGCAAGACGCGCCAGGAGAAGCCGTACCTGCGCTGCCTCATCAGCGACCGCACCGGCGAGCTGCCGGCGCGGATGTGGTCGATCGACGAGCCCACCTTCCGGCGCCTGCCGACGACCGGGTTCGTGTGGCTGGAGGGCGAGACGCAGCCCTACCAGGGCGAGCTGCAGCTGATCATCCACTCGATCGAGCGGACCGATCCCTCGCCCGAGCAGATGCGCGACCTGCTCCCGTCGACCGCGCACGACGTGAACGCGATGTACGCGGAGCTGTGCCTCATCCTTGGGACGCTGGAGCATCCGGCGATGCGCGCGCTCGCGGCGACGTATCTCGAGGACGAGGCGCTGATGGGCGCGTTCCGCGTCGCGCCCGCGGCCAAGTCGATGCACCACGCGTACCTCGGCGGGCTGCTCGAGCACACGCTGAGCCTGCTCAAGCTCGCGCAGTCGGTGTGCCCCCTGTACCCCCGCATCAACCGCGACCTGGTGCTGATGGGCCTGTTCCTGCACGACCTGGGCAAGACCCGCGAGCTGGTCTACGACCGGGCCTTCGAGTACACCGAGCGGGGCGAGCTGATCGGCCACATCGTCGAGGGCGCGCTGATGCTGCACGACAAGGCGCACCAGATGATGGCCACCCGCGGCGTGCGCCTCCCGCCCGGCGCGCTCACCGTGCTCCAGCACATCATCCTCTCGCACCACGGGCTGCCCGAGTACGGGGCCGCGAAGGTGCCGATGACCCCTGAGGCCATCCTGGTCTCGCTGCTGGACAATCTCGACGCGAAGACGACCATCGCGTGCTGCGCCGCTCGCCCCGAGCAGCAAAAGGCGTTCGACCTCGGGGGGAGCTTCACCGAGAAGCTGTGGGCGCTGGACACGAAGCTCTTCCGGCCCGACCCGCTCGCGGAATGAGGCCGGGGCGGGCGCGTGGCCCGGGCCTCTACAATCCCCCGGGGCGAAGCGGAGCACGCCATGGCCGAGGAAGTCTCGATCCAGGTCAACTTCTCCCGCCCGATGCCGATATTCCCGCTCGACGCCGCGACGCTGCTGCCGCAGCAGATCCTCCCGCTGCACATCTTCGAGGAGCGGTACCGCCAGATGGTCGCTCACGCGTTGGACGGCGCGGGGCAGATCGCGATGGCGGTCTTCCAGGGCGCCCGCTGGAAGCAGGAGTACCACGGCAGGCCGCCGCTGCGCCCGGCGGTGTGCGTCGGGCAGATCATCCAGCACGAGCAACTGCCCGATGGGCGGTACAACGTTTTCCTCCAGGGCATCTGCCGGGGACGGATCATCGAAGAGCAGGCCCCGGAGCAGGGCGTGCTGTACCGGCGGGCTCTCCTGCGCCCCATCGGCGTCGGCGAGGTCGATGAGACGGAGCTCGATAGCCTGCGCGAGTGGCTTGACGAGGCGCTGTCCGACGGGCCGCTGACGCAACTGAGCGCCGCCGAAAAGGTGCGCGAGTACGTGCGGAACGACCAGATCCCGACGAGCGCGCTCCTCGAACTCGTCTCCTTCACGATGACGGCCGGGGGCGAGCTGCGCTACCGGCTGCTGGCCGAGGGCGACGCCGGCAAGCGGGCCGAAATCGTGAAGGACGAGCTCGAGCACATCGGGGAGATCATCCGCCGGGCGCAGGGGCAGCACCCCGAGCAGTGGCCCAAAGGGGTGAGCTGGAACTAGAGACGGGGCCAAGAACCGTTCCGGCCGAACGGGTTTTGTTGGGCTGGATCCGCATTCCGGTTTCCCAAGTGGGTACACGCTAACTTTTTCGCAATTCGAGCGACCCGAGGCGGAACCAGACGTGTTCCAGAGCCGTTGAATTCCTGTAGATACGCACAAGACGCCCGGTCCGGGGAATCCCGGCGGGCGAAGGATGAATCGGAGGGCCGACATGAGCACCAAGGCTGAGCGGAGTCGGGGGGGTCGTCGGGGGGCGATGCTCGCGATCGCGGGCGGGGCGATGGTCCTCGCCGGCGCGGCCGGAGGTTGCAACAACGCCGGTCAGGGAGCCCTCTCCGGGGCGGGGCTGGGCGCCTTGGCGGGCATGGGCCTGGGCAGTCTGACCGGGGACATGGGCAAGGGAGCCGCGGCGGGCGCGATCATCGGTGGCGTCGGCGGTGCGGTCCTCGGTGACCAGAACGAGCGTCGGAGCAACAGGCGGTCGTACGGCAACGAGTGGTAAGGGCCCGGACCAGGGATCGGCAGTCCCGGGGAGACACGACAGCCCCGCGCGAAAGCGCGGGGCTTTGTGCGCGCCCTCGCACCGATCTGCGAGCGTGCGCCCCCGAAGGCTCGTCACGCGTCCGACTCAGCCGCCGGCCGCCTTGAGCGTGGCGGTGGTCGTGTGCTCCTCGCCGTTGCGCGTGTAGGTGATCGTCACCTTGTCGCCCGGCTTGGCCTCCCCAAGCAGCGGCATCCAGTCGTCGACGCTCGTGAGCTTCGTGCCGTTCCAGCCGGTCATGACGTCGCCGGGCTGGAGCCCGGCCTCGGCGGCGCTCGTGCCGGGGAACACGTTCTCGATCGCGACGCCGCCGTCGGCCCCGTAGCCCGCGGGCTGCACGCCGAAGCGGACGCGGGACCCCTGCGGCCGGGTCGTCGGGGGCTGGTCGGTGCGCGGGCCGCGCCCGTCGTCGTCGACGAAGACCGGGCGCTCCTCGCGCGTCGCGAGCGCGAGGGCGATCTTCTGGGCCATGGTGGAGACTCGCACCGCCCCGACCCGGTTGATGAGCGCCGAGGTGTCCTCCGGCGCGTGGTACTGCTCGTGGAAGCCGGAGAAGAAGAAGAGGCACGGCACGCCCGCGCGGAAGAAGCTGGCGTGATCCGAACGGCCGAAGACGCCGGGCGGCAACGGCCGGAAATCGAACGCGGCCTCCTGCTTGAAGGGCTCGAGCCAGTCGCCCAGGGCCTCGGCCGTGGTCTCGCCGCCGACCATCAGGGCGTTGTCGGTCACGCGCCCGACCATGTCCATGTTGATCATGAACACGTGGTCTCCGATCGGCGCGATGGGGTGCTCGGCGTAGTACTTCGAACCGAGCAGCCCCCACTCTTCCGCGGAGAAGCCC
>Ga0196977_1000314_pt1 | contig 27588 bp, 23 predicted proteins | sample S3v_1013CmetaG_FD_148634 | JGI IMG/M metagenome (GOLD analysis project Ga0196977, IMG submission 148634) | Soil microbial communities from Anza Borrego desert, Southern California, United States - S3+v_10-13C | ecosystem: Environmental > Terrestrial > Soil > Desert | place: USA: California... | reverse complement strand
CCAGCGTCAGGGCGTTCAGGCACACGAAGCGCCCCGCCCCGCCCGCCGCCTCGCACGCGAGCACGTCCACGCCCCGCGTCGAGTTCGACGGGGCCGCGCCACTCCCCCGGCAGTGTTTGACGAGGCGCGCGGCCCACGCGTCGAGCGGCTCGCGGCGGCCGCCCGTGAGGCCGCGCGCGAAGTCGTCGCCGGTGCCGGCGGGCAGGACGGCGAGCGCCGCACCGGGGTTGACGGGCCGCGGCGGTTCGCCCGCGCGCGCGTCGGCGAAGGGGTGGAAGTAGCCGGAGGCGGCGGCCGAGAGCGTGCCGTCGCCGCCGACGACGGCCACCGTCGGGAAGCCCGAGGCCAGAGCCTCGCGCGTGCGCCGCTCGGTCTCGCCCGGCAGCAGCGCCTCGTGCGCCTCGAACGCGACGCCGCCGCGCCCCAGAGCCCCGCGCACCGCCGGCCACGCCCGCCGCGCCCGCGCCGCCGCGCGGTTGACGACGACGAACAGACTCGCCTTCTCACTCATTCGTGAATCGTAAATCGTGAACCGTAAATCGTGAAGAGAAGTTCCCGGCCGTCAGTCGTTAGCCGTCAGTTTTTTTTGCCTTCGCTGATGACCGACGACTGACGGCTGACGACTTCTGTTTACGATTCACGGTTTACGATTTACGATTCGCGCATGGGCGAAGAGAAGATGCGGGCCGTGCGCGTCGTGTCGCACGAGGGGGCGGGGCGTTTGGAGGTGTGCGAGGTGGGGAGGCCGCGGGCGTCGGCCGACCGCGTGCTGGTGCGCGTCGCGGCCGCGGGGCTGAACCGCGCCGATCTTTTGCAGAAGCGCGGGCGCTACCCCGCGCCGCCGGGCGCGCCGGCCGACATTCCGGGCCTTGAGTTCGCGGGCACGGTCGAGGAGGTCGGCGCGGAGGTGAGGGCTTGGCGCGCGGGGCAGCGCGTCTTCGGCATCACGGCCGGCGGCGCGCAGGCCGAGTTCGTCGCCGCGCCGGAGGGGCATCTGGCGGAGATTCCCGAGGGCCTGAGTTTCGCCGAGGCGGCGGCCGTGCCCGAGGTCTTCATCACGGCGCACGACGCGCTGTTCGCGCGCGCGCGTCTGCGGACGGGCGAGCGCGTGCTCGTCCACGCCGCCGGCTCCGGGGTGGGGACGGCGGCGGCGCAGCTCGCGCGCGCGGCCGGGGCGGGCGCGGTCTACGGCACGGCGCGCACGCCGGAGAAGATCGAGCGGGCGCGCGAGTTCGGGCTGGACGAGGGCGTCGCGGTCGGCGGCGACCCGCGGGTCTTCGCCGAGGCCGTGCGCGGCTGGACGCGGGGCGCGGGCGCGAACGTCGTGCTCGACCTCGTCGGCGCTTCTTACCTCGCGGCCAACCTCGACGCGCTGGCGCCGCGCGGCCGGATGGTGCTCGTCGGCACGCTCGGCGGCGTGAGCGCGCCGCTCGACTTCCGCGTCGTCATGTCGAAGCGGCTGACCGTCGTCGGCACGGTGCTGCGCGCGCGCTCGAACGAGGAGAAGGCGCGCGCCGTCCGCCGCTTCGCCGCCGAGGTCGTCCCGCTCTTCGCGCGCGGGCTGCTGCGCCCCGTCCTCGACTCGACCCGGCCGCTCTCCGACGCCCCGGCCGCCTACGACCGCCTCGAATCCAACGCCACCTTCGGCAAGGTGGTTTTAGTAATGGGCGGCGGGTGAAAGGCGCGCCGCTTTTAACCGGCCCCCGCCTGCCCGCTTGTCACCCGTCACCGCATTTGAGAGAATGGCTGCGTCACGCCCTGATATTTTGAGGAGAAACGCAGAGTGAAAGCGGAATTGCAGCAACTCATCGCTTTACAGATCGCCGATACGAGCATCCGCAAACTACAAGCCGAACTGGAATCCATCCCGCAGAGGCGCGCCGAGGTCGAAAGTGAGTTCGACCAGCGCGCCTTCGAATTTAAGGCCCTCGAACAGGCCCGCGACGCCGCGCGGGCCGCCCGCCAGCAGCTCGACAAAGACCTCGCCGAGCAGCGCGCCCGCGCCGAGAAGGCCGAGCGCGACCTGATGTCCTCGACCAACTCGAAGGCTTACGAGGCGGCCATCCGCGAGGCCGACGCCGCCAAGCGGCGCATCTCGGAGCTGGAGACGAAAACACTCGAACAGATGGAGGCCGGCGAGCAGGCCGAGAAGAGTCTGGCGGAGCGCGAGCCGGAGTTGGCCCGGCTGCGCGGCGAGTTCGACGAGCGTCTGAAGTCGTTCGAGGAGCAGACGCGGGCGCAGGCCGCCGAGCTTGAGGCCCGCCGCGCCGAGCGCGAGCGCCTCTTCGAGGAGCTGACGCCCGCGGCCAAGTCGCTCTACAAGCGCATCAGCGCCCGCATCCGCGACGGCGTCGCGCTGGCCGAGGCGCGCAACGGTTCCTGCTCGGCCTGCTTCATGGCCCTGCGCCCCCAGATCATGTCCGAAGTCCGCCGCGGCGAAGAGATCATCCAGTGCGACAACTGCAACCGCATCCTCTATTACGCCCCGGCCGAGCAGGCGCAGGGGGCGTCCTGACGAGCGCGGGTCGGACTCGCGGCCCGGCGTCGGTTGACTAAAGACTTCAGTTCGTTTCGACACGGAGTTCACGGGGCAAGACGCAGGGGGCGCGGAGAAGAAATGTTTTCTCCGCGCCCTTCGTGTCTTGCTCCGTGAACTCCGTGTTTAATCCGCCGCGCCTCCGACCTGCGCGCGCCGCGAAGCCGCGATCCACAAGCCGCAATCGAATGGCTCGCGTTTTGTTTGCGTGAAGCCGCCGGGTCGGAGAGTGACGAACGAAGGGGGTTTGCGAAGGTGGCGGCGGCCGAGGCTGCAATTCAACCAAACAGCGCGGCGGGCGCGTTGGCCGGAAGTGTTACACGCGGCCGGCGCGCGCGCTGGTGGCGGCGGCGCGGCTCGAAGCGCGCGGGCTTCCGCTACGAGACGGCCGACGGCCGCCCCGTCCGCGACGCCGAAGCGCTGGAGCGCATCAAGTCGCTCGCCGTCCCGCCCGCGTGGCGCGAGGTGCGCGTCTCGCCCTCGCCGCGCAGCTCGCTCCAAGCCATCGGCCTCGACACCTCCGGGCGCGTCCAGCGCATTTACCACCCGTCCTTCGTCGCGCGGCGCGCGCGGCGCAAGTACGAAAAGATCGAGCGCTTCGGCGAACTCCTCCCCGCGCTGCGGCGGCGGACGAACGAGGACATCGCGCGCGAAGGTCTGCCGAAGGAGCGCGTGCTGGCCGTCGTCGTCCGCCTCATCAACGACCTCTACTTCCGCGTCGGCTCCGAGACTTCCGTCAAGCGCTACCGCACCTACGGCGTGACGACGCTCCGCAACCGCCACCTCGAAATCAAGCGCGGCGGCCGGCTCGAATTCAGCTTCACGGGTAAGCACCACGTCAGGCACCGCCGCCTCCTCGTGGACGAGGAGTTGGCCGCGCTGATGCGCGACGTGAAGTCGGTCGGCGGCTCGCGCCTCTTCAACTACCTCGACGACGAGGGGCGCGCCCGCCCCGTCACGCCGCGCGACGTGAACGAGTACATCAAGGCGGCGACCTCGCCCGACTTCTCGGCGAAAGATTTTCGCACGTGGGGCGGGACGCTGCTGGCGGCCGTGGCGCTGGCCGAGGTCGGCTGCTGCGAGGACGCGCGCGAGGCGCGCCGCAACGTCACGCGCGCCGTCCAGAGCGTCGCCGAGCACTTAGGCAACACGCCCTCGGTCTGCCGCGACTGCTACATCCACCCGGCCGTCGTCGAAGCCTACGAGGCGGGCCAGACCATCGAGGAGTTCCGCCCGCGCCGCGCCCGCCTCATCGCGCGCCAGCAGCCCGAGTACACCGTCGAAGAACTCGCCCTCCTCAAGCTCCTGCGCGCGCGCAAGGGCGGCCGCGGCGCCTGAGACGCGGGCCGCGGGCTTCGTCAACGACGCGGGGCCGCCGAGACTTCGCTAGTCTCGGCGGCCCCGTCGGTCAGTAATGCTCGCCCGACTTTCTGCCTTCCCCGCGTTGCCGCCGCTCGCGGCCTTTGCGCCGGCCGCCCTTGCGCTCGTCCACGCCCTTGAGCGAGGCGAGCGGCCAGAGGCGGTGCTCGATTTCGGCCAGCCCCGCGCCGACGACGGCCGCGACGACCTCCTCGGCCGGCTTGTAGGCGGGCGCGGCCTCGTCCAGCGGCACGCGCCCGTCGGCGTTGACGACGACGCCGGCCTCCGCGTACTCGTCGTCGATCTTGCGCTGCGAGAGCGTCCGGTTGGCCTCGCCGCGCGAGAGCCTCCGGCCCGCGCCGTGGTTGACCGAGTAGCCGCTGTTAGCCGCGCCTTCGAGCGGGCGCAGGATGTAGCTCCAGTCCTTGTTGCTCCCCGGAATCAAAACGGGGTGGCCCGCCCCCTCCCAGTGCGTGCCCCTCAGGGCCGGGTGGCCGGCGGGGAAGGCGCGCGTCGCGCCCTTGCGGTGCACCCACACCTCGCCGAACTCCGGGTGCCACTCCTTCTGCACGAGGTTGTGGCTGATCTCGTAGACCAGCTCCAGCTCCTCGCCGAAGACCTCGCGGAACGCCTCCGAGACCTGCTCGAAGATGACGAGGCGGTTGAGGATGGCGTAGTTGCCGCCGGCCGCCACGGCGTTCAGGTAATCCCGGTAGTGCTTCGACTCCGGCGTGAAGTAGCCGAGGTCGATGTCCTTCATCAACTCCGGGTGCTCCTCGCGCGCCAGCTCGAAGTAGTTCGTCGCCAGCCCGTGCCCGAAGCCCCGGCTCCCCGTATGCACCTGCACGAAGAGCGTCCCGGCCTGCTCCGAGCGCTGCAACTCGATAAAATGGTTCCCCCCGCCGAGGCTCCCCAACTGCTCAAGGCCCCGCTCGGGCCGCCCCTTGCCGCCCCACGGAATCCGCCAGCCGTCCTCGACGGGGATGCGGTGGCGCTCGGCGTGGCCGCGGTCGAACGTCGCGCCGTAACGCTCGACGTAATACTCCGCGCCCCCGCGCACGAGGTTCTGGAACTCCGGCTCGGAGAGCTTCCCCAGCCGCTTGCTCTTCCCCCCGAAGCCCATGTCCACGCGCCCCATCACCGCCCGGTTGAACTCCAACCTCTTCTCCGGCGTCGCCCTCCCCGCCTCCACGCCCGACCGCGCCGACATCATCCCGCAGTTATGCACGAAGACCCCGGCGTCGAGCGCGAAGTTCCCGTACTCGGGCACGGTCAGGCAATAAACATCTTCCCTCTCACCCAACGGCTCGACCGACACGACCTTGTGGTTGTAGCCGTGCCGCCAGCGGCGGTGATTGTGGATGCCGAAGCCCCCCGTCTCCGTTTCGCCGCAGGTCTCACAAACGTGTCGGCGGCGCGCGACTTCGGACGACTTGCGGCGACCCTCCGGACTCGTGTTGTAAGCAATCAGGTGCTTCTTCCCGCGCTCGCCGTTACCGGCGACGGCGGCCCGGAAGTGTTCGGGCCTTTCGGCCATGTAGGCGAGGATATTTTTGGCCCCGCACTGCGCGTAATAAGCATGGCCCTCGGGCGTGCGCGCCTTCTCCGCGAGCGCCCGCAGGCGCCGCGTCTCAAACTCTTCGGATCGGAAATGGGTAAACTTCTCCGCGTGCGAGCGGTGATAACGCATGTGGTCGCGGTCGCCCATGAAGCGGAGATTTTCGGGGCGGTTGTCGGCAGGGTTAAAGTTCACGTGGTGGATAACCGTCCTCTGTCCGGCGAACGACGGAATCTCGCCGAGCCGGCCGCGCCGGGCCAACACCCAGTGGACGCGCTGCGTCGTCCCCGTGGCCGGGTGCTGGACAAGCCGGTAACCGTCCTTGTCCGTCCGGAGGTGAAAGGGCATGAGCGAAGCGCCCGGCTCAAGCTCCCGAGCCTGACGGTAGCTCCCGTCGCGCAGCATGAACTCGTGGTCGGGAGTGCAGCGGATTTCGCGCCCGTTGTCGATCATGACTTTGACGAGTGGCGCCGCCGTCCGCGTCTTCTTCGCCGTCGCCCGCGCGACCACTACCCTGTGTCCCGGCGACAGCGAGTAAACCCAGACCTCCCCGCCCGACGCGGCCAGCTCTCCGATCGGGTACGAGTTCCCGTCGGCGGCCGGCACGGGCGTGTCGGCCGTGAAGCAACCGATGTCGTAGCCGACGGGCCCCATCGCCACCGCGCCGGAGTCGCCGTCGGTGATGAGGACGCAGCCGACGGGGACGCCGTAGCCGTAGTGCGTGTCGGGCGTAATCACGACCATGCGCGTGCCGGGGAAGCGCGTGGCGTTGACGATCTGGCGGTAGAGGATGTCCTCGGCGTCGTTCAAGAGCTGCGGCGTGAGGAAGAGGCGGACGGGCACGTCGCCGGTGTCGTCGGTCTTTAACTCGTAGAACCCTCGGCCGTCCCTGCGGGCGAGGTGCTTCCAATTGTGCGCGTTGCTGAGTTCCTTCGCGACTCGCAGCGCCTTCGCGTCGTCGTTCCTGTCGCCCATGTTCTCGTCCTTGCGCTCGGATTTTCGCCAACTGTAGCCCGAAGCCGCGCGGCGCGGCAAACCCTTAAGCTTCGGCGCGCGCCGCCCGCGCGATCTCGCCGGCCAGCGCCTCGGCGTCGCGGCCGGGCGTGACGCGGACGCGCAGGGCGGCGAGGCGGTAGGCGTCGAGGCGCTGCTCGTAGAGGCGCGCGGCGCGCTCGCGGTCGCGGGCGAGGGGGCGGCGTGCGCCCCCGGCTTCGGCGTTGATTCTTTGCCAGCAGAGGTCGAAAGGGGCGTCGAGCCAGACGGTCAGGCAATCGTGCGCGGCGGCGAGGGCGCGGTTGCGCGCGAGCGCCCACGCGCCGCCGCCGGTGTCTATGACGCGGGCCGGCTCAAGTTCGAGGGCGCGGCGCAGGGCGCGCGTCTCGGCGTCGCGGAAGCGGGCCTCGCCCTCCCCGTCGATGAGGGCCTGCGGCGTGCGCCCTTCGAGCCGCGTGACGAGTTCGTCGAGGCTGACGAAGTCGTCCGAGAGCAGGCGCGCGAGGGCGCGCGCGACGGTCGTCTTGCCCGCGCCCATGAAGCCCGTGAGCAGGATGCGCCGCGGCCCGCTCATCGCTCGGCCACGGATTCGAGCAGGGGGAAGAACTCGGGGAAGGAGACGCCGACGCACGCCTCGGCCCCCTCGATGAAGCTCTCGCCGCGGGCCGCGAGCGCGGCCACGGCGAAGGCCATCGCGATGCGATGGTCGCCGAACGAGTCGAGCCGCGCCCCGCTGAGGCGCCGGCCGCCCTCGACGCGCAACCCGTCCTCCAGCTCCTCGACCCGCGCCCCCATCGCCCGCAGGTTCGAGACCACGGCGCTGATGCGGTCCGACTCCTTGACCCTCAGCTCGGCCGCGTCGCGTATCTCAAGGCCGCCCTCGGCGTGCGCGCCGACGACGGCCAGCACCGGCAGCTCGTCTATCAAACGCGCGACCGCCCGGCCGCCGACGACGCTCGCGCCCGGCCGCGGCCGAAGCCCCTCGCCCCCGCGGACGACGACGCGGCCCGCCGGCTCGTTCGAGCGCCCGCCCTCCGGCTCGACGCGCACGTCCGCGCCGAGCGCCCGCAGGGTGTCGAGAATCTCCGTGCGCGTCGGGTTGAGGCCGACGCCTTCGACGCTCAACTCCGAGCCGGGCAGCAGCGCCGCGGCCGCGAGGAGGAAGGCCGCCGAAGAGAGGTCGCCCGGCACTTCGATGTCGCGCGCCTCGAAGAGCGCCGGCCCCTCGACGGAGACGACGCGGCCGCCCCCGTCCGCGGCCTCGCCGCCGACGCCCGCGCCGAGCCAGCCGAGCATGCGCTCCGTGTGATCGCGCGTCGGCTCCGGCTCGCGGACGACGGTGCGCCCCGCGGCCCCGAGGCCCGCCAGAAGGAGGCACGACTTGACCTGCGCGCTGGCGACGGGCGCGGCGTACTCGACCGCCTTCAAGGGGCGCCGCCCCTCGACGCGCAGCGGCGCGCGCCCCTCCCGCGTCGAGACGCGCGCGCCCATCAGCTCCAGAGGCTCGACGACGCGCCGCATCGGGCGGCGGCTCAGGGAGTCGTCGCCCGCGAGCGTCGCGGCGAAGGGCTGCGCGGCGAGGACGCCGGCCATGAGCCGCATCGTCGTCCCCGAGTTGCCGCAGTCGAGCGGCCCGGCCGGCTCGGCGAAAGACCACGCGCCGGGCGCGCGGCCCGCGCCGTCGATCAAGACCGCGCCCGGCTCGCGCTCTACGGGGACGCCGAGCGCCGCGAGGCAGGCGAGGGTCGAGGCGCAGTCGGCGCTCGAAGAGAAGTTCATAACGCGCGTGCGGCCGCGCGCGAGCGCCGCGAGGATGGCCGCGCGGTGCGAAACGGACTTGTCGCCGGGGACGCGGGCGCGCCCGCGCAGGCGCTTAGCCGGCCGGATGAGCATGGGCGGATTGTATTAGAGGCTGGAGGCTCGGGGCTAGAGGCTCGGGGGCTCGGGGCTCGTCCGGGGTCGTCGAAGCCGGCCCCGCGGGGGCGGGGCTGAACCGGCCTCGCGCCTCAAGTCTCCGGGCTCCGGCGCGTGGCCTCTTTCTTGACAGGCGCGCGGCGGGCGTGTTAAACCGTGCAGGCTTCCGGTAAGCTTTCCAACGCGCGAGAGTGTGGCACGCCGCCCGGTCGAACCCCTTCGGAGGGGCCGGCCCCGGCCGTTGTCTTTGAAGCCCGTGACCGAACAGACCGCCGAGCTGAAACTGCCGAGCCGCGTCGCGTCGATTGACGAGGCGGCCTCCGGCGTCACGGAGGCCGCGCGCCGGCTCGGCTTCTCGGACGAGGCGCTCTACGGCATCGAGCTGGCCGTGCGCGAGGCCGTGACCAACGCCGTGCTGCACGGCAACCGCCGCGACGAGACCGTCCCCGTCGAGGTCGGCGTCGCCGACGCCGGCTCCGAGATGGTCGTCACGGTGCGCGACCGCGGCGAGGGCTTCGACCCCGGCTCGGTGGCCGACCCGACGAGCGAGGAGAACCTCCTCAAGGCCAGCGGCCGTGGTATCCTCTTCATGCGGACCTTCATGGACGACGTGCGCTGGGAGCGCCACCCCGCGGGCGGCACCGTCGTGCGGATGACGAAGAAGAAGTAGACGGTAGCCAGTAGTCAGTAGTCAGTAGGCTCGGAGGCGGCGGTTGACGCTGACACCTGACACGCGAACGGGGCGAGTTCTTCTACTGTCTGCCGGCTGCCGACTACTGACTACTTTTCGAAGGAGACTCTCATAATGGCTGAATTGAACATCCGAGAGCGCCAAGCCGGGGACGTGACGATCCTCGACATGGACGGCAAGATCACCATCGGCGAGGGCAGCGTCTCTCTGCGCGGGGCCATCCGCCGCCTCATCGAGGAGGGCAAGAAGAAGATTCTCTTGAACCTCTCGGGCGTCAGCTACGTGGATTCGAGCGGCATCGGCGAGCTGGTCTCCAGCTACACGACGACCAGCAGCAAGGGCGGCCAGCTCAAGCTCCTCAACCTGACCCAGAAGATTCAAGACCTGCTCGCCATCACCAAGCTCCTGACCGTCTTCGACGTTTACGACGACGAGGCGAGCGCGCTCAACAGCTTCAAGTGAGGTGTCGGGTCATCGGGTGCCGGGTGCCGGGGTGGTTTTGACCGGCACCTGACGCCCGGCACCCGCCGCCTGCATTTATGCTGCGTGGAGCCTTCCGCCGCCTGCTCGCGCTCGACGACCCGCCGGAGCGGACGGCGCTCGCCTTCTCGGTCGGCGTCTTCATCGCCTTCTCGCCCTTCCTCGGCCTCCACACCGTCATGGCGACCGTGCTCGCCTTCGCCTTCCGCTTCAACAAGGTCGCCATCTACGCCGGCACCTTCATCAACAACCCCTTCCTGACGCTCGTCCCCATCATCGTCGCCTCCTACGCCGTCGGCGCGCTGCTGCTCGGCCGGCCCGTGGGCCTGCCGGCCGACGGGGCCGAACTCCTGCGCGACCCGCACCCGTTCTCGGCCGCCTACTGGGGCGCGATGTTCGCGCACGGCTGGGACGTTTTGCTGCCCTTCGCCGTCGGCGGCACGCTGCTCTCCGTCGTTTGTTCGGCGGCCGCCTACCCTGTTACCCTACACCTCCTGCGCGCGCACCGCCGCAGAAAAGCCCCGACCGTAAATCGTGAGTCGTAAACCGTAAATCGGGCATCGAAAGGGCAGCCGCCAGCCATCAGTTCTTCGCCTTTACTGATAACCGACCACTGATGACTGAGAACTTCTCTTTACGACTCACGGCCTTTTGAGGTTTTTGATGAAGCAGTTATTGACCCTGTCGCTCGCCGCGCTCGTGTGCGGGCAGGCGGCCGCCTCGGCGCGGCAGAACCCGCGGCAGCAGCCGGCCGCGACCGACGCGCAGGGCGCGCGCCCGCAGGCCACGCCCCGGCCGACGCCGCGCCCCGCCCCGCGCCAGTCGCTCGAACTCGACGACTTCGGCATCCAGCTCGCCCCGGACGCGCGCCTCCTCGTCGTGCTGGCCGCCCTCGACGCGGCCGGCTGGGACCCGACGCCGAAGGGGGCCGAGCCCTCGCCCTTCCGCGCGCAGTTGCGCCGCGACACGGCCGCGCTCGACCCGGCGCTGCGCGAGCGCCTGCGCGCCTTCTACGAGCGCTACCGGATCAAAGACCCCGCGGCGACGGCGGCCGAGCAGGCCGCGCGCTACGTCTCGCTCGCCTACGCGCTCGGCCCCGCGCCCGGCTTCGAGGCCCCGCCGCGCTCCGACGACCTGCCCTCCGGCCTCCTCGAAGTGCTCGACTTCGCGCCGCTCGCGCGCGAGTTCTACCGCCAGACGGGCATGGAGGCGAAGCTCCCCTCCTACCTCGAACTCCACCGCGCGGCCGGCGGCGAGTTGCGGCTGCCCACGGTCGAGATGGCGCGCGCCGTCCTCGCCTACCTCAACACCCGGCCCGAGACGGTCGCCTACGAGCGCGTCGAGGCCCCGGCCGCCAAGCAGGACGGCAAGAAGCCGGACGAGAAGCAGAAGGTTCTGGTGACGCGCGAGAAGGCGCGCCGCTTCGTCGTCGTGCCCGACCTTTTGGGCGCGCCCGGCGCGGTCAACTTCCGCGTCGTCGGCGACGACTACTTCGCCATCATCCCGCCCGGCACAGACCCGCGCTCCTCCCAGACGCGCCGCGCCTACCTCCAGTACGTCATCGACCCGCTCGTGGCGCGCGCCGCGACCGACGTGGCCGCGCGCCGCGCAGACCTCAAGCTCCTGCTCGACCGCGAGCGCGAGCGCGGCGGCCGCGACCTGACGCCCGACGTGTTCCTTTCGGTCTCGCGCTCGCTCGTCGCCGCCGCCGACGCCGTCATGGACGAGTCGGCGCGCCTGCGCGCCCTGCAATTGGAGACGAGCCAGCGGCTTCAGGCCGCGGGCACGAATCAGGCGGCGCGCGACGCGGCGCTCGCCGAGTCGAAGGAGCGGCAGGCGGCCATCCGCGACGAGGCTTCGGCCGAGCTGGCCGAGGCTTACGGGCGCGGCGCGGTGCTCGCCTTCTTCTTCGCCGAGCAGTTGCGCGGGCTCGAAGGCTCCGGCTTCGACGTGGGCAGCTTCCTCGCGCCGATGCTGGCGGACTTCAAGGTCGAGCGCGAGCTGGGGCGGCCGGCCGAGTTCGCGCCCGTGGTGGCGCGCGTCGGCGAGGCGCGCCGGCGGGCGCGCGAGCGTGCCGAGTCGCAGCCCGCCGGGCCGCAGGAGGCGAAGCGCGCCGCGCTCATCAAGAGCCTGAGCGACGTGGACGGGTTGCTGCGCCTGAAGAACTACGAGGCGGCCGAGGAGCGCCTGCTGGCGCTGCGCGATGAGCACCGCGACGAGCCGCGCATCTACTTCGGCCTCGGCCAAGCGGCGCTGCTCGCGGCCGAGGCGGCCTTCGACGAGGAGTTGCAGGAGCAGAGGCTCTCGAACGCGCTCCAGCACTTCCGGCAGGCCGTGCTCTTCGCCTCGCCCGAGGCCGACCGCGCGCTGCTCTCGCGCACCCACGCGGCCTCGGCCCGCATCCTCGCCTTCCTCGACCGCAAGGACGACGCGCTGCGCGAACTCGACGCCGCCCTCGCCCTCGGCGACGTGGCCGGCGGCGCCTACAGAGAAGCCTTAGCCGAGAAGAAGAAACTGACCGGGCAGTAAAAAAGTTTCCGGGCGGCGGGCGCCGGGCGACGCGTGAAAGGCAAGCTGCTTTCACGCGTCGCCCGGCGCCCGCCGCCCGGAAACTTTTTTACCGCCGCCTCAAATCACGTTGCCGCCGCGGATGACGCGAACGCGGGGCAGGATGGCGCGCGGGGCGCGGGGCGGGCGGACGGGGTGGGGCGCGACGGCGGGCCGCACTGCCGGGGCGACGCGCACGACGGGCGGCACGACGACCGCGCCGGGGCCGATGGTGAACGCGCCGGGGCCGCGGCGCTCGGGCGTGACGCGGACGGTGCGGCGCTGCTTGTCGCGGACGACCGTGAGCGTCACTTCGCCCTCCTCCTTGCGGTTGAGGTGGCTCGACAGGTCGCCCGCGTCGTCAACGCGCTGGCCCTCGACCTCGGTCACCACGTCGCCGGCCTTGAGGCCCGCCTTGTCGGCCGGGCTGCCGTCGGCGACGGAGTTGACGAGCACGCCGTGCGAGACGCCGAAGTAGTCGGCGAGCTGCTTGCCGAGCGGGCTGGTGGCGACGCCGATGCGGCGGCCCGCGCCCGGCAGGAGCGCGAAGCCGCCGGGGTTATCGCGCTGCAAACCTTCGAGGTGGCGGCGCATCTCCTCGCCCCGCCTCTGCCACTCCTCGCCGTGCTTCTGCCACTCCTCCGCCCAGCGGCGCGTCTCCTCGGGGTCGGCCGAGAAGAGGCGCGCGCCTTCGAGCCGGAAGCCCTCGCGGCGGTCGAGCGTGGCGGCGACCTCATGGCGCGACCCGCCGCGCATGACGGCGAGGCGCGCGGCGTGGCCCGCGGCCGACTCGTCTATCAGGCGCGTCAGCTTGCGCACGCTCGTCACCGCCTCGCCGTCGAAGCTCAAGATCACGTCCTTTTCGCGCAGGCCGGCGCGCTCGGCCGGGCTGCCCTTGACGACCGCGCGGACGCCGACGCCGCGCGGCTCGCCCGACAGCCCGTAGTCGCGCATGTTCTCGCGCGTGATGTCTTCGGCGCGGACGCCGAGGAAGTTGTCGCCGCCGAGCAGGGGGAAGTCGGCGATGAAAGGCTCGGGCGCGGCCGGCGGGGCCGAGGCGGCCGGGGGCGCGGGCGGGGCGGGCGGCTGCTGCGCCGGGGCCGCCTCCGGCGACGCCAGCATCAACGCGAACAGCATCAACAGTGCTAAGCGCATCATAGACAACGAGACCTCCCGAAACAGTTTTTCCTGCGCTCACACGCCGCGCCCGCCCGGCGGGTTCCAAAAAAAAGCGGTAATCAGTCTTCGGTCGCGCCCCGCGCCGCGGTTGCCGACACCGACACCCTCACGTCTCGCCGGCGAAGCTGCCGGGGCCGCGTAACGGACAAGTTATTTTTCCCCGCCACCCGCCGCCCGCCCTCCTTCTTTCCCGCGCCCTGCTTGAGCTAAACTCGGCCGCGTGACAGCAGTCGAAGCGAAGGGCATCGAGACGACGCGCCTGAAGGTGCTCGACGTGGGGTGCGGCAAGCGCAAGACGCCGGGGGCCGTCGGCCTCGACAGCAACCCGCGCACCGGGGCCGACGTGATCCACGACCTCGACCGCGTGCCCTACCCGTTCCCCGACGACGAGTTCGACCTCATCATCGGCAATCAGGTCATCGAGCACGTCGAGAACGTGCTGGCCGTCGTCGCCGAGCTGCACCGCATCGCGCGGCCCGGCGCGCTCATCCGCCTCGACACGCCCCACTTCTCCGACATCGCCTCCTACACCGACCCGACGCACAAGCGCCACCTCACCACCGAGTCGTTCGCCTACTTCACCGGCGACCGCCCCGACTTCGACTTCTACAGCCACGTGCGCCTGCGGCCGCGCGTGATCCGCGTGACGATGCTCAAGCTCTGGCGCGCGCTCGGCTTCGAGCTGGCGGTCAACCTCTGCAACCGGTATCCTTCGGCGCGCTTCCTGCGCCGCTTCTGGGAGCAGTACCTCTGCTTCGTCGTCCGCGGCAAGACGATCTATTTCGAGTTCGAGGTGATAAAGTAGCGGCGCGCGCGCAGCACCCACGGGACGCAAAGGAGGGTTTCGGCGATGAGCAGCAAAGCGAAGAAGGGGCAGGCCGCCGGCGAGCGCCCGAAGCGCTCTTCGGGCAAGCCTTCGAAGAAGGATCAGATCATCTCGCTCTTCCTGTCGGGGATGGGCGAGGTCGAGGACATCGCGATCATCACGGGGTCGCGCCCCTCTTACGTCGGCTCGGTGTTGCAGGAGGCGGGGCTCGTCTCCGGCTACTTCGACCTCTACACCTCGACGGCGCACCCGCAGAACGTCTACTCGAAGTTCTTCGCCAACAAGCTCGGCTTCCGCGACGAGGCGACCGCGCGCGAGAGCGTCAACGTCATCGACCGCCTCTACCGCCAGTTCGAGTTCGCGGGCGACCGCGCGGGCCAGCACCACGCGCTCTCGATGGCGCTCACCATGTTCGACCGCGCCCGCTGGACGGGCAAGGGGCGCGAGGCCGAAGTCTTCCTCCACTGGCTGATGGCCCGCCTCAACGAAGCCGCGCTCGCCGACGAGGCCGAAGGCGACGCGGGCGGCGGCGAGGCAGGCCCGCCCGACGACCTCTCGTAAGAAGTTTCCGGGTGAGGGGTTTCGAGTCCGGGCGGCGCGGGTTGAAAAATCCGGCGCGCGCCGCCCGGGCTCGAAACTCCTCACCCGGAACTCTCCATCATGCTCCGACGCGCGCTCCCCTTCGCCGCCCTCGTCGCCCTCTACGTCGCGGCGCGGCTGTGGCGTCTGACCGAATCCTGCCTCTGGTTCGACGAAATCTTCGGCGTCCACGCCGCGCGCCACGCGTGGGGCGAGATGTGGCGATTCGTCGCCGCCGACCTCATCCACCCGCCGCTCTTCTACGCGCTGCTCAAGCTGTGGGCGGCCGCGGGCGGCGAGTCGCTTCTCTGGCTGCGCCTCTTCCCCGTGGCCGCCTCGGTCGCGGCCGTCGCGCCGCTGCTCCTGCTGGCGCGCGAGCTGCGACTGACGGACGCCGACGCGCGCCTCGCGCTCCTGCTCGCCGCGGCCAACGGCTTCCTCCTCAAGTACGCGCAGGAGGTTCGGATGTACGGCCTCCTGCTGCTCCTCGCGCTCACCTCGCTGTGGCTCTTCGCGCGCTACCTCAACGCCCGAACTATTTCAAAGCGGACTCTGCTCGCGCTCTTCCTCGTCAACCTCCTGCTCGTCTACACGCACTACTACGGCTGGCTGGTCGTCGCGAGCGAGGCCGGCTTCCTCGCCTTCAAGGCCCGCGGCCGGCTCGCGCCGTTCGCGCTGACGGGCGTCGCGCTGGCGGCCTGTTTCGCGCCGTGGCTTGCGGCGTGCGCGTCGGCGGCCGGCGTCGGCGGCGGACTCGCCGAGAACATCGGCTGGGTCGAGCGGCCGGGCCTCTCCCAAGTCGCGCAGCTCTTCGCGCTCCTGCAAGAGCCTTTCTACTTCCGGCGCAGTTCCGCCGAGCCGGCCGCGTCCCGAGCCGGCGCGCTCGCCGGCTTCATCCTCATCACGCTGCCCGTCATCTTCACCCTCGTGCGCGCGCGCGCGGGCCGGCCCGACGCGGCCGAAGGAAGAGACGACACCGCGGCAGAAGGAAGAGAGGAAGTCGGCGACGTTAACCTTCGCGGCGGCGTCCGCGTCGAGTCCGAGCCGCGGGCGGACGCGGTCGGGTTCCTCCTCTTCTTCACGCTCGCGCCGCTCGTGCTGGCCTTCGCCGCGAGCCGCGTGCTGCCCTTCTCGGTGTGGGGCACGCGCCACCTGATCGTCGTCGCCGGGCCGTACCTTTTGCTGGCGGGGCTGGCGCTCGCGCGCCTGCGCCCCGCGTGGATGAAGGCGGCGGCGCTCGTCGTCCTCGCGTGCTGGCTGGCGCTGGCCGGGGCGGCCACGGCGCTGCGGCGCGAGGGCGTCTACGTCTGGTGCGCGTGGGAGGGCTTGGCCGCGTCGCTCGCGCGCGAAGAGGGCGCGACGGCGACGGCTCCCGTCAACGTCTACGCCTTCGAAGACCTCGTCGCCTACCACCTCTGGTTCGCGCTCGCGGACGAGCCGCGCTTCCGCGTCGCGGTCGTGCGCGGCCTGCCCGGCCTCCGGCAAGACCCGGCCTACTTCCTGCCGCGCCGTTTCGACGGCGTGAGCGTCGCCGACGCCGCCGCGCTCGACGGCCCGCGCCTCTGGCTCGCCTTCCGCGCCTCATCGCTCGACGAGACGCGCCCGCCCCTCAAAGCCCTCGCCGAGCGAGGCTACCGCGTCGGGCGAGTCCACGAATCGGCCGCCCGCGGCCAGCGCGCCTTCCTCGTCCTCGTCGCGAAGTAAAAAAGTTTCGGGCCGCGGGTTCCGAGTTGGAACTCGGAACCCGCGGCCCGAAACTTTCTTGACACCGGCGCGGCGGCGTTTGTTATAGTTTTTGTCACGGCCCTGACGCTGTGGTGCCACGCAGCCGCGGGCCGCCCTTGCCGCCGACTCACACCAATTTGCGCCCCCGCAACCTTCCGAGAGGTCTACATGAAAGGCATCCTCGTCCTCTGTTTCTGCGCCGCCGTGCTCCTCCGGCCGGCCGGCGGCGACGCGCGCCAGAGTCAGAACCCGCCGGCCGCCGAGCCGGTCAAGCACGGCGGCAAGATCGAGATGAAGTACGACGGCTTCCGGCGCGAGACGGTCGTCGCGCTCCGGCCCATGCCGGTCACCTGCGGCGGCGCGAAGGGCGCGGCCGGCATCACGAGCGGCGTCTGCGTCAACCTCGCCGCGTCGCTCCACTGCCCGGGGCAGCAGCTCGACTACGTCCGCCACGCGCGGCTGGAACTCACCTTCGAGACGAAGGACTGGGACAAGCGCCACCCGGCCGACCAGCGCGAGCTGTCGGCCGTCGCCGACGGCGAGACGATCAGGCTCGGCCGCCTCCAGCTCGTCAAACAGGAGGCCGGCGAGGGCTGGTTCGACAACCGCATGAAGGAGGTGCTTGAAGTCTCCGTCCCCTACGCCGTCTTCGAGAAGCTGGCGCGCGCGCAGTTCCTCGAAATGTCGGTGGGCCGCACCGGCTTCGGCCTCCGCGACAAGAACGTCGCCGCCCTGCGCGACCTCAACTCGCGCGTCCGCGCCTCGGCGCAGCAAAGCAACAGCCAGTAGACAGTAGACAGTAGTCAGTAGTCAGTAGTCAGTAGAAGAACCTTCGCGGCGCGCGGCCTGAGCGGAGGCGGAGGCGTCCGCGGGGCGGAGCCTACCGGCTACTGGCTACTGTCTACTGGCTACTGCTTTCGGTAGACTTCGCGGCCGTTGCTGAGTTCGACGGCGAGCTTGCCTTCGGAGTGGGCGAGGTCGAGGTGGGCGACCGCCTCGCTGGTGGCGAGGAAGCGGTGCACGTCGCCCGCGCCGGGGAAGAGTTCGCAGGCCACGTCCCACGCGGTCGCGCCCGCCTTGGGGACGAGGCGGATGACTTCGGTCTGGCGGTCGTTGATGGCGCGCAGGTAGCGGTTGAAGAGTTCTTCGTAGTCGGTGACCGGCTCGCCGTGGCCTCCGTGGACGAGCGTGGGCGAGAGCGAGCGCAGGCGCGCGAGGCTGACGAGGTACTCGGCGAGCGAGCGGAAGCGGCGCGAGGGGTCTACGGGGTCGGGCGACAGCACCGGGTTGGGCGTGATGCGCTTGAGGACGCAGTCGCCGGCGAAGACGGTGCGGTCGGCCTCGCGCAGGAACGAGCAGGAGCCGGGCGTGTGGCCGGGCGTGTGGACGACGCGCAAAGAGCCGCGCGCGAAGTCGATCTCGGCGTCGTCCACGAGCTCGGCGTGCTCGTGGTCTTCGAGCGCGTCGGCGAAGGCCCTCACGCCCTCGTACATCCGGCGCATCGCGCTGATCTCGTCCTCGGGCACGCCGGCGCGCACGAGCAGGTCGCGGTGCTCGGCGTACTCGAGGCGGCCGGCGCGGTGGCCCGTCTCCCACCCGTGGACGAGGACTTCGGCATCCTTCGCCTCGTCGCGCAACTGCTTCGCCAGCCCGCAGTGATCCTCGTGCGCGTGCGTCAGCACGATGCGCCGGATGTCGGAGGGGCGCACGCGCTCGCGGCGCAGGCCCTCCCGCAAAGCCTCCAGCGCCTCGCGCGTCTTCGGCCCCGTGTCGATTAAGGTCAGCGGCTCCTCCTTAATCAGGTAGACGTTGACCGGCCCGACGTAGAAGGGCGTTGGCACGGAGATGGGGACGATGAGCATAGAAGCGGTAGTCAGTAGCCAGTAGCCAGTAGCCAGTAGAAGAACCTCCGCGGCGCGCGGCCCGAGCGGAGGCGCAGGCGTCCGCGGGGCGGAGCCTACCGGCTACTGGCTACTGACTACCGGCTACTCTTTTAGTAGACGTACTTGTTCGCCCGGATCATCGCGTCGGCGAGCCGCTGGCGGGCGGCGACGGTGTTGATGGGCGTGTGCTTGGTGAAGCGGCGCAGGGCCGCGAGCAGCGTCCGCAGTTCGTCGCCCTCGGCCATCGCGGCGAGCGTGTCTTTGGCCGCCGACTCGACGCGGCCGACGGCGTCGTTGCAGAAGACGCGCGTCATGTCGAGGTAGGCCGAGGCCGCCTCCTCGCCCCGCGCGCCCACCATCTTCTCCGCGCGCAGGATGGCCGACTCCATCGCGTAGACGTCCATGATGATGTCGGCCGCGCCGAGCAGGACTTCCTGCTGCTCGGCGAGCGCCGTCATGTACTTCTGCGCCGCCGTGCCCAGCACCATCAGCGCGACCTTCTTGGCGTTCCCGAGCAGCCGCCGCTCGTAGGCCAGCGCGCCCTCGTCCTCGTCGAGCGACGGGGGCGCGGGCGAGAGCACCTCGTCCATCAAGGCCTGCGCGGCCGGGAGCAGGCCGAGCTTGCCGGCGACGGCGCGGCGCACGAGCATGCCGGGGATGAGCAGGCGGTTGATCTCGTTCGTGCCCTCGAAGATGCGGTTGATGCGCGAGTCGCGGTAAGCCTTCTCGGCCGGGTAGTCGGCCGAGTAGCCGTAGCCGCCGAAGATTTGCACCATCTCGTCCGAGACGAAGTCGCACCACTCCGAGAGGGCCACCTTGATGATCGAGCACTCGACGGCGTACTCCTCGATGGCGCGCAGCTTCGACTCGGGGTCGGAGGCGTCCGAGGTGGCGTTGATGGTCTGCTCGATGACGCCGAGCGTGCGGTAGACCATCGCCTCGCCGACCCACGTGCGGATCGCCATCTCGGCCAGCTTCTTGCGGATCGCCCCGAAGCTGGAGATGGGCTTGCCGAACTGGTGTCGCTCGTTGGCGTAGCGGACGGCCTCCTGCGTCGCCAGCTTCATCCCGCCGCTGCACATCGCGCCCAGCTTGAATCGGCCGATGTTGAGGATGTTGAAGGCGATCTTGTGCCCCTTGCCGACCTCGCCGAGCAGGTTCGAGACCGGCGTCTTCACGTTGTCGAGGGCGAGCGCCGTGGTCGAAGAGCCTTTGATGCCCATCTTGTGCTCTTCGGCGCCGCTCGTCAGCCCCTCCTGCCGCTCGACGATGAAGCCGCTGAACTTCTCGCCGTCGACCTTGGCGAAGACCACGAAGAGGTCGGCGAAGCCGCCGTTCGTGATCCACATCTTCTCGCCCTTGATGACGTAATGCGTGCCGTCTTCGGAGAGGCGCGCGGTCGCCTTGGCGGCGAGCGCGTCGGAGCCCGACCCGGCCTCGGTCAGCGCGTAGGCCGTGATCAGCTCGCCCGAGACGATCTTCGGGATGTACTTCTGCTTGGCCTCCTCGGTGCCGTAGTAGAGGATGGGGAGGAGGCCGATGCCGCCCTGCGCGCCCATCGTCGTGGCGAACGAGGCGGCGCGGCCGAGGTACTCGCCGATGATCGCGCCCGAGACCTGATCGAGCCCGAGGCCGCCGTACTCCTCGGGCACGGTCGCGCCGACGAAGCCCAAGTCGGCGCCCTTGCGCACCAGCTCGCGCGAGATCGACCAGTCCTTCGTCTTCTCCAGCTCGTCCATGCGCGGGCGCACCTCGTTGTCCATGAACTGGCGCGAGGTGTCGGCGATCATCCGGTGCTCCTCGGTGAAGTCCTCCGGCGTGAACGCGTCCTCGGGCGAGCGCTCCTCGATCAGGAAGCTCCCGCCCACGACGATCTTCTTCTCTTCGGCAACGGCTGACATGCTCACGTCCTTTCGAGTTATGAGTTTGGGGTTACGACTTCGGAATCCGGCGAGCCGCCCGCGCGCGCCCGGCCGAGCGCCCACGCGCCGACGCCGACGCCCGCGACTTCGGTTAAAGCCAAGACGACCGACGACACCTGAAAGACCCTCCGCCAGCCCTCGGGGCCGGGCACGTGCAGCACGTGGTCGGGGCTGACGGCGACGAAGTGGTTGTAGACGCCGAAGGCGAGCGACCCGGCCATCGAGGCGAGCAGGACGAGGGCCGCGGCCCGCCGCGCCCGCGTCCGGAAGAGCGCCGCCGCGACGAGCGGCGCGGCCATGACGACGACGAGGATGAACAGGTTCCCGAGCGGCCCGGCGTAGACGCCGACCCGCGTGTGGGCGAGGCTGTGGACGCCGACGGCCGCGGCGTGCGCCAACACCGCCAGCGTCGCGTACCCGATCGTCTTGCGCTCGTACTCGTCCAAAGTGTTCACGCGCCCCGCGACGCGCCGGGGCGTGGCGGGCCTCAGCCCAGACGTTCAAAAATCCCGGCCGCGCCCATGCCGCCGCCGACGCACATCGTGACCATGCCGTAGCGGCCGCCCCTGCGCTCAAGCTCGCGCAGGATGGTGGCGGTCAGCTTCGCGCCCGTGCAGCCTAAGGGGTGGCCGAGGGCGATGGCCCCGCCGTTGACGTTCACGCGCTCGGGGTCGAGGCCGAGCGTCCTGATGACGGCGAGGCTCTGCGCGGCGAAGGCCTCGTTCAGCTCGATCACGTCGATCTCTTCGAGGCGGAGTCCGGCCATCCGCAAGACCTTCGGGATGGCGTGGACGGGGCCGATGCCCATCTCCTCGGGCGGGCAGCCGGCGGTCGCGTAGGCGACGAAGCGGCCGAGCGGCTTCAGGTTCGACCGGCGGGCGCGCTCGTCGGACATGATGACGGCGGCGGCCGCGCCGTCCGACATCTGCGAGGCGTTGCCGGCCGTGATGGTGCCCGCGGCGTGGAAGGCCGGCCGCAGCTTCGCCAAGCCCTCCTCGCTCGTGTCGCGGCGCACGCCCTCGTCCTTCGTGAACGTCACCTCGCGCCGCGCCTTCTTCCCCCTCGCGTCCAGCTCCTCGAAGGTGACCTTGAGCGGCACGATCTCGTCCTCGAACTTCCCGGCGTCCTGCGCGGCGGCCGCGCGGCGGTGCGACTGGAGGGCGAAGGCGTCCTGCTCCTCGCGCGAGACCTCGTACTTGCGCGCGACGTTCTCGGTGGCGAGGCCCATGTTGAGGTAGAAGTCCGGGTAGTGCTCGACGAGGTACGGGTTGGGCCGGATGATGTGGCCGCCCATCGGGATGAGCGACATCGTCTCGAGCCCGCCGGCGACGATCACGTCCGCGCCGCCCGTGCGGACGCGGTCGGCGGCGAGGGCGATGGACTGGAGGCCCGACGAGCAGAAGCGGTTGATGGTCATGGCGCTGGTCTCGACGGGGAGGCCGGCGCGGATGGCCGCGGCGCGCGCCACGTTCATGCCCTGCTCGGCCTCGGGCATGGCGCAGCCCATGATCACGTCCTCGACCTCCGACTTCTCCACGCCCTCGGCGCGCCGAAGCGCCTCCTCGATGACGGCCGCGCCCATCTCGTCGGGTCGCGTGTTCTTCAGAGTCCCCTTCGGGGCCTTGCCGACCGCCGTGCGCACGGCGGAAACCACGACTGCTTCTCTCATAATTGCTCCGTAAAAGTTCTCAGTTGTCAGTCATCAGTCATCAGTTTTGAGAGCCACGTTACTTAAGCATTTTAGATGCGCGGCCCCGCGGCGGCGTTCGGGTAAAGACTTCTGACTGACAACTGATAACTGATAACTGATGACTCCTAAATCGCCACCTCGACCTCGGCGAGCGGCTCCAGCGCGCGTAAATCTTTCGGCTCGATCTCGACGAGGAAGCCGCGCTTGCCGCCGTTGATGTAAATCTTCGGCAGGCCGAAGATCGTCCGCTCGACGTAGACGGGCAGCCGCGAGCGCGTGCCGAAAGGGCTCGTGCCGCCGACCATGTAGCCGGTGTGGCGCTGCGCCGCGGCGGGGTCGCACGGCCGCACGCTCTTGACGCCGAGCGCCCGCGCCAACCGCTTCGTCGAGACCTCGCGGTCGCCGTGCATCAGGACGACGAGCGGCCGCCGGGCGTCCGTCTCCATCACCAGCGTCTTGACCACCGCGTGCTCGTCCACGCCCAGAGCCGCGGCCGACGCCCGCGTCCCGCCCCGCTCCTCGTACTCGTAGAGGTGCGGCGCGAACCCGATCCTCTTCTCACGCAGCGCGCGCACGGCCGGGGTGACGGGGTACTCCATAAAGGGGATTTTCGATCTTTGAATCGCGAGCCTCGATTCGGCCTTCGGCCGCCGGTGTTCGGCCTGACTGACGGCTCGCTTTCAACCGCGATTCAAAAATCCTAAGTCTCAAGTCCCTGCGCCGGGAAGCCCGGCGTCTCGGTCACGCGCCGCGCCTGCCGGAGGTGACGCCGCTCGTGCGTGACGACGATGCGGAAGGCGTCGAGCAGGCTGTAGGTGATGAAGCCGGAGACGGGCGAGGTGACTATCGTCCGCTTCAGGTCGGCCGAGGCGGCCGCCGCCCGCATCAGCGCGGCCAGCTCCGTCTGGTGCGCCGCGAACTGCTCGACCACGTCGGGCGCGATGTCGCTCGCCGAAGGGACGAGCTTGCGCGGCGCTTTGAACGCCCGGCCGCCGTCCTTCGCGAGCGAGCCTTCGATGAGCCGGCCGAAGAAGCCCGAGAGCGGCGACCAACGCTCCCACGCGCTGCCGCGCCGCTCGCCGCGCGCGATGCGTTCGAGGACGGGGACGAAGCCGGCGTTGGCCTTCATCAGGTGCTCGAAGCACTGGCCGACGCTCCAACGCTCCGGCCCCGGCTTCCAGTTGACCTGCGCCGCCGACAGGCGCCCGAACCCGCGCCGCGCCTCCTCGGCCACCGCGCCCAGCTCCGCGGTCAGGCGCCCGACCTCGCCGTCCAACACATTCGCGCCCATCGCCCGCCTCCCATCGGCCGCCGGGTAGAGACCAACCCGGCGCCCGTCACCCTCTTCAGTTCCGCAGCGGCTTGCCGGTCTTCAGCATGTGCGCGATGCGCTCCTGCGTCTGGCGGTGGCCGCACAGCGAAAGGAAGGCCTCGCGCTCAAGGTCTAAGAGGTACTGCTCCGAGACGCGCGTCTCGTGGTTGAGGTCGCCGCCCGTCAGTATCCGCGCGAGCTTCTCGCCGATGACGGCGTCGTAGTCCGAGATGAAGCCGCCGCGCTTCATCTGGTGGATGCCGAGCTTGAGGGTCGCCAGCGCCGCGTTGCCGAGCGCGAGCACGTCCGCGCGCGGCGCGGGCTGCGTGTAGCCGGTCGCGGCGAGGGCCAAGACCTCCTGCTTGGCGTCGGCGATGAGGCGGTCGGCGTTCATCGAGTACGAATCCTCTTCGCGCAGGAAGCCGAGCGTCTTGGCCTCGGCCGCGGAGGTGGCGACCTTCGCCATCGCGACGGTCTCGAAGGCGCGCCTGACGAAGGGGAACGGGTCGGCGTCCGTCACGCCCGGCGGGATCGAGTCGAGCGCGCGCACCAGCATCTCCTTCGTGCCGCCGCCGGCCGGGATGAGGCCGACGCCGACCTCGACCAGCCCGATGTAAGTCTCGGCCGAGGCGCGCACGCGGTCGGCGTGCAGGGTCATCTCGCAGCCGCCGCCGAAGGTCATCTGGAAGGGCGCGACCACCACCGGCTTCGGCGAGTAGCGCAGGGACATCGTCGCCTGCTGGAACTGCCGCACGCCGAGGTCGATCTCGTCCCACTCCTCCTCCTGCGCGCCCAAAAGGACGAGCATCAGGTTCGCGCCGACCGAGAAGTTCTGCCCCTGATTGCCGACCACGAGGCCGACGAAATTCTTCTCGACCTCCGAGAGCGCGAGCCTGACCATCTGGAGCGTGTCCGAGCCGATGGAGTTCATCTTCGAGTGGAACTCCAGACAGGCCACGCCGTCCCCGAGGTCGAGCAGGGACGCGCCCGCGTTCTTCTTGATGACGCCCGCGCGGTCTTTCAAAGACTTCAGGATGATGACGCCGGGCGGCTGCGAGACGGGCGCGTACTCGCCTTTGGCGAAGTCGAAGTAAAGCTCCTGCCCGTTCTCCTTTTTGTAGAAGGAGGTCGCGCCCGCGTCGAGCATCCGCCGGACGTTCTCGGGAACCTCGCGCCCCTCCTCGCGCATGCGCGCGACCGACTTCTCGACGCCGACGGCGTCCCACGTCTCGAAGACGCCCAGCTCCCAGCCGAAGCCCCACTTCATCGCGCGGTCGACCTCGACGACCGTGTCGGCGATCTCGGGGATGCGGTTGGCGGCGTAGGCGAACACCCGCGCGCTCGTCTTCCAGAGGAACTCGCCGGCGCGGTCTCTGCCCCAGACCAGAGACTTGACGCGCTCGCGCGTGTCCTCGATGTTCTTGGCCGCGTCGAGCGAGGGCAGCTTGACCTTCTGCGACGGCTGGTATTCGAGCGTGGCGTGGTCGAGCACCCAGATGTCCTGCTTGCCGCCCTCGCCCTTCTGCCTGCGGTAGAAGCCGCCCTTCGTCTTGTTGCCCAGCATCCCGCGCTCGACCATCCGCCGGATGAACTCGGGCGCGTTGTAGACCTCGCGGTCTTCGTCCTCGGGCACGGCCTCGTAAAGATTCTTCGCGACGTGCGCGAACACGTCCAACCCGACGAGGTCGAAGAGGCGGAAGGTCGCCGTCTTCGGGCGGCCCACGGCCTGCCCCGTCATCTTGTCCACCTCCTCGATGGAGTAGCCGTCTTCGAGCATCGTCTCGACGGTGACGAGGCCGCCGTAGGTTCCGATGCGGTTGGCGATGAAGTTCGGCCGGTCTTTGGCGACGACGACGCCCTTGCCCAGCCGCTGGTCGAGGAAGCCGTAGACGGAGCAGGAGACTTCGGGTTTAGTCCACTCGGTGCGGATCAGTTCGACGAGGTGGAGGTAGCGCGGCGGGTTGAAGAAGTGCATCCCGAGGAAGTGCGCGCGGAAGTCCTCGGAGCGCCCCTCGGCGAGCTGCCGGATGGGGATGCCGCTCGTGTTCGAGGCGACGACCGAGCCGGGCCGCCGGTGCTTCTCGACCTGCTCGTAGAGCCGCCGCTTGATCTCCAGATTCTCGACCACGGCCTCGACGACGAGGTCGCAGTCCTTGAGCCTCTGGAGGTCGTCCTCGAAGTTGCCGACCGAGACGAGCGCGGCCCGCTCCGGCGTGAAGAAGGCGGCCGGCTTGGCCTTCTTCGCCGCCTCCAACCCGGCGCGCGCGACGCGGTCGCGCACCTCGCGGGCTTCGAGCGTCAAGCCCTTCGCCGACTCCTCGGCCGAAGGCTCCTTCGGCACGATGTCGAGCAGGAGGGTGGGGATGCCGGCGTTCGCGAGGTGCGCCGCGATCTGCGCGCCCATCGTGCCGGCGCCGAGCACGGCGGCCTTCTCAAACCGAATCATAAGGGACACGGAAGCCTTTCGTCGGAATTCGCCAACCGGGCGACGGCCCATCATACTGAATGAGTATTCATTCAGGCAAGGTCAGGCGGCGCGCTTTCCGGTGCGGGCGTGAAGAAAAGTCGCCGTCTAGGTTCGGGCATAAATTGATATTTGTCGGGCATAAGATGGAATTTGTCGGCCATAATATGAAATTTGAGTAAAGCTGAATCCAAACGTGGTGCCGCCACTGGGCCCCCCTAGAGTAAGAAGTAACCTTGCGGGAGCGCAGCCTACGCCTTCTTCCCCAACCCGAATTCCCGGACCAGCGTCACGAACTCGTCGCGCCCCACTGCGGCCCCCACGGCCCTGATGCGGCGCAGGCTCTGGCCCGCCGCGCCCAAGATCCGGTCCTTCATGTCGTCCCGGGCCTTCCTGCCGGGGTCGTCATGGTAGACGCTGTCGAGCTCGTAGAAGAAGATTGGCTGGTAAAGCGCGTTGACGTGGTCGAAGACGACACAGTCGATGATCGCCCGGAAGAAGTAGTCCCGCTCCTCCTTGCTCAGCCGGTCTCTCACCTTCTCGAAGTCGACGACGCTCTGCACGGCCACGTTCGGGTAAACGATGTGCTGGTGAAAGACCTCCACCAGCGCGCCGAAGAAGTCGCGCTCCTGCTTCGAACGGAAGAGCGATCGGCGCCCGTCTGCCTCGGCTACGTTCCGGTTCTCGGTGACCCTGATCTTGTGGCTTTGGGAGTGCGCGACCCTCTTCGGGAGGGAGTCGTCGTACTGCTTGATGACCGAGGCGCAATACTCGTCGTCGGGCAGGTGGCGCGCGTAGTCATAGGCCCCGGCCAAGTCCTTCCTACCCATCCGGCTCCTCGCCAGGTTGATGATCAGAGAGCGGTAGCGAGCGGCGTCGACCCTGAACTTCCCCTCCGTGTGGGCGAAATGTAGGTACTGGAGCGCGGCAACAGTGTCCTCGTCGAGCGCTTCCGTCGCTACGTGAGCGAAGAACTCATCGGTAAAGGTCTGGATGGCTAGGCGGGAGACGTCGTCCGAGGCCACCTCCCGGTGGTGACGGTAGACGATGGCCATCACCTCCGGCCACTTCTTCCGCAGTATCAGTTGGAACAGCTCCTCCCGATCCATGGCTTTCCTCCCCGGCTCTGGACAGGGACAGTATAAATCGGCTGTACCATCTATCTTGAGTCTAAAATCTACTAGTCAGAATCGTCATCGAAGTACTCGATAGTTGACCCACAGTCGCCGGAACTCTATCTGCTCAAGGAGGCTCTTCAAGCACTGATCTGCGAGCTGGGAAGAAGTCAGGAAGGGCTCATCCTCTTCCTCGCGCCACCCGCCGGAGGACTAAATTGGTTCATGTGTTAGAAGCGTGAGAAGCAGACTGAACCGGTTCTAAAGTGTTCACGAAAGAAGGGACACCCACCCCCGAAAATCCTGGCCGAAGTGCGTCGTTACATTAGATTAAACCAGTTCACAGAGCGGTTTTGTTGCCTGTAAAATAACTGTGTTTACTATCTCTTGAATTCAGATACCTTTTTAACAGCGTCAACCAGGGACGAGGCCACAAAACATCGATTCGCAAGACCTATCGTACTAAGGTAGTGAACAGGTGTAGTTTGATTAATAATTTCCCACTGGGCCCGATCAACTTGTATTAAATCGATCTCGGCGTCGTGCTTGATAAACTCAAGCATCCGCTTGGTGTCCCTGAGGGTATTGGCAAGCCTTCCTTTTACTTTAGCATCAGCGGTTCCTGCTGCCACCCTAAAGGGCCTATCTTCAGAGTTCGTGGCTGAGTCCTGTAACTTGTACTGGGCTTCAATTTCGTTATAAATCTCCGGCCCTAGTGCTGTGTAACAGTAGTTGTTGTAGGAATGAGCCCGCCTCTTGTATGCTGCCGACATGCCTAGGAAAGCACAGCCCGTCAGCTTAACCGACGACGAACT
>Ga0196977_1000312_pt1 | contig 27641 bp, 25 predicted proteins | sample S3v_1013CmetaG_FD_148634 | JGI IMG/M metagenome (GOLD analysis project Ga0196977, IMG submission 148634) | Soil microbial communities from Anza Borrego desert, Southern California, United States - S3+v_10-13C | ecosystem: Environmental > Terrestrial > Soil > Desert | place: USA: California... | reverse complement strand
GGCCGACAGCGCCCAGGCCATCACGTCGACGTCGTCCGCGTCGAGCAGCGCCTCGAACCACGCCAGCTCGGCCTCGCCCCACGCGGCGTGGTGCCGGTCGAAGAAGCCGCCGATCATCAGGTCGGCCTCGCGCGTGCCGCGATGCCACGCGCGAAAGCGGGCGCGCAACAGCCTCGACGAAAAGGGGGCGGCACTCACGCCGCCCCCTTTCGCGTTCGGGAAGGAACGGTCAAGCCAGCTGCGTGTCGACCACCGTCGGCTGCGCCGGCGGCAGCCCGCCGCTCTCGGCCTGCTGCATCAGCTCCTGCTTGCGCGGCAGCATCTGGTCGCGCAGCGCGACGAGGTCGACGTCGGTGTCGCGGCACTGGGCGAACATGCCCTTCTCGCGCATCTCTTCTTCCTGGACGTGGTGCTCGATCTGCTCCTGCAGCACCTTGACCTTGGCGTCGTAGAACTCCTCGTCGGGTCCGCCCGCCATGATGTCGTTGATCAGCACCTTGGCGCCGTCGTGCTCGACATAGGCCTCGTCGAGCGTGTCGTCCTCGATCTTGCCGCGGAACGCCGGGTAGAAGATCTCCTCCTCGATCATCGAGTGGATCTTGAGCTCGTTGCAGATCTGCTCGGCGATCGCCTGCTTGCGCCCGCGGGCGCTCTCGAAGCTGCTGAACAGCTCCTCGACCTTGCGGTGGTCGGCCTTGAGCAACGCGATCGCGTCGGTGAATTCCTGTTGCGCCATGACTTATGTCTCCTGGTCCCGGGCCGTACCATGCCCTCGCCAGCCCAAAGCCCGACGGCGGGCGAAGTTCCCTCCTTCACAAATCGCAACCTGTGTTTAACCAGCCCCATGCGCCCGGAGACGCTCAACCCGCTGTTCGCCGAGACCGAGAGCCTCGAGGGGGTCGGGCCGAAGTTGCGCAAGCCGCTCGAGAAGCTCGGCCTGACGCGCGTGAAGGACGTCGCTTACCACCTGCCCGACCGCTTCGTGCAGCGGCGCGCGGTGCCGGACCTCGACGAGGCCGATGTCGGCGAGCAGATCGTCGTCGCGCTGACGGTGGTCGAGCATCGGGCGAGCCCGAACAACCGCGCCCCGCACCGCGTGCTGGCGCAGGACGCCAAAGGCAACGTCTGCGCGCTCGTGTACTTCGGCAAGGCATCGTACACGGCCAGGAAGCTGCTCCCGCAAGGCGCGAAGCGGTGGATTGCGGGCAAGCTCGAGCAGTACGAGCAGTGGCTGCAGATCGTCCATCCCGACCACGTCGCCGAGGACAGCGCCGGGCTGATGGGGCACCTGGTCGAGCCGGTCTATCCGCTCGCCGAAGGGCTGACGCAGCCCAAAGTGGCCCATCTGGCCCACCAGGCGATCGAGCGCTCGCCCGCGCTGCCCGAGTGGATCGAGCCCGGCTTGCTCGACCGCCACCAGTGGCCGGCGTGGAAGGATGCGCTGGCGCTCGCCCACCGCGCCGAGCACCCGGCGGCGCGCGACCGGCTGGCGTATGACGAGCTGCTCGCCAACAGCCTCGCGCTGATGCTGGTCCGGGCCGACAACCGCAAGCGCCGCGGCCAGCCCCTCCAGGGCGACGGCCGCCTGCGCGGCCGGCTCGCGCTGCCGTTTCCGCTGACCGGCGCGCAGCGGCGCTCGATCGGCGAGATCGAAGGCGACCTGGCGCAGGATTCGCCGATGCTGCGGCTGCTGCAGGGCGACGTCGGCTCGGGCAAGACCGTGGTCGCGCTCGAGGCGATGCTGATCGCGGTCGAGGCCGGCGCGCAGGCGGCGATGCTCGCCCCGACCGAGATCCTCGCGCGCCAGCACTTCGACACGCTGCGCGCGATGGCCGGGCCGACCGGCGTCAGCATCGCGCTGCTCACCGGCCGCGACAAGGGCCGCGCGCGCGAATCGATCCTGATGGGGCTGGTCGACGGCTCGATCGACCTGGTCGTCGGCACGCACGCGATCTTCCAGGACACGGTCGCCTACAGGAACCTCGGCCTGGTGGTGATCGACGAGCAGCACCGCTTCGGCGTCTCGCAGCGGCTGCTGCTGACCCGCAAGGGGCGGGTGACGCCGCACGTCCTGGCGATGACCGCGACGCCGATCCCGCGCACGCTCAGGCTGGCCGAGTTCGGCGAGATGGACGTGTCCCAGCTGGACGAGATGCCGCCCGGGCGCCAGGCGATCGACACGCGGGTGGTGGCGCTCGACCGGCTGGCCGACGTCGTCGACGGCGTCGCGCGGCATCTGCAAGCAGGCGCGCAAGCCTATTGGGTCTGCCCGATGGTCCGCGGCAGCGAGCACGAGACCGACGATCTCGCCGCCGCCGAGGCGCGCTTCGCCTCGCTCAAGGCGCGCTTCGGCGACGCGGCCGTGCTGGTCCACGGCCAGCTCAAGCCCGAGCTCAAGGACGCGGCGATGGAGCGGTTCGCGCGCGGCGATGCCAGGCTGCTGGTGGCCACGACCGTGATCGAGGTCGGCGTCGACGTGCCCGACGCCACGCTGATGGTGATCGAGCAGGCCGAGCGCTTCGGCCTCGCCCAGCTCCACCAGCTGCGCGGCCGCGTCGGGCGCGGGAGCGCGAAGTCCGTCTGCCTGCTGCTGCGCGGCAACGAGCTTAGCGAAGTCGGCAAGCAACGGTTGGCCCTGATGCGCGAGACGCAGGACGGCTTCCGCCTGGCCGAGGCGGACCTCGAGCTGCGCGGCGGCGGCGAGCTGCTCGGCACGCGCCAGTCGGGCGAGACTCCGTTCCGCATCGCCGAGCTCGAGCAGATCCAGCGGCTGCTGCCGGTGGCCAGCGACGACGCGCGCCTGCTGGTCGAGCGCGACGGCGGCCTCGCCTCCACCCGGGGCGCGGCCGCGCGGACGCTGCTCTACCTGTTCGAGCGCGACTGGGGCGTGCAGCTGCTGCGCGGCGGGTAAGGAACCGGCGCTCCAAGCTTGACGTTTGTTAGTCGGAACAACCCGAAAGGCACTCCCCCTGCGCTGCTGGCCGATCCTCGCCTCCCTCGCGCTGGCCGCATGCGGCCCTTATCCCGACGACATCTCGGGCACGCTCGAGCGGATCGAGCGCAGCGATCGGTTCGCCGTCGGGCTCGCCGGCTTGCGCCCCGCGGACGAGCAGGCCGCGCGCGCCTTCATCGGCGGGCTCGAGCAGGCCACCGGGGCCACGGCCACCATCGACGACGCCCCGCTCGAAGCCCAGCTGGCGCGGCTCGAGCACGGGGACCTCGACCTGGTGATCGGCGAGATCGCCGAGGATTCGCCGTGGCTCGCCGCGGTTGCCGTGATCGAGCCGCTCAGCCGCCGGCGCGAAGGCCGGCGCCGGCTCGGCCTGTCGCCGGTTGCCATGAACGGCGAGAACCGCTGGATCGCGCTGGTCGAGCGCGAGGTCCGTGACCGCGCGGGACGCGGCGCATGAGCGAGGGCAAGGGCCACCCGAAGGAGATCCGCGCCGACATGAAGGCCGCGCGGAACCTCGAGTGGTGGAACATCGGCTGGACGATCACTTACGTCGCCGCGCTCGGCTTCGCGATGGGCTCGAGCCAGGCGATGCGCACCGCGTGGATCGAGGACATCCTCGGGCTGATCCCGCCCATCGTGTTCCTCATCTCCGAGCGCTACGAGCGGCGCGCGTCGAACGCCCGGTTCCATTACGGCTACGACCGGGTCAACGGGCTCGGCTTCCTGATCGCCGCGGTCGCGCTGACCGCGGTCGGGCTGCTGCTGCTGAAGGACGCGGCGACCGCGCTCATCGCGCAAGAGCACGTCACCGTCGGCACCACGCGGATCATGGGCCACGACGTGTGGCTCGGCTGGTTCATGCTCGCGGCGCAGGCTTATGCCTGCATCCCGCCGTTCATCATCGGCCGCAAGGAGCTGCCGCTGGCCGAGCGGCTGCGCGACAAGCTGCTCCACACCGACGCGCTGATGAACAAGGCCAACTGGCAGACCGGCGTCGCCGGCTTCGTCGGCGTCGCCCTGCTCGGCTTCGGCTTGTGGTGGGCGGATTCGGTGGCCGCGGCGCTGATCTCGATGGGGATCATCTGGGACGGCTGGCGCGCGCTCAAGGTCGCCACCGCCGAGCTGGTCGACGGCGTGCCGCACGAGCTCGACGGCGGGCATCGGGCGCAGGACGCCAAGGCGATCGAGCGGGCGCTCAAGGCGCAGTTCCCCGGGGCCAAGGTCCTGCTGCGCGAGACCGGCCGCTACATCCGCGCCGAGGTGCTCGGTGCCGCGGCGCCGAAGGACTTCGCCGTCGCCGAGCTGGAGATCGAAGGCCTCGAATGCCGCTGGCGCCTCGACAGCGTGGCGTTCCGGCCGTAATCGGCTCCCGCCGTCCCCTCCGATCCGGAACAGGAATCCCCGATGTCGAGCAGCGCCCCAACCACCCCTGAGATCAACCGCCAACTCGCGCGCGTCTTCGAGCTGCAGCGGGCGCACCAGTGGGACGTCAAGGCGTCCACCGCCGCCGAACGCAAGGCCAAGCTCGCCCGCCTCAAGGCGGCGGTCGAGGCGCGCGCCGACGCGATCGTCGCGGCGGTGCGGCAGGACACCCGCAAGCCCGAAGGCGAGATCCGCGTCACCGAGGTGCTCAACGTCGTCGGCAACATCCAGCTCAACATCGACAGCGTCGAGGAGTGGATGCAGCCGACCGAGGTGACCCCGTCGAAGAACCCCCACGACAAGGCGATGATCGTGCCCGAGGCGCGCGGGGTGTGCCTGATCCTCGGGCCGTGGAACTTCCCGCTCGGGCTCACCTTCGGCCCGCTTGCCGCCGCGGTGGCGGCCGGCAACTGCTGCATGGTCAAGCTGACCGACTTGTGCCCCAACACCGCGCGCATCGCCGGCGAGATCGTCCGCGAGGTGTTCGACGAGAACGAGGTCGCGCTGTTCGAGGGCGGGGTCGAGGTCGCTCAGGCGCTGCTCGAGCTGCCGTTCAACCACATCTTCTTCACCGGCAGCACGCGGGTCGGCAAGATCGTCATGGCCGCGGCGGCGCAGCATCTCGCCACCGTCACGCTCGAGCTCGGCGGCAAGTCGCCGGTGATCGTCGACGAGGGCGCGGACATCGAGCAGATCGGCGCGGCGCTCGCCGGGGCCAAGCAGTTCAACGGCGGCCAGGCGTGCATCTGCCCCGACTACGTGTTCGTCCGCGAGGAGCAGAAGGACCGCCTGGTCGAGGCTTTCCGGAGGAACGTCGAGGCCAATCTCTATGAGGACGGCCAGATCAAGAAGGACTCGATCGCGCAGATCGTCAACCAGGGCAACTTCGCGCGGGTCAAAGGGCTGTTCGACGATGCCGTCGCGCAGGGCGCTACCGTGGTGGCCGGCGGCGACCTCGAGGAGGACGATCTCACGGTCCACCCGACCATGCTGACCGGCGTCACGCCCCAGATGAAGATCCTCCAGGAGGAGATTTTCGCGCCGATGCTGCCGGTGATGACCTACGAGAGCCTCGACCAGGTCATCGAGTATATCGAGCAGCGCGACAAGCCGCTGGCGCTCTATGTGTTCAGCAACAACGAGGCCAACGTTCAGCGGGTGCTCGACCGCACCTCCTCCGGCGGCGTCACCGTCAACGGCGTGTTCTCGCACTATCTCGAGAACCGGCTGCCGTTCGGCGGCGTCAACGGCAGCGGCATGGGCAGTTACCACGGCCACTTCGGGTTCAAGGCGTTCAGCCACGAGCGCGCCGTGTACATGCACCGCGAAGCCGCCTGACCGGGCGAGGGGGGCGGCCCTTGCGCCGCCCGCCGCCCCTGCCTAAACCGCCGCCAGCGTCCTCCCCCAGCAAAGCGAGCCGGCTTGATCCTCTCCCCGTTCGAATGGACCATCGCCAAGCGCTACATGCTGCCCGGGCGCGGCGAGGCGGTGATCGCGCTGGTGGCGTCGATCTCGATCGGCGTGGTGATGCTGAGCGTGGCGATGCTGGTCATCGTGATGAGCGTGATGAACGGCTTCCGCGCCGAGCTGCTCGACAAGATCGTCGGGCTGAACGGGCACGCGATCGTCCAGGCCTACGGCGGCCGGCTCGACAACTGGGAGCAAGTGCTCGAGGAAGTGCGCCAGACGCCCGAGGTGACCGACGCCTCGCCGCTGATCGAGCAGCCGCTGCTGGCGACCTTCAACGGCCGAGTCGAGGCGGTGCTGGTGCGCGGCAACACGCCCGAGGACATCGGCAAGCTTTCCCCCAACGTGCTCGTCGGCGACCTGTCGACGCTGCGGCCGGGCGAGAACAACGTCGCCATCGGCTCGCGCCTCGCGGCCAACCTCGGGGCGCGGATCGGCGATTCGATCACCGTCATCAACCCGCAAGGCCGCGCGACGCCGTTCGGCACGGTGCCGCGCCAGGTCGGCTACACGATCACCGCGATCTTCGAGATCGGCGTGTACGACTACGACCAGGCGTTCGTCGTCATGCCGATCCCCAACGCGCAGACCCTGCTGCTGACCGGCGACGCGATCGGGATGATCGAGGTCAAGACGACCGATGCCGACCGCGTCGGCGAGATTCTCGGCCCGCTGGCCCGGAAGCTGCAGGGCCACGCGGTGGTGACCGACTGGAAGACGATCAACTCGCAGCTGTTCGAGGCGTTGCAGGTCGAGCGCGTGGCGATGTTCTTCGCGCTGTCGATCATCGTCCTCGTCGCCGCGTTCAACATCCTCTCGTCGCTGGTCATGCTGGTGCGCTCGAAGACGCGCGACATCGCCATCCTGCGGACGATGGGGGCGACGCGGAAGAGCCTGCTCAAGATCTTCGTCACCACCGGCTCGGTGATCGGCGCGATCGGCACGCTGGCCGGCCTGCTGCTCGGTTTCCTCGTGCTGCTGTTCCGCCAGCCGATCGTGCGCGGGATCGAGATCATCACCGGGCAGAACCTGTGGGACCCGCAGATCCGCTTCCTCACCGAGCTGCCGGCCAAGACCGATCCCTTCGAGGTGCTGCTGATCTGCCTGATGGCGATGGGGCTGAGCTTCCTCGCCACGCTTTACCCGGCCTATCGGGCGGCCGGGACCGATCCGGTGCAGGTGCTGCGCTATGAGTGAGCCGGTGGTCCGCCTGACCGGCCTGACGCGCAGCTTCGAGCAGGGCGGCGAGCGCATCGACGTCCTGCGCGGCGTCGACCTGACCGTGGTGCCGGGCGAGATCGTCGCTTTGCTTGGCCCTTCGGGCACGGGCAAGTCGACCATGCTGCAGGCCGTCGGGCTGCTCGAAGGCGGCTTCGGCGGCAAGATCGAGATCGCCGGGACCGACGCCAGCCACCTCCCGTCGAGCGAGCGGACCGCGATCCGCCGCAACCACCTCGGGTTCGTCTATCAGTTCCATCACCTGCTGCCGGACTTCTCGGCCGAGGAGAACGTCATGCTGCCGCAGCTGGTGCTCGGCGTGGCCCGGCCGCAGGCGCTCGTCCGCGCCCGCGAGCTGCTCGGCGCGCTCGGCCTCGACCACCGCCTGACGCACCGGCCGAGCCAGCTGTCGGGCGGCGAGCAGCAGCGCGTCGCGGTCGCCCGCGCGCTGGCCAACCGGCCGCAGCTGGTGCTGGCCGACGAGCCGACCGGCAACCTCGACGAGGTCACCTCGGACAAGGTCCTCGCCCAGTTCCTCGAGCTCGTCCGCGGGCAGGGCAGCGCGGCGCTCGTCGCCACGCACAACGAGCGCCTCGCGCAGCGGATGGACCGCGTGGTCCGCATCCACGAAGGGGTGCTGGAATAGGCCGAAAGGGGACAATCGGATGATCGTGTCCGCCGCATCGTTCCTGCTCGCCCAGGCGGGCGCCGGGGCCACGCCCGCGCCCGCGCCGCCGCCCCCGCCGGCTTGCACCGGAGAAGAGCACGCCGCGCTCGACTTCTGGGTCGGCGACTGGGACGTCTATCCCAGCGGGCGCGACACGATGGTCGCCCGCAGCCGGATCGAGAAGCTCTACAACGGCTGCGCCATCCGCGAGAACTGGATGCCGTTGAGAGGCAATGGCGGCGGCAGTCTAACCGGCTTCGACCCGACGACGCAACGATGGCACCAGACCTGGATCGGCTCGGCCCCGGGGGTCGTCCGGTTCGAGGGCGGTCCGGTGGACGGCAAGATGGTGCTGACCGGCTGGTGGCCGGGATCCGGGCCGAACGGCGCCGACGGCCTGACGCGGATGACCTACTCGGCAGTGGACGGCGGCGCGGTCCGCCAGCACGGGGAATTCTCGGCCGACCATGGCCTGACCTGGCAGACCAGCTTCGACTTCCTCTACCGCCGGCACCAGAGTGACTGAGCTGGGCAAAATCGCCCGCCGTGGCCTTACCGAATCCGCTGCAGCCGCCTAGCTTGGCGGCGATGCCTTACGCCCCGTTCGTCCCGCTGCGCGTGCTGTCGAGCTACTCGATGCTCGAGGGGGCGATCGATCCCAAGGCGATCGCCAAGCTGGCCAGGGAGCGCGGCTTCCCGGCCATCGCCATCTGCGACCGCAACGGGCTGTACGGCACGCCCGCGTTCGCCGCCGCGTGCAAGGGCGAGGCGGTGCAGCCAATCGTCGGCGCGCTGCTCGGCGTGGCGCGCGGCGCCGAGGGACCGATCGACTACCTGCCGCTGTACGTCCAGGACGAGGCCGGCTGGCAGAACCTGTGCGACCTCGTCAGCCGGGCGCACCTCAATCGCCCGGTCGAGCTCGAGCCGCACGTCGCGCTCGACGACCTCGCCGGCCGCACCGACGGGCTGATCGCGCTGACCGGCGCCGGGGAAGGGGCGGTCGCCCGCCTGCTCGCCGACGGCAAGGCCGGGCGCGCGCGCGACATGCTCGAGCAGCTCGCCGGGCTGTTTCCGGAGCGGCTCTACGTCGAGATCGCCCGCCGCGGCGATCCGGTGGAGGATGCCGCCGAGGATGCGCTGGTCGACCTCGCATACGCGCTCGACCTGCCGCTGGTCGCGACCAATCCGGCCAACTTCGCCGATCCGCACATGCACGCGGCCCACGATGCGATGCTGTGCATTGCCCACTCGACGCACCTCGACAGCGCCGAGCGCGTCCGCTCGAGCCCGGAGGCGTTCGTCAAGTCGGCGCCGATGATGGCGGAGCTGTTCGCCGACTTGCCCGAGGCGACCGCCAACACGCTCGTCGTCGCCCAGCGCTGCGCGTTCGCCCCGCCGAAGCGCAAGCCGATCCTGCCGAGCCTGGCCGGCGACATCGAGGGCGAGGCGCGGCTGCTGCAGGACGATGCCCAGGCCGGCCTCGCCGCGCGGCTGGCGGCCTACGCCGACCTGTCGGACGACGAGCGCCGGGTCTATGCCGACCGGCTCGCGTTCGAGATCGACGTCATCGCCCGGATGGGCTTCCCGGGCTATTTCCTGATCGTCGCCGACTTCATCAAGTGGGCCAAGGCGCAGGGCATCCCGGTGGGGCCGGGCCGCGGCTCGGGCGCCGGCTCGCTGGTGGCCTGGTCGCTGACAATCACCGACCTCGACCCGATCCGCCTCGGGCTGCTGTTCGAGCGCTTCCTCAACCCCGAGCGCGTGTCGATGCCCGACTTCGACATCGACTTCTGCGAAACCCGCCGCGGCGAGGTGATCCGCTACGTCCAGGAACGCTACGGGCAGGACAAGGTCGCCCAGATCATCACCTTCGGCAAGCTCAAGGCCCGCGCGGTGCTGCGCGACACCGGGCGCATCCTGCAGATGAGCTACGGCCACGTCGACCGGCTGTGCAAGATGGTGCCGAACCACCCGACCGACCCGTGGACGCTGCCGCGCGCGCTCAACGGCACGGCCGATTTCCGCCGCGAGTACGACAACGACGGCGAGGTCAAGCGGCTGGTCGACCTGGCGATGCAGCTCGAAGGCTTCCCGCGCAACTCCTCGACCCACGCGGCCGGCGTGGTGATCGGCGACCGGCCGCTGTCGCAGCTGGTCCCGCTTTACCGCGACCCTCGCTCGGACATGCCGGTCACCCAGTTCGACATGAAATACGTCGAGGACTCCGGGCTGGTGAAGTTCGACTTCCTCGGCCTCAAGACGCTGTCGGTGCTGCGCAAGGCGGTCGACCTGCTCGCCCGGCGCGGGATCGCGGTCGACTTGGGCGCGCTGCCCTGGGACGACGGCCAGGTCTACGAGCTGCTCAAGCGCGGCGACACGGTCGGCGTGTTCCAGCTCGAGTCCGAAGGCATGCGGCGCACGCTGTCGGCGGTGAAGCCCGACAAGTTCGAGGACATCATCGCGCTCGTCTCGCTCTACCGGCCGGGGCCGATGGACAACATCCCGCTGTTCGGCAAGCGCAAGAACCGCGAGGTCGCGATCGAGTACCCGCACCCCAAGCTCGAAGGCATCCTGGCCGAGACCTACGGCATCTTCGTCTACCAGGAGCAGGTCATGCAGGCGGCGCAGATCCTCGCCGGCTACTCGCTCGGCGACGCCGACCTGCTGCGCCGGGCGATGGGCAAGAAGGTCCAGGCCGAGATGGACGCGCAGCGCCAGCGCTTCGTCGACGGCTGCCTCGAGGTTTCCGGCATCCCCGCGGCCAAGGCCAACGAGCTGTTCGACCTGATCGACAAGTTCGCCGGCTACGGCTTCAACAAGAGCCACGCCGCGGCCTACGCGCTGCTCGCCTACCAGACCGCCTGGCTCAAGACGCATTATCCGCACGAGTTCTACGCCGCCTCGATGTGCTTCGACATGCATCAGTCGGAGAAGCTGGCGGTGTTCGTCGACGACCTCAGGCGCAACGGGCTGACGCTGCTCGGTCCCGACATGAACCGCTCGGAGGCCGAGTTCACCGTCGAGCAGACCGAGCTCGGCCACGCGGTGCGCTATGCCCTCGCCGGGATCCGCAACGTCGGCGAGAAGGCGATGGACCAGGTCGTCGCCGAGCGCGCGGCGCGCGGGAGCTTCGACAGCCTCGAAGACTTGTTCCGCCGCATGCCGCCGGGCGCGATGAGCCGCCGCCAGCTCGACAGCCTGGCCGCGGCCGGCGCGTTCGACAGCCTCGAGCCCAATCGCGCCAAGGTCCTCGCCAACGGCGACATGCTGCTGGCGGTGACCGAGGCCGCGCTGCGCGAGCGCGAGAGCGGGCAGGCGGGGCTGTTCGGCGGGGACGACCACGCCGAGCCGTCGCTGCGCCTGGCCGAGGCCGAGCCGTGGAACCGCGCCGAGCAGATGGCCGCCGAGCGCGAGACCTTCGGCTTCTACTTCGCCGCGCATCCGGTCGAGCAGTTCCGCGCGATCGCCTCGGCCAACGGCGCGCGCAGCTATGCCGGGCTGATGGAATCGGGCGTCGCCGGCGGCCGGCAGCAGGCGGTCATGGCGGCGATGGTCGAAGGAGTCAGCAAGGGTCGCACGCGGCGCGGCTCGGAGTTCATCCGCGCCGACTTCTCCGACAGCTCGGGCCAGTTCAGCGCCGCCTGCTTCGAGGAAGGCCTGGTCGAAAGCTTCCAGCGCTGGGCGGCCGAGGGCACGTGCGTGCTGCTCAACGTCGAGCTCGACGCGCCGAGCCCGGACGAGCCGCCGCGCGTGACCGTGCGCGGCGCGCGCCCGCTCGCCGAAGTGCGCAACGCGGCGCGGATGCTGCTGACGCTCGACGTGCACCGGCCCGAGGCGCTGCACGAGCTGCGCCTGGCGCTGGCCGATGGCGAACCCGGGCGCGGCGAGGTGCTCGCCCGGCTGTGCCTCGGAACGGCGAACGATCCGCAAGTGCGCCTGGGCCGCGATTTCGAGCTCGACGGCGAGCTGGCCGAACGGCTGGCGCAAGTGCCCGGGCTGGCCAACGTCTCGCTGACCGCCCGCCGCGGCCCCTCGCACTTGCGGCTGGTCGCATGATATAGCGCCGGGCAGAGAGGGAGGAACGATGTTCGCATTCCTGAAGGCGATCGTGCTCGGGCTGGTCCTCGCCGGGCTGGTCTCGCTGTTCATCGGCTCGGGAGGATCGAGCGGCGGCCTGCTCAACGTCCACCAGATGGCGATCGCGGACGTCCACTTCTACTGGTCGTGGCCGCTGTTCGTGATCGGCACCGCGCTGGCGTTCGGCCTGTTCCTGATGATGGACTAGGCCGCCGGGCGACGGCCGGCCGACCCGCGGGGCGCTAGCACAGAAAAAGGGCCGGGAGATTGCTCTCCCGGCCCCTTTTTTTGTGCTGCCGTGAGGCGAGCGTCGCCTAGCGGCCCGAGCCCGGACCGTAAGTGATCTCGACGCGGCGGTTCTGCAGCTCGCGCACGCCGTCGGCGGTCGGCACCCGCGGCATGCTCTCGCCGAACGCCTGGCTCGAGATCCGCGCCGCCGGGATGCCCCGGCCGGTCAGGTAAGTGCGCACGCTGGCGTTGCGCCGCTCCGACAGCCCGACGTTGTACTGCACCGAGCCCGAGCGGTCGGCGTGGCCGGCCAGCATGATCGCCGCCGTGCCGCAGTTCTGGTAGGCGCTGACGGCGTTGTTGAGGATGCCGGCGGCCTCGGGCGTGATGTCCGACTTGTCCCAGTCGAAGAACACGATGTAGGGCCCCTGGTTGCACTGGGCCACCGGACGCGGCGCCGGAGCCGGCGGAGGCGGCGGCGGCGGAGCCGGCGGCGGCGGTGCCGGCGGCGGAGGCGGCGGAGGCGGCGGCGGGGCCGCGCCGAAGTTGAAGATCAGCTCGCCGAGCAGCGAATGCGTGCTCATGTCCGCTTCCAGCCCGCGGCCGAAGACGTCGACCATTTCGGCGTTCTCGACGTTGAAGAACTTGTAGCGGACCCCGGCGTCGATGTTCTCGGTCAGCGGCGCGCGGACCTCGGCGATGGCCTGCCACGCCCAGGTGAGGTCTTCCGAATTGGTGGCGAAGTTGAGCGGCAGCCCGATCTCGGTATCGACGCCTGCGACACCGATGCCGGCGCCGATCGACAGGCCGAGGCCGTCATCGCTGCCGAAGTCGGCCAGGAAGTTGAGCATCGAGGCGTAGATGCTGACGTTCCCGTCGCTCCCGTAGACGCCCGGCGGCACGAACGGGATGGCCACGTTGGTGGCGATCGATTCGAAGTCGTGGGTCTTGTAGGAGCCGTCTGCCTCGAGCCGGAACCCGCCGAAGTCGTAGCCGGCCATGAACGCGCCTTCGTAGCCCGTCCCGAAGTCGCTGTCGACGTTGAGCGCGCGGCCGGTCGCCTGCACTTCCATGTCGAAGGCCTCGGCATGCAAGGCGCCGAAGCCGAGGCCGAGATACCAGGCGTCTTCCCGCGCAACGGCGGGCGACGCAATGACTGCAGTCGCGGTTGCGATCCCCAGTGCTATTTTTCGCATGTTGATTCCCCTTACGTCGGGCCGCCCGGACGGGTCCCTCTGCCGTCCGTATGCAAGCGACGCGAACGATGACAAGACTCGCGTTCCTGTCAAGCGTTCCGTAGCCCGCAATTATTTTTGGAATGTGACTAAAATGCCAACATTCCCCGCGGCCAATTCGATTTCCGCTACAACAGCCGCAGCTGCCCGCCGGCCTCGGGACGGCGGAACCGCGAGCAGTCGAGCTCGATCCTGGAATCGCTCAGGCCGGCCCGCCGGCAGGCGAGGCGAAAGCGCGCCCGGAACAGCTCGGCCCACACCCCGCTCGGGTTCATCCGGGTGAAGAACTCCGGATCGTTGTCGCGCCCGCCGCGGATCGAGCGGACGATGTTCATGACCTTGTCGCCGCGCTCGGGGAAATGGACCGCGAGCCACTCGCGGAACAGCGGCGCGACCTCGTGCGGCAGCCGCAGCGGCAGCCAGAACGCCGAGCGCGCCCCCGCCGCGGCGGCGCGCTCGACGATCGCTTCCATGAACTCGTCGGTCAGCGCGGGGATCACCGGGGCGATCGCGCAATGGGCCGGCACCCCGGCCGCGGCCAGCTTGCCGAGCGCGGCGAGGCGCTTGCCCGGCGCCGCGGCGCGCGGCTCGAGCTTGCCCGACAGCAGCGGATCGAGGCTGGTGATCGAGATCGCCACCGCCGCGAGGCGCTGGCCGGCGAGCTCGGCGAGCAGGTCGAGGTCCTGCAGCACGCGGTCGGACTTGGTGGTGATGGTCACCGGGTGCCGCGTCTCGAGGCACACCTCGAGCACCTGGCGGGTGAGCCGATAGCGGCCCTCGATCGGCTGGTAGGGGTCGGTGTTGGTGCCCATCGCGATCGGCCGCGGGGTGTATTTGGGCCGGGCGAGCGTCTCGCGCAGCAGCCGCGCGGCGTCCGGCTTGGCGAACAGCCGGGTCTCGAAGTCGAGCCCCGGCGAAAGGTCGTGGAAGGCGTGCGTCGGCCGGGCGAAGCAGTAGATGCAGCCGTGCTCGCAGCCGCGATAGGCATTGATCGAGCGGTCGAAGCCGATGTCGGGCGACTGGTTGAAGGTGACGATGGTCTTCGGGTGCTCCTCGGTCACCGTCGTGCGCAGCCTGACCGGCGGGCCGTCGAGCATTTCCATGTAGTCGCGCCAGTCGCCGTCGGCCTCGCGCCCGGCGAGCCCGAAGCGCTGCGGAACCGCCCGGGACTGGGCGCCGCGGCCGTGCACGGCGGGCTCCTGGCGGCGTTGCATGGGGCGAACATAACAAGAACAAAGGGGCGCCGCAATGGCTCAGGAAGATCGCTCGGCGAGCGAAGTTGACGACTCTGACGGTGTCCTGGCACCGCCTTCCGTCGCCGTCAGAGCGTCGACCGCGGCCAGCGCGCGGGCATGCCAGGCGTCCCACAAGATCGCGGCTTCGAGCCTAGCCCGCTCGACCTCGGTCGCGCACTCGGCCATGTAGCCGGCGCAATCCTCGTCGCCGAGCTCGCCGTTCTCGTCGCACTTCTCGCTCCAGGCCTCGTCCACCCGCTCGCGGGCCTCGTCCTCCGCCTGGTCGATGAACTCGTGCCGCGCGGGCGGCAGCTCGTCGTCGTCGTCGCAATCGAGCGGTTCCGGGACCGGCTCGCCGGCGACGCGGGCCAGCAGCTCGTCGAACCGGTCGGCTTCGTCGAACGCCCGTTCCTCGGCCAGCCTGTCGAGCCGGGCCATGTGCGCCAGCAGCAGGCGGGAATCATAGCGGCGCCGGGTGTCGATCAGCTCGCCGCGGTAGTAGATCTTCTCCTCGATGCCGTCGATCGCCCGGTCGGCGAGCGTTTCGGCGGCCACGTCGCGCGCCAGCGACAGCGCGGCGTCCCACGCGCGGGCGAACAGGCCGTCGCGCCGCCGCAGCTTGTAGGCCGCCTCGCGCGACAAGCCGACGCGCGCGCAGGCGACGCGGACGTTGCCGCGCGCCGACAGGCTCTCGAGGAACAGCACTTTGCGCTCGGGCGTCCAGCCGTCGTGGCGGACTGCGGGAGTGGGGGTGATGTCGGGTTGGTCCATGATCCGCGTCTCCTGATGGGAACAAACAGCGAATCAGGATCACTATGCACGGCCGCGCGTGTAGGACAGCGAAATTTCGCGCGTGGCCGCTGTGGCCGGAAAGCGGGACGCTACTGCTCCCGCAGCCGCGGCATCAGCTCGACGAAGTTGCACGGCCGGTTGCGGCTGTCGAGCTGCTCGGCGAGGATGCCGTCCCAGCCGTCGCGCACCGCGCCGTTCGAGCCGGGCAGGGCGAAGATGTAGGTTCCGCGCGCCACCGCGGCGCAGGCGCGCGACTGGACGGTGCTGGTGCCGATCGTGCGGTAGCTGATCCAGCGGAACAGCTCGCCGAAGCCCTCGATGGCCTTGTCCTGCACCCGCGCGAGGGCCTCGGGGGTGACGTCGCGGCCGGTCAGCCCGGTGCCGCCGGTCGAGACGATCGCGTCGATCGCCGGGTCGTCGATCCAGTTGTTCAAGCGCCGGGCGATGGCGTCGGCGTCGTCCTTCTCGATGGCGCGGGCGGCGAGGTGGTGGCCGGCCGCCCTGACCCGCTCGGCGAGGATGTCGCCCGACGTGTCCTCCGCCGGCCCGCGCGTGTCGGACACGGTCAGCACGGCGATGTTGATCGGCTTGAACGCGCGGGCCTCGTCGATCGCCATCAGCGGGCTTCGGCCGACAGGTACACGCGCCCGGTGCCCTCGGCGGCGCCGGGGAATCCGGGCCAGGCGTTCTGCGCCAGCGCCGCGCGGCTGGCCGAATGCGCCTCGGCCTGGCGCTCGTACATCCAGTAGTTGCGCATCACCACCGCGACATACTCGCGCGTCTCCCAATAGGGGATCGACTCCATGTACAGCAGCGGATCGCCCTGGTCGCGGACCTCGTCGTTCCACCGCGTCACCGGCGTCAGCCCGGCGTTGTAGGCGGCCATGATCTTCGGCAGCGCGCCGCCGGTCGCGGCGCTGTCGCGCAGCATCTCGAGGTTGCGCTGGCCGAACGCGAGGTTGATGCGCGGATCGAAGATGTCGACTTGGCTCGCGCTGAGGCCCAGGCGGGGGGCGTGCTCGCGCACGGTGATCGGGGTGATCTGCATCAGCCCCTGGGCTTGCGCCGGGCTGACGGCGCCGGCGCGGAAGTTCGATTCCTGCAGCGTGTGGGCATAGGCCAGCGCCGGATCGACCCGCCAGCCGGTGACCGGGGCCCACTTCGGCGCCGGGTAGGCCGCGGCCGGGTCGGGCGCGCCGCCGCGCGGGGCGTTGTAGGCCATGTACAGCTGCGTCGACGGCAGGCTGAGGTCGCGCGCCAGGCGCGACAGCGCGGCGTAGTCGCCGGGATCGCCGATCCGGGCCTGGTGCAGCAGCACCTCGCTGGCGAGGGTGTCGCGGCCGATCTCGGCGAGCGCGACGGCGATGCGGACGTTGGCGATCCCGCCGACCCGGTCCCAGTCGCGCGCGGTGAAGTCGGCCCCGGCGACGCGCCGGGGCAGGGCGGTGCCGAGCTGCTCGGCGGCGAGCATGCCGTAGAGCGTGTCGTCGGCGCCCGCCGCGCTGCGCAGCAGCGCCGCGCTGCGCTCGGGCTGGCGGCAGCGCAACGCGGCGCGGCTGGCCCAGTAGGAGGCGGCGGCGCGCAGCTCGGGGTTGGCGGCGCCGAACGCGGCCCGCTCGAACGCGGCGCCGGCCTGCGCGCAATCGCCGAGCCGCCAGGCGGCCAGCCCGGCGGTCCATTCGCCCTCGGCGACCCACGCGCCGTCACCCGCCGCGGCGGCGGTCTGCGCCATCGCCAGCGCCTGCGGGTCCATGTTCTCGATGTAGTAGCTCCACGCGACGCGCTGGCGCCATTCGGCGCGCGCCGCCGGGCTGAGCAGCGCGTCGATCCCGTCGAGCAGCAGGCGCGCCCCGTCGGGGTCGTCGTTGGTGATGCGCTCGAGGATGGCGGCGCGGATGTCGCCCGGCATCGTGCCGTCGTCGACCGTCGGCGGCCGCGTGCGCTTGGGGGCGGCGGCGAGGCGCTGCAGGCTGCGCGCGGCGGGCACCGGGGGGATCGTCGCCGCGCCGCGGGTCAGCGCCAGGCGGGCGAGCCGCTCGGCCTGCGGCAGCTCGCGGCCGCGCTCGAGCCAGGCTTCGATCTGCGGCAGCTCGACGCGCGGCGAGTTGGCCGCGAGGTAGAGCTCGGCGCGGGCGACCGGGTGGAGCAGGCCGCCGTCGCGCTGGCCGAGCAGCGCCTCGGCGCCGGCCCAGTCCTGCCGCTCGATCGCCGCGAACACCGCCGCGTAGTAGTCGTGATCGCCCTGCGACAGCTGGCGCGGGGCGGCGAGCCGGGCGGCGAGTGAGGTATAGTAATCGTGCGTCGGCTGGGCGTGCAGCGCGCCGCCCCCCAGCGCCGCCGCCAGCGCCGCCGCAACCGCCAGCCGCTTGCTCATTCCGCCTCCCCGTCCGTCCAGTCCAGCCAGCGCTGCCACAGGCCCTTGCGCAGCCTGGGCTGCTCGAGCAGCCGCGCCGGCGCGTAGCTCGCCAACACCGGCACCTGCCGGCCTTGAATCGCGATTTCGCTAACCGCGGGAGCCGATTGCGCCGGATCGTGCCCGAGAAGCGGCAGGACGTCGCGCCCGAGCACCAGCAGGCGCCGCGGGGCGGCCAGCGCGAGGTGATGGCGGAGCACATCGCCGAGCCCGCCAGCGGCCAAGGCGGTCCAGTCGGGCAGCGCCGTGTGCCGCGGCAGCGCGGCGGCGAGGTAGAGCGCGTCGGGCGCGAAGCCCATCGCCTGGGCCAGCGAGGCGAGCAGGCGGCCGTGCGGGCCCGACAGCAGCGTGTCGCGGTCGTCGGCCTCGGGCATCGGCACGAGGATCGCCAGCGGGGCGCCCTCGGGCCCGCGCGCGGCGACGCGCGGGAACGCGCCGCCGGCGTCGAGGCCCGGTTCCGCGAGCCACCAATCACGGAACGCGGCGAGGTCGCGCGGCCACTCGGCGGGGTTGCCGCCGATCTTGGGCGCGGGTGGCAATTCGGCCGCCGCCGCGGCGGCCGGCGTCGGCTCGGGCGGCCGCTCGCCGCGCGGATCGGCCAGCCAGGCCTGCGGCGCGTCGACGAAGGCGAGGTCGACCCCGGCCTCGCGCCACCACTCCTGAGCGGCGGCGATCTGCGCTGCCAGCGGCGGGGCGGGGCGGTCGTCCATGGCCAAGTCTTGACCTGTGCCCAAGCAGGTATCAAGCCCGCTTCCCATGAGCGCCGAGGACAACCCGCGCGAGTCCATGCCCGTGGACGTGGTCGTCGTCGGCGCCGGCCCCGCCGGCCTCGCCGCGGCGATCCGCCTCAAGCAACTCCACGCGGCGCTCGAGGTGGTGGTGCTCGAGAAAGGCTCCGAGGTCGGCGCGCACATCCTCTCGGGCGCGGCGATCGACCCGCGCGCGCTCGACGAGCTGCTGCCCGACTGGCGCGAGACCTGCCCACTGGCGCAAGGGCCGGTGACCTCGAACGCGCACTGGGTGCTGACCCGCACCGGCCGGTGGACGCTGCCGCATGCGCTGCTGCCGCCGCTGATGTCGAACGAGGGCAACTACACCGGCTCGCTCGGCAACTTGTGCCGCTGGCTGGCCGAGCGCGCCGAGGCGCTCGGGGTGCAGGTGTTCCCCGGGTTCCCGGCGAGCGAGGTGCTGTTCGACGCGGGCGGGGCGGTGATCGGCGTGGCGACGCAGGACATGGGCGTCGCCGCCGACGGCTCGCGCAAGGCCGATTACCAGCCGGGGATGGAGCTGCACGCCCGGTACACGCTGCTCGCCGAGGGCGCGCGCGGCCACCTGACCAAGCGGCTGAAGACGCATTTCGCGCTCGACGCCGAGAGCGCGCCGCAGGTTTATGGCCTTGGTATCAAGGAATTGTGGGACGTTGCTCCCGAGAAGCATGAACCCGGCTGCGTGGTCCACACGCAAGGCTGGCCGCTGTCGGAAAGCGGCGCGTGGGGCGGCGGCTTCGTCTATCACCAGGCGGGCGGGCAAGTCGCGCTCGGGTTCGTCACCGCGCTCGACTACGCCAATCCGTGGCTCAGCCCGTTCGAGGAATTCCAGCGCTGGAAGACCCATCCGGCGATCCGCCCGTTGCTCGAGGGCGGGCGCCGGGTCGCCTACGGCGCGCGGGCGATCAACGAGGGCGGCTGGCAGAGCGTGCCGAAGCTGGCCTTCCCGGGCGGCGCGCTGGTCGGCTGCGCGGCCGGCTTCGTCAACGTGCCGAAGATCAAGGGCACGCACACGGCGATGAAAAGCGGCATGCTCGCCGCCGAGGCCGTCGCGGTCGCGATCGGCGCCGGGCGTGCGCACGATGCGCTGGCCGAATACGACAGCGCGGTGCGCTCGAGTTGGATCGCCGACGAGCTCAAGCGCGTGCGCAACGCCCAGCCGCTGGTGGCGCGGTTCGGCGGCGCGCTCGGCACCGTGCTCGCCGGCGCCGACATGTGGCTGCGGACGATGAGGTTCGGGCTGCCGTTCACGCTCGGGCATCACACCGATGCGGCGAACACCGGCCGCGCCGACCTCTACGCGCCGATCGCCTATCCCAAAGCCGACGGGGTGATCACCTTCGACCGCCTCTCGTCGGTGTTCCTCTCGGGCACCAACCACGCCGAGGACCAGCCGTGCCACTTGCGGCTCAAGGATCCGACGGTGCCCGAGCGGATCAACTGGCCGCTCTATGCGGGGCCGGAGGCGCGCTATTGCCCGGCGGGCGTCTACGAATATGTCGGGGTCGAAGAAGGCGAGGCGCGCCTGGTGATCAACGCCCAGAACTGCGTCCACTGCAAGACCTGCGACATCAAGGACCCGCCGCAGAACATCGACTGGGTCACGCCCGAGGGCGGCGGCGGGCCCAACTATCCGAACATGTAGTTCCTCCCCGGAACGGGGAGGGGGACCATGCGCAGCATGGTGGAGGGGCAGAAGCGTGATAACCGGACCGCGAGAAACCCTGAAATACGCCCGGAAGCTGCGCAGCGAGATGAACCTGCCCGAGGGTGTGCTCTGGCGCGAGCTGCGCAAACGTCCCGATGGCCTGAAATTCAGGCGCCAGCATCCGGCGGGTATCTATGTGCTGGATTTCTACTGCGTGAGGGCCCGCCTGGCGATCGAGGTCGATGGCCGCGCCCATGACGGGGCCGGGGCGGCCGCGAAGGATGCGCGAAGATCCGCATTCCTCCGCTCCCAAGGGATTGCGACCGTCCGCGTGCCGGCCGCTGCCATCCTCGGCGATCCAGGCTCGGCGGTGGTGCGAATCGTCCAGATTTGCGCGGAGAGGATCGAGCGGCTGTCGCGCGCGCGGCCGGTGCCCCTCCACCATGCTGCGCATGGTCCCCCTCCCCGTGCCGGGGAGGAACAGTGAAGCAAACCGCCTACGCCAAGATCAACCTGGCGCTGCATGTGCGGCGGCGGCAGGGGGATGGGTACCACGCGATCGAGACGCTGTTCGCCTTCGTCGATGCCGGGGATCGGCTGACGGCCCGCGCGGCTCCGCGCGACGAGCTGCAGGTGGTTGGCGAATTTGCCGGTCAACTCACTGATCCGTTTGGCAATATCGTCGGCAAGGCGCTCGCGGCGCTGCCGCGGCCGGATGGCCTGGCGATCACGCTGGAGAAGAACCTGCCGGTCGCTGCGGGGCTCGGCGGCGGCTCGGCCGATGCGGGGGCGGTGTTCCGGCTGGTGCGCGCGGCGCACGGCTTGCCCGAGGACTGGCGCGAGCGGGCGGCGCGGCTCGGGGCCGACGTGCCGGCGTGCGTCGACAGCGTGGCGTGCATCGGGCGCGGCACCGGGACCGCGCTGGCGCCGGTCGCCAACGACCTCGCCGGCGCGGGCGTGCTGCTGGTCAATCCGCGGGTCCCGCTGGCGACCGCGGCGGTGTTCGCGGCGTGGGACGGCGTCGATCGCGGGCCGCTGCCGGAAGGGCCCACATCGGCCATCGCCCGCGACGGCCGCAACGACCTCGAAGCGCCGGCGATCGCGCTGTGTCCGGCGATCGCCGAGGTGCTCGCCGAGCTGCGCGGCAGCGAGGCCGATCTCGTCCGCATGAGCGGCTCGGGGGCGACCTGCTTCGCCTTGTTCCGGCGTCATGACGTCATGCGCCAGGCCGCGGAATCCCTCGCGTCGCGCCGTCCGGAGTGGTGGCAGCTGCGGGGCAACTTGAGATGAAGTCTGAAGAAGCCTTCCGCCTCCTCGGCGAGCCGCGCTTCGGCGGGATCCTGGTCGTCTCCGACCATGCCTCGAACCGGGTGCCCGACGACATCGACCTCGGCATCGAGCCGGCGCTGCTCGCCGAGCATGTCGCGCTCGACATCGGCGTCGCCGAAGTGGCCGAGCGGATGGCCGCGCGGCCCGGCTTCGCCGCCTTCCTCGGCCACGTCAGCCGCCTGGTGTGCGACTTCAACCGCGAGGAGGATTCGCCGGCGGTGGTGCCCCATGCCAGCGACGGGCACGCGATCCCGGGCAACCTGTTCGACATGGCCGGCCGCGAGGCGCGGCTCGCGCGGTTCCACCGGCCGTTCCACGCCGCCCTGGCGTCATTGCTGAGCGAAGCCCCGCCGGCACTCATTCTCTCGCTGCACAGCTTCACGCCGGGCCTCCGCAGCCGGCCCGAGGAGCGCCGCCCGTGGCACGTCGGCGTGCTCTACAACGCGGACGCGCGCGCCGCGCGGCTGGCGATTCCGCTGCTCGCGGCCGACGGGCTGATCGTCGGCGACCAGCAGCCGTACTCGGGCACGCTCCTCAACGCGACGATGAACCGCCACGCCGAGGCCGACGGGCGGCCGTACCTCGGCATCGAGGTGCGCCAGGACCAGATCGCCGACGCCGCCGGCCAGGCGCTGTGGGCCGAGCGGCTGGCGCGCGTGGCGAATGAGGTTGCGCTCAATCTGCAGTGAGGGCAGGGCGCGTTGCCAGATCGCCTCTCCGACGGACCCAGCATGACCGCCCGTTTCGACAAGTCCCGCCTGCCCAGCCGCCACGTCTCGGTCGGCCCCGAGCGGGCGCCGCATCGCAGCTACTACTACGCGATGGGGATGACCGAGGAGCAGATCGCGCGGCCGTTCGTGGCGATCGCCTCGGCGGGGAACGACAGCGCGCCGTGCAACACCGCGCTCGACGCGCAGGCCGACATCTGCCGGCGCGGGGTCGAGGACGGCGGCGGCACGCCGCGGCGGTTCAACACCATCACCGTGACCGACGGCATCGCCATGGGCCACCAGGGGATGAAGAGCTCGCTCGTGAGCCGCGAGGTCATCGCCGATTCGATCGAGCTGTCGGTGCGCGGCCATTGCTACGACGCGCTGGTCGGCTTCGCCGGGTGCGACAAGAGCCTGCCGGGGATGATGATGGCGATGCTGCGGCTCAACGTGCCGTCGATCTTCGTCTACGGCGGCTCGATCCTCCCCGGGCGGTTCCACGACAAGGACGTGACCGTGGTCGACGTGTTCGAGGCGGTCGGCCAGCACGCCGCGGGGAACTGCCCGCTGCAGGAGCTGATCGCGCTCGAGAAGGTCGCCTGCCCGGGCCACGGCGCGTGCGGCGGCCAGTTCACCGCCAACACGATGGCCTGCGTCGGCGAGGCGATCGGGTTGTCCTTGCCTAACAGCAATATGGCGCCAGCTCCGTACAAGTCGCGCGAGGAAATCGCGGTCGCCGCGGGGCGCCAGGTCATGGCGCTGCTCGAGCGCAACCTGCGCCCGCGCGACATCTGCAGCCGCGCCGCGTTCGAGAACGCCGCCCGCGTCGTCGCCGCCACCGGCGGCTCGACCAACGCCGCGCTGCACCTGCCGGCGATGGCCAGCGAATGCGGCATCGCGTTCGACCTGTTCGACGTCGCCGAGATCTTCAAGTCGACGCCGTACATCGCCGACCTCAAGCCGGGCGGGAAGTACGTCGCCCGGGACATGCACGAGGCCGGCGGGGTGTACATGGTGATGAAGACGCTGCTCGACGGCGGCTTCCTCGATCCCGCGCCGCTGACGGTCACCGGCAAGACGCTCGGCGAGAACCTCGACGAGATCGCCTGGAACCCGGACCAGAAGGTGATCTACGACGTCAACGCCCCGCTCAGCCCCACTGGCGGCGTGGTCGGCCTGCGCGGCTCGCTCGCGCCCGACGGGGCCATCGTCAAGGTCGCCGGGATGCACCGGCTGCAGTTCACCGGCCCCGCGCGGGTGTTCGACTGCGAGGAGGAGGCCTTCGCCGCGGTCGAGGCGCGCGATATCGCCGAGGGCAGCGTGATCGTCATCCGCTACGAAGGCCCCAAGGGCGGCCCGGGGATGCGCGAGATGCTCTCGACCACCGCCGCGCTCTACGGCCAGGGGATGGGCGAGAAGGTCGCGCTGATCACCGACGGGCGCTTCTCGGGCGCGACGCGCGGGTTCTGCATCGGCCACGTCGGGCCCGAGGCGGCCGAGTGCGGCCCGATCGCGCTGGTGGAGGACGGCGACACCATCGCGATCGACGCCGAGGCGGGGACGATCGACCTCGCGGTCGATCCGGCGGTGCTCGACCAGCGGCGCGCGCGCTGGCAGGCGCGCAGCAACGATTACCAGTCGGGCGCGCTGTGGCGCTATGCGCGCACCGTCGGACCCGCGTGGCAGGGCGCGCTCACCCACCCCGGCGCCGCCGCCGAGACGCATGTCTACGCGGACATCTAGCGCGCTGGCGCTGCTGCTGCTGGCCGCGTGCGCGCCCGACGCTCCCGGCGCGCCGGAGCCGGGGGCCGACGACGACAGCCTGATCGCATGCGCGCTCGCCGGGGCCGGCGCGTTCGAGCGCGTGTGCGGGGTCGAGCGCCGCCGCGAGGGCGAGGGCCTGGTGCTGGTCGTGCGCCATCCCGACGGCGGCTTCCGCCGCTTCGCCGTGCTCGACGACGGGCGGGGCCTGGCCGCGGCGGACGGGGCCGAGCCGGCCGCGGTTGCCATGCACGGCGAGGGCATCGAGGTGGCGGTCGGCGCCGACCGCTATCGCTTCCCGGCGCGGATCGCGGGCGATGGCGCCCGCTAGCCAGATCCTCACCGTCGCGCAGATGCGCGCCGCCGAGCAGGCCTTGATCGACGGCGGCGAGACGATCGAGAGCCTGATGGAGCGCGCCGGAACGGGCGCGGCCGAGTGGGTCTGGCGCGTCGCGGCGGGACGGCCGGTGACGGTGCTGTGCGGCCCGGGCAACAACGGCGGCGACGGCTACGTCATCGCCCGCGAGCTGGCGCGGCGGGGCGTGGCGGTGACGGTCGTCGCCCCGCTCGAGCCGCGCACCCCGGCGGCGATCGCCGCGCGGGCGTCGTGGGGCGGAGCGGCCGCGCCGCGCGGCCACGGCGGCGTGCTGGTCGACGGCCTGTTCGGCAGCGGCCTCGCCCGCCCGCTGGCGCCGGAGCTGGCCGCGCTGCTGGCCGAGGAGGCGCAGCGCCACGCGATCCGCGTCGCGCTCGACGTGCCGAGCGGCATCGACGGCGATTCCGGCGCCGCGCTCAATGACGCCCTGCCGTCCTGTGACCTGACGCTCGCGCTCGGCGCGTGGAAGCCGGCGCACTGGCTGATGCCGGCGATGACCGCGATGGGCGAGCGCCGGCTGGTGCCGATCGGGGTCGGCCCCACCAAAGATGCCGCCCGGCTGCTGCAGCGCCCGCATTTCGCCGCGCCCGCCGCCGATGCGCACAAGTACAGCCGCGGCCTGGTGCTGATCGTCGGCGGGCCGATGGCCGGGGCCGCGCTGCTGGCGAGCGAAGGGGCGATGCGCGCGGGGGCCGGCTGCGTCCGCCTCGCCGCGCGCGGGCTGCACCCGGCCGCGCCGCCCGACCTCGTGCTCAAGCCGCAGCCGCTGCCCGAGCTGCTCGGCGACGGGCGGACCGGCGCGGTGCTGGTCGGCCCGGGCCTCGGCCGCGACGAGGCCGCGTGCGAGTCGCTGCGCGCGGTGCTCGCGGCCGGGCGGGCGAGCGTGATCGACGCCGACGCGCTGGCCCTGCTCGATCCGGCCGCGCTCGAGCGGTTCTCCGCGCCGCTGATCCTCACCCCGCACGGCGGCGAGATGGCCCAGCTGCTGGAGAGCTTCGGGATCGCCGCGGGCGACCGGCTGACCTGCGCCCGCCAGCTGGCGCAGGCCGCCCGCGCGGTCGTCGTCGCCAAAGGCCCGGACACGGCGATCGCCGCGCCCGACGGGCGCCTGGTGCTGGCGCCGTCGCCGACCAGCTGGCTGTCGGTCGCCGGCAGCGGCGACGTGCTCGCCGGGATCGTCGCCAGCCGCCTCGCGGCCGGCAGCGAGGCGTTCGCCGCCGCCTGCGAGGGCGTGTGGCTGCACGGCGAGGCGGCGCGGCTATTGGGGCCGGCGTTCACCGCCTGGGAGCTGGCGCGCGCGGTCACGCCGGCCTACGCCGCGGCGCTGTGAGCGACGCCGAGGCCATCGTCCGAGTCGCCGCGAAAGGCGACGGGGTCACCGCGTCGGGCCGCCATGTCGCGCTCGCCGCGCCCGGCGACCGGCTGTTGCCCGACGGCACGCTCGAGCCCGGACCGCATCGCGCGGCGCCGCCGTGCCGCCATTTCGGCCGCTGCGGCGGGTGCCAGCTGCAGCATCTCGACGAGGAGGCCATGGCGGGCTTCGTCCGCGACCGCGGGGTCAACGCCGCCGAAGGCCAGGGGCTCGAGCCGCACATGGTCGGGCCGGCGCACCTGTCGCCGCCCAACACGCGGCGCCGGGCGACGCTGCGCGCGGTCAACGGCGGCGGCCGGCCGCTGATCGGGTTCAACGCGCTCGGCTCGCACAGGGTCGTCGACATGCGCGAATGCCACGTGCTGGCGCCCGAGCTGTTCGCGCTCGTCGAGCCGCTGCGCCGCCTGCTCGCCCCGCGGCGCGACCGCTACGCGCTCGAGCTCGGCCTGGCGCTGGCCGACCAGGGGGTCGATTGCGCGATCAAGGGGCTGGCCTTGGAGGGTCTCGAGCAGACCGAGGCGCTGCTCGATTTCTGCCGCGAGCAGCGGCTCGCCCGGATGACGCTCGACCAGGGCTATGGCCCGGAGGCGTTGTGGGAACCCGAGCCGGTCACCGTGACGCTGTCGGGCGTGCCGGTCGGCTATCCGCCCGGGGCCTTCCTGCAGGCGACCCGCGACGGCGAGGCGGCGCTGGCGGCGGCGGTGCGCGCTTGGCTGGGCGAGAGCCCCCGTGTGGCCGACCTGTTCGCCGGACTCGGCACCTTTGCCTTCGTGCTGGCGGGCCGGGCGCGGGTGGTGGCAGCCGAAGCGGCGCGCGACGCGCACCTCGCCTGTCGCGCAGCCGCCGCGCGCGCCGGGTGGCCGGTCGAAGCCGTCCATCGCGACTTGTTCCGCAATCCGCTGCGGCCCGAGGAGCTAGGGGGGTTCGACGGCGTGGTGCTCGACCCGCCGCGCGCCGGCGCGCGCGAGCAGGTCGCCCAGCTCGCGCTGAGCGGCGTGCCGAAGATCGCCTACGTCAGCTGCAACCCGTCGAGCTGGGCGCGCGACGGGCGCGTGCTCGCCGATGCCGGATACCGCCTCGCCGAGCTGCGTCCCGTCGGCCAGTTCCGCTGGTCGACCCACGTCGAGCTGGCGAGCCTGTTCGTGCGTTAGTTCAGCACCGCAACTATTTGCTCGAACAACCAGTCGCGCGCGTGCGGCTCGGCGAAGGCGTGACTGGCGCCGGCGCAGCGGACGAGCCGCTCGTCCGCCGCGTCCCAGGCGGCGAGAAACGCCTGCCCGGTTCGGTCGCGCTCGGCGATCAGCAGCGAGACCGGCCCGGGGAACCGCGCGAGCCCGGCGCGCAGCTCCTGCGCCAGGGTGGTCGGCGGCGGGGCGGGGCGCACCGCCCGGCCGAGCCCGCCGGCGAGCTTGCGCAGCGACACCTGACCGGTCGCCAGCCGCACCAGCTCCTTCGGATTCCTGAGCTTTTCGGCATAGCGCGCGCGGATCGCCGCGGGGGGTGGCGCGCCATCGTCGTCCTCGATGGTCCACGGGTTGGCCAGCACCAGCGCGTCGCAGCCCGCGCCGGCGCCGAGCATCAGCGCGCTCGCGGCGTCGCAATTGCCGAAGCCGACGACCCGCTCGAGGCCCGGCCGTTCGGTGCGGAAGGCGGCCAGCGCGGAGGCGATGTCCGGACCGCTCTCGCGAAATCCGCGGTTGTCGCCGCTGCTGTCGCCGACTCCGCGGCGGTCGAAGCGCACCACCGGGTGGCCGGCGGCGGCGACGCGCGCGGCCAGCAACGCCTGCCCGGCGAAAGCCCCGGCACGGATCTCGTTGCCGCCCGAGACGATCAGCAGCCCGACCCGGCCGGGCGCGTCGTCGAGCGTTCCGGCGAGCGTCTCGCCTGCGCACGGGAACGCGAAGTGCCGCCGGCTCATGCGCCGACCTGCCGCGCCACCAGCGTCGCCAGCGCGTCGGCCTGCGCGGGGCT
>Ga0196977_1000311_pt1 | contig 27713 bp, 28 predicted proteins | sample S3v_1013CmetaG_FD_148634 | JGI IMG/M metagenome (GOLD analysis project Ga0196977, IMG submission 148634) | Soil microbial communities from Anza Borrego desert, Southern California, United States - S3+v_10-13C | ecosystem: Environmental > Terrestrial > Soil > Desert | place: USA: California... | reverse complement strand
CCGCGCAGCTCCTCGTACACCAGCGGCAGCAGCCGCGCGCTCGCCTGCGGATCTCCCTCGCGCAGCTGCGCAAGCACCTGCGTCACCGAAGCCCGCGATGGTCCGGTCATCTGCCCTCCACGTCCGGAGTCTACGAACGCAGTCTACTGTGCCGCCGCCCCCCGCCCAGACCCGCCCGAGCCCCACCGGCCGGAGCCGGCGCATCCTCTGGGAGCCCCCCTCGCCCCGGTACACTCCGCGCATGACCCGCTGCGCCTGGGCCACGACCGACGCGGCCATCCTCTACCACGACGCCGAGTGGGGCGTCCCCGTCCACGACGATCGCGTGCTCTTCGAGTTCCTGATCCTCGAGGGTGCCCAGGCCGGCCTCTCCTGGGAGACGATCCTCCGCAAGCGCGAGCGGTACCGGGAGGTCTTCGCCGGCTTCGACCCCGCCAAGGTCGCCCGCTTCCGCCCCGCGAAGATCGAGCGCCTCCTGACCGACCCCGGCATCGTCCGCAACCGCCTCAAGGTCGAATCCGCCGTCACCAACGCCCGCGCGTTCCTCGACGTGCAGCGCGAATTCGGCTCCTTCGACGACTACATCTGGCGCTTCATCGACCCCACCGGCACCAAGCAGCCCCGCGTCAACGCCCGGGCACGCCACGCCGACATCCCCGCCACCACCCCCGAATCCGACGCCGTGTCCAAAGCCCTCCGCCGCCGCGGCTTCCGCTTCGTCGGCTCCACCATCTGCTACGCCTTCATGCAGGCCACCGGCATGGTCAACGACCACACCACCGACTGCTTCCGCCACCCCGCCCGCGCGCGTGCCCGCTAGCCCCCCGTCCCGCGCCCCGCAAGATCCGAAATCCGAGATCCGAAATCCAAAACCCAGCCTTAATGGTCCGCGGTTCGCCGACCCCGCACCCCAAAGGGGTGCTCTTCAGTAGCCCGGCGCCATGCGTTGAGCGACTCTGCGAGCGAAGGTTATCGCGATGTCATGGCGCGTCGCACCGGGTAACGGTGCGGCAATTGCCCGAGCAAAGGCTCCGCCGTCTTCTCAGTTCTTCCACCGCGCCGTGTAGAACAGCACATCCACGCCGTTGTGCCGGATGAACAGGTCCTCGTTTGCGCCGACCTGGTAGATGGTGTTCATCGCGCCCTGCACCCTCTTGCCCGACACCCGCAGCGTCCCGATCTGCGCGTTGTGCATGTGCACCGTCAGCACCGAGCCGTCCGGCAGGTTGATGTCGTCACCCCTGACCTCCAGCCGCGGCAGCTCCATGGGGTACTTCGACTGGTCGATCCTGGCGTCCCCGCGAGGCGTCACGCCGTTGGTCTGGACGCCGACCAGCGTGGCCGACAGCTTCGGGTAGATCGCCCATGCCGCCGTCGCCGTCAACGCGATCACGACTGTGCCAATCACGACATTTGTCCATCCGTTCATCGCGCCGCTCCTGGCCCCGATGCAATGTGCCTCATCCACCGGGGAATTGCAACCCCGGAATGCACCGCGTCCTCGTCGGGCGTGCTGGCTAGATTCCGCCGCGAACCCCTCTGACTTGGCGAATGGTTGCCACCGGCGTGACACCGCATCGAGGATGGCGCATCGCGTGCAGCCCACGTGCCCGGCATGAAGGTTGCAGAAGCACGTGCGGGCCGGCGCGTCGCCGCCTCATCCTGCCGCGCGCCTGCCCAACCCGCCGCGGGGACTCCCCGCGGAGAGTCCCCACCTTCAAGTCAGGAAGAAAGGGATCGAGCGATGAAGCGTTCTCCGATGGTCCTCAGCCTCCTTGCCGGCCTCGCCCTCGCGCAGGCCGCTCACGGCCAGTTTTCCCTGAGCGGGCCGACCAACTACGCCACGCCCGACCGCCCCGCCGGCGTCGCGTCGGGCGATTTCAACGGGGACGGGGCTCTCGATCTGGCCGTCACGACTGACAACCTGGACAAGGTCAGCGTCCTCATCAACAGCGGCGACGGCGCCTTCGCCGCCCCCGTGAATTTCCTCACCGGCAGCGCCAGCGGCCCCGGCTCGATCGTCGCCGCCGACTTCATCGGCGGGCCCCAGGTCGACCTCGCCATCGCCTTGCAGAACACCAGCTCCGTGCTCCTCATGCAAGGCGACGGCGCGGGCGGCTTCGCCGCCGTCGTGGTCGCCCAGGTCGGCGCGAACCCCCGCGGCATGGCCGCGGGCGACTTCAACGAGGACGGACTGCTCGATCTCACCGTCGCCAACCGCGACAGCAACACCATCAGCGTGCTGCTGAACAACGGGGCCGGGTTCACCGTCGCGTCTCTCGGCGCCGGTGCCGAGCCGCGGGACGCCGCCGCGGGCGACTTCAACAACGACGGGAACATCGACCTCGTCGTCACCAACCACGACGACCGCACGATCTCCGTCTTCAACGGCAACGGTTCCGGCGGGTTCACCGCCGGCGGCGCCCTCTCGGTCGGCGGCAACGTCAGCCCCGAGGGCGCGACCAGCGCCGACCTCGATGGTGACGGAGACACCGACCTCGCGGTGGCGACCGGCGACCCGAGCTTCGCCGCCGTGTTCATCAACAGCAACGGCCTCTCCGGGCCCTTCAACTACGGCAGCGGCGGCCTCGGCGCGGGCGATATCGCGGCGGGCGACCTCGACGGCGACGGCGACGTCGACCTCGCCGTCATCCACGAAGACTCCAACGACATGGGCCTCCTCGCCAACCAGGGCAACGGCGCCTTCGGCGCCCCCCAGATGTTCGCGCTCGGGGCCAACCCCTCCGCCATCGTGATCGCCGACCTCGGCGCGACGACGGCGTCCGACATCGCCGTCGCCAACCGCGACAGCAACAACACCTCGGTCTTCATCAATCAGGCGGCCGGCGGCTGCCCGGCCGACTTCAACGGGGACGGCGTCGTCGATACCCGGGACGTGCTGGCCTTCCTGAACGCATGGAACGCCAATGAGCCCGCCTCCGACTGCAACGCCGACGCGGTCATCGACACACGAGACGTGCTGTGCTTCCTCAACCTCTGGAACGCCGGCTGCTGAGCCCGCCCCCCGGAAACACCCGGGCCCGCTCCTCCCAGGGAGGGGCGGGGTCTTTGCAGTAGTCTGCGCAGGGCGGCCGAGCAGCGAGCGTTCCGCGCGCTCGACGACCGCCCAGGAATGCGGCCCCCCCACACAGCCGGCCCCCGGCGATGGATGTACGGTCGAGCTCAAGCCGCGGGCGACGCACGGAACGATGCGCCCCCGCTCATTCGCAAAGGATGGACGAGAATGCCACGCAACATATCTGTTCCCGCCCTCGTGACCGCCGCGACGATCGCCGCGGCGTCCCACGCCGTGCACGCCCAGCCGTACACCTTCACGAAGGTCGCGGACAGCGCCCTCGACGACTTCGACGCCTTCTCGACCGGAGCGCCCTCGCTCAGCGAGACGGGGTACGTCGCCTTCGGGACGCTGAGCGGCGACCAGTCCTCGTCGCGCGTGCTGCGGAGCGGCGCCGGCCTCGCCCGGCCGCTTGTCGCGGTGGGCGACGACCGGGTGAACATGGAGATCAGCTCGTTCTTCAACACCGTGTCGGTGAACAACTCCGGCCAGGTCTCGATGTGGGCCACGATCGATGGCCCGGTGTACGAGCGCATCCTCCGCGGCGACGGCGGCCCGCTCGGGCTGATCGCCGAGGCCTCGGACGACGAACTGTTCAGCTTCATGTCGGTGATCACATCGATCAACGACGCGGGAACCGTGGCATGGCAGGGTGAGCTGAACGACCCCGACTTCCCCACAGGGCTCTTCACCGGCGACGGCGGACCCGTCAACACCATCTTCCGGACCGACGAGAGCGACTTCACCTCGTCCTTCGCGGCCCCGATGATCAACAACGCCGGCCAGATCGCCTTCCGCGCCAGCACGGCGACCAGCGGCACCGACGTGATCTTCAGGTACGACGGCGGTTCGGTCTTCACAACCGTGATTGACTCCGGCGGACCATTCGTCGTCTTCGACGACGAGCCCGCGATCAACGATGCCGGCCAGGTTGCCTCCATCGTGTACAGCGACGACTTCACGAACCAGTTCGTTGTCGTGGGCGACGGCACGAGCGAACCTGTCGTGGTCGCCGATACCACCGGCGCTCTGGTGTTTATCAACAACGCCGGGATCAACAACGCGGGCGAGGTCGCCTACGTGGCCACGTTCGAGGACTTCTCCAGCCAAGGCATCTTCACCGGCCCGGACCTGGCCGCGGACCGGGTGATCGGCACCGGCGACGTGCTGGACGGCGCGACCGTCACCGGCCTGATGATGTTCCGCGAGGGACTGAACGATGCCGGGCAGATCGCCTTCACCGCATTCATGAACGACGGGCGCGCCCTCGTGATGGTCGCCACCCCGGCCTGCGCCGCCGACTTCAACGGCGACGGAGTGGTGGACACACGCGACGTGCTCGCGTTCCTGAACGCCTGGAACGCCGACGACGCCGCCTCGGACTGCAACGGCGACGCCGTCATCGACACCCGCGATGTGCTCTGCTTCCTGAACCTCTGGAATGCCGGCTGCTAGACCGACACGCGCGCACTCTCCCAGCCCCGCGTCGCACCATGGACGCGGGGCTTCTTGCGCGCGTGGAATTGTTCACAGTCGAGGCATGCCGCGGCGGCCGAGCGCGCCGCCGTGATCCGAGATTCGAAATCCGCAATCCGAGATCGTGCTGGGCAACGACAAGTGTAATCACCCCGGCCCGGGAGCGAACCACAACTTCGCGGCTTCGGCGGCGGCACGGATGGAGAGTGTCATCGACTCCAGCCCGGGAGCAAACCGCAGCTGCGGCTGCACCGGTGACCGTTGATTCCCCCGCGCGCCCGTTGTCACATGAATGAACGCCCGGCACAACGCTGCCGAAGTCCACATCTTGCGCGTAATCTCACACCGACATCCGCCCCCTGCGCGCCACATCGCGGCCCTTCCCCACTCACGCCTTGACCCCCTACCCCCGCCGCTTACCCTCGCGCCACATGCCCAGTCGCATCCTTCGCCCTCACCCCCTCGCCCGTCGCCTCATACATCCGCCCCAAGCGGCCACCCCTTCCCCGTTCATCCTTCATCCTTCATCCTTTCGATCACCCCCCCCGCCTCTTCACGCCCGTAACGCCTTCACCTCAAGCCTCAAGCCTCAAGCCTCACCTCTCAACACTCCCCAATGATGTCGAGCGGAAACGCCGGCCTCGCCAGCGGCCGCAGCGCCAAGCCCAGCAGCGACAGCTCGTGGTCGTCCCCCGCCAGCCGGTTCGTGCGCAGCAGGCCGCACCCCGTGCAGCGGTGGATGATCGCCCACTCGCCGTCGGCGCGCACCTCGATCCCGATCGGCTCCATGGCCGAGCGGCACGAGGCCCGCCGGTCGCCCGGCTCGTCGTCGAGGTGGCGCGACCACAGGCAGAAGGGGCAGTGGTTCCGGTGGCGAGTGCCGTACGACTGATCAGAGACCTCGCGCCGGCAGTGCATGCACGTAAACCCGGCGCGATCAAAGCGCGACTTTCGCGACATTGGATGTTCCATGCGGCGGGCCCACGCTGGCCGCCATGCGAGAAGAGCTCGGTAGAAGCGTTGAGTTCGCGCTCCGCCACCCGGCCCCGAGACCGGACCGGAACCCCGCCCCCGTGCGGCGGCGCGTCACGCGCGGGGCGCAATGACGGCGCGAAGCCGATGGGGCTCGGGGAGGCAAGCGCGATTAGAGCACAATTGCTGTGAACATCCGCACCCAGCATAGGGCCGGCCGCCCGCGCCGGCAATGCCCCGCCCCGGCGGGGCGGCCGCGGCACGCCACGGGCGCTCCGCCCCCGCGGGGCTCATTCCGCCTGGTAGCTGAACTTCTGCCCGCCGATCGAGGCCTCGTACATCAGCCCCGACTCTCCCATCGTGAACACCGCGACGCCGTCGGAGTACTTCGCGTTGGCGCCCGCGCCCGACTTGAGCGCCACCGCCGTGGCCTGGGCGCTGAATGAGAAGTTCCCCGACTTGAACCGCTCCAGCGCCTCCTCGGTCGAGAAGGCGATGATCTCGGTATACGCCTGCCCGCCGAGCGCCAAGCCGATCGAGGCCTGCGTCAGGTCGCAGTAGCCCACGAACGAGCCGCCCTCATAGAGCACGCCCTTGCCGTACGCCCCACCCACGCCGATCGCGCCCTTGCCCACCGTCGGGAACACCGCATACCCCTCGGCCTCGTCGAGCACCGGCCCGAGCGTCGGATCCGCGGCCTTGGCCTCCGCGATCACCTCTTCCGCGTCCGAGCGGATGTCCGCACGGTCCGATTCCGATCGGGGCGCCGTCGAGCAGCCCGTGAGGGCGAGCGAAACGATCAAGCCGAACGCCGCAAGCAGCCGTGTCATAGCAAGTCCTTTCCGCGAGTACTCCGCGCAAGCCGCGAGTGAACCCCCGTCAAAGCGCCGGTCCTCCACCGACCGGGAGTGAGCCCGCGAGCCGATCATACGGACCCGTCCGGCCCCGGACCGGCGCGCCCGAGCCACGACCATGCGTCGGGCCGCCGATCCCGCTCCACGCCCGAGCGCCGACCAGCACCCGTCCCGAACGCTCGCGCCGCCCACCAGTACACTCTACCCCCATGCCCACCCACCTCGAAAGGTCCATCGGCCTCTGGGGCGGGCTCGGCGTGATGATGGGCATCATCATCGGCGGCGGCATCTTCGCCACGCCCGCCGCAATCGCCGACCACCTCGCCAGCCCCGCCCTCATCCTCGCGCTCTGGGCGGTCGGCGGCCTGCTCGCCCTTTTCGGCGCCCTCACCTACGCCGAGCTCGCCGCCATGCACCCCGAGTCCGGCGGCGTCTACATCTTCCTGCGCGAGGGCTTCGGCCGGTGCGTCGCCTTCACCTTCGGATGGAGCTACCTCCTCCTCACCAAGCCCCTCGGCGCCGCCGCGCTCGCCATGATCTTCGCCGACCACTTCGTCCCCCTCGCCGGGCTCCCCCGCCCATCGCCCGACACCCCCGCGCACCTCAACGCCGAAGTCTGGACGACCATCGCGCTGCTCACGCTCCTCACCATCATCAACGTCCGCGGCGTGCGCCTCGGGGCGGCCGTCGCCGTCGCCCTCACCTCCTTCAAATACCTCGTCCTCCTCGGCATTATCCTCCTCGCGCTCCTCCTGCAGAGGGGCGACGCCGGCAACTTCGCCCCCACCCCCGCGCCGGGCCCGCTCGCCCCCGCCCTCGTCCCCGTCATGGCCGCGATCCTCTGGACCTACGACGGCTGGAGCGACTTCGCCGCCGTCGCCGGAGAAGTCAAGGACCCGGGCCGCTCGCTCTCGCGCATCTACTTCCTCGGCATCGCGGCCGTGATCGCCGCATACCTCGCCATCAACGCCGTCTACATCTGGATCGTGCCCCTGCCCGACATGCGTCCGCACGACACGATCGCCCCGCTCGTCGTCCACCGGCTCCTGGGCCCGGAGAGCGCCGTGGTCGTCACGATCATCATTCTTCTATCCGTCCTCGGCTCCTCGCACGGCTCGGTGCTCACCGGCGCCCGCGTGAGCTACGCGCAGGCGCAGGACGGCCTGCTCTTCCGCGCGCTCGCCCACGTCCACCCCCGCTACCACACCCCCGACGTCTCGCTCTGGGTCCAGCTCGCCCTCTCGATCGCCGCGGTCTGGCGCCTGAAAACCTTCGAAGCGCTCGCCGGCGGGTTCGTCTTCACCATGTGGATCTTCTACGGCCTCGCCGCCGGCGCGATCTTCGTCCTCCGCGCCCGCCGCCCCGACGCCCCCCGCCCCTACCGCTGCTGGGGCTACCCCATCGTCCCCGCCCTCTTCGTCCTCGCCGCCGCGGGCATGACCGCCCTCTCCATCTGGGAAGACCTTGCCAACCCCGACTCCCGCGGCATGCGCACGCTCCCCTGGCTCGCAGTCCTCGCCGCGGGCGCGCCCGCGTACTGGCTCTGGACCCGTGTCCAATCCAGCGCGCGCACGTCAAGATGACAAGCGCACCGACCTACTCGCCCTTCTCCGGATCCCGCAGCGCCGCCGCGATCGACGCGAACTGCTCCAGCGCGTCCTGCAGATCCTCTGCGATCTCCGCGGCCAGGCACCGCGGCGTGACTTGCCGCCCGAGTTCATGCGAGCCCGCTCCCCATCACAACGCCAACCTCGGCCCCGGCCGGTCCGCCCATGATCGATCCGGATTCGCTCATTTCTGCAACCGATACCAGCCCCCCCTCGAACGCCCGCTCGAGGATCGCCTGGCGGAGTAGACCGGCTCGCTGAAGGGCGTGCTCGACCTCGGTCTCGATGGCGTCGGCCACGGACAGGCGGCGATCGGCGAGCTTGATCAGGCGTTAGGCGATGTTGAAGGCGGTGAAGGTCTTGCCGGAGCCCATGACCATGTGGATGAAGGAGCGGGGATGCCCCGAGGCGAGGGCGCGCTCGAGGCTCTCGATGGCGGTGACCTGCTCGTCGCACAGGCGGCCGCTCTCGAGCGGCGGCATCTCCCGCTGCCCCTCAATACCCCGCGTCCTTGTCCACCGTATTCAGCAGCGGCTCCCCCGCCCCGAACCTCCGGATGTTCTCCCGAAAGAGCGCCCACCGCCTCTCCTCCGTCTCCGGGGCGTCCGACGACACGTGCGGCGTGATCACCACGTCCTCCATCGCCCACAGCGCGTGTCCCTCCGGCAGCGGCTCCGGGTCCGTCACGTCGAGGCACGCCCCCGCCAGGCGCCCGCTCTCCAGCGCCGCGACCAGCGCGTCCGTGTTGACGATCGCGCCGCGGGCGACGTTGATCAGGTACGCCCCCTGCTTCATCGCCGCGAACGCCGCCTCGTCGAAGATGCCGCGTGTCTCCGGCGTCAGCGGCACGCACACCGCCACCACGTCGGCCTCGCCGAGCATCTCGTGCAGGTCCTCGGGCTTCCCCACCCGCTCGACATAGTCCGGCGACGGCGCGTCCGACCGGCGCGAGCCGATCACCCGCATGCCGAAACCGTGCGCCCGCTGCGCCACCTCCGTTCCGATCCCGCCCAGTCCGACGACGAACATCGTCCGCCCGGCGAGCGCGATCGAGCCGCCCCGCGCGCCGGCGCCCCCCCACCGCCCCTCGCGCTGGTTCTCCAGGTGCGCCGGCATCGAGCGCGTGAGCGTCAGCAACATCGCGAACGCGTGGTCGGCGATCGCCGGCCCGTGCACCGCGCGCATGTTCGTCAGCACGATCCTCTCGTTCTCCGCGATCGTCGGGCTGCCGAGGTAGTGCTCCACCCCCGCCGAGGGCGACTGCACCCACACCAGCCCCGCCGCCCGCGCCACAAACGCGGGCGTTGCCCACCGCCCGTCCACCCCGTGCGCCTCCGCGGCGTGCTCCATCGCCTCCTCGCGCGTGCCCGCCGCGATCACCCGCACGTTCGGCGCCGCCGCCGCGAGATCGGCGAGCTGCTCCGCCGTCAGGTCCCCGGCCACGAAGGTCAGCTCCGCACGCTCTCCCGCGGCCATGGAGTAGGCGATCCTCGCTCCGCGCTCGGACCCGATCTCCGCGCCCGACGGCGCGGCCTGGACCGTGGCCGCGGGCTGGGCCCATGCCGCTCCGGACACGAACACGAGCCACACGCCGACGAGCACGACCCCGATCCACATCTCCCGCTCTTTCATGCCGGCAGCATACCCGGGAGGAACACCCAAGCCCGGCGGAGCGCGCAACGCACCGTCGTTGCGGCACTTCCCTCTCGGGCGGCCGATCGGACTATTGACGCCCGGTGGACATCCCGGTACGCTCACGGCCGCATTCGCAACCCCCGCCATCGGGGACAGCCGCGGCGGATCGCGCCCCGGCGCTGGAACACCTGAATGCGTGTGCTTGTTGTCGAGGACGACCTGTGCGTCGCGCGTGATCTTGAGGCGGGGCTCACCGAGCACTCGCACTCGGTCGCGTCCGCGGCCACGCTCGAGGAGGGCGAGCGGCTCGCGGCCAAGGGCGCTTTCGACGCCATCGTGCTGGATGTGAAGCTCCCCGACGGCGACGGCTTCGAGCTCTGCCGCCGGCTCCGCCGGGCCGCCATCGGCACGCCGATCATTCTGCTCACCGGGCTGGACGCCAGCCGGGACAAGGTCAAGGGCCTCGATGCCGGCGCCGACGACTTCATGGTCAAGCCGGCGGACATCGACGAGCTCTGCGCCCGCCTGCGCGCGGTGACCCGCCGTCACCGGGCCGGCGGCGGCGCGATCCTCGCCTACGAAGACCTCGAGCTCGATCTGCACAAGCACCGGGTAAGCCGCGCCGGGACCGCGATCCGGCTCACGCCCAAGGAGTTCGCGCTGCTCGAGCACCTCGCCCGCAACGCCGAGCGCGTGCTGACCCGCTCCTCGATCGGTCAGAACGTCTGGGATCTCAACTTCGACCCCGACAGCAATGTGATCGAGGTGTTCGTGAGCGCCCTGCGGCGCAAGCTTGGATCTCCCCGCCTGATCCACACCGTCCCCGGCGCCGGCTACATGCTCAGCCGGGAGCCGCCCCCCGCCTGACGACCGAGCCGACCCGCCATGTGGTTCCCCAAGAGCTTCGCATCGCGTCTCGCGCTCGCGGTCCTGACCACCTTCGGTCTGATCCAGGTGCTGCTCTGCACGTTCCTCCTGATCGCCCGCGAGGCCGAGATCCGCGCCGACTTCGACGAGCGGCTGGCCGTGCGCGCCGCCAGCGCGGTGGACGCGGCGGAGGCCGCGTTCCTGCGCACCGGGCAGCTCACGCTCGCGCCCCGCCCGGGCTCGTCCGCGACGGCGTTCACCGTCGTCAACCTGTACTGGCAGCTCGCGCGGCCCGACGGGAGCGTGATCGAGAGGTCCCCCGAACTGGGGGAACTGACGCTCCCCCGCCCGCGCGTCGAGGGGGACGAGATCTGGGTGGAGGGGCAGGCCGCGCGCGTCGACTCGTGGGACGATCCGGCGGTCGCCTCGCTCCTGCGGCGGCGGGGGTCGCTGCGCATCGCCTCGATCATCGCGCAGATCGAGGGGGCCGGGCCGTTCGTCGTGCAGGTCGCCCGCGATCTCGAGCCGGTCACAAGCTCGCTCGCGTCGCTCCGCCGGCAGCTACTGCTCACCGTGGTGCTGGGGCTGCTCGTCTCCGGAGTCGCGTCGTGGGTCCTCGCGCGGCGCGTCCAGAGCGGGATCATGTCGATCGTGCGCCAGGCGAGGGGCATCACGCCGGAATCCGCCCAGCGCCGCATCGAGCCCGGCGCGGGCGAGAGCGAGCTGCGCCAGCTCGCGTCCAGCCTCAACACGATGCTCGACGGCCTGGAGCACGCGCTCAGGTCGCGCGAGCAGTTCCTCTCCGACGTGTCGCACGAGCTCAAGGCGCCGCTGACGGCGCTGGCCGCGGAAGCCCGCATGATGGCCGCGGCGTCGCGCACTTCCGAGGTGTGTCAGCAGCTCGACGCGGCGGTGCAGTCCGTCGTGGGCTCGCTCACGGGCGCGACGGACGCGCTGCTCATGCTGGCCCGGTGCGGGAGCGGGGATGCCGGCCTGAACTCCGCGCCCGTCCCCCTCAACGAGGTCGTCACCGACGCGGTCTCGCACTGTCTGGGGCGTGCCCGCCCGCGCTCGGTGCGATTGATCCCCATGCTGCCGGAGCACGCCGACCGCGAGGTCGTGGTCGCCGGCCACGCGGACCTGCTCCGGGTGATGCTCGAGAACCTCGTGCGCAACGCGATCGACCATTCTCCCGAAGGCGGCTCGGTCCACGTCGTGCTCTCCGCGGGGGGCGGGTCCGCCCAGATCGCCGTGCGCGACGAGGGGCCGGGCGTGCCCCACGACCTCCTGCCCTACGTCTTCGACCGGTACTTCGCCGCGCGTCGCGCCTCGCACCACTCCGGCGGGCACGGCCTCGGGCTGGGCATTGCCAAGCGCGTCGTCGAGGTCCACGGCGGGGCCATCAGGCTCGATAACCGCGCCGAGGGTGGATGCGAGGTGGTGGTCGAGCTGCCGTTATCGCCCGAGCCCGCGGGATCCGCGCGGGAATAAGCGGACCCTTATCGCTCCCTTAGCGCGCCTTCAGCACCACTCCGTATGTTGTCCGTGCGTGCGAGAGAGATGCGAATGTGTACGACGATTCCTGCGAAGAGGACCGTCGATCGAAACGGGCGGGGCCGTGGTGGGCGCCGTCCGATCCGGCAGGGAGAGGGAGGGAGCACGGTGCGGCGAGGATTCACGCCGTCGCCGTGCCGGTGCGCCGGCCCGCCGCGGCCGGCGCGCGGCGCGGAGTGGGACGGGTCCGGCTCGTTCGGTTCCGTCCCACTCCCGCGCTCTCCGCTCTCGCGGCGTTCGGTGCACGCGGGAGGACGCGGCGGGTTCGAGTATCGCCGCCTTGGGCCTGGACCCCCGGCGTGAGTGGGCTTGATCCCCGCCCGGATCCGCTTGGGCCGAGCAGAAGCGCAGGGAGTCGCGCGCCGCGCAGAGCCCGTGGACTTCTCCTCCAGGGAGCGGATCGGGGTGGTTCGGGGCCACCGGGCAGGAGTGCCCGGCGGCCCGTTGCCTTGCCCGGCGTGAGAGGCTCCCGGGGCAGCGGGCGCGCCCGGGGCCCCGCGATAGCATGCGGGACACGCATGCCGGACTCTGAGCACAGTTCGAAGCTTCGCGCCCAGTGCGCCGCGCTCCTGCGGCGGGCGGGCATAGTCGTCACGGGGCCCGAGCTCGCGGCCCTCGAGCTCGCCGACATGGGGCTCGGCTCGTTCGAGCGCGAGGGGCTCGCGGTGCTCGTCTATATCAACTGTGGACGCTACTGCGCGAAAGAGCTGGTCATGCTGCCGCGCCAGACGTGCCCGGAGCACCGGCACCCGCCGGTCGGGGGCGATCCGGGAAAGCAGGAGACGTTCCGCGTGCGGTTCGGGACGGTGTATCTGCGGGTGGGGGGCGCGCCGACGGCGGACGCGATCGCGCGCCCCCCGCGGGGCAAGGAGCGGTGGTACACGGCGGCTCGGGAGATCGTTCTCGGGCCGGGCGAGCAATTCACGATCCCGCCGGACACGCTCCATTGGTTCCAGGCGGGCCCCGAGGGGGCGGTGGTGAGCGAGTTCAGCAGCACGAGCCGCGACGAACTGGACGTGTTCACCGATCCGGCGGTGCGCCGCGTGGGCTGAGGTGGAGATGAGAGACCGGCGCCGTCGCGAAAGGTTGGCATGGCGGCGTGAGTGAGACGGCGGACGGTCGCTCCGGCGGTGGCGGCCGCGGGTGAACGCGGCCCGATCCGCCCGACCTTGACGCAAAGCCGGGAGTTCCGGGTTGGCAAGGGGAGGCGCCTCTGGCAAGAAAGGTGTGTCCCATGAAGCTCGCGTGTGCGCTGTCGATGTCTCTCGCTGTCGTTGGTGCGGCCCGGGCCTCGATCGTCTCGACGTCGGGCATGTGCACGCAGATCGGCGCGCCGGCAAGCGCGCTGCCCGGCTCGCTGGCGGCGATGAACGCGTGGGCGTGGAATGAGCAGACGGGCGTGAGCCTCGTCTCGATGCCGGTGGATCTCTCGACGAATCCGAGCAACAGCAATGCGCCGGTCCCGGGCGCGCTGAGCGGGCTCGTCGATTCGCACTTCATCCACCTCGACGGCATGCAGGGCATGGTGGTGGGCGGCACGGTCACGTTCAGCGCACCCATCGTGGCGGTGCAGTACCGCGATACGAATCTCGACCTCTCAGACGGCCTGGCGACGACGGGCACGATCTACCCCACGACCCTGCCGCAGCGCGGGTTCAACAATTGGACCGGCGCGGACTTCGTGGACATCAACGGCAACGTGCTCACGTTTCAGTTCTCGACGGTGAGCCCGGCGAGCAACCTGGAGCAGGTCCGGGTGTTCACCAAGGTGCCGGCTCCCGGCTCGACGGCTCTGCTCGCCGTCGGCGGGCTGGCCGCCGTCCGCAGGCGGCGCGTCGCCCGGTGACACGGGCGCGATGAAGACGACGCCGCCGGGAGCCTGGGGCTCCCGGCGGCGTTGCGGTTCGCGGTTGCAGGGAACGCCTGCGGGACTGCTTGGCCTGTCCCGCGGCGCTTCTCGGTCAGCAGCCGGTGGTCCAGAGGTTGAGGAAGGCGAGCACGTCGAGGGTGTTGATCTCGCCGTCGCCGTTCATGTCGGCGGAGTCTTGCCCGGAGGTCCAGGCATTGAGGAACGCGAGGACGTCCTGGGTGTTGACCGCGCCGTCGCCGTTGAAGTCGGCGACGCAGGTGCTCGGGCAGAAGACGAGCTTGCCGAGCTTGTTGGCGCCGGTCTCGGTGAACCAGATGGTGTCGTCGGCGCCCACGGTCATGCCGTCCTTCAGGCCGGGGAAGGCGGTCGGGATCTCGAGGGCCGTGAACGACTGGGCGGAGACGTCGAAGACCATCACGTAGCCGCGCCCGAGCGTGCCGCAGACGATGTCGCCGTTCGGCCGGAGCCAGAGCGGCCCGCCGCCCTCGTTGTTGACGGGGAAGTTGTACTCGGTGAAGGTGCCGGCGATGACGTCGTACATGCCGATCCCGGACTCGTTCCAGCGGGAGTAGTAGACCTTGTCGGCGGTGTAGACGCAGAAGGCCGGGCCGCCGCCGGGGGTGAGGAGGTCGGTGACGGCGTTGCCGCCGAGGGGAATGCGCCCGAGCTTGTTGGCGTTGTACTCGGTGAAGTAGACGTGGCCGCGGCCGGGATCCTCGTGCCCCTGGACCACCCAGCAGTTGGCCGTGGGCATGTTGATCGTCTTGATCCAGGCGTTGGTGGCCGGGTCGAACTCGCTGATCTTGTTGGATTGATGGTCAGTCACCCAGACCTTGCCGTCGGTGGTCTCCACGGGGATTGCCATGGCGGAGCCGCTGTAGGGGGCGGGGTACTCGGTGAACACGCCGGTGTCGGAGCGGAGCATGCCGAGCCCGCCGCTGTAGTACATGCCCGTCCAGACGCGGTCGGCGGTGCCGACGATCATGCCGTCCGGCCCGGAGGCGCCGGTGGTGTCGTAGGAGCCGAAGACCTCGCCGGTGGGCTCGAAGTAGAAGAGCTTGTCGCGCCCGGGATCGCTGAGCCAGACGCGTCCGTCGGGCGCGACGGAGATCTGGTCGGGAAAGGAGCCGTTGGGGACGGGGTATTCGGTGAACTCGGGATCGCCGCCGCGGAGGGCGACGGGGTCGGGCGTGTGCTCGCGCTCGAGCACGGCGCCGTCGGGCGCGACGACCTCGAGGACCGTGCGGTCGGCGAGGCGCTTGCGGTCGGCGCGGGCGAGGAGGGCACGCATGCCTCCGTCGGTGGCGACGGCGTAGTAGACGCTGTCGTTGCGTGCGGGGCGGGCGTCGTCGATCGCGATGATGCGGCCGTCGAGGTGATTGACGATGCCGGCGAGGCGGCCGTGGTTCCAGTGGAGCTCGATGCGGGCATCGTGGAGCACAGCGCCCTCGCGGACGAGCTCGTACTTCCAGACCGTGTTGTCGTACCAGGTGAAGGCCTCGACGAAGCGGGGCTCGAAGCCGGCGGAGCCGAGGTCGGGCGCGGCGCGGGCGAGCCAGGCCTGGACCGCCTCGGGATCGGTGGGTGGAGGGATCGCCGCGCCGGCATCGGAGGGCCAGAGGAGGTAGGGCAGGTCGGAGAAGGTGCGGACCGAGTCGAAGGCGAGGCCGTTGAGCGTGACGGGCACGATGGGGCGCTTGCTGCCGCCGAAGACGATGCCCTTGAGCGGGCCGGGGATCTGGTCGGCGGCGAGGGCGGGTGCGGCGAGCAGCAGGGCGCCGAACACGGCGGCGCGCCCGGCGACGGTGACCAAACGCAAGCGGCGGTTCATTTGCTCATCTCTCCTCTGGGTGCGGGGTCCCCGTGCGCAATCTACGGCAACGGCCCGTTCCTCGCAAGGGGATTCGACGGGGGAGTGGGGGGCGGCATGTCTGGGGCCGCGGACGATCCGCACTGGGCAGCCTCGCAAAGCCGAGGCTGACCAGTGGCACCCTGTCACGCCGCGGGGAGGTCCGCACTGGGCAGCCTCGCAGAGCCGAGGCTGACCAGTGGCACCCTGAGTCAGGCCGCGGGGAGGTCCGCACTGGGCAGCCTCGCAAAGCCGAGGCTGACCAGTGGCACCCTGGGTCACGCCGCGGAGAGGTCCGCACTGGGCAACCTCGCAAAGCCGAGGCTGACCCGTGGCACCCTGGGTCAGGCCGCGGGGAGGTCCGCACTGGGCAGCCTCGCAGAGCCGAGGCTGACCAGTGGCACCCTGTGGTGCGCGGTCAACTGGTGTCGAAGCGGCCGGTCGGGGCGAGGCCCGCAGCACCGGCGAGCGCGGCGGTCCGGGTGGGCTGGCGCACGGGGCGGCGGCCGGGGCGCAGGGTGGGTGATGCGGAGGCGAGCGGAGACAGAGCGAGCGGGAGGCACTCGCGCGCCATCGGGGGAGAAGCCGGCGCGGCGGGCGCTGATGGCTCCGGCTGCACGAAGGAGAGGGATTGTGCGCCGGCGGTGGCGGGCGCTGGTTGCAGACTTCGGGGCGACGGCTTCCCGAGATCGGGCACCGGCTCCGGGGAGGGATGCGGCGCCTGGGGAGCACGGGCTTCCGACGGCGCGGCGCTGTGCACGCGGTCGTCCCCATCTCGCGGCGGCTGGACGCGCGAATCGGGCACGGCGCGGCTTTGTTGCGTATGCCATTGCCGACCCGTGAGGGCGCGCAGGGCCGCGGTCGCGGCGAGGCGGCGCTCGACGAGGCTCTCCGATGTGCGGGCGATGTGAAGAAGAGCGTCGATCGCTTGGTCGGTCCGGTGCTCGCTCAGGAGCTCGCGGCGGAAGGCGCGAAGGGCTTCAAGGGCTTCCAGGTGCGGTCGGATGTCCGGGCGGGCGAGGAGGTGGGCGCGCTCGAGCGCGTCGGCGGAGGAGGCCGGCCTGTCCGATGGGACGGATGGGACGGATGGGACGGATGGGACGGATGGGACGGATGCGTCCGCCGCGCGGGGCGGCTCTCCGACGGCGGCCGGGTCGGCGATCGCAAGAAGGAGGGCGCGATCGCCGGGAGAAAGGGGGATGTGGGGGCCAGGGTTCAAGGCGGATCTCTCTCTCGTCTGTTTGGAGAATACTTGGTTCATGGAGTTCTGTCAATAGGGTTTTGGCCGGTATACAGGATTTTTTCCCGGCGGTCGAGGGGCGAGGCTTGGAGCAGACGCGCTCTCGGCGGGCGGGCGCTCACTCGCGAAGGCGTAGAGGAGCGTCTGGAGCTGGAGTATCTGACGCGCACTCGCGTGCGCGGCGCCGGTGCTGGCGCGTCCGGTATGCTCCCCGCCCATGCGCTTTCAGCGGTTCGGAACGGTGCTCCTCGTCGCTCTGGTCACGATCGGATGCGCGTCCTCGGCGCGGGATGGGGATGGCGTCGCGCCCGGGGTCGTCGCACCGGCGGCGTTTGCGGCCTGGTATGAGCCGGAGATCCGGGCGTTCGAGGCCGCGGACGAGGCGAGCCCGCCGGCGCCGGGGCAGGTGCTCTTCATCGGGAGCTCGAGCATCCGGATGTGGGGCACGCTGGCGGAGGACATGGCGCCGGCGCCGGTCCTGAACCGGGGCTTCGGCGGATCGAAGACAGGCGAGGTGCTGGCGGTGTTCGATCGGATCGTGGAGCCGTACGCGCCGAGCGTGATCGTCTACTACTGCGGGGACAATGACCTGGGGACGGAGAGCACCGATTCGCGGGCGGCGGCGGCGGGGTTCATCGAGTTCGACCTGCGGGCGCGCAGCCGGTGGCCGGGCGTTCGCGTGTTCTACATCCCGATCAAGCCGAGCGTGGCGCGGTGGAGCAACTGGGCGGCGATGGCGCGCGCGAACGGGATCGTACGGGAGTACTGCCAGGAGACCGAGGGGGCGGAGTATCTCGACACCGTCACGCCGATGCTGGGGGCGGACGGGCGGCCGGATCCGTCGCTGTTTCTGGATGACGGCCTGCACTTGAATGAGAAGGGGTATGAGGTCTGGAAAGGCGTGGTGAGCGGGCCAGTGGTGGAAGCGTGGAGGCGGAGAAGTCGGTGAGGGGGTGAGGGGGTGCTGCCGCGAGGGTGGCGCAGATGCGCTTGTCGCCGGGCGAATGGGCGTCGTTGTAGGCGGCGATGTCCGGATGGAGGGACATGGTGCGGCTCCGGGGACGACGGATCGAACGCGAGCGGAACTCCCGCGGACTGAACCTCCTCACGACTTGCGCTTGATCATCTCCGCAACCCACACCGGCACGTAGGGCGGCGTGCAGCCCTTCGATACCGGCCAGTCCTTGTAGAGGCCGATCTTCTCGCCGATCGCGACGGCGCGCTTGCGGTGCGCGGCGTGGTGGATGCCGATCGCGCCGAGGGTGTTGTTCATCGTCCACTGCACCTCGGGCTTGGCCTTGGGCATCTCCTTCTCGATGCGGTCGAGGAGAGCGGGGAGATCGAGGCTTCCGTCCCCCTTGGCGGCCCCCTTGTTGATGCGGCTGGCGGTGAGGTTCCAGCCGGCGCGGGCGGCCCATCGGTCCTTGTCCTTCATCCACCTCTCGCGGAGGGCGTCCTTCTCTGGATGCTGGGCGACGACGTAGGCGTTGAGCCAGTCGGCCACCTGCGAGCATGTGGTGGAGCGCGTGAGGGCGTCGAGCTCGTCGGCGGAGAGCGACTTGGGCTTCATGATGAGCGTGGCGAGGAGCTGCGCCTCGACGTTGCCGGTGGCCCAGAGCTGGAGTGCAAGCTCGTGATTGGTCTTGAGCTTCTTGGCGAGCGTGCGGATGTCGCCGAGCTTGACGCCGAACTGGTTGTCGGGAGCGCCGGACTTGGTGTTGTGCTTGCGGCGGGCGTCGTCGCCGAGGGATTCGAGGTGGGTGAGGATTTCCTTGACGGTCATGGCGGAATTGTACAGACTTGCCGTTCGCCAGCAGCAACGGGCGCCCGCCCGCGGCGAGGCTCGCCACCCGGTTCGTTACGTACTATCGGACATGGTCGAGGTTATCAATGGGGTGGAGATGATCGACGCGGTGCGCGAGGTGCTCCGGGAGTACGAGCGCGAGATCGGCGTGAACTTGTGCTTCCAGGGGTTCGAGCGGGAGCTGGCGGAGCTGCCGGGGGCGTATGCGCCGCCGCGGGGGGCGCTGCTGGTCGCGATCGACGGGGGCGAGGTGGCCGGGTGCGTGGCGCTGCGGCCGGTCGATCGAGCGACGTGCGAGATGAAGCGTCTGTTCGTGCGCCCGGCGTGGCGCGGGACGGGGCTGGGGCGGCGGCTGGCGCTTGAGATCATGGACTCGGCGAGGCGGGCGGGGTACCGGCGGATGCGCCTGGACACGCTACCGACGATGACGGCGGCGGCGGGGATGTATGAATCGCTGGGGTTTGTGGATATCGGGGCGTACTACGAGAGCCCGATTGCGGGGACGCGGTTCATGGGGGTGGAGTTAGGGTGCGAACGGTTGAACTCGCGGGCGATGGGTCCACGTACGCCGGCGCGGGTCACTCCAGAGCGACAGCCCCGGCCATGACGGGATTGCCGATGGGCTTGTTCTTCCTGAACAGCCCGGTGGGCTTGTACCGCTGGAAGAGCCGCACGCCTTGCGCGGCCGCACGCTCGAACGCATCGACATAGATCGCATCGGTGCGGACGCCCTCGAGAGTGACGAAGCCGTCGAAGGCGATGACGAGGCGGTCGCAGGAGTCGAGCTGGGCCTTCGCAAAGGACTTGGCCTGGGCGAGGCCGGCCTCGAGCGTGTCGGCGAGGCATCGGTTGAGGGAGCGCTTGCCTTCGCGCTCGACGAGCACGAAAGGGATGAGCGGGCCCCGCGGCTGGATGCTGGCGACGGCGTGGTCGAGAGCGAAGAAAGCGAGGTCGGCGGCGGGTTCTGAGAGTGATTCGGGCATGGGGGTCTCCGAGTGTCCCGGGGTCGGGAGGCATGGAGAAGAATAGCAAAGATTGAAGGCCTGCTTGCAAGGAGAGGCGACACCGACCACACGCACCGCGCGCGGGCTAACCCTGCGGGCCAACATGCCAAACAGATCGGCCAGCGTGATCTCAGGGTCGACGCGACGGGCGCGGCGGTAGAGGGAGAGGGTGGAGGACGTCTGTGTCAGACTCGATCGCGCGTGCGGCTCGGCGCTTCCAGCGCACGCCGACGCTCGGCGAGATCGGCGGCCTTCTGCATGGCGTCGCGGATCGCCTTGCGGTCCCGCAAGAGCTCGCGAAGCGTGCGGTCGCGTCCGTTGCCAGACTTAGCCTGATTGTGTGGATCAGACATTGCCGTATTCTCACTGGAGGTGCGTCCAAAGGTGTCGGCCACCGGCTACTCCTCGGCCGCATGCTGGTGGCCCGCGGCGGGGAACCGATGGATCCCCGCCTCGAGCTGGGCGGCGAGAGGTGGGAGATGCTCGCGGAGCACTCGCCAAAGCTTGGCGTGGATCAGCCGATCGTACTCGTGGGAGAGGATGTGGCGGGCGCCGACGATCTGACGCCAGGGCACGTCGGGGATGAGGGCCCGCGATTCGTCGCTGATCCGCGCGGCCGCCTCGCCGATCGCCTGGATATACCAGGCAGGGGAGGTCTGGTAGAGACGACGCGCGAGGAATTCGGCCTCCTCAACAGATGCGAATTCGGCGAGCGCCTCACGGGTAAGAGCGAGCATGTGCTCGGCGCGCAGTCGATCTTCGGGCCCGGGTGCACGGCGCTTACGCCGCATATCCGAGCCTCGATGAGCGGAGCACGTGCTCGAGGGTGGCGGGCGAGAACATCTCGGGGGTCTTGAGATCGACTTCGCGACCGAACAGATCGGAGAGATCCTGCTGGATGCCACCGAGGGCGAAGAGGTCGGGGTCCACCCCCGGCTCAAATTCGACGAGAATATCAATGTCGCTGTCCGCGCCGAAGTCAGCGCGGAGCGCGGAGCCGAACACGCGGATCACGGCGATGCCGTGACGGCGGCACAGTGCCGCGAGCTGATCACGGTCAACCATGACTCCGTCTGCGAGTTGGTGGGCGGCCATGAGCGTTCTCCGAATCAGTCGGCTAGCCAATGCAAGCTCAGACGATCATACAGCGCGGGTGCCCGGCCATGCCCATGCAGAGCCATGAGCATGCCACACTCACTCCTCGCCCGTATCCAACACCGCCATGAACGCCTCCTGGGGGATGTTCACGCTGCCGATCGACTTCATCCGCTCCTTGCCCTTCTTCTGCTTCTCGAGGAGCTTGCGTTTGCGGGTGAAGTCGCCGCCGTAGCACTTGGCGGTGACGTCCTTGCGGAAGGCCTTGATGGTTTCGCGGGCGACGATGGTGCCGCCGATGGCGGCCTGGAGGGGGATCTCGAACTGGTGGCGGTCGATCTGCTTGCGGAGCTTCTGGAGGAGCAGGCGGCCGCGGGCCTGGGCGCGGTCGCGGTGGCAGATGAGGGCGAGGGCCTCGACGGGGTCGCCGTTGATCAGGATGTCGATCTTGACGAGGTTGTCTGTGCGGAACTCGACGACCTCGTAGTCCATGGTGCCGTAGCCGCTGGTCATGCCCTTGAGCTTGTCGTAGAAGTCGTAGATGATCTCGGCGAGAGGGATCTCAAAGGTGAGCATCTGGCGCGTCTCGCCGACGACCTGCTGGCTCTTGTAGATGCCCCGCCGATCAAGGCAGAGCTTCATGATGTCGCCGATGAACTCGTTGGGCAGCATGATCTCGACGCGGCAGATGGGCTCGCGGATCTCGAGCACCTGGCCCATGTCCGGGAGGTCGGCGGGGTTGTGGACCTCGATCTCCTCGGCGACACCGCCCTTGCCGCGGATGCGGACCTTGTAGGAGACGGTGGGCGCGGTCTGCACGATCTCGAGGTTGTGCTCGCGCTCGAGGCGCTCCTGGACGATGTCCATGTGGAGCAAGCCGAGGAAGCCGCAGCGGAAGCCGAAGCCGAGGGCCTCGGAGTGCACGGCCTGATAGGTGAAGGAGGAGTCGTTGAGGCTGAGCTTCTCCATCGCCTCGCGCATGTCCTCGAAGTCGTTGCCCTTCTTGTCGCTGGTGGCGGGGTAGAAGTCGCAGAAGACCATCTGGCGCGGGGGCTCGTAGCCCTCGAGCGCCGCCTCCGCGGGGTCGATGTCCAGCGTGATCGTGTCGCCGACGCGCACGTCGCCCAGGGTCTTGATCGCGGCGACGAGGTAGCCGGTCTCGCCGGGGCCGAGCTCGCCCACCTTGATGGGCTTGGGCGTGTACTTGCCGAGCTCGGTGACCTGGAAGGTGCGCCCGAGGCCCATCATGCGGATCTTGTCGCCCATCTTGAGGCGGCCGTCGAAGACGCGGACGTAGACGATGACGCCGCGATAGTCGTCGTAGACGGCGTCGAAGATGAGGGCGCGGGTCTTCTCGGTCTGAGCGGGGCGCGGCGGTGGGAACTTGTCGCAGATGGCGGCGAGGAGCTCCTGGATGCCCTGGCCGGTCTTGGCGGAGACGAGGATGCAGTCCTCGGCGGGGAGACCGAGGACCTGCTCGACCTCCATCGCGACCTCGTCGGGCCGAGCGGAGGGGAGGTCGATCTTGTTCAAGACGGGGATGATCTCGAGGTCCTGGCCGAAGGCGAGGAGGGCGTTGACGACGGTCTGGGCCTCGACGCCCTGGGTCGCGTCGACGACGAGGAGGGCGCCCTCGCACGCCTTGAGGGCGCGGGAGACCTCGTAGTTGAAGTCCACGTGCCCGGGGGTATCGATGAAGTTGAGCATGAAGAGCTCGCCGTGGTCGGCGGCGTCGCGGGCACGGTGCCGGCCGGCCTCGTCGATCTCCTGCTCGAAGTCGGCCTCGAGGTCGTCGCGCTCGGCCCCGGGCTTGTGGTGGTGGAGCACGGTGACGGCGGAGGCCTTGATGGTGATCCCCCGCTCGCGCTCGAGGTCCATGGAGTCGAGCAGTTGCTCGCGGGCCTCGCGGGCCGAGACGGCGTTGGTCGCCTGGAGGAGCCGGTCGGCGAGGGTGGACTTGCCGTGGTCGATGTGGGCGATGATGGAGAAGTTGCGGATGTGGGCGCGGTCGATGGTCATGGGGGTTGGCTTCGGCCGGCGGGGGGCGCGGCGGGCGGTGGATTTGGCGGTTATTCGGGCCGGGGATGATAGCCGCGGGGCGGTCGGCGACGGGCCGGGAGCGCGGCGCGTCCGCGCCCATGATCAGGGGCGGGGGCTCCAGCGTAACGCTGATGGTGGCCGATAAGGCCCGCGACGGCAGGCACAAGGGAGGTGCGCGATGAGCACGGAGACACCACGGCCGATCCGGAACGTGCTCGCCGCGACGGGGCTGACGCCCGAATCCGCGGGCGGGCTGTTGCTGGGCAGCGACCTGGCACGGCGGTTCGGCGCGGAGCTGCACGTCGTCCACGTGGTGGAGCCGCCGAGCGAGGTCGAGGAGAGGGCGATCCCGGGGCTCACGGAGCGGTACGTGGCGTTCGCCGCGGAGGAGCTGGGGAAGTTCTGCGCGTCGCACGGCATGGGCGCGGCGGCGACGCAGCACCTGCTCCGCGGCGAGCCGGAGGCGGAAATCCTCAGGCTGAGGAAGCAGCTGCGGGCGGACGTGCTGGTGCTGGGGCGGTACGGCAAGGGCGGGCTGAAGCGCGGCCGGCTCGGGTCGATCGCGCACAGGCTGGTGCGCCGGAGCCAGGTGAGCGTGCTGGTGGCGCAGCCGGACTTCCGGGGGCCGGTGCAGCGGGTGGGCGTCGCGTGCGACTTCCATGAAGAGTCGCGCATGGAGCTGCGCCGGGCGATGGAGCTGGCGGCGAAGTTCGGCGCGGGCGAGGTGGTGGTGCTCGCGAGCTACGAGGTGCCGGCGGGGTATCACACGATCATGAGCTGGGAGGACGCGTGCTCGCGCCTGGAGGCGGCGCTGCGCGAGCTGGCGGAGAAGTCGCTCGCGCTCGCGGCGGCGGAGGCGCCGGGGGCGCGGGCGTGGCGGCTGCGGATGGAGGAGGGGCCGCCGACCTCGCGGATCCCGGCGATGGCTCAGGAAGAGCACCTGGACCTGCTGGTGCTGGGGACGCACGGGCGGTCGCGTGCGGCGATGGCGCTCCTGGGGCGGACGAGCGAGAAGATCATCGACGCCGCGGGGTGCAGCGTGTGGGCGGAGCGGGATTCGGCGAAGTTCCAGGGGTTCGTGGAGATGCTGAGGGAGTTGGCGGAGTAGGGAGTCTTGGGTCTTGAGTCTTGGGTCTTGAGTCTTGAGTCTTGAGTCTTGAGTCTTGAGTGTTGGGATCGTTGCTCCGACAGATTGGAGATCAGTGCGGGATGCCTCTGGTCGCAGCCTGCTCGATAGGGGGATTCATGAGCCGGGATCACCGGAAGCTCAAGGCGTTTGTGCTTGCGGACGACCTGGCCATCCGCGTCTATGAAGCGACGAGGGGCTTTCCTCGCGAGGAGCAGTTCGGGATCACATCGCAGATGCGCCGAGCGGCGTATTCCGCGCCCTCAAACATTGTCGAGGGGTGCGGGCGCCACTCGACTCGTGACTTCCTCCGGTTCCTCGATAGCGCATTGGGTTCGCTTCGGGAGCTGGGGTACTTCATCAGCCTCGCGCACCGGCTTGGTTATCTCGACGCCGAGCAGGCACGAGCTCTGAGCGAAGCTCAGGACGAGGCCGCCCGAGTGCTCGCCGGCGTCATCAGCTCACTACGACGCGATGATGCCGACGTGTGAAACCCCCAATTATTCAGGACTCAGAACTCAAGACTCAGGACTCAAGACTCAAGACTCAAGACTCAAGACCGCTTCCTCGCCATCATCTCATACATCGGCGGCAGGTGCATGAACGCGGCGGGGTTGTGGGAGATGGCTTCCCAGGTGGAGAGGAAGTCGCGGTGGAGGTCGGGGGTGATGTAGCCGAGCTCCTCGAGGCGGGGGAGGAAAGCCTTCCAGAAGGTGTCGGGCCAGTTCCACATGGTGGAGCCGGGGCGGGCGGGGCCGGGCTCGACGCGGTCGATGTGCTCGGGCGAGAGGCCGGCTTCGATCGCGATGCCGGGCAGGCGCGCCATGATGTCGGGGTCTCCGCCGCGGTCGCGCCAGCTCTTGGCGATGGCGGCAATGACGCGTTCGAAGGCGTCCGAGCGCGGGGCGACGCACATGGTCTCGTAGCGGAAGTAGTCCTGGACGAGGAGGCGGCCGCCGGGCTTGAGGTGGCGCGAGATCGCGCGGACGACGGCCGCGGGATCCGGCACGAAGCACAGAACCCAGCGGACGTAGGCGATGTCGAAGGAGAGGCCGGCGAGCCCGTCGAGGGTGTGGAGCTGCGCGGCATCGGCGACGAAGAAGCGGGCCTGGGAGAGCTGGCGGTGGCGGGCCTGGTCGTTGGCGAAGGCGATGTATGGCTCTGATTCGTCGATGCCCACGACCTGGCCCGTCGGGCCGACGATCTGGGCGAAATCCATCGAGGCGAACCCGGGGCCGCAACCGACGTCGAGGACGGATTGGCCGGGGGCGATCCCGGCCTGCATCCAGAGGCGGTGCGCGTGGCGAGACCAGAGGCGGTGCTGGAATCCGAGGCGCTGGAGCTCGACCGGGTTGGTTCCGAGGACGTACTCGCGGGTGGTCTGCGGCTCGGGGCTCTCGCGTGCCATGCGATTGATGATACGCGCGGGCTTGCCCGGCGAGCCGGCGCTGGCAACGCTTGGGCGTGCCTCCCCCCACCGCCGGCGAGCCATGGCTCAAGCGGGCGCTCCCCGCGCTCTGGTCGTTCACGCCGGCGTCGATGCCGGCGCTGGCGCGGCGGAACTACCGCTACGAGCTGACGGCGGCGTTCTTCCTGCCGTTCCTTTTGGCGGTCGTGGACAGCGCGATCATCGGCGTGGTCGTGAAGAACGCCTACGAGGGGGTTGTGGAGGACACGCTGCTGAACTTCGTGGTGGCGGTGATCACGGCGTCGGCGGCGTTCAGCAACATCGTGAGCTTCGCGTGGGTGCGTCTGAGCCACCGCAGGGACAAGGTGCCGTTCATCAACGGGCTGCAGATCGCGATGATCGTGCTGGTCGGGCTGATCGGCTTCATGCCGCGGAGCGGGGCGGGGATGTGGGCGCTCGCGGCGTGCGTGCTCCTGGCAAGGTTCTGCTGGGCGGGCTTCATCACGATCCGCTCGACGATCTGGAGGCAGAACTACTCGCGCCCGGTGCGGGCGCGGGTGACGGGCAAGCTGGCGACCGTCCAGGTGCTGACGCTGGCGCTCCTCGGGCTTGGCCTGGGGGCCTCGATGGACGCGGACCCGCAGTGGTTCCGGGTGCTGCTGCCGGGGGGATGCGTGATCTCGCTGGTGGGCGTGTGGGCGTGGAGCCGGATCCGGCTGCGGGGGCGCGCGAGCCTGCTGCAGCAGGAGGCGGCGAGCAGCGAGAACGGCGACGCGCCGTCGTTCAACCCGGCGGGCATGGTGCGGCTGCTGGCGCGCGACCGGCTGTTCGCGGGGTACATGGCCTGCATGTTCCTGCTGGGGCTCGGGAACCTCATGCAGACGCCGCTGCTGGTGGTGCTGCTGCGCGACGAGTTCAAGATGGAATACATGGGCGGCATCCAGGTCACCAGCTCGATCCCGCTCGCGATGATGCCGGTCTCGATCCCGCTCTGGGCGCGCCTGCTGGACCGAGTCCACGTGATCCAGTTCCGGCGGATTCACAGCTGGGTCTTCGTGATCGCGGCGGGGATCACGACGCTCGCCATGTACTCGCACACCTCGGCGCTGCTCTGGGCGGCGGCGGTGGTCCAGGGGCTGGCCTTCGGGGGCGGGGCGCTCGCGTGGAACCTCGGCCACCTCGACTTCGCGCCGGCGCACAGGGCCTCGGAGTACATGGGTGTGCACGTGACGCTCACGGGAGTGCGCGGCCTGATCGCCCCGTTCCTTTCCGTGGGGCTGTACGAGGCGCTGGCGGAGCGCATCGACAACGCGAGCACCTGGGCGTTCGGCGCGTGCTTTGCGACGTGCGGGCTCGGGGCGATCGGGTTCCAGGTGCTTGCACGCCACAAGGTGCGGCTCGACGCGGCGAGCGCGCGCCCCGCGGAGACGGCCCCGCCCACGCGGGTGGAATAACGCGGCGGCCGAGAGGGTCCTAAGCTGCGGGCTTACTGGATCTCGATCTTGCGGGGGCTCGCCTTCGCCTGCTTGGGCAGGCGCAGCGTGAGCACCCCGTCCTTGAACTCGGCCGACCCCTCGCCGTCTTCCACGATGCTGGGCAGAGCCACGCGCCTGCTCAGCGAGCCGACGCGGCGCTCACGCCTGTAGTACCGCTCGTCGCCTTCCTCGGACTCCTCGGACCGCTCCGCCTTGATCGTGAGGATGCCCTCGTGGACCTCCGCGACGATCTGGTCCTTCGCGAAGCCCGGGAGCGAGGCGCGGACAATCACGTTCTGGTCGTCCTCGGAGATATCCAGCAGGAGCGTGCCCTCGTCGAGCGAGGTGTCGCCGAAGCGGCTGTCGCCGAGCATCGAGAGCAGCCTGTCGAAGGCCGGGAACGGGGGGAAGGCGGTAAACGGATCGCGACGCGTCAGGTGAGTGACCATGGTTCGCCTCCTTTCGCAATGCGATGTGGACACGCGACGGTGCGAGCGTCGCGCGAAAGGGGGGAGGCAAGCGGCGTGCCGCGCAAGCGATGGGGACCGGCCGGAGCGACCGCGCCGGCGCGGAGCCATATCGACACTCGGGCTGTCGGGTTGGCAGCCGGCGGGCGGGCCGTACGTCGGGTGGTAGGATGTGGGGCATGGATGCGCCGGGCGGGCGTCGGGCGATTGTGTGGGTCGCGGAGGACCGCGTGGAGTTTCTGCGCGCCGTCGCCCGGGCCGCGGACCTGCGCGTGGTGGGCGCGGGCTCGCCGG
>Ga0196977_1000310_pt1 | contig 27736 bp, 25 predicted proteins | sample S3v_1013CmetaG_FD_148634 | JGI IMG/M metagenome (GOLD analysis project Ga0196977, IMG submission 148634) | Soil microbial communities from Anza Borrego desert, Southern California, United States - S3+v_10-13C | ecosystem: Environmental > Terrestrial > Soil > Desert | place: USA: California... | reverse complement strand
CGAATGAAGAGGGCGAGTTTGATCTGCGCGAGGTCACCGCCCTCTGGCACCGCCGCCTCAACATCGGCGCGCATCTTCCAAACGGGCTCGACAAGCAACTGCGTCAGGCATCACTCGCCGAAGCGAGTGCCGCTGCTCACGGCATGCTCGCCAGTCTCAAAGCCTTTCGCCTGGACCACGTGCCCAACATTCGTCACGCGGAGAACAAACAGCTTCAGCTCCAGGTCGCACGCGAACTCGGACTCGACACACCGCGCACGCTGACGACGAACGATCCCACCGCCGTCCGCGCTTTCGCGAAGAGTTGCGAACAAGGGACGATCACAAAGATGCTCTCTTCCTTCGCGATCTACGACGAAGGAAAAGAACTCGTCGTCTTTACTAACCCCGTCACGCCCGAAGACCTCGTGGACCTCTCCGGCCTTAACATTTGCCCGGCCACTTTTCAGGAACTGCTTCCCAAGTCGCTTGAGATTCGCGTCACGGTCGTGGGCCAGCGCGTGATGTCTGCCTCGATTGACTCGCAAATCTCCGCTCGCGCCGTTCACGATTGGCGCCGAGATGGCATTCGCATGCTTCAAGACTGGCAACCCTATCAACTCCCGCCCGAGATTGAAGAAAAAATCCTGCGCCTCATGGACCAGTTCTCTTTGAACTACGGCGCCATCGACATCATCCTCACACCCGACGGCCGGCACGTCTTTCTCGAACTCAACCCCTGCGGCGAATTCTTCTGGCTTGAACGTGCTCCCGGCCTTCCGATCTCCGAAGCAATTGCAGATCTTCTCCTGGGACACTCGCCGCGGCGTTAATTCAGTTTGGCAGCGCCGCAGCTTTGTCGTTATCATCGCCGCGCGATTTGGCCGACGATCTCAAACGATCAGCACAATGCTCAGCTTCCGCACGCTCACCAGACGATGGTTGCCCCAAGGTCTTAAGAAATCCTTTCAACAGTTGTTGCTTGGTTACGACTCGTATGCGCCGTCGTTTTCGTCAGCAGGCGAGGACATGATGCTGCGGCACTTGCTCGGGTCTGACAAGATGAGCGGGTTTTATGTCGACATCGGCGCTTTTCATCCCACGCTCTTCTCCAACACGTACTTCTTCTATCTGAACGGATGGCAAGGTATCAATGTTGAGGCGCGGCCGGGTAGTAAAACGTTGTTCGATAAGATCAGACCGCGGGACATTAACATTGAAACGGGTATTTCGCGCGAGCGTAGTGCGATGACTTACTACTTCATCGCAGAAAATTCACCGATGAACAGCTTCTCGCCCGAGTTTCTCAAACAGATCGAAATGCTCGAACACGTGAAGCAGGAGATATCTATTCCAACAATGCCGCTCGCTGAGGTTCTTGAGCGTCATTTGCCACCGGGTCAGCCGATCGACTTTCTAAACGTGGATGTTGAAGGTCACGATCTCGAAGTGCTCGAGTCAAATGATTGGCAACGATTCCGGCCGAGAGTTATTGTCGTCGAAGATGAAGGGCTCGATCCTCACGAGTCTGCGATTGTGCGCACGATGAAGACTCACGGTTACGAACTCTGCGCGCAGAACGTGATCATTCTCGACAAGATCAACGAATACTTCCTCATCGATCGAGCAACGGGTTGACGTTATGCCTGATCGCGCCACACCCGAAGTATTAGCAAAGCTCTGCCCTGCATCGCACTCAAAACGAAAGCTCCCACAGAACTTCGATCAAACCCATCTCAACCTATTTCAACACGAATTCCAGCGCGCGATTCCCGAAAGCCGTTTGCTGCGATTTGAAAACGTGAGCGTGAGTTCCGAAGGATTGCTCTTCAAAGGCACAAGAATGCTGCCGGAGTCGTTTGCGTATGCATTTGAATTCGATGAATGGAAACGCCGCAGCATCTTAAAGTTTCTCGTCACTAACCATTTCCTGCGCAGGCGGCGAAGGATTGATAAGCCCGTGCTTTGGATTACTGACTACTGGAGCAAGGGTTACTTTCACTGGCTCACCGATGCGCTCACGCGACTCTACGTCGTTCGCGATCGCCTGGACCAGTTGACGCTGCTGCTGCCGCGGGAATTTGAAACGCGCGACTTCGTCAAATCGTCTCTTGCGATCTTCGGCGTGAAGAACGTCGAGTTCATTCAACGGAATGAAGTCGTCGAATGCCGCAATCTGTTAATGCCGACTCACACTGCGCCCTCGGGTCATTTCAGAGACGAAGTTATCAGCGGCGTGCGAGCAACACTGCTCGCCGCGTTTGGAGAATCAAACGACGCGCGTGAACGGCTTTACATCAGCCGTCGCCGCGCCGGCAGGCGCCGGATCGTTAACGAGGACGAGCTCACGCCAGTGCTGAACAAGTTTCAATTCGAGATCGTGTATGCCGAAGAAATCTCGTTCCCCGAGCAGGTGAAGCTCTTCTCGCGGGCGCGATATCTCGTTTCCAATCACGGCGCGGGTCTCACAAACATGCTCTTCATGCGGGAAGGCGGGAGCGTGCTCGAGTTGCGTCACGTTTCAGACTACGTAAACAATTGTTACTTCATTTTGGCGTCTGCTTTGGGCCTGAAGTACTACTATCAATTGTGCCCAGCGGAGAGGGATTTTGGGGAACCACACACGGCGGACCTGGTCGTAAGTCCCAAAGAGATGGAAACAAATTTAACCCGGCTGCTCGAAAGCTGAGACTGCGCCCCTGTTGAAAGCTATTTGACCTTACGCGTGGCAGCGAAGAGCGCGAGTGCGGTGCCGCTGACAAACAAGAGCGCGCCTCCCACAACGCGCGTGTAGTTCGGCAGTTCGCGAATGTCCGTGTCGGTGATGATCACCGCCGACTTCGGTTCCTCATAGAGCGCCCGGTAGGTAATCACGCCACCAATGGTTGCGAGCATGAGACCTAAAATGAGGAGGAGCACTTTCATACCGCTGTGCTTTTGTACTTAGAGCTTTGTGCTTTATCGTTCCGCGTGCATGGGCTGCAAAAGCAAACCGCTGAACCCAAAGATCAAAGCTCTGAGTACAAAGCACTAAGAACGCTATCTACTTACCCTTGAACGCGGGCTTTCGCTTTTCGAGAAACGCGCTGACGCCCTCGTCCTTGTCTTCCGTCGAAAAACAGAGCGCAAACAGATCGACTTCGCGACGTAAACCTTCGTCGAGATTCGAACGCGACGCGATCTTCACCGCCTCCTTTGCGAGTTGCAAAGCGACCGGGCTCTTCTCTGCGATTCGAGTCGCGATCTCCATCGTTTTCGTTTGCAGGTGATCGAGAGGCACAACGTGATTCACCAAGCCAAGCGACAGAGCCGTTTTGGCGTCGATGAACTCTCCCGTCAGAATCATCTCCATCGCTTTGCCTTCACCGACGAGCCGCGTCAAACGTTGAGTACCGCCGCCGCCGGGGATAATTCCGAGTTTGATCTCCGGTTGACCGAACGATGCATTCTCACTCGCGATGCGAATGTCGCATGCTAACGCGAGCTCACAACCGCCGCCCAAACAGAAACCGTTGATCATCGCGATCACCGGTTTTGGAAAACTGTCGATCGCGGTGAACAACGACCGGCTCATCATCACGTCGCGCTGCGTGATCGACGTGCGTCCGGCAAACTCTGCGATGTCTGCGCCGGCGATGAAGGCTTTTTCACCAGCACCAGTGAACACAACTACGCCGACCGAATCGTCGTTGCGCAGTTCGTCGAGCAAGGCAGCGCCCTCTTCGCGCGTCTTGATGTTGAGTGCGTTGAGTTTGTCGGGCCGATTAATCGTGATAACGGCAACGCGGTCGCGTTTTTCGAGCAGCAAAGTCTCGTATGTCTGCGGCATCAATAACTCCGAATTGATTTAGGATTTCGTTGGTGCTTCTTCCGGCGGTGGGCCATCCGGATCGGGCGTGACGGGTTGTTCGTCGGCGACCCACGACACAAACAACCGCAACCAGTTTTCAGTGGGTTCAGCGATCTGCACGCCGACGCGCGCGGTGCCGTAGATCGCCGGCGCTACGCGCACGACCAGCGCGGTCGCTTCGATAGGTGTGCCGTCAGGCCGGTGCGCACGCAGGTACAAACGTTCGCCGCGCGTCACCTTCTGATTCAAATGAAAGAGGGCGCCGGAAGTTGAGATGTCGTCTGTTTCGGTGGGCTCACTCCATGCGGCGCCGTCTTCGGTGCGGCCGGAAATAACAATCGGCAGGCGCAACGCCATGCGAAGCGCGAATCGTCTCTCTTCGTTGTTGTACGGCGTGCTCATCGTCACACAAAAGAGCCGTCAGGAAGACTGCGCGCCTTTACGAACAGTGGGCGCCTCTTCTTTGGTCCAGTCGTAGAATCCCTGCCCGGTTTTCTTTCCCAACTTTCCTTCGCTCACCATGCGGCGCAAGACTTCGGGCGGCCGAAACGTTTCGGAGCCAAGCTCGCGATACAGATACTCGGCGATGTTCAGGCGCACGTCGAGTCCAACGAGGTCTGTTAACTTCAGCGGTCCCATCGGATGGTTGTAACCGAGTTCCATCGCGGTATCAATGTCGCGCGCGCTGGCAACGCCCTGCTCCACCATCCGCATCGCTTCGAGTCCTAACGCAACTCCCAACCGGCTCGACGCAAAACCCGGAACATCTTTGACGACGATCGGTTCCTTGCGCAGCTTGCGGCCGACTTCGGTAACTGTCTGTACGGTTTCGTCACTTGTCTTCTTGCCTACCACGATCTCCACCAGCCGCATGATATGCACCGGATTGAAAAAGTGCATACCGACAACAGCCTCGGGACGGCGCGATTGCGCAGCGATTTCCGAAATAGACAGCGACGAAGTATTGCTCGCAAAAATGAATGAGTGGCCGGAAACGGTTTCGAGCTGCCGGAGTATGTTTTGTTTCAAGTCCAACTTCTCCGGTGCAGCTTCTACGATCAGGTCCGCCGCGGCACATTCCTCGAGTTTGGTAGTGCCACGAATGTGCTGCAACGTGCGGTCGCGATCGTCTTCAGTCAACTTCGCGAGTTGAATTCCCTTGGCGAGATTTCCTTCAATAGCGCGAATGCCACGCGCCAGGGCTTCACGATCCACGTCGTTGAGAAGAACTCGAAAACCCGAGGCGGCGGCAACCTGGGCAATGCCGTGGCCCATCGTGCCGGCGCCAATGACGGCAATAGTTTCAATCGTTCGCGAACCGCTTCCTGGGCTGCTCATGCTCCGAAGAACCGGGCCCGCAGCGCTCGAAAGGCCCGCAAGCCACAGAATTCGACTACCTCATTGACGCTAGTTATACTATACGCTCAACCGAAATGGCTATACTTCCTGCTCTCAATGGATGACCAAATGCAAAAAAGAGACGTTGTGATTATTGGATCCGGACCCGCTGGACTGACTGCCGCGATTTACACGGCACGCGCGAGCCTCAAGCCGCTGCTGATCGACGCGCCGGCCGATGCCACACAGCAGACCACGCCGGGCGGACAGTTGATGATCACCACCGACGTGGAGAATTATCCGGGCTTTTCCGAAGGCATTGACGGGCCGATGTTGATGCACGAGTTTCGCAAACAGGCGGAACGTTTCGGAACTGAGTTTATGGAAGGCTGGATCACGGAAGTCGACTTGAGTGAGCGCCCTTTTCAGATCTACATCGACAAGGGGCCAACCATTCAGACCGAAACTTTGATCATCGCAACGGGCGCCTCCGCAAAGTGGCTCGGCATTCCCGGTGAAGCCAAGGTGCCGGACGGTTTCGGCGGCAACGGCGTTTCAGCGTGCGCGACTTGCGACGGACCACTGCCGCATTTTCGCAACAAAACACTCGTCGTTGTGGGTGGTGGCGACACCGCGATGGAAGAAGCGACTTTTCTAACGCGCTATGCGGCGAAAGTTTACGTGGTCCACCGCCGCGACAAGTTGCGGGCGTCGAAGATCATGCAGGAAAAGGCGTTCGGCAACGAGAAGATCGAGTTTATTTGGAACACGGCGGTACGAGAGATTGACGGCACGCCGGAGGAAGGCGTCACCGGAGTTCGGCTTGAAAATCTGCATACCGGCGAGCAGCGCATGTTTCCGTGCGCGGGCGTGTTTGTGGCGATTGGACATCGGCCCAACACCGATCTGTTCAAGGGCCAGTTGGATATGGATGAGATCGGCTATCTCAAAACATCGGGACACTCGACCGCGACGAACATTCCGGGTGTGTTTGCGTGTGGCGACGTGCAGGATTCGTTTTATCGGCAAGCGGTGACGGCCGCGGGTACCGGCTGCATGTCGGCGATCGATGCCGAACGCTTTCTCGATCACCTGCCGGTGTCGATGCCAAGTGGTGAAGAGGTCACCATGGAAGGCGAACATATCACGGCGGATCGACATGCAATCATTACACCTGACGGACACATGGTGCCGAACGATGCTGAAGGAGTTCCAAGCGACGCGCAGGTGGCGATCGGAGAAGATTTATAACAGAACGATCGAGTCGTCTTTCTCACGGCGGTGAACAGAAGCCGGCGGACGTTCGGCGGGCAGCGGCGGGAGAACGATAGCGTTCTCGTTCAGTGGACAAGGCTCACAATAACTTCCCAATCGCAGTTTTCGATCGCGACAATCATTACAACCTAAAGCCAGGCCGATTTGCCGCAGCGATTCAAGCAGCGGCAACAGCAATCGACCGCGTTCTGTTAACGAGTACTCGATATGTGGCGGGTTGCCGCCGAAGTCCGTGCGCTCGACGAAGTTGTCATTTTCCATGTCGCGCAAACGCGCGACTAGCGTGCGGCTGCTGATGGGGAAGAGGCTGTTGAGCAGTTCCATCGTCCGCTTCGGGCCTGAGACTAACTCGCGCACGACCAGCATAGTCCATTTGTCACCGAGCATTTGTAATGCGCCGGTGATTGGACAGCCGTCGAGTTCGCGTCGCTTCATGGTCTTAGGTTGATGTTGTAGGTCTTGATCTTCGAATTCAGCGTCGTCGCGTTCATGCCAAGCAAACGAGCGGCTCGCGATTGATGTCCGCCGGTTTGTTCGAGTGCTCGCCGGATCAGGTCGATTTCAAACCTGCGCACCTCTTCGTAGAAATTGATGCCGCGGCCGATGTCGCCGACAGCGGCGTTGCTCGCGCCATCCTGATGGCCGGAAGCGACCGATTTCGGATCGCTGATTTCCGCGCGTAGACATTCTTTCGTAATCTCGTCGCCGGGCGCGATCACCACTGCGCGTTCGATCGTGTTTTCGAGCTCGCGGACGTTCCCGGGCCAGGAGTAAGCCTCGAGCATTGCTAGAACTTCCGGCGCGAGTTGATCCGAGACGCTGCGGCCGTTCTCGTCGTTATACTTTTGAATGAAGTGTTGGGCCAGCGGAAGAATGTCCTGGTTGCGATCGCGCAAAGGCGGCAACTCGATGGGCACGACTGCGAGACGGTAGTAAAGATCCTCCCGAAAACTTCCCTGCCGCACCGCTTCTTTTAGATCGATGTTTGTAGCCGCGATGATGCGCACGTCGACGCGTCGCGGCGTTGTGTCGCCGAGTGGTGTGAACTCGCGTTCCTGGATCACGCGCAGCAGGCGCACCTGTGTTTCGGGTGGTATGTCGCCGATTTCGTCGAGAAAGATCGAGCCGCCGTCTGCGACTTCAAACAAACCTTTCTTAGCGGCCACGGCGCCGGTGAACGCGCCGCGAGTGTGGCCGAACAATTCCGATTCGAGCAGTTCTGAAGGGATGTTTGAACTGTTGACTGTGACGAACGGCCGGCCGACGCGTGTGCTCGCTTCGTGAATGGCTTTGGCGATCAGTTCTTTACCGGTGCCGCTTTCGCCGGTGATCAACACTGTCGAGCGCGCGGGCGCGACTTGTTCGACCAGCCGAAAAACTTCCTGCATCAGGTCGGAGCGGCCGATGATCTCGCCGCGATCGACGGCTTTGCTCATCGCGCGTCTTAACGTGCGACGTTCTTCTTCCTTGCGGCGGCGCTTAATTCCGGCGGCAATCTGCGCGATGATCTGTTCGTTTTGAAAGGGCTTGCGAATGCAGCCAAATGCGCCGCGCTCCCAGGCGGCGATGGCCGTGTCGAAGGTTGCGTAGGCAGTGATCATGACGATGACGGCCTCGGGATCCATCTTCAAAAACTCTTCGAGTGCGCGCAATCCGCCGATACCGGGCATTGAGACATCGAGCAACACGACGTCGAACGCGCGCCGGCCGTACGCCTCAAGTCCCTCTTCGCCCGTTTTAGCGAGATCGACCCGATACCCTTCGGCCGTCAGAAGTGTCTCCAGCACCTCGCGCATGATCTCCTCGTCGTCGACGACGAGCACCGAGCCTTTTCTGGAGTTACGCTTTTCCGTTTTCATGAAGGGCGTAGTTTAGCGACTTCACAACTTAAAACAAAGAGGACTGTTACATTCGCGCCGTTGCGACGGCGAAGGCTTCGTATTCGACCGAACGCCGAACACGTCGCGTATCCCAGCAACCGAACACGTCGTGTATCCGCTCAACGCGAACACGTCGCGCATTCGATCTTCAACGTCGAACACGGCGCCTATTCGATCACCACCTCAGACGTCGTGTATTCGACAACGCCGAACACCGCGTGTATCCGCTCAACTCGAACACGGCGCCTATTCGATCACCACCTCAGACGTCGTGTATTCGACAACGCCGAACACCGCGTGTATCCGCTCAACGCGAACACGGCGCCTATTCGATCACCACCTCAGACTCGTGTATTCGACAACGCCGAACACGGCGTGTATCCGATCTCGCCGAACACGGCGTGTATCCGCTCAACGCGAACACGGCGCCTATTCGATCTCCACCTAAGACGTCGTGTATTCGACGACGCCGAACACGGCGCCTATTCGATCACCACCTCAGCGCCGTGTATTCGACAACGCCGAAGGCGTTCGCTAATTTCAGCCCACGGGTTGCTTCAACCCTGGGACAAACCACAATCATACGATTACAACTCTGAAAGAGTTGGCAAGCGGCGCACAACTCGCCAACGCTTTCAGCGTTACGTTGATGGTAGGAAAAACTAGAACCCAGGGTTGAAACAACCCTGGGCTCGAATTCGCGAACGCCTTCGGCGTTTAACTCGCGCATGGCTGCGGCGCTAATCGCAACGACTTTCGGCGCTAATCGCCAACGCCTTCGGCGTTAACTCGCGCATGGCTGCGGCGCTAATCGCGAACGCCTTCGGCGTTTGAACACAAACGTCGCTTAGTCGCCCACCGCTTGCAAACGCGCGCGGGCGCGGGCGGCGGGGAGTGTGATGCGGAAGGTGGTGCCGTGGCCGGGCTCGCTGTCAACGCTGATCCGGCCGGCGTGTTCCTGAACGATGCCGTAGGTCACCGCCAGGCCGAGGCCCGTGCCTTGGCCCACGCCTTTGGTCGTATAGAACGGATCGTAAATCTTCGCGATTTTTTCCGGTGCGATGCCGATGCCTGTGTCCGAAATCTCCGCGATGAGCGATCCATCCTCGGCTGTGCTCGTGGACACAACGATGCGACCGCCGTCAGGAATCGCGTCGCGCGCGTTGAGCAAGAGATTCGTAAACACCTGCTGCAACTTACCGGCGTTCGCATAAGCCCGAGGCGCATCTTCACCGTAGGAACGGACGATCTCGATCTGGCTGCGCCGCATCTGGGGCTCCAGCAACTGCAACGTGTCGTCGAGCACACGCGCCACGTCCACCTCGCCAAACTCCGTCGCACTACCCGTACGTGAAAAGTTGAGCAGGTTGTTGACGATGTTTGTCGCGCGCTCAGCCTGCGTGCGGACCTTCTGCAACAGCGCATGCTTCGGATCGTTTTCATTCAACATCGCGAGCAACATCTGCGTGTAAGACGAAACGCCCGTAAGCGGCGTGTTGACTTCGTGGGCCACACCCGCGGCCAGCAAACCGATCGACGAAAGCTTCTCGCGCTGCTGTAACTGCTCTTCCAAACTGATTCGTGCCGTCACATCTTCGATGACTACGAGCGCGCCGGTTTGCCCCTGCGCGTCCTGCAACGGCGCGAGAGCAATGTTCAAAACGAGCGCACGGTTCGTACGCGTCGCAGTGTGAAGCTTGTAGATGTTGCGAATTTCCTGAAGATGCCAACCGTCTTTGCCCAACACCTGCTTGAGCGTGTCCGCGAAGTCTTCCGAAAACAGATCTTCAACACGACGACCGACTGCCGCATCGCGACGGAGGTCGAGCATGTGTTCGAGCGCGGAGTTCAAACGCGTCACACACCCTTCGAGGTCTACCGCCAGCAGGCCAACGTTAATCGATTCAATGATCGACTCGTTGAACTCTTTCAGCAGCTTCAACTCGCTCGCACGTTCCTGCTGATCCTTGTAGAGCAGACTGTTCTCAATCGCGACCGCAACGTAACCGGAAACCGTGCGCAGAATCTCGACGTCTTCCGACGAAAGCAGCGCGCCGTCAACGGAGCGGCCGAGTCCGATCACCGCGACCATGCGTCCACGCACAACACACGGCACGTAATAATGAAGCGTGCGACGCGCAGAAACATTCGCCTCGGTCGCGAGATCCAGATCGTCAGCACGAACAACGCCCGTCTCGGCCGAGCGTACGCGAACCATCTCTCGAAAATCCGTCGGCACGAACACTGCGCCATCAAGTCCCACGGATCGCGCCACAGCGTAGCCGTTCCTCGCACGCGGGTCTTCGACAAAGATCGCGACGCGCCCGACGTTCATCACTTCCTGTAACCGCCTGACCAGCGAATCAAGCAACGGATCGAGCGCCGTCGTTGCAGAGAGCGTCCGGCCAAAGTCGAGCAAACTGTTTCTGAGATCGTAACGCTCGCCATAAAAGAGCCGATCGACGCGTTCCTGCAGGAAATTCTTCACCGGCGCGGCAACCATCACGATCGCCGCCATCGCCGCAACAGCCGCAACCACGCGCAACGTGATCTCACCCGAGCTGAACGACTGGTCGGAACCGAACGCGTAAAGACCGCCCATGTAAACAGCAACGCCGATGAGCAGCGCGATCGCGAGCGTCGTCAATGCATAAACAAACACGCGCCGCACGACCAGTTCGACGTCCATCAAACGATAACGCAGCACCGAATAGCCGAACGCGAAGGGAATCGCGATCAACGGCAACACCGCGACATCCGTGAGCCAGCGGTCCGTTGAAGCACCAAACAGGTAAACAAGACCGTAAAGCAAAATAAAAGGCGTCACGGAAAGCACTGTTCCCCACACCACCCATTTCATCTGCTGCCGCACCAGCGCGTTCTTCGCAGTGACGTACGTCTTAATCAAAAGCGCGGCGCTCATCACGAGCCCGACGATGAAGTGCAGGAAGCTAAGGCGATAGAAGATCTCAACAAACGTTTCGGAAACGCCACCCGCGCTAATGCCAACCGCCCGCAACGCGCTGCTGAGATAAACAAACGCACCCAGCGGCAGAAACACAATCGCCGCCATCAAAAGCAACAGAATCGCCGGAACGTAAAGCAAGATCGTGCGCCAACGCTTACTGGCGAACAGTTGTTGCTTCGTCGGGTACAGCGCGCAGAAATGCAGAAACAGCGGCGCGAACAGTATGAACGCGGAGTTCTTCAGAAACGCGATCGCCAGATCGAGATCGCGGTATGTTCCGGTCGGTGTGTAGAAGTGAAAGACAAAAGCCGTGAGACAGAGCGTGGCGAAGTGTAAGACGAACGGCGCTCGTCCACCCTGTTTGAACAGAACAAAGAACCCGATGAACAGGTAGGTGAGACCGATGATGTTGATGTAGATAACGCGCGGGGTCCAGCGATGAATGGATCCGAGGTTATCGAGGTCTGCCCAGTAGTTTTGCGTTTCGGCGGGATAGGAAGGCCGCTGCATCCGATAGTGCAACTGGCCACCACGCGCGGCATCCAGATAGATCTGAACGTCGCGAGCATTCACAACTTCGTCGGGCCTTGCTTGCGGATCGAGAGAGATGCCCAGCAGGCGGTCGCCCGGCAGAAGCCACGCTCTGTCGGCCGCAGATCCCTTTTCGATATTCTTAGCAATGATACCGTCGTTGGTGTCGACCCAATCGACGCCGTCCCAGGCAGGTGTTTCCTGTCGCGCTCGCTGGCCAAAGTTGAGGGCGCCGGCCGTGATCAGGAGCGCTGCTCCGATCAGCAGGAACCACGCTTTAGTTGTGAGTATCGAACCTTTCACTGCTTCCTCAACTCCGCCCGAATTCCGTCACCAGGCGATCCGAGCGTTTTAGGCAAGGAATGTTCCTAGGGGCGCGCGTGGTTTACTGCGGGCTTCTGCGGGGCTAAGTCGTTGAGATTAATCCAACTTTTCGGAATTTTCCGAGAATTTGGAAGCTAGAACCTGACTGAGATTCCGCCACGAACAGATCGCCGGCTGTTACCAACGAAGGTCATAAACTCGCCGTTGTCCGTCGCGATCTGCGCATCCAGCAGGTTCCGCGCATCGAGGATAGCTTCCGCACGAACTGGTAAACCAAAACTCGGCAGATCCTGCGTCACTTGAATGCTCAGAGAGGGATCGTAAACGCCCAGTCTGCCGGCAAATGGATCGATCGCGAAGACCGTCGCTTCCGGAGAGAAGCGGAAGACGGTTCGCACTTGCGTACCACTACCAAAGCCTGCGCCGAGTTGTAAGGCGGCCGTTTGAAACAGCCCGCTCTCGAAGAGCTCGGCCGGACTCGCAAAGCCCGCGGCGGAGAGTCGTTGACCACGGCCAAACGAGTAACCGGCCGAAGCAGTCCAGACACGATTCAAACGACGTGTATAGACCACGCGCACACCGCGCGACGATCCTTGTTGATTCGCAACCGTCGCGAACATCTCACCGGCATCACCTGAAAACGCCGTCGAGGGGAAACTCATCAAGCCAACACCGCGGCCACTCGTAGTGTCGAAGAAAGCAGTCGCTTCGACGTTCGAGGTGTTGTCGAGTACACGCTCAACACCGAACTCGAGTCGGTGGCTGCGTTCGAGCACTGCCTGTCCATCAACAAAAGCCACGGGACGCAAAGCCTGACGACGGAAGACGACCTGTTCGTCTTCAAACGTCGCGACACTTTGAATGCCGTCATCGTCACCACCGGAAGCGAAAGCGGCCTTCACGCGTGTGCGCGCGTTTGCGTCAAACTGAACTCCGAACCGAGGCGTGAAACTCTGGGCGCCGCCCGCGCCGATGAAGCGCGAGTAGTCGATCCCCATCACGATCACAATGCCGTCGCGGACGATCCACTCGTCGACTGCACGCAACGAAACCTGACCCGCGAGGTCCTGAACGTCATTCCCTCTTACGGTCCAAACCGGCGCTTCGTAACGGGCACCCGAAGCAGTTACGCCAACCTTGTGGCGCTCGCCGACGCGAAAACGCGTTGTGGCTTCCATGCGTTCCGGCGCATCTTCAGTTCCTGTTTGACCGGAGAAGATTAGCTCGACTGAATCTGAAATCGGTGTGGAGACCGCGAAATTGAAACCAACGTAAGACGAAGAGAAACCGTTACTGCCGGCATAGGTTTCGATGACGCCATGTGTTCTCGGTGAATATCCTTGACGGAACCAGGCTGGCTGCGTTGCGGCCGCAGTCACGTCGGTCGTGGTGTTCTCTGCCTCGGTGACCGCTTTCACGGTCGCGTCTTCGCCTTCTTTCGCCTGGAAAATGGAGCGCCGGTTTTGCACGGATCGCAAAGTCCATTTCACGTCGTCACGATCGCGACGGCGCTCAGGCAACGTGTTGCCGTAACCAACAGGCTCGAGATTGAACTTGTAGACCAGATCGTCCGCCGCTTTCACATCGACCGCGTTGAAAGCAACTTCACCGAATCCACTCGCGATAGCTTTGATTCCATAACGACCCGGCGTCACCTTCGCGATAAACTTTCCCTGTCGATCGGTAAGCGTGTGTTTGACTGATTGCTTCACAGCGCCTTCGCGCATTAGAGACACGAGTGCGCCAGCGAGCGGGTTGCCCTTGTTGTCGGTAACGATGCCTGAGATTGTCGCGAGCGACTTTCCGGAACTACCTGCTTCGATCGGGGCAGCAGATAGTGAAATGAGTGCGAGCAGGGATAAGCTTAAACCGACAACTCTTCTCATGCGTTTTACGACCTCCGCTACAAGAGTCCCACCGGGCGGCCGATTCTGATGAAGGGGCCAAACTGGTTCCACCGAGGAGACTAACCGGAACCAGCGAAAATAGGGCAACTATTGTCCTTCAGGCCCTAATTACTGTCAAGAACTGCGTGGCAAATCGGGTCATTTGCGGCCCACTTTCCGGCGTGCTAGGATTCAGACCCCCTGAATCAGCCGCGGTGTAAAACCCTTATGGTTCCTAGATGATTGACGACGTTCAAACGACAAGACTCCCGAATGGCATTGCCGTCCTGACCGAACACATGCCCGGGCTCAGGTCGGTGACGGCGGGGATCTGGGTACGGCGCGGTTCGCGTCACGAATCCCCGGAACTCAATGGCATCTGTCACTTTATCGAACACGCTGTTTTTAAGGGCTCGAGGCATCGCAGTGCACGCGATATCGCCGTGGAAACCGACCGTCTGGGGGGACATCTCGACGCTTATACGACCCATGAGATGACGGGTTTTACGACAAAGGTTGCGGACACCGCCTTATCGCAAGCCATGGATTTGCTCGCCGACCTCATCTCCAATCCCCGTTTCGATCAGGAAGACCTCGAGCGCGAGCAGAAAGTCATCCTCGAAGAGATGAAGATGGTCGAGGACACGCCCGACGAACTCCTCGGCGAACTCTTCAACTCAGCCTACTTTCCGAATCAACCACTCGGACGCCCGATCGAGGGCACGCGCGAAACCGTTCCGACCTTCGATCACAAAACCACCGTCGCCTTTCACGCGCGCGAGTTTTCGTACAGCAACCTCGTGGTCGCCGCCGCGGGAAACGTTAACCACGATCGTCTACTCGAACTCGTCGGAAGATCTTTTAATGGTTGCGAGAGTGGCGCCCGCTCGCGGACGCACACGCTCGACAGCCGTCCGCGTCCGGCGGCGCCGATCATGATCGAGCAGAAGAATGAACTCGAACAAGCGCACCTCGTAATCGCCACGCCCTGGCCGTCTGCGTTGAACGAAGACCGTTACGCGGCGAGCTTGCTCGCATCGATCATTGGTGGCGGTACGTCGAGTCGTTTGTGGCAGAAGATTCGTGAAGAACGCGGACTGGCTTATTCAGTCGGCGCTGCGGGCAGTGCGTTTTCGGATGTTGGCGTGTTCAATGTCTACGCCGGCACTTCGCCTGACCAACTCGACGAGGTGCTGGAGCTTTCGTTGCACGAATTGCGCGAGGTCGTGCGCAATAGTGTGACTGACGAAGAGCTGCGCATCGCGAAGGACCAGGCCGTCTCGTCGATCTTGCTCGGGCTCGAGTCGTCCAGTGCACGCGCCAGCACACTCGCGCGGCAAGAGATCATTCACGGTCGCCGTATCTCACCTGATGATGTGATCCAGAAACTCAGAAATATAACCATCGAACAACTCCAGGAAGTCGCCCGCACTTACTTCAAATCAGAAACGCTCGCACTCGGCGCGTTGGGCAACCTCAACGGTTTTAAAGTCGATCGCTCTCGCCTAGCTATTTAAGACACAAAGCTAAGTCAAAAAAGCACCGAAGAACCCAAAGCTTTGGTATAGTGCTCTTCTCTTCCAGCTTGTGCTTTTTGTGCCTCTTTGTGGCTTATGAAACTTACCGTTCTCGGCAGCGGATCAACTGGTAACGCAGTCTTGATCGTTGCGGGTAATACACGCGTGCTCGTCGATGCCGGCCTGAGCGCGAAAGAGATCGTTCGCCGCCTCGCGCTCGTGGGCGAAGACGCGCAACAGCTCGACGGAGTGCTCGTCACGCACGAACACGGCGACCACGCCGGCGGTCTTCGCGTGCTGCTCGGCTCGGTTGATTGCCCCGTTTACATCTCAGCCAAAACACTCGACGCTTACGTCTCCGAACGTTTCAATGTCAACAACGACGAGCCACGCCGTCGCGCCGGTGCACTGAAAGATCGCGTCGAACAGATCGAGTCGAGCAAAGATTTCCGCATCGGCGAGATCGATTTTCACCCGTTCACGATTCCGCACGACGCGGTCGACAACTTTGGCTTCACCGCTACCCATCACGGCGTGAAGATCGCCACCGTCATGGACTTCGGCCACATCACCACGCTCGTCTCGGAACAGCTCCGTGGCTGCGCCGCGATTGTCGTCGAGTCAAATCACAGTCGCGACATGCTCAAGGCCTGCGACAACTATCCATGGGAACTCAAGCAACGCATCTTGTCGCGCCTGGGCCACCTGTCCAATGAAGATCTAGCTGACTGGATCAAAGACGGATTCGACGGCTGCGCGAAATACATCGTGCTCGCGCATCTGTCACAACGCGCGAACAATCCTTATCTCGCGAAGATCACCGCCGAGGTGGCGTTGCAGGAAAAAACACCGCTGTTTCCGTGTGATACGGAAGTCTTTTTGTCTTATCCAAAGGAGCCGACGCCCTGGATCGAAGTATAAAAGTTCGAAATGTAAAAGGGGCTGGGCTTTTTTTGTTGTTGGCGATGGCGTGCGGCTGCGGCCAACAAACGGAACGCGGGCGTGTTCCGAGTGAAGTTCAGGACGTCGTCAACACGGTCGGCGATCAGATTTCCCAGGAACGCTACGAACAGATCTACAACGAGTCGTCAGACCTGTGGAAACAAGACTCCACGCTCGAACAGTCAACCCAGGTTTTCAAAACCCTGCGCGAGAAACTCGGCAAAGTTGAGCATCGCACCCTCCACTCCGCAACCGAACAGCAGAACTCGGGTGGCGCTTTGAAGGGTCATGCGTACATACTTTCCTATCAAACGCGATTCGAACGCGGTGAAGCAATGGAGACGTTTACGTTGATCGAACAGAATGGACGCTGGTTACTGGCGCGCTATTTTGTGAATTCAACGGCCCTACAATAAAAATGATCGAACGCTACACGTTGCCCGAAATGGGCGCGCTCTGGTCAGAGCAAAACAAGTTTCAGAAGTGGTTGGATGTCGAGATCGCGGTGTGCGAAGTGCACGCCGAAAACGGAACGATCCCGCGCGACGCTTTGGAGCAGATCAAAGCGCGCGCGAAGTTCTCCGTCGAACGAATCAATGAAATCGAAAAGACCACCAACCACGACGTAATCGCTTTCACGACAAACCTTGCCGAATCGATCGGTGAAGCGAGCCGGTTTGTTCATTACGGACTCACTTCGTCCGACGTCGTCGACACTGCGAACGCGCTGCTACTGCGTGACGCCGCGGACATCCTGCTGAAAAAAGTTGACGCACTGATCGACGTGCTGAAGCGCCGCGCACTCGAATTCAAAAACACACCGCAGGTCGGGCGCACGCACGGCATTCATGCTGAACCGACATCTTTCGGTTTGACGTTTGCGCTTTGGTTTGACGAGATGCGCCGCAACCGCGAGCGACTGCTGCGTGCGAAAGAAGCCGTAGCAGTGGGAAAGATCAGCGGCGCGGTCGGCGCCTTTGCGCATCTCGATCCGTCAGTTGAAGAAGCTGTCTGCGCACGTTTGGGTTTGAAAGCGGCGCCCGTGTCGACGCAGGTGATCCAGCGGGACACGTATGCCGAGTATCTCAACACGCTGGCGGTGATCGCCTCATCGCTCGAAAAAGTAGCCCTCAACGTTCGTCACTGGCAGCGTACCGAGGTTCGAGAAGCACAGGAGAAGTTTACTAAAGGTCAGAAGGGTTCGAGCGCGATGCCGCACAAGCGCAATCCGATCATTTCGGAGCGCATCTGTGGCATGGCTCGCGTCGTTCGCGCGAACAGTCTCGTCGGAATGGAAAACATCGCACTGTGGCACGAGCGCGACATCTCCCACTCGTCTGCCGAACGCGTGGTCCTGCCCGATTCGAGCATCGCGCTTGACTACATGCTGCAAAAAGCAATCGGCTTGATCGACGGGTTGGTGGTCTATCCGGAACGAATGCTGGAAAACCTCGGCCTCACTCGCGGGCTGATCTTCAGCGGACAACTGCTGCTGGCGTTAACCAACAAAGACGTGTCGCGTGAGACCGCCTACGAGTGGGTGCAACGCAACGCGATGAGAGTCTGGGACGAGAATCGTGACTTTCACGAGCTCGTGAAAGCCGATCCCGACATCACGTCGCGTTTGTCTGCCGCAGAGATCGATCGCACGTTCTCGCTGGAGCATTACCTGCGAAACGTCGATCAGATCTTCAAACGGTTGGGGATTATCTAGCCGAGAATTTTTCGGCGAAGTTACCGATGATTGGCAGTTTGAAGTACTGGCCCTGGAACGCCTTCACGAGGCACAGGATTACGGCGATCAGAGCGCCGATACCAAACGCTACCCAGATCAGCGTAGCTAGCAAGGTAAAGATGGTGCCCAGAATATCGCCTACCGCAGCGCCGACTATGATCATGACAAAGGTTGCGATCCATACTACGAACACTAGGATTCCCACTAGAACGTTGAGCAGGATCGATTGCATCGCGTGAAACCGCACGAGGCGGCTGTCTTTTTCAATGAGGAAAAAAATTAGTCCCGAGACCCAGCCAAAAATGTAGGACAGGAGTGCGGCAATGTTTTCGTCGAGCCCTGTGCTTGATTTGGTCGTTTGAACGGGCGGCGGGTTTTGCATTATAAGTTTCTCCTTGGGGACGTTTAGAGCCGGAGGATATTAGTCCAATAAACGCTTTTTAAGCAACGTTTTATTGAGCTGAGAATTGATTGAAGATGAAAGCCAAAGTTTATGTAAATTTGAAGCCCGGCGTGCTCGATCCGCAAGGCAAAGCCATCCAACACTCAGTCGAATTGCTCGGATTCTCCGGGATCTCGGACGTGCGCCAGGGCAAGTTTTTTGAGATTTCTTTGGACGACTCGGTAGACGGCCAACAAGCGCGTGAAGCGGTAGAAAAAATGGCGCGCGAAGTGCTGTCAAACCCGATAATTGAAGACTACCGCGTGGAGATAGAAGCGTGAAGTTTGGAGTAATTGTTTTTCCCGGTTCGAATTGCGACCATGATGCCTACCACGTGATTTCGAAACACGTGGGTCAGCCGGTGGATTTTATCTGGCATCGGGAAACCGATTTGAGCACGTACGACGCGGTGATTATTCCGGGTGGATTCTCGTACGGCGACTACCTGCGCGCCGGAGCGCTCGCGCGGTTTTCGCCAGTGATGAACTCGGTCAAGAAGTTTGCCGAAAGTGGCCGCTTCGTGCTCGGAATCTGCAACGGATTTCAGATTCTTTGCGAAGCCGGACTGCTCCCCGGCGCGTTGATTCGCAATCGCGACCTGCATTTCATCTGCGAACACGTTTACGTGCGCGTGGAAACTTCAGACAGTCCGTTCACTAATGAAATGCAACGCGGTTCCGTGCTGCGCATTCCAATCGCACATGCCGAAGGCAACTACGTTTGCGACGACGCAACGCTTGCCGAACTGCAACGTGAAGATCGCATCGTCTTTCGTTACTGTGAAAAGGACGGCACTGTCACCGGCGCCGCCAACCCCAACGGTTCGCGTGATAACATCGCGGGAATTTGCAATCGCGAACGTAATGTCCTGGGATTGATGCCCCATCCGGAGCGCGCTTGCGAAGACTTGCTCGGCTCCAGTGACGGGCGCGATATCTTTCGCTCACTCGCGGCCACTCTCGCAGCCGCAGTTTGAGAAACTAATATGAAACGAATACTGCCATTCCTGATCATTCTCATAGTTCTGGGTGTCGCGATCGGTTCCGGTTGGTACCTAACGCGCGTAACTCCCGGTTCCCCTTCAAGCAATCCGGCGCCGGCTTCACAATCGTCGGCCAATCCCCAATCTCGACCGGCCCCGATCCGAGGCATTCCGGGAGCTGAACCCGCTCACACGCTCGGCTCGCCAAACGCACCGGTTCAACTCGAAGAGTTTGGCGATTTTCAATGTCCGCCGTGCGGCCTGTTCCATCCGATACTTGAGCAGATGCACGCGGAGTTTGGCGACAAATTGCGCGTCACGTTCCGCGAGTTTCCGCTTGTCCCGGCGCACCAGCACGCGGTCGCCGCGGCTTCTTCAGCCGAAGCTGCCGGACTGCAGGGCAAGTTCTGGGAGATGCACGATCTGCTTTACGAACATCAGGCTGATTGGAAAGACAAGATGGACGTTGGTCCGATTTTCGAAGGCTACGCCAAACAGATTGGCCTCGATGTTGAACGTTGGAAAAATGACGCCGGCAGCGAGCAGGTCGCCCGACGGATCTTTCTCGACGGAAAGCGCGGTCATTCAATGGGGGTAAGAGGCACGCCGACTGTTTTTATAAATGGACGCGAAGTGCCGTTTGACCAGCTTCCGGCTGAGAAACTGCGGGTGGTGATTCAGAATGAACTTGCCGCCAGCGGAAGCCGGTAATGAAGCTCTACATCACAGCGGCCGCCGTTTCGCTCATAGGTCTTGCCGATGCTATTTACCTCACGGTTGAACACGTAACCGGACAAAGTGTTCGCTGCACGATCGTCGCGGGCTGCTCGGAAGTTTTGAGCAGTCAGTATGCGGTTGTCGGCGGTGTGCCGTTGGCGGGAATTGGCGCTGCGGCGTATTTCGGTGTCTTCAGTCTCGCGACCCTCGCTGCTTTTGGATATCGCCTTGCGGGAACGTTGTTGACCGCGGTGGTATTGCTGATGTTTCTCGTGAGCTTGTGGTTAATCTATGTCCAGGCTTTCGTAATTCATGCCTTTTGTCAGTTTTGCCTGCTCTCTGCCGCAGTCACGACCGCGTTGACCGTCATCACCTTACTCGCCCGGCGAACTGCCCGTCTTTCGTAAACGCCGCTCGCTTTCGTAAACGCTCGGTTCTGTCGTAATCTGTGGCAAACACCATGGAACAATCGACAGTCGCAGACATCTTTCGTCGCGCGCAAGCGTTGCGTCGCGAACATTCTGATTACACTTTGGCTCAGCTCAAGGATCTTTTAGTCCGGGAATATTCCGGCGCGCCTTTTCCACCGTTGCACAACTTAACGATTCCCGAGCAGGACGCGCGTGCGCCGGAAGAAGATTGGAGCGCAGGACTTCCGATCGTCCGACGCGGTATTCAGTTTCAGGACTGGAAGGAGATCATAGACGGCATCCTGATCAGTTTCGAACAAACCGAAAACTATGAGCGCGAACGCGGCCCTGAAGGCAATCGCGACGACTGGCACGATCGCAACGTCGGTATCAGTGAAGCTGTCGCGAAGGGTGTCGGCAAGTGGATGCCCGACGAGTTGGTTGCATTGGCTGAAAAGCAGGCGAAGAAATGAGCTTTATTGACAAACTATTCGTGGATCCAAAGTACCAAACAACTGAGCCACGCAAGCCGGAAGAGATCGAAGATCCAGAAGTCATCATTAGTCCCGATACGCATCGCGAGAAGCGTTTGCCGCCGGGACAGTCGCGCACCAAGAAGTGGCCTGTGCTCGATGCGCACGGCACGCCGAAGGTCGATTTGGCGACGTGGGAGTTTGAAGTTGAAGGACTGGTCGAGCACCCGATGAAGTGGTCGCTTGATGCGTTCATGCAGCTTCCGCCGGTTCGTGTTTATGCTGACTTTCATTGCGTCACGCGCTGGTCGCGACTCGACAACGTTTGGAGCGGCGTGTCGACACGGGAGATCGCGAAGCTGGTGGGAATCAAACCGGAAGCTAAGTTTGTCCTCGCTTTGGCTTACGACTACGGATGGACCACGAACGTTCCGCTCGAATACTTTTTGAAAGAAGACTCGCTTTTCGCGTGGGCCCACGATGGACAACCAATCGAGCCGGAGCATGGTGGACCAGTGCGTTTGATCATTCCGCAACTCTACGCCTGGAAGTCGGCGAAGTGGGTAAAAGGCGTGCGTTTCCTCCAGGAAGATGAAGCGGGATTTTGGGAACAAGGCGGTTACCACATGCGCGGCGTGCCGTGGGGACCTGGTGACGGCGAAAGATTCAGGTGGTCGTGAGTGTAGTTCCTAAAGATGCCGCTGCGGTTATTCTTCTCCGGCAAGATACCGATCCGCAGAAGCCTGAAATTTACTGGGTAAAGCGAAGCGAGAAACTCGCGTTCCTCGGCGGCTATCACGCTTTTCCGGGCGGGCAGATCGATGCGACGGACGCGGAGGTCGACGTTCGCAATTCGCCTGACGCAGCAACGTCCGCAATGATCAGCGGCGCCGCACGCGAGCTGTTCGAGGAGTTGGGGGTGCTGGTCGCTCGTGGCGGCGAGGCGCTCACCAAAGGTCAACGCGCTTCGTTGCTCGACGATCTCGAGTCGGGACGGATGTCGTGGCCCGCGCTGCTGCAGCATTACGAACTCTATCTCGACGCAAATGACTTCACGTACGTCGGACGTTGGGTTACGCCACCGTTCAACGCTCGCCGCTTCGATACCTGGTTTTTTCTCGTTACCTGTCCCAGCAAACAGGAACCGTATTTAACTGCCGGCGAGTTGGAGGACGGTGAATGGATCACGGCCGCGGACGCTTACGAGCGATGGCTGCAAGATCAGGTTGTTGCCGTGCCGCCGACGTTGCACGCGTTACGCACGCTTGCCGGAGGTCTCACGCAAGATCTCGTCGAACGTTTCCTTTCAATTAGTAACGCGCAAGGCGAACCGACGCGTCGGATCACGTTTCGACCAAACTACATCTGCTTTCCGGTGCGCACGCCGACACGTCCGCCGGCGACGCACACCTGCTGCTACCTGATTCACACGTCGAAGGAGATCCTGGTTATCGATCCCGGCTCACCTTACGAAGACGAGCAACAGGCATTAGCTGAGTGCCTCAATGAAATGATTGCCGAAGGCCGCTCAGTAAAAGAGATTGTTTTGACTCACTACCACCCGGATCACGTAGGCGGGGTGAAGGCTTTGAACCTTCACTTAGGCGGCGGCATTCCGGTAGCGGCCCATGAAAATACTCGCGCAGCACTTCACGACGTAGAGGTCAACCGGCTAATCAAAGACAACGACATTATTATTCTTGAAGGTGAGCCACAGATTCGCTTGCAAGTAATGCACACGCCCGGACACGCGCGTGGTCATCTCTGTTTTCACGACGCGGATCGTGGCGTGTTGTTGACGGGCGACAACATCGTCGGCGTCGGTTCCGTGCTGATCGATCCGCCCGAAGGCAACATGCGCGATTATCTGAATTCGCTCCAGCGCATGCGGTCGCTGCCTAACCTGTCTGTGTTGTTTGGTGGCCACGGGCCGGCAGTCGCAACGCCTTATAAAAAGATCGACGAGTACATCTCGCACCGGCTCGAGCGCGAGCAGCGTATTTTGCAGGCCGTGCGTGAAGGCGCAACAGATCCGAAACAAATAGTTGCGAAGGTTTATAATGACGTTTCCCCGAAAGCGCACGCCATGGCAGAACGGGCTGTGCTCGCGCACCTGGAAAAGTTGCGCGAGGACGGGGCGATTTAGATACAATCTCTCCCACCTAAAAACATGGATTACGCAAGAACCCTTCGCGAACTTAAAGCGGTCAGGTATCAGACTCGTTCCGTCAAAGACGAACTGCGCGACAACCTGATCAAAAAACTACGTGCCGGCGAGAAACTGTTTCCCGGAATCGTGGGTTATGACGACACCGTTATTCCGCAACTCGTCAACGCGATTTTGTCGCGTCACAACCTTATCCTGCTCGGCCTGCGCGGTCAGGCAAAGAGCCGCATCATCCGGCAACTAACCGATCTGTTGGACGAGCGTATCCCGATCGTTGCCGGCTCGGAAGTGAACGACGATCCGTTTCATCCGATCTCCGCGTACGCGCGCCAAACACTCGAACAACAAGGCGACATGACGCGTATCGACTGGATCGATCGCGACGCTCGCTTCGTCGAAAAACTCGCGACACCTGACGTAACGGTCGCTGACATCATCGGCGACGTCGATCCGATCAAGGCGGCGAAGGGCGGTCACCTGCTGAGCGATGAACTGACAATCCATTACGGTCTGCTGCCGCGCGCGAATCGCGGCATCTTCGCTATCAACGAATTGCCGGATCTCGCGGGCAAAATTCAGGTCGGACTCTTCAACATCATGCAGGAAGGCGACGTGCAGATTAAGGGTTATCCCGTGCGTCTGCCTCTCGATGTGATGCTCGTCTTCTCTGCGAACCCGGAGGACTACACGGCGCGTGGCAAGATCATCACGCCGTTGAAGGATCGCATTGGCGCCGAGATCATGACGCACTACGCGAAAGAACTACCCGTCGCGATTGAGATAACGCGACAGGAAGCATGGACCAACCGTTCGCAAGGCAGCGACGTCGCTATACCCGAGTTTATTCGTGAAGTGGTCGAACAGATCGCGTTCGAAGCACGTGAAGACAATCACGTCGACAAGCATTCCGGTGTTTCGCAGCGCATGCCGATCACGGTGATGGAGTCGGTCGTATCCAATGCCGAGCGTCGCTCGTTGCTGACTGGCGACGAACCGATCGTGCCCCGCATCGCCGACATTTATGCCGCGATTCCTTCGATCACCGGCAAGATGGAACTCGAATACGAAGGCGAACAACTCGGAGCGCATCGGATCGCGCGCGAGTTGATCAAGCGCGCCTCAGGCGAAATCTTCGAAGGCTACTTTGTCGGTATCGACTTCTCGCGCACCGTGCAGTGGTTTGATGAGGGGAACAAACTGCTGCTTACCGACACGGCGTCCGCCGGAGAATGCAAGACACTCTTGGACGCGGTACCGGAACTGTGGGAGACTGCGTCAATCCCGTTTGACTTTCACTCGAGCGACACCGCGAAGCTCGTCGCTGCGTGCGAGCTCGTACTAGAAGGTCTTTACGCGGAAAACAAGATCAGCCGCAATGAAGAAGGCACTTACACCGCCGTAACCAAAGCCCGTAAAGATCGTCGCGGCATGATCTACGACGATCTGACTGAAACAGGAAAATACAGTTGAAGTTTACTCGTTACTCGAAATTCAAGGGCTTCGACGTGTCGTCTATCAACCTCGGCGAGTTGATGGACAGCATGTCTGATGCTCTGCTCGATTCGGGTTACGACGACGATTACTATTGGTCGCGCCAGTCGCGAGAGACCGACACGTCACTCGACGCGCTCCGTCGCGCACTGCTTCAGGCGCTCATGGACAAGGGCCTGGTTAGCGAGCACCAGATCCGTGAAATGCTCGCCGAGAACGAAGGCAAGTTTCAGGGCTCGTTGCTCGAGCAGTTGCTGAATCAACTGATCGAACGTCTGGTTGAAGAAGGCTACCTAACGCTTCACGCGGAGCAACCGCAACAGAACGCACGACAACAACAACCGGGCGGCGGACAGGGCGAATTTTCGGAACCGTTGCCACGCGAAGTGCGCTTTGAAGTTACCGAAAAAGGTTTGGATTTTCTCGGTTACAAAACACTGAGAAATCTGCTCGGAAGCTTCGGCAAAAGCGCCGCTGGGCGTCACGACACGGTTTATCTGTCCACCGGCGTTGAGGCGGCGGCCGCAAGTAAGCCGTACGAATTTGGCGACACCATCAATCTCGACGTTAACTCCACGCTTCTCTCAGCGATTCAGCGTGAAGGATTGCAAGTCCCGCTCAATCTCGAGTACCAGGATCTTTATGTTCACCAGTGTGACTATCAATCATCGTGCGCGACAGTCGTGATGCTCGACTGTTCCCACTCCATGATTCTTTACGGCGAGGATCGTTTCACGCCGGCGAAGAAAGTCGCACTCGCAATGTCGCACCTGATCCGCACGCAATATCCCGGCGACTCGCTGAAGGTTGTGCTCTTTCACGACGGGGCCGAAGAGCTGCCGCTGGCGAAGCTTGCGACCACGCGCGTCGGGCCTTATCACACAAACACTGCTGAAGGTTTGCGTCTCTCCCGCCGCCTGCTTCAAGCACAACGCAAAGAGATGAAGCAGATCGTGATGGTCACGGACGGCAAACCAACCGCGTGCTTCGTTGGGCAAGCCTCGGACACCGGGCGCCCAGGCAAGAGCGGCAGTGCGGCTCGCCGTCTCTACAAGAACTCCATGGGCGGAGACCCGCTGGTGATGAGCGAGACGTTCAAAGAAGTTCAGGCCTGTCGCAAAGCCGGTATAATGATCAACACGTTCATGCTGGCAAGCGATTATTACCTGGTAGATTTCGTCAAGCAGATGACCGCAATGACCAATGGCAAAGCTTATTTCGCCAACCCCGGCAATCTTTCGCAGTTTGTGCTCATAGATTTTCTGCGTCGACGGACCCGGCGCGTCAGATAGTTTCTTAAACCGCCTCTCATCTTAGTCTCCCATGCGCGAGTTGAAACGAACTCGGGATGCCCTGAATCAACGGTCACGCCGCAACCGCATTCTCCTGCCTTATCTGATCCTGCTGGTCGGTCTCGCTTTCACGTTCATTGTTTACTACTACTTTTCCAAACTCACTCTCGAACAGGACCAAAGCCGGTTTCAAAAGAACGTCCAGGAACTTCAGGATCGAATCAGACTGAAAATCGAGACCTCGATAACTCTGCTGCGCTCCGGAACTGGTCTTTTTGCGGCGAGCGACGAGGTCGCGCCGGTCGAGTTTTTTCGCTTTGTGCAGCAGCTCGACTTGCAGAAGAACTATCCCGGCATTCAGGGCATCGGGTTTGCACGAAGCTTTACGGCAGCGGAGAAAGATGAGCTGGTCCGGAAGATGCGCCAGACAGTGCGTGAGGACTTCCACGTTTGGCCCGACAAACCACGCGAGGGATACACCGCGATTATCTATCTTTACCCGCCGGGAAATCGAAACGAAGACGCAATCGGTTACGACATGTTTGACGATCCCGTGCGCCGGCAGGCGATGGAACAAGCTCGCGATACGGGCACCCCCGCGGCTTCAGGTCGCGTGCGGCTGGTCCAGGACCAGAACCTGGAGAAAGACGGACAGCCGGCATTTCTGATCTACGCTCCGGTTTATCGAAACGGCGCTTCGCTAAACTCGATCGAAGATCGGCGCAGGGCGCTCGCCGGTTACGTCTACAGCCCGTATTTCATCAACGACTTTCTCGGGCCGATCACATCAGCGAAAAACTACGACGTGAGTTTTCAGGTTTACGACGGCGCGGAAGTGAAGGACGAGGATTTCTTGTACGGTGCGCAGCACAGCCCGCCCACAAGCCCTCACCGTTTCACCCAGAGCAATTTGTTAGACGTCGCCGGACGGCCTTGGACGTTGAGCTATACGGAGAAACCTTCGTTTGAGCGCGGTTCGAGCCGTCCTTTGTTGAAGTACACGATCATCGTCGGTGTGTTGCTTAGTTTCCTCTTCTTCGCGGTCACGCGGGCTGAGGTCAAAGCCCGCTCTCGCGCTGAGGATTCCGCCGACGAAGTGAGACGGTCGGAAAAGGCGATCAACGAGGCGAATCAGCGCGCTCTGCTGGAATACGAACGACTGCTCGAACGTATTGCAAGCCTCTCGCAGGTTTTGGGAACGGCGCGGGAGGTGAACACGATCTTTCGCGGGTTGCGTGAGTTCGCGAAAGTGTCTGTTCCGTGCGACGGCTTTTTTGTTTCACTTTACGATCCGGTTCGTGACGTTCGCACCGCGTGCTACGGCTGGGGCGACGACGAGGAAGTCGATGTTTCGCAATTGCCACCGATGCCGGTTACCGAGCGTGGACCAAACAGTCGCGCCGTCCGAACCGGAGAAGCAGTTATTACGAACGACTACATGCGCGCGACGAGCGCAAATCTTTCAGTGATCGTCGGTCCAGACAACGGTTTGCGTCCAGAGTCGTCGCTGGCGGTGCCAATGGCAGTGATGGGCCGG
>Ga0196977_1000309_pt1 | contig 27773 bp, 26 predicted proteins | sample S3v_1013CmetaG_FD_148634 | JGI IMG/M metagenome (GOLD analysis project Ga0196977, IMG submission 148634) | Soil microbial communities from Anza Borrego desert, Southern California, United States - S3+v_10-13C | ecosystem: Environmental > Terrestrial > Soil > Desert | place: USA: California... | reverse complement strand
GACTCCAACCCCGACGCCGGAGGCGACCCCCACGCCGACGCCGGAACCGTCTCCGACTCCCGAGACGACGCCGACGCCCGAGCCTTCACCGACGCCTTCGCCGGAGCCGACACCTGAACCGACGCCGACACCAGCGCCTTCGCCCGAACCGTCGCCGACTCCGACGCCGACTCCGGCCGCGCCCATGCTCGTCATCAGTCAGGTTTACGGCGGCGGCGGCAACAGCGGGGCCGTCTACACGCATGATTTCATCGAGTTGTTCAACCGCGGGCAGGAGGCGGTTGACCTTTCGGGGTGGTCTGTCCAGTACGCGAGCGCCGCGGGGTCGAGCTGGCAGGTCACGGCGCTCGCCGGCTCGGTCGGGCCGGGCCGTTACTACCTGATCCGGCAGGCGCCGGGCGGGGGCGGGTCGCAGGCGTTACCGGCGCCCGACGCCTCCGGCAACATCATCATGTCGGCCACCGCCGGCAAGGTCGCGCTCGTCCGTCAAACCACGCCGCTCGTCGGGGCCTGCCCGCCGGGCGGCGTGATTGTCGATTTGCTCGGCTACGGCAGCACGGCGAACTGCTCCGAAGGCAACCCGCGCGCGCCGATGCCGAGCAATAACGTCACGGCCGCGCTGAGGAAGGAGGGCGGCTGCGCGGACACGGACGACAACGCGGCCGACTTTGAGACCGGCCCGCCCTCGCCGCGCAACGGCGACACGCCCGCGCGCCCCTGCGTCGAGGGCGCCGCGCAGACGTTCCCGCCCGCCTCGTACGGCGGCGCCGACTTTCTTCCTTCAGCGGATGAGTTTTTCGGACGAGACGGGCCTGCGGCCGGCGTCGTTCACCTTCGCGCCGCTTTCACCTCACCACGCCCGCGAGCGGGCTTGAGGCGCTGGCGTAAAGGCGCTTCGGCATCCGGCCCGCGAGGTACGCGAGGCGCCCGGCCTCGACCGCGAGGCGCATGGCCTTAGCCATCCGCGCGGCGTCCTGCGCCTCGGCAATCGCCGTGTTCATCAGCACCGCGTCCGCGCCCAACTCCATCGCCACCGCCGCGTCGCTCGCCGTCCCGACGCCCGCGTCCACGATGATGAGCGCGTCGGGCAGTTGCTCGCGCATGATGCGGAGGTTGGCGGGGTTCTGCACGCCGAGGCCCGACCCGATGGGCGCGGCCAGAGGCATCACGCCCGCGCAACCCGCGTCCAGAAGCTTCTTCGCCATGACGAGGTCGTCGGTGAAGTAGGGGAGCACGGTGAAGCCTTCGCGGACGAGCGTGCGGGCGGCTTCGAGCGTCTGCTCGTTGTCGGGGAAGAGCGTCACCTGATCGCCGATGACTTCGAGCTTGACGAGGTCGGTCCGCAAAGCCTCGCGCGCGAGCCGCGCCGTGCGGACGGCCTCCTCGGCCGTGTAGCACCCGGCCGTGTTCGGCAGGACGACCAGCTTCGGGTCGAGGTGGTCGAGGAAGGATTCCGTCTTGCGGTCGAGCGGGACGCGGCGCACGGCCACCGTCACCATCTCCGCGCCCGACGCGCGGTGCGCCGCCTTCATCTCCTCGAAGCCGCGGTACTTGCCCGTGCCGACGATGAGGCGCGAGCCGAAGCTGCGCCCGGCGATGTTGAGCGTCTCTGTGCTGGAGGAAACTGCCGTGGACATGTTCGGATGACGGTCTTTCTCAAGGATAAAGTCCGCCACCAATTTACACCCGAAGCACGCGAAAGAAAAACGGGCGTAAAGTTTCGCGCCCCGAGTTTCAGGTTCCGAGTTAAACGCAGAATTGTCTTTAACTCGGAGCCCGAATCTCGGGGCGCGAAACTTTACGCCCCGCCGCCGACGAAGTGGACGATCTCGACGCGGTCGCCTTCGCCGAGGGCGCGGCCGGGCCACTCATCCCGGCGGACGACTTCGTAGTTCAGCTCGACGGCGAGCCGCTCCGGGGCGAGGTCGAGCAGGCGGACGAGGCCTTCGAGCGTCGTCGCCTCGGGCACTTCCCTCGCCTCCCCGTTGACCGTGATGAGCAAGGTTCGGCCCCTCAATATTGATGAATGATGCGGCGCAGCTCGGCCACGTCCGGGCCGGCCGCGGCGCGGATGATGATGGCCGCGCGCCCCGAGGTGAAGCGCGGCAGCAGGGCGCGGACGACCGCCACGCCTTCGCGGTCGGTGCGCGTCGAGAGGACGAGCGGGCGGAAGGAGGTGCCGAGGACTTTGATCGTCACCGAGGCGTCGGCCGCCGCGCGGTGGCCGTACGCGCCGCGCCCGACCTGCACCTTGATGGTCGCGAGTTGGCCGGCGCGGAACTCGCCCTCGTCGTCGAGCAGCGTCAGGTAGAGCCGGTCGTCGTCCTCCGGCTCGAGGACTTCGACCGGCACGACGTTGAGCAGTTCTTCCGTCGCCGCGTCGGCCGGCGGCTCGGGCGCGGGCTCCGGCTTCGGCGCGGGCTTCGGCGCGGGTCGAGGCGCGGCCTTCGGCTCCGGGGCGGGCGCGGATTTACGCGCGGGCGCGGCCTCGGCTGCGGCCTCGGCCGCCTTGCGGGCCGCCGTGTTCTTTAGCACCTCCTCGGCGGCGGGCGGGGCCGGGGCGGTTTCGGGAGCGCTCGCCGCGACTTGTTCGGGAGCGCTCGTCGCGGCGCCTTCGGGGGCGCTCGCCGCCTCGACTGCGTCCTCGTTCGCCGCCGCGTCCGCCTTCGGCCCTTCGACCGCGGGCGCTTTCTTCGCGGCCCCGTTCGAGGCGGCCTTCCCCTTCCTGCCGGCCGGCGACGGGCCCGCCCCCGGCTCGCTCATCTTCTTGAGCTCTTCGACGCGGCCGGCGCGGATGGCCGCGCAGATCAGCTTGTGCTGGCGCTGGAGGCGTTCGGTGAGCGCGCCCTCGTCGTAACCCGTCTCGACGAGGTCTTCGTAGGGCGTGCGCTTGCTGGCGATGATGGTTCCGCCGACGTAGACGAGCGAGAGGATGAGCGGCGTCTTCAGCCCCTTGTCCTCGGTCTGGACGTGGTAAGTGACGCCCCCGAATTTGATGTCTGTGTTGAATCCGGTAATCACTGCTCTTCAGGGCACGGGGCGCGGGGTGGTTCGAGGAAAACTGCTCCTCGAAAGGGGGTAGGAGCACAGTAGCACAGCCGTTTTGAGCCGGTCAATCTCCTTTCAGAAGAGCGTTTTGCGCTGCGCCCGCTCCTCCTTGACACCCTCGGCGGCGCGGGGTAGGATTCCTTTGTACCATGATTCTCAAACTCAGGCGCGGCCCCACGGGGAGGCCCTTTTTCGGCGCAAGCTGACGGGAGGTCGGTGTGTTCAACCTGCTCGACTACCTGCCCATCGTGCTGATGTTCGTCGTCGCCTTCGGGTTCGCGGCCGGCAACGTCCTGCTCTCGCAGCTCGTCGGCCAGCACAAGGCGACGCGCACCAAGACGATGCCTTACGAGAGCGGCAAAGACCCCGTCGGCTCGGCCCGCGCGCGCTTCTCCGTGAAGTTCTATCTGGTGGCGATGATCTTCATCCTCTTCGACATCGAGCTGATCTTCCTGATGCCGTGGGCGGTGGTCTTCCGCAAGCTGGTGGTCGAGGACGGGCTGCGCTGGCTGGCCTACGCCGAGATGATGATCTTCGTGGCGCTGCTGCTCGTCGGCTACATCTACATCTGGAAGAAGGGGCTGTTCGAGTGGGGCATGCGGATGAGGGTCGAGGCCGAGGCCGAGGCGCGGGCGCTGAAGGAGGGCGAGGCCCGGCGTCGCGCGCAGAAGGCCGCGGCGCGCGCGGCCGCCCGCGCCGCCTGAAGGTTTCGAGGATCGCGGGGGAGGTTTTATGGGCTTAGAGAATTTCATCGCCGAGGCGCTGCCGGACGTGATTACGACCCGGCTCGACTCGCTCGTCAACTGGGCGCGCAAGTCGTCGCTGTGGCCGGCGACCTTCGGGCTCGCCTGCTGCGCCATCGAGATGATGGCGACGACCGACTCGCGCCACGACCTCGCGCGCTTCGGCTCGGAGGTCTTCCGCGCCAGCCCGCGGCAGGCCGACGTGATGATCGTCTCGGGGCGCGTCTCGCGCAAGATGGCGCCCGTCCTGCGCCGCATCTACGACCAGATGCCGGAGCCGAAGTGGGTCATCTCGATGGGCGCGTGCGCCACCTCGGGCGGCGTCTTCGACAACTACGCCATCGTGCAGGGCGTCGATAAGATCGTGCCCGTCGATGTCTACATCCCGCGCTGCCCGCCGCGGCCCGAGATGCTGATCCACGCCGTGATGATGCTTCAGGAGAAGGTCATGAACGAGTCCCTGCGCGACCGCAAGGACGTGCCGGCCGAGGAGGCCTTCGAGGCCGTCCCGCCGGGGACGCTGCCGGCCTCGGGCGTCTCGGCCACCAACGAGGCCGCCGCGCAGGAGAGCCCCTCGCGCCCCTACACCATCGCCTCGCGGCACGAACGCCGCCGGTCGAGCTAAAAGCGGGGGGCCGTGTGTCGGGGCCGGCCCCGACGCCCGCCCCCGACACACAGTTTCTTATGTCTCAAGACATCGAGCGCGAGAATGAGATTGCCGCCGGGTCGCGCCGGCCGACCTATCAGGCCCCGCCGGCCGAGCTGGTCGCGGCGCTGAGGCGCGAGCGCGCCGAGTGGTTCGCGGACGCGGTCGAGGCTTTCGGCGAGCTGACGCTCGTCGTGCCGCGCGAGCGCATCGCCGAGGTGTGCGCGCACCTGAAGTCGGCGCCGGGCTTCGAGTTCGACATGCTGTCCGACGTGACGGGCGTCGACCGCGGCCCGGAGGAGGAGCCGCGCTTCGAGGTCAACTACCACCTCTTCTCGACGAAGCGCTACCACCGCCTGCGCCTCAAGGTGCTGCTCGATCAGGAGGACGTGCGCGTCCCCTCGGTCGTCCCCGTCTGGCGCACGGCCAACTGGCACGAGCGCGAGACCTTCGACATGTTCGGCGTCGTCTTCGACGGCCACCCCGACCTGCGCCGCATCCTCCTGCCCGACGACTGGCAGGGCCACGCGCTCAGGAAGGACTTCCCGCTGCGCGGCTACGAGCCGTACAGCCTGACCTGAGTTCCGGGTTCTAAGTTCCGGGTTCGAGGTTAAAAGCTTTGCCGGGGACTTTGAACTTTAAACTTTGAACTTTGAGCTTATGGCAACCACGCTGCCGCCGCAATTAGAGGTCGTTGACCAGCCGCTCGACACGCAGATGACCTTGTCGTTCGGGCCGCAGCACCCCTCGACGCACGGGGTCTTGCGGCTCGAACTCGTCCTCGACGGCGAGATGGTCGTCAGGTGCGTGCCCGACATCGGTTACCTCCACACGGGGATGGAGAAGCTCTTCGAGTACAAGAAGTACCAGCAGGGCATCGTCATCACCGACCGCATGGACTACCTCAACCCGCTCGGCAACAACCTCGCCTACTGCATGGCGGTCGAGAAGCTGCTCGGCATCGAAATCCCCGAGCGGGCGCAGGTAATCCGCGTCCTCATGTGCGAGTTGCAGCGCATCGGCTCGCACATGGTCTGGCTCGGCACGCACGCCCTCGACATCGGCGCGATGACCGTCTTCTTCTACTGCTTCCGCCAGCGCGAGAAGATTCTGAACCTCATCGAGGCCGCCTCCGGCGAGCGCATGACGCCGTCCTACTTCCGCATCGGCGGGCTGATGATGGACTTGCCCGTCGGCTTCGAGCGCCGCTGCCGCCAGTTCGCCGACGACTTCCCCGAAGCCGTGGAGGAGTTCCACGACCTGCTCTCCGGCAACCGCATCTTCCAGAACCGCACGAAGGGCGTCGGCATCATCTCGGCCGAGGACGCCATCGACTGGGGGCTGACCGGCCCGAGCCTGCGCGGCAGCGGCGTCAACCTCGACATCCGCCGCGCCAACCCCTACTCGGGCTACGAGACTTACGACTTCGACGTGCCCGTGGAGCACGGCGGCGACGTTTGGTCGCGCTACATGGTGCGGATGCGCGAGCTGAAGGAGTCGAACAAGATCATCCGGCAGGCCCTCGACCGTTTGCGGCCCGGCCCCGTCAAGGCCGACGCGCCGAAGGTCGTCCTGCCCGAGCGCGAGGCGATGAAGACGCACATGGACGCGCTCATCCACCACTTCCTGATCGTCGCCGAGGGCTTCAACGTCCCGGCGGGCGAGGTCTACCACCCCATCGAGGGGTCGAAGGGCGAGCTGGGCGTCTACATCAAGTCGGACGGCGGGCCGAAGCCCGCGCGCGTCCACGTGCGCGGGCCGTCATTCATCAACCTCTCGGCCCTGCCCGACATGGTCGAGGGCGAGACGGTCGCCGACGTGGTCGCCGTCATCGGCTCGATAGACATCGTGCTCGGGGAGATAGACAGATGAAGTAGACAGTAGTCAGTAGTCGGTAGGTCAGAAGGCGGCCGTTGACGCTCTCAACCTACGACCCGGCGGGCCGGGCTTTTCTACTGACTACTGACTACTGTCTACTGACTACTTATCTTATGAGCCAGCAATTCACGCCGAACAACCCGCTGCCGCAGGAGGCGAAAGTCCCCGACGAGATCGCGGTCTTCTCGCCGGAGGTGGAGGCCGAGATCGACCGCCATCTGGCGAAGTATCCGGTCAGGCGCTCGGCCATCCTGCCGCTGATGTTCATCGTCCAGCGCGAGCGCGGCGGCCACCTCGACCCGCCGGGCGTGGCGTATCTGGCCGACCGTCTGGGCGTGCGCATCACCGACATCTGGGAGGTGGCGACCTTCTACTCGATGATCAACACCGAGCCGGTCGGCCGCTACCACTTCCAAATCTGCAAGACGCTCTCGTGCAAAATCCTCGGGGCCAACCGCATCACGAAGCACTGCGCGGAGCGCCTCGGCATCAAGCCGGGCGAGACGACCGGGGACGGCATGTTTAGCCTCTCCGAGGTCGAGTGTCTCGGCTCGTGCGGCACCGCGCCGATGATGCAGATCGGCTTCGACTACTACGAGAACCTGACGACCGAGAAGGTCGACGACATCATCAACAAGTGCCGCGGCGGCGAACTGCCGAACGGCGTGCGGTAACACTTTATGTTCATTGGCGCGATCGGCTGCGAGCCGCTGCAACTGAGGCGGGTTCACCTTGAGAACTCGCGCTCGCTCGACGTCTACCGCAAAAACGGCGGCTACGAGGCGCTGCGGAAAGTCCTCGACTCGATGTCGCCCGCGGACGTGATCGAGGAGGTCAAGAGGTCTGCGCTCAGGGGCCGCGGCGGCGCGGGCTTCCCGACCGGGATGAAGTGGGGCTTCGTGCCCAAAGACTCGCCGAAGCCGAAGTACGTCGTCTGCAACGCCGACGAGTCGGAGCCGGGCACGTTCAAAGACCGCTACCTGATGGAGCGCGACCCGCACCTGCTCGTCGAGGGCATGCTCATCGCGGCCTACGCCCTCGGCGCGCGCACCAACTACGTCTACACGCGCGGCGAGTACCGCTACCTCATCGAGATCATGGACGCGGCGCTGGCGGAGGCGCGCGCCGCCGGGCTGCTCGGCGAGAAGATTCTCGGCACTGACTTCTCGGCCGAGATTTACACGCACACCGGCGCGGGCGCCTACATCTGCGGCGAGGAGACGGCGCTGCTCAACTCGCTCGAAGGGCTGCGCGGGCACCCGCGCATGAAGCCGCCCTTCCCCGCGGTCGCCGGCCTCTACGGCTGCCCGACCGTGGTCAACAACGTCGAGACCCTGACGGCCGTCCCCGACATCATCCTGATGGGCGGCGACGCCTACAAGGCCCTCGGCACGGAGAAGAGCGGCGGCACGAAGCTCTGGTCGGTCTCCGGCCACGTCAACCGCCCCGGCGTCTACGAACTGCCGATGGGCTACGACGACATGGAGCGGTTCATCATGGAGGACTGTCAGGGCATCACGGGCGGCCGGCAGCTCAAGGCCGTCATCCCCGGCGGCTCCTCCGTCTACATCATGCCGGCCTCCGACATCGTCGGGAAGGACGTGCGGATGGATTACGAGGGCTTGGTCGCGGCCGGCTCGTCGGTCGGCTCCGGCGGCTTCATCGTGATGGACGACACGGTGGACGTCTTCGAGTCCACGAAGAACCTGACCGAGTTCTACAAGCACGAGTCGTGCGGCTGGTGCACGCCCTGCCGCGAGGGCACGGACTGGCTCGTCAAAGTCTTCAAGCGCATCGAGGCGGGCGGCGGCCGCCCCGACGACGCGCAGCTTCTACTCGACATCGTGGACAACATCGAGGGCAAGAGTTTCTGCCCGCTCGGCGACGCCGCCTCGTGGCCCATCCAGTCGGCCATCAAGAAATTCCCCGAGGACTTCCGCCGCCGCCTCGCGCGCGAGTCTCCGAACGGCGGCGGCACGAAGGAAGGCTTGCCGACCGCCTAGCTTGAAAGTCCCGAATTAAGTCATGGCAGATTTAGTCAAGGTCACCATCAACAATCAGGAGTTCGAGGTCGAGAAGGGCGCGCGGCTGATCGACGTGTGCCGGGAGAAGGGGTTCGCGATCCCCTCCTTCTGCTACTACGCGGACCTCGCGCTTCAGGCGTCGTGCCGGATGTGTCTGGTGCGCATCGAGAAGATGCCGAAGTTGCAGACCTCGTGCACGATCACCTGCACGGACGGCATGGCCGTCACCACGCAGTCCGAGGAGATCGAGAAGGCGCAGCGCGGGATGGTCGAGTTCCTGCTCGCCAACCACCCGCTCGACTGCCCCGTCTGCGACCGCGGCGGCGAGTGCGAGTTGCAGGAGATGGTCTTCGACTGGGGCCAGCTCGAAGAGCGCTTCACCGAGCGCAAGAACTACCACCCCGAGAAGTTCCTCTCGCCCATCGTCGCCAACGACCCGCAGCGCTGCATCCTCTGCAAGCGCTGCACGCGCGTCTGCGACGAGTGGATGGGCGAGGACGCCATCGAGGCGGGCGGGCGCGGCGCGCACACCGTCATCGGCACCTACGGCGGCTGGCTCAACTGCTCGCAGTGCGGCAACTGCATCGAGGTCTGCCCGACCGGCACGCTCCTCGACGCGACGTACAGGCACCAGACCCGGCCGTGGGAGCTCTCGCGCACCACCTCGACCTGCTCGTTCTGCTCCGACGGCTGCCAGTTCTCGGTCGGCGCGCGCGCCGGCGAGGTGATGCGCGTCGTCGCGCGCGACCGCTACGTGAACGGCCACAACGGCGAGTTCCTCTGCATCAAGGGGCGCTTCGCGCACCCCTTCGTCAACCACGAGGAGCGCATCCGCACGCCGCTCGTCCGCTACAAGAAGGGCGGCCGGCTCGTGCCCGCGACGTGGGACGAGGCGGTCAGGTTCGCCGCCGAGCGGATGCGGGCCGCCCTCGGCGAGCACGGGGCCGAGCGCTTCGCCGTCGTCGGCAGCCCGCGCCTGACGAACGAGTCGAACTGGGCCATGCTCAAGTTCGCCACCGAGGTCGTCGCCACCGACCGCTACACGGCGACCGACGCCTTCTCGCTCGTCCCCTTCTTCGAGAACCTCGGCGCGCCCGTCGCCACGCACCGCGACATCCGCCACGCCAAGGCCATCCTCCTCATCGGCGGCGAGCCCGAGGAGTTGCAGCCCCTGACGGGCCGCCAGATTCGGCAGGCCGTGCGCAACGGCGGGGCGAAGCTCGTCGTCTTCAACAGCGTGCCCATCCGCCTCAGGCAGCAGGCCGCGCAGTTCGTCCACATCCTGCCGGGCACGGAGGACGCCGCCGTCCTCGCCCTGCTCTCGCCCGGCGACGCGGCGCCGGCCGCGCGCGCGCTCGGCGTCGAGGCGGACGAGATCGGGCGCGCCAGCCAGATTCTGAGCGAGGCCGAGGGCGACGTGGTCGTGATGTTCGGCGGCGAGCTTTCGGCCGAGGCGCAGGCGGCGCTCGCGGGCCTGCCCGCGGCCTTCGGCGAGCGCGAGGGCCGGCGCTTCCTCTTCCACCCGCTGCCGCTCTTCAACAACAGCGTCGGCGTCCACGACCTCGGCCTGATGTCGGGGGCGATGAACCCGCTGGAGCTGCTCGACGCGGCCGGCGCGGGCGACCTGCGCGCGATGTACGTCGCCGGCAGCTTCCTGCCCGCGCACCTCGAAGGGCGCGGGGAGGCGCTCTCTCGCCTCGACCTCCTCGTCGTGCAGGAGCTTTTCCAGACCGAGACGACGCGCCACGCCGACGTGGTCTTCCCGGCCGCCTCCTTCGCCGAGGTGGACGGCACCTTCACCAACAACGGCGGCCTCGTCCAGCGCGTCCGCCAGTCCATACCGCCCGCGCATCAGGCCAAGCCCGACTGGGCGATCACGTCGCAGCTCGCCTCGGCGCTCGGCACAGACCTCGGCTTCCAGATGTCTTCGAGCACCATCTTCCTCGACATCGCGCGCAGCGTCCCGGCCTACGAGGGCCTGCGCTACCCGCTGCTCAAGGACGAGACGCGGCCCGTGCAGGTCAGGCACCGGCTCGCGGGCGGGGGCGACTCCGGCCCGCGGCTCGACGCGCTGCGCCGCGCCGTCGGCGAAATTCCCGCGGGCGGCGAAAAGGTCGAGGGCACGCCGCCCGTCGGCCACGAGCTTTTCCGTCTGGGCACGCTCACGAGCAAGGTTCCGCAGTTCCACCTGCTCGCGGCCGGCAACCCCGAACCCGAGAGCGTCCTGATCTCCCCCCTCTACCAGATCACCGTAGACCCCGGCCTGCGCCGCGAGGCGGCGGCGGGAGACTGAGAAGAAGCGCAGAATGCAGAGTGCAGAGTGGTGAATAACAACCTTCTTTCATTCCGCATTCCGCATTCTGACTTCTGCATTTGAACCTTATGGAATGGCTCTCCAGTTACGTCGGGCCTGAGGTGGCCCGCGGCATCGGGCAGTTCGTCGGCATCAACATCGCCTTCGTCGTCGTGTTGATGATCGTGGCCTACACGGTGCTGGCGGAGCGGCGCGTGCTCGGGTTCATACAGGGGCGGCTGGGGCCGAACCGCGTGGGGCCGGGCGGGCTGTTCCAGCCCTTCGCCGACCTCCTGAAGTTCATCTTCAAGGAGGAGATCACGCCGACGGCCGCGACGCGCTTCGTCTACTTCCTCGCGCCCATCATCGCCATCACCTGCGCGCTGCTGCCGATCATCGTCTACCCGTTCGGGCCGAACCTTAACATCCCCTTCGTCGGCGAGGTCTCGCTCGTCATCGCCCGCTTCGACATCGCGCTGCTCTACGTGCTCGGCATCACGTCGGTCGGCGTCTACGGCGTGGCGCTCGCCGGCTGGGCCTCGAACAACAAGTACTCGCTGATGGGGGCCCTGCGCGCCTCGGCGCAGCTCATCTCGTACGAGCTGAGCTTGGGCCTCTCGCTCGTCGGCGTCGTGCTCATCTCCGGCACGCTCGACCTCTACTCGATCGTCGAGCAGCAGGGCGGCTGGTTCGGCATGCGCTGGAACGTCTGGGACGTTTCGCGCGTGCCGCAGCTCATCGGCTTCATCACCTACATGATCTCGGCCATCGCCGAGACGAACCGCGTGCCCTTCGACCTGCCGGAGGCCGAGACGGAGCTGGTCGCGGGGTTCCACACGGAGTACTCGGCCCTGAAGTTCGCGCTCTTCTTCATGGCCGAGTACGTCAACATGTTCACGGTCTCGATGCTGGCGGCGACGCTCTTCCTCGGCGGCTGGCAGGGGCCTTTCGTCGCGCAAGTCCCGCTGCTCGGCGTCGTCTACTTCCTCCTGAAGGTGTCGTTCTTCCTGTTCCTCTACATCTGGCTGCGCGGCACGCTGCCGCGCTTCCGCTTCGACCAGTTGATGAACTTCGGCTGGAAGTTCCTGCTCCCCGTCGCCCTCTTCAACGTCGTGCTGACGGCGACGGTGCTGTTCTTCCGGCTGTGACGGAAAAGTTGTCGGCCGCCGGGCGCCGGTTCCGGGCGGCGCCCGGCGGCCCCCGTCTAACCGCCCCGGCCGCGAAGGCGACGAACTGACGGCCGGTAGCCGATAACTGCTTTATGTGGTCAATTCTCCTCTTCGTCCTGTTCGGCGGCCTCGCGGTCGGGTGCGCCGTGGCGGTGGTGGCGCAGCGCAACCCGCTCTACAGCGCCATCTCGCTCATCGGCGTCTTCGTCGCGCTGGCCTGCCTCTACATGACGCTGGCCGCGCCCTTCATTGCCGCCGTGCAGGTCATCGTCTACGCCGGCGCGATCATGGTGCTCGTCGTCTTCGTCATCATGCTCCTGAACGTCGAGGAGGAGGTGCGCCGCCCCGTCCGCCTCCAGCACATGATCGTCGTCGGCGTGCTGCTCGGCGCGGCGCTCGCCGCCGAGACCTTCTTCATGCTGACGGCCAGCGGGACGACGCGCGTCGGGCCGCCCGCCGTGCGGGACGTGGGCTCGACCACCTCGGTCGGCACCGGCCTCTTCACCGAGTACCTCCTGCCGTTCGAGGCCACGTCGGTCTTAATCCTGATGGCGCTCGTCGGGGCGATCACTTTGGCGCGGCAGGGGCGCGACCGCGCCGCGGCCGGGGGCGGCGGGGAGGCGCCGGGGGGCGCGGCCGGCGGCCAGATCATCCAGCCCGGCTTCACGGCCGAGACGGGGCAGGCCTTCGCGCGCTACCAGATCGAGGCGGGCGAGGCGTCGGCGCCGGCCGAGCGGGCGGCGGGGCGCGAGGAGGAGAAGCACTGAGATGGTTCCGCTCTCATTTTATCTGGCGCTCTCGGCGGTGCTGTTCACCATCGGCGTGGTCGGCGTCATCATCAAGCGCAACGCCATCCAGATGTTCATGTGCATCGAGCTGATGCTGAACGCCGTCAACCTGACCTTCGTCGCCTTCTCCTCCTACTTCAACGACGTGACGGGCCAGCTCTTCGTCTTCATCGTGATGACGGTCGCGGCGGCCGAGGCGGCCGTCGGCCTCGGCATCATCCTCGCCATCTTCCGCAACCGCGAGTCGCTCGACGTGGACGAGGCGAGCGTCCTGAGACTTTAAGGAAGCGCTGGACGCGGGATGCGGAATGAGGAGTTAAAGACTCGCCTCCATCTCGCATCCCTCGCCCCGGCTTCCGCACTTGAGTTATGGAAAACCACCTTCTCTCCGTGGTCGTCTTCGCGCCGCTGGTCGGGGCCGTCGTCAACTGGCTGGTCGGCCGCAGGGTGCGCAGCGAGGCCTTCGTCGGCGTCGTGGCGTGCGGGGCCGTGGCCGTCTCGGCGGTGTGCGCCTTCCTCGTGGCCTTCTCCGAAGGCAGCGGGGCGGCGCTGCTGCACGAGCCGGCGCGGCCCGTGCTCAGCCACCTCTGGACGTGGATGCAGGTCGGCGACTTCCGCGCCGACTTCGGCTTCGCGATGGACAGGCTCTCGGGGATTTACGCCTGCTTCATCACGTTCGTCGGGCTGCTGATTCACGTCTTCGCCACCGGCTACATGCGCGGCGACAAGGGGTTCTACAGGTTCTTCGCCTACCTGAACCTCTTCATGTTCATGATGCTGACGCTGGTGCTGGCCGACAACCTGCTGCTGATGTTCGTCGGCTGGGAGGGCGTCGGGCTCTGCTCGTACCTGCTCATCGGCTACTACACCGACCGGCGCGAGGCGGGCGACGCGGCGAAGAAGGCTTTCGTCGCCAACCGCGTCGGCGACTGGGGCGTGGTGCTCGGCATCATGCTCGTCTTCACGCTGACCGGCTCGATCAGCTTCTTCGACAAGTCGCCGGCCGTGCTCGGCGAGACCGGCGCGGGCGTCGCCAGCGCCCTCAAGCTCATCGGCCAGATGCCGACGGACGCCTTCACGTGGGGCGCGATCTTCGCCGGCGGCCTCACCTCGGCCGCCGTGCTTCTGTTCATCGGCGCGACCGGCAAGTCGGCGCAGATTCCGCTCTACGTCTGGCTGCCGGACGCGATGGCCGGGCCGACGCCCGTCTCCGCGCTCATCCACGCCGCGACGATGGTCACGGCCGGCGTCTACATGGTCGTCCGCTGCTCGGCCATCTACTCGAAGTCCCCGACGGCGATGCTCATCATGGCGGTCGTCGGCGCGGCCACGGCCATCTTCGCCGCGACCATCGGCCTCGCCCAGAACGACATCAAGAAAGTCCTCGCCTACTCGACCGTCTCCCAGCTCGGCTACATGTTTCTGGCCTGCGGCGTCGGCGCCTTCGTCGGGGCCATCTTCCACGTGATGACGCACGCCTTCTTCAAGGCGCTGCTCTTCCTCGGCTCCGGCTCCGTCATCCACGGGATGCGCCACGAGCAGGACATGCGGCGGATGGGGGGGCTCAGGAAGTACATGCCCGTCACGTTCGCGACGATGGTCGCGGGCTGGCTCGCCATCTGCGGCATCCCCGTCTTCGCCGGCTTCTTCTCGAAGGACGAAATCCTCTGGAAGGCGTACAGCACGGGCGTCTTCGGCGACCACAGCGCGGTCGGCCCCGTGCTGTGGGGCGTCGGCGCGGTGACGGCGCTGCTGACGGCCGTCTACATGACGCGGCTGATGGTGATGACCTTCTGGGGCGGCGAGCGCTTCCGCGAGGCGCACGCGGGCGGGCAGGCCGACGAGGCCCACGCCCACGCGCACGACGAGGGCGACAAGCCGCACGACGCGCGCCTCGCGTCGGCCGGCGACCGCCCGCGCCACCGGCCCGGCGAAGCGGCGGACGGCCACGCCCGCGGGGGCGGCGCCGACCCGGCCGCGCACGCCTCCGACGACGAGGGCGAGCACGACTCTCACCACCACGGGCCGGTCGAGCCGCACGAGTCGCCGTGGGTGATGACCGTGCCGCTCGTCGTGCTCGCCGTCCTTTCGACCTTCGGCGGCCTCCTCGGCGTGCCCTACGCGCTCAGCTCGTGGGTCGGCGTCCACGACGACGTGAACGTCTTCGAGCACACTCTGGAGCCGGCCGTCTACCACGCCGAGGCGGCTTCGGGCGGGGCTTTGGGCCACGCGGCCCCGGCCGCCCCGGCCGCGCCCGGCGCGGAGACGCCCGCGGGCGGCCACGGCGGCGCGTCGCCGCAGTCGGTCGGCGAGGGGCGCTTGGGCGAGCCGGCCGCCGAGCACGCGCACGACCCGCACGAAATCTCGATGGAGCGCACCTTCACGGTCGTCTCCGTGTTGGTCGCCCTGCTCGGCATCGGGCTCGGGTGGCTCTGGTTCCGGAGGCGGCCGCTCTACGAGATGCCGCGGCTGCTCGAAAACAAATACTACGTGGACGAGGCCTACGACGCGGCCGTCGTCAACCCGATCAAGGTCGGCTCGCGCGAGGGGCTGTGGCGCTTCTTCGACGTGGGCGTGATAGACGGCCTCGTCAACGGCACCGGGCGTCTGGTGTCGCAGGCCGGGTCGGTGCTGCGCTACCTCCAGCCGGGCTTCGTGCGCAGCTACGCGGCCATCATCCTGCTCGGCGCGCTCGTCGTCGTCGCCTACTTCGCCTACAACTTTTACCAGCTCTACAGGTAGCCCGAGATGCGCCCATACCTGCTCACCATTCTCGTCCTCCTGCCGTTCGTCGGGGCCGTCGCGGTCGCCGCGCACGGCCTCGCGCCGTACGCGCGCGCGCGCCACTACCGCTGGATCGCGCTCGGGTTCTCGCTCGCGACCTTCGCCGCCTCGCTCCTGCTGCTGACCGCGCCCGTGGGCGCCGGGCAGGCGAACTCGTTCCACTTCGTCCAGAACGTGAGCTGGATTCCGAGCATCAGCGCCAACTACCACGTCGGCGCTGACGGCATGAGCCTGTGGCTCGTGATCCTGACGACGCTGCTCGTGCCCATCTCGATCCTGTCGAGCTGGGCGGCCGTGGAGAAGCGGGAGCTCGCCTTCTACGCCTCCATGCTGCTGCTCGAATCGGCGATGATCGGCGTCTTCGTCTCGCTCGACCTGCTCCTGTTCTTCCTCTTCTTCGAGGCGTCTCTGGTGCCGATGTTCTTCCTCATCGGCGTCTGGGGGAGCGGCGAGCGCCGGCTCTACGCGGCCGTCAAGTTCTACATCTACACGGCCGCGGGGAGCCTCCTGATGCTGGCGGGCATCATCGCGCTCTGGGTCTACTTCGGCACGTTCGACTACGTGACGATCTTCGACGCGCTCGCCGCCGAGCCGGGGCGGCTGACGGCCGGGCAGGGCTACTGGCTCTTCCTCGCCTTCGCCGCCGCCTTCGCCATCAAGGTTCCGCTCTTCCCCGTCCACACGTGGCTGCCCGACGCGCACACCGAGGCCCCGACGGCCGGCTCCGTCATCCTCGCCGGCGTGCTCCTGAAGATGGGGACTTACGGCCTGCTGCGCTTCAACTTCGCGCTCTTCCCCGACGCGACGCGCCGCTTCGCGTGGGTCTTCATCGTCCTCGCCGTCGTCGGCATCATCTACGGCGCGCTCGTCGCGATGGTGCAGCCGGACATGAAGCGGCTGGTGGCCTACTCGTCGGTGAGCCACATGGGGTTCATCGTCCTCGGCATGTTCTCGTTCACCGAGCAGGGGATGCAGGGCGCGCTCTACCAGATGCTCAACCACGGCGTCTCGACCGGCGCGCTCTTCCTCCTCGTCGGCATGCTCTACGAGCGGCGGCACACGCGGCAGATCGCGGACTTCGGCGGCGTCTCGAAGCCGATGCCGTGGTTCGCCACCTTCTTCGTGATGGCCTCGCTCTCGTCCATCGGGCTGCCGCTCCTGAACGGGTTCGTCGGCGAGTTCCTCATCATGCTCGGGATGTGGACGGCGGGCGGCTACGCGGGCGCGCCGTGGCTCAACCCGCGGGTGGCGACGATGCTGGCGGCGACGGGCGTCATCTGGGCCGCCGTCTACATGCTCTGGATGTTGCAGCGCGTGCTCTTCGGGCGCGCGACCCGCGAGGAGAACCGGCGGCTGCGCGACTTGGGCTGGCGCGAGATCGGCCTGCTCGTCCCGCTGCTCGCCCTCATGCTCTACATGGGCGCTTACCCGCGCCCGTTCCTCGAACGCTCGCGCGCCAGCATCAATCAGGTGCGCCAGCGCGTCGCCGCCCCCACGGCCCAAGACTTCGCGGGGATGAAATAGGTTTGAAGTTTCGGGTCGCGGGTTCCGGGTTGAGAGGTCGTCTTCAACCCGGGGCCGGGGACTCAGGGTTTGCCGATGAGAGCAGTCATCACACTCGCATTCGCTCTGGCGCTGTCGGTCGGCGGCGCCGCCACGCCGTCGCGCGCGCAGCGCAAGCCCGAGCCCGAGCCGCCGAAGGAGGCGGCCTTCAGGCTGAAGGGGCTGGACGGGAAGACCTACGAGTCCGAGGCGATGCGCGGCGAGGTGCTGGTCGTCTCGTTCGGCGCGACGTGGTGCGTGCCCTGCACGTGGGAGCTGGTGGCGATCGAGGAGCTGAAGGTCGAGTACGCGGGCAAGCCCGTCCGCTTCCTCTGGGTGAGCATCGAGGCGAAGGAGCGCACGTCCGACAACATCCTGCGCCACTACGCGAAGGAGCGGCAGCTCTCGATCCCCGTCCTGCGCGACCCCGACGCCTCGCTCTTCTCGCTGTTCTCGGCCTCGACGCGCATCCCGCTCGTCGTCTTCTACGACCGCGAGGGCCGCCCGGCGGGGCCGCCCCACCGCGGGATGTCGCAGGACATCACCGTCTACAAGCAGATCGTGCGCAACCGCGTCAACGCGCTGCTCGCGGCCGGCGGGGCCAAGCCCGCCGCCGAGGCTGGCACGAACTGAAGGGCTCCGAGATTCCGGGGCCGCGCCCCCGCGGTTAACCTCCTTTCCGAGTTGAGAAGATGATGCTGAGTCTAGTCATTCCGGCCGTCCCGCCCGACGTGAACATGCAGTTGCTCCTGCCGGAGCTGATCGTCTCGGTGGCGGGCGTCGTCGTCATGCTCGTCGACGCCTTCACGCGGCGGCGCGGCCAGCGCTGGCTGACGGGCGGCCTCGCGCTCGCGGGGCTGGGGGGCGCGGCGTGGTCGTGCGTCTGGCTGCGCGGGGCCGGTATCCCCGAGAGCGCCTTCAACGGCATGGTCGTCCTCGACTCGATGCGGCTCTCCTTCACGGTCGTCTTCGTCGTCGTCGCGGCGCTCACCATCCTGATCTCGATGGTCTGGGTCGAGTGGGAGGGGCTGCCGGCCGGCGAGTTCCACACGCTGCTCCTGTTCGCCACCGTCGGCATGATGCTGATGGCCTCGGCCGGCGACCTCGTGATGGTCTTCCTCGGCCTCGAAATCCTCTCCATCGCGACCTACGTGATGTGCGGCTTCCGCCGCGACGACCTGCGCTCGAACGAGTCGTCGATGAAGTATTTCATCCTCGGCTCGTTCTCGTCGGCCTTCCTCCTCTACGGCATCGCGCTCGTCTACGGGGCGACGGCGCACGAGATCACGGTGGCGGGCGGGGGGCGCGCGGCCGTCGCCGGCACGACCAACATCATGGAGATCGCCGAGCGCGTGAACGACGGCCTCTACCCGCCGCTGCTCTTCGTCGGCGCGGCGATGCTCATCATCGGCTTCGGCTTCAAGATCGCGACCGCGCCCTTCCACGTCTGGACGCCGGACGTGTACGAGGGCGCGCCGACGCCCGTCACGGCCTTCATGGCCGCCGGGCCGAAGGCCGCCGGCTTCGCCGCCTTCATGCGCGTCTTCCTCTTCGCCTTCCCGTTCGTCGCGGCCGCGGGGCAGGCCGGCGCGGCCGGCGCGCGGCTCCACACCGCGTGGCTCGACGCGCTGTGGGTGCTCGCCGCCCTGACGATGACCGTCGGCAACGTCGTCGCCATCGTCCAGAACAACGTCAAGCGGATGCTGGCCTACTCCTCCATCGCGCACGCCGGCTACGCGCTGGTCGGCTTCGTCGCCGCCGGCTACGCGGCCGACGACCGGAGGCCGGACGCCGTGGCCGCGGTCGTCTTCTACCTGCTCGTCTACGCCGTGATGAACCTCGGCGCGTTCGCCGTCGTCACGCTCGTGGCGCGCAGCGGCGACCGCCGCACCGACGTGGAGGACTACCGCGGCATCGGCTTCCGCTCGCCGGCCCTCTCGCTCACGCTCTCGCTCTTCCTGCTCTCGCTCATCGGCGTGCCCCTGACGGCCGGCTTCATGGGCAAGGTGATGGTCTTCAGCGAGGCCCTCGCGCAGGGGCTCTACTGGCTGGTCGTGATCGGTGTCGTGAACTCGGCGATTTCGGTATACTATTACCTGCGGCTCGTGGTCGTGATGTTCTTCCGCGAGCGGACGACCGAGTGGCGCGCGCCGCGCGTGCCGGCCAGCGTGGCCGTCGTCCTCGTCCTGACCGTCCTCGGCGTGCTCTACCTCGGCGTCTTCCCCGGCCCCGTCGTGGACGCCTTCCGGGCCGAGCGCGAGGGCGCGGCCGTCATCAGCCTCGGGCGTTAGCGTTCTTTCAATTAAGTAGTCAGTAGACAGTAGTCGGTAGTCAGTAGAAAGACCTCCGGCCGCGATTCGTTCGCGTGCCGGCGTCGGCAGGCTCAGCGCCGCAGCGTCTACTGTCTACTTTTGTTATGAGTGCGACCGTGGCACAGCGAGAGGCAGGCGCGGGCGGGCGCCGGGCGGCGGCGGAAAACCTCGTCGCCCGGCTCAGGGACGAGATGGGCGAGGAGTGGCCGCCGCGCCTCTACCGCGAACGGGTGCTGGCGATCCGCACGCGCTCGCATCAGGTGCCGGCCCCGCCGAAGGGCAGCCGCGTGGAGATACAGCACACGCTGCTCGGCATCGAGCTGAAGGCGGGGCGCAGGCGCGTCCTCTGCCCCGACCTCGCGACGGCCCGCTACCTGCAAGTGTTCGCGCGGGCCGGGCTCTCCGAGGTCGCCGTGCCGTACGACATCACGAAGATTTCGCGCCTCGCCGACGATTTGGAGTCGGCGTGGCAGCGGATGCTGCTTCTGGCCGACCATCTGACCGAGGGGCGCCCTCCGGCCGCGCGCGCGCGCCTGCGCTCGGCCGCGGCCCGCGAGGCCAGACGGGAGTTGGAGGAGGCCGGCGCGGGCACGCCCGTGCCGCAGTTCCGGCAGGACACCCGGCAGCGGCCTCGGGCATCTAACGAAGAGCACGAACGAGGGGGACGGAGACGATAAATGTTCGCAGAGACCACGCCCGAGACGCCGCACGAACCGACCGAGTTGATCGAGCCGCTCCCCTTCCCCTTCACCACCAAACCCTTCTGCCCCTTCGAGCCGATCGAGAAGCGCATCGAGTCGATCCGCGTCCTCGTCGTCAACAACCTCCTGCTCGAAGAGGCGCACCTCTCGGACGCGGCGCTCTCGGAGCTGGGGCCGCGGGCCGAGGCGCAGGTCGCGCGCGAGCGCCACATCTCGCACCTCGCCGTCGACAACATCGTCTCGAACGTCACGCGCCTCGTGCGCGAGCCGGAGACGCGCGTCGCGCACCTCTCGGAGGCGGTCGAGGCCGCGCGCGAGTTCCGCCCCGACGCCGTCGTCCTGAGCGGCACGCTCTCCGACTTCGACTACTACAACCCCGACATGCTGCGCCGCTTCGCCGACTACGCCGTCAGGACCGAGACGCCGCTCCTCGGCATCTGCGGCGGCCACCAGCTCATCGGCCTCTGCTTCGGCGTCCCGTGCGTGACGCTCGACGGCGAGGAGCCGGGCCAGCGCCGGCAGGGGCGCAACTTCGAGTACCAGTACCGCTTCATACGCATCACGGAGCCGTCCGACCCCATCTTCCGCGGCGTACAGGAGCGCGGCGCGGGCGTGTGGCAGGAATACACGACCGAGGGCAACATCCTCCGCGTCTGGCAGAACCACGGGCTGCAACTGCCGCGCGTGCCGGAGGAGTTCGAGCTGATCGCGGTCGGCTACCGCTGCAAGAACCAGATGATGGTCAAGCGCACGGGCGGGCAGCTCATCTACACCGTCCAGTTCCACCTCGAAAAGTCTTTTCAGGATTTGACCAGCACGCTCCAGCGCATCGACCCCAACGCGGCCCCCGAGGAGCGCAAGCGCCTCCTGCGCGAGGAGGCCAGCAGCCGCACCATCTGGGCGCACCCCACCGAGTCGCGCGACGGCCGCGTCCTCTTCGAGAACTTCCTCGGCCTCGCGTTAGAGCATAAGCTGGGGAGGTGACGGAACCGCGTCGGTCAGCGCCCGCCCGGTTCGGAGTAGCCGTAACTTTTCAACACCGCCCTCCCCTCCCCGCCCAACAGGAACTCGACGAAGCGCCGCGCGGCCTCCTGCCGCGGCGAGGCGCGCACGACGCCGACCGCCTGATCGATCGGCCGGTGCAGGCTCCCGTCAATCTCAACAAACCCGCCCTCGCCGTCTTTGACGAGCGAGCGCGGGAGGAAGGCCGCGTCGGCGTTGCCGGTGGCCGCGAACTGTTTGGCCTGCGCGACTGACTGCGCGTAGACGACCTTCGGCTCCACCCGCCCCCAAAGGTTCAGCGCGCCCAACGCCTCGACGGCCGCGCGGCCGTAAGGCGCGAGGTCGGGTTTCGCCACGGCGACCTTCGTCACGCCCGCCCCCGCCAAATCCTCGACGCGCCCCGCGGGGCCGCCCGCCCGCGGCAGCCACAGCACGAGGCGTCCGCGCGCGTAGACGGCGCGCGCGCCCTCCGCGATCAGCCCCTTCGCCGCCAACGCTTCGACGTGCTCGGCGTCGGCCGCGGCGAAAACGTCGAAGGGCGCGCCGTTCTCGATCTGCCTCGCGAGGTCGGCCGTCGCGCCGAAGCTGTTGACGACGCGCACGCCCGTCCGCTCCGTGAAGCGACGCCCCACCTCCCCGAACGCCTCCGTCAGATTCGACGCCGCGGCGACGACGAGCTCTTCCCGCCCGGACTCGCCGCCCGCCCCGCCGCACCCGCCCGACCCGAAGGCCGCGAGCACGAGCCCCACGCACGCCGCCGCGAAATAGCCTCCCGCCCTCACGCCTCGCACCGTCCTCCCCGTCATAAGAGAACGAAGAATAACGCATCAACCACGAAGACCACTTAATTCTTAATTCTTAATTCTTAATTCTTAGTGCTATCTTCGGGCCGATGAGAGAGCTTGACCTGTTCCCGCTGTGGCTGTCGCTGCGGGTGGCCGCGGCCGCGACCCTGTTCGTCGTCGTCGCGGGCGTCGCGACGGCGTGGCTGCTCGCGCGCAAGCGCTTCTACGGGCGCGAGGCGCTCGACGCCGTCGTCACGCTCCCGCTCGTGCTCCCGCCCACCGTGCTCGGCTACTACCTGCTCGTCGCGCTCGGGCGCGCGGGCCCCGTCGGCCGCCTCTACGAAGCGGTGACGGGCGGGCCGCTCGTCTTCACGTGGCGCGGGGCCGTCGTCGCCGCGGCCGCCGGGGCGATGCCTTTGATGGTGAAGACGGCGCGCGCGGCCATCGCGGGCGTAGACCCGCAGCTCGAAGACGCGGCGCGCACGCTCGGCAAGACCGAGTGGCAGGTCTTCCGCCGCGTGACCCTGCCGCTCGCCTCGCGCGGCATCGCCGCGGCCGCGATGCTCGCCTTCGCGCGCTCGCTCGGCGACTTCGGCGCGACGCTGATGGTCGCCGGCAACATCCCCGGGCGGACGCAGACCGCCGCCGTCGCCATCTACGACGCGACGCAGGCCGGCCGAGACCGCGAGGCCGCCGCGCTCGTCCTCCTGCTCTCGGCCGTCGCCTTCGCCGTCCTCTACCTCACGAACCGCCTCACGGCCGCGGGCGCGAAGTGATGCTCGACGTTCGCATCCGCAAAGCCTTCGCCGGCGGCTTCGCGCTCGACGTGGAGTTGGCCGCGCCGCCCGGCGTGACCATCCTCTTCGGCGCGTCGGGGTCGGGCAAGACGCTCACGCTGAAGGCCATCGCGGGCCTTGAGCGGCCCGACGAAGGCCGCGTCTCGGTCGGCGGCGAGACGCTCTTCGACTCGGCGCGCGGCGTCTCGCTGCCCGTGCGGCTGCGCCGCGTCGGCTACGTCTTCCAGAACCTCGCGCTCTTCCCGCACATGACGGCGCGCGAGAACGTCGAGTTCGCGGCGGCGCGGCTGCCCGCGCGCGAGCGGCGGGCGCGCGCCCTCGCCCTGCTCGAACAGTTCGGCGTGGCGCACGCGGCCGACAGGCTGCCGCGCGCCGTCTCGGGCGGCGAGGCGCAGCGCGTGGCGCTGGCGCGCGCGCTGGCCGGCGAGCCGCGGCTGCTGCTGCTCGACGAACCCCTCTCGGCGCTCGACGAGCCCGTCAAGCTCGGCATCATCAGCGACCTGAAGGCGCTCAACAGAGGACTGCGGCTCCCCGTCCTCTACGTCACCCACAGCCGCGAGGAGGCCGTCGGCCTCGGCGACCGCGCGGTCATCTACGAGCGCGGCCGCGTCGTCGCCGCGGGCGAGCCGCTGGAGGTTTTCGGCGCGCCCGTCAAGGCCAGCGTCGCGCGCCTCACCGGCGTCGAGAACCTCTTCGAGGGCGTGGTCGAGGCGAGGGACGACGAGGCGGGGACGATGCGCGTCAGCGTGGGCGGGGGCGGGTGCGTCGTCGAGGCGCCGCTCGGCCGGCAGGCCGCGGGCGCGCGCGTGACGCTGGCCGTCCGCTCCGGCGACATCATGCTCGCCACGAGCGAGCCGCGCGGCCTCTCGGCCCGCAACGTGCTGCCGGGCCGCGTCTCGCGCGTCGAGCCGGGCGCCGAACAGACGCTCGTCCGCGTCCGCTCCGGCGTCGAATGGGTCGCCGGCGTCACGCGCCAGTCGCTTCACGAATTACAACTGGAAACGGGCCGGCCCGTCTGGCTGGCCTTCAAGACTTATTCGGTGCGGGTCTTCGACGACGACTGAGGCGACGGGTGCCGGGCGACGGGGAAAGCAAACCTGCATTCCCCGCCGCCCGGCGCCTGCCCTCAGTCGGTCGGGACGTTCTCTATCGTCCGTTCCATGAGGCGGTCAACGACGGCCGGGAGGCTGTTGGTTTCGCGGAAGACCTGAAGCTGTTCGTCGGCGGAGGTGCCGCGTTCGAGGATGGTGTGGACGTGTTCGACCTCGCGGCGCGAGCCGAGCGGGTCGAGCACGTCGTCCACGAAGTCGAGCAGTTCGCGGATGAGGTCGCGGACGGGAACCTCCTTCTGCTTGCCGAAGTCGATCATCTTCCCGTCGAGGCCGTAGCGCACCGCGCGCCACTTGTTCTCCTGCACGAGCGCGCGGCGGTAGAGACGGAAGCCGAGGTTCTGGTCGATGAGCTTGTCGAGCTTGGCGACGATGGCTTGGAAGAGCGCGGCGACGGCGACCGTGTCGTCCACGCGCGTCGGGATGTCGCAGACGCGGAACTCGAGCGTCGGGAAGAACGGGTGCGGCCGCACGTCCCACCAGATTTTCTTGCCGTTGTCGATGCAGCCCGTCTTCACCAGCAGGTCGACGTAGCGCTCGAAGGCGGCGTAGGAGTCGTAGTGATCGGGGATGTCGGTGCGCGGGAACTTCTTGAAGACCTCGGAGCGGTAGGACTTCAGCCCCGTGTTGAAGCCGAGCCAGAAGGGCGAAGAGGTGGTGAGCGCCAGCACGTGCGGGAGGAAGTAGCGCGAGGCGTTCATGATGTGAATCTGCCGCTCGCGGTCGGGGATGCCGACGTGGACGTGGAGGCCGCAGATGAGCAGCGAGCTGGCGACCATCTGCAGCTCGTCGATGAGCAGCTTGTAGCGCGCGTCGTCGAAAATCTGCTGGTCGCGCCAGTGCGAGATCGGGTGCGTGGAGGCGGCGACGATGGCGAGCTTATTCTTGCGCGCCAGCCCCGAGAGCACCGAGCGCAGGTTGGTGAGGTCGGCGCGGGCCTCCTCGATGTCGCGGCAGATGTTGGTTCCCACCTCGACCTGCGACTGGATCATCTCGGGCTTGATCTGCTCGCCGAGAATCGTGATCCCCTCTTCGAGGAACGTCGAGACGTGCGAGCGCAGCTCGCGCGACACGGGGTCAACGATCTGGTACTCCTCCTCGATGCCGAGTGTGAATTTTTCTGGCGTCATCACGATCCTCCGGAAACCTGCCCCCGCGGCGCTTCAGCGGCCGGCGAGCGAGCGCTCGATGCGCGCGCGGTCTTCCTCGGAAAGCCCCTGAAAGTTCACGCCGACGCCGCGCCCCGGGTTGCTGTAGACGACCTCGCCGTTGCAGACCACGTCGCGATCCTCGAAGGGGATGCGCAGCGTCAGCACCGCGCCCTCGGGCAGCTCGGCCTTCGTGTTCATGTAGAGGCCGCCGGGGCTGATGTCGGTGGTCGCGGCGACGCCGGTCAGGTCGGCCCCGTCGAAGAAAACGTCGATGATGAGGCGCGAGCGCTCGTAGCGCCGCCGCTCGTCCTGCGGGTTCTGGCTGTTGACGAAGTTCATGGCCGGCGGCCTCTCCTCCCGTTGGATAAGCTGAAACGTCCGCGCTACTTCCCGCCGATGACGAAGGTCGGCACCATCCCGCCGCCCGAGGAGACGTTGGCGAGTTCCGAGAACGAGAGGCGCGTGAAGGCCGAGCCGACGCGGCCGAAGAAGAGCAGCGGGTCGAGGTCTACGAGCTGCTCGGCGTAGACCACCGAGCCGTCCTCCTGCAAGGCCGGGAACGTCTCGCGGGCGGTGCGCACGCGCTCCTGCACGAGGTAGTCGCCGTTGGCGAGCGCGGCGCGCAGCGCCTCCTCCCAGCCGATCTCGTCGTGGTTCCAGCCGATGTAGATGCCGTGGCCGCCGTAGTCGTCGTTCGGCTTGAGCACGAGCCGGTCGGCGTTCTCGGCGACGTACTCGAGGAGGTCGACCTCGCGGCCGTCCTTCTCGGTCTTGCCCTGCCGCACCTTGCGCGTCCACGGGACGTGGCGGGCGATGGCCTCGCGCTCGGCGGCCGTGAACAGCCGCGCCCAGCGCTCGTTGGTGAGCACGGCGAAGAGCGCCTTCTTGTGGATGAGCTTGGAGCGGAAGCTGTTGACCATGCAGACCGCGCCGGCGCGGTAGGCGTCGAGGAGCGCCGCGCTCTCCCTCATCACCGGCAGGTATTCGTTGACGAGGAGGCGCTTGTAGACGATGTCGATCTCGAAGCCGGCGGCGCGCAGGCGGCCGCCCGAGAACTCAAGCTCCTCGGGCGCGGCGATGACCGAGGGGTAGCCTTCGGCCTCGAAGTACTCGCGGAAGAGCTCGAACTCCTTCTGGGTCGGCAGCCCCTTGAAATCCACGATGGCGATGGAGGGCGGCCGGTCGGGCTTGCGGCCGAGGAACTCCCGGTGGGCCGTGAGCAGCGCGTCGAGCATGAGCGGGCGGCCGTGGAAGCGGCGCAGGCGGTAGCGCTCGGCGAAGCGGCGCATGACCGGGAGCTCGGAGAAGATTTCGTAGGCGGCGTCGGCGTAGGCGATGCCGGCCGGGCTTTCGCCGTTCAGCTCGACGAAGCTGTAGCTGTCGTCGATGAGGAAGGAGTCGAGGCGCGCGGTGGGCGAGACGGCGCGGTAGCCGGGGTCGATCTCGACCAGCTCGCGCTCGACCGGGGTGAGGCCGAGTTCGTCGAGGACGGCCTCGTCCTCGACGGCCGCGTCCTTGACCTTCTGGATGGCGCCCCAGACCGTCTCGCAGATGCGGGAGACGCGCGCGAAGTCCTCCTCGGTCACGAAGTGCGGGCGCAGGTAGGGCGAGAGGCGGCGGCCGCCGAAGATGAGCTTGGCGCGCTCCAGCCCCTCGTCGAGCATCCGGCGCGAGGACTCGGCCACGTCGCCCTCGTTGAGCAGTTGGTGGTAGAACTCGACGGCCTCTTGCAGCATTCCACACCTAGCGGGCCTGACTTTGATTTGAATCCAATAGCGGTGGGGGAAGAGTAGCACAGAAGCGCGCCGGGGTGGAAAGAAGGCGCGCGCGGGCGGGCGAGGCCGCCGCCGGAAACTAAAACCCTCACGGGCGGCGCCAAGTTTCTCCCGTTAGAAACTTGGCGCCGCCCGTGAGGGGTTGAAATTCTGACGTTTTTTCAGGGCTTCGCCGGGCCGGCGGGGGCGAAGGCGACGTTGACGCGCTTTTTGAGGCGGACGACGCCGAGCGTGAGCGGGTCTGTGACGGCCTCGCCGGCGAGGCGCGCGAAGGCGGGGCGGGTGAAGGCGCGGCCGTTGACCGTCTCGATCACGTCGCCGGCGAGCAGCCCGCTCGCCGCCGCGGGGCTGTCGGGCCGGACGTTGACGACCAGCACGCCGCCGCGCGCGCCCAAGCGGGCCGCGCCGCGCGCCGTCAGCCCGATGACATCCAGCCCGTAGCCGTGGAGCGGGCGGTGCGTGGCCCCGGCCGCAAGCTCGGCCGCGGCGCGCGGGGCCAGCTCGCGCGCCGTCCCGAAGCGGGCCTCGGCGATGCGCGCCTCGGCCTCCCACATCTGCGCCATCGCCCGCTCAAGCTGCGCCTCGGCCCGCCGCAGACTCTGCGAGGCGCCGGCCAGCTCGGGCCCGCCCGCGCCGCCGGCCCTCAGCTTTTGCTCTTCGAGCCGCGCGTCGCGGATTCTGGCCCGCACCGCGCGCAGGCTCTCGCGCGCCGCGCGCGCCTCGGCCACGGCGGTCGAGAGCGCGGGGTTTTCGGCCCCCTTGAGCAGCACCGAAAGCTGCAAAGGCCCCGGCTCGCGCGAGCGCCAGACGGTGAAGTCGGCGGTCGCGCCGACCGTCAGCTCCTTGAGTTCGAGCGAGAGGTCTTCGGCCGAACGCACCTCGCGCCCGCCGACGCGCGCGATCACGTCGCCCGGCAGAAGTCCCGCCGCCGAGGCGGGCGTGCCCGGCGGGACGGAGGTCAGCAGCACGCCCTGCCGCTTCTGTATGAACGGCAGCGCCGACTCGGCCGGCCAGCCCTTCTCCACCCAGCTCTCGACCGGCAGGCGGAAGGCCGCGTCGCCGCGCACGCCGAGCCACGGCTGCGGGACGCTGGCGCGGCTGGCCTGCACGCGGTTGACGGCTTGGCGCACCATCTCGCCCGTCACGATGCGCGTCTCGCCCGTCCCCGACTGCGCGACGATGCCGACGAGCGCCCCCCCCTCGGTCGTCGCCACCGCGCCCGTCCA
>Ga0196977_1000308_pt1 | contig 27915 bp, 25 predicted proteins | sample S3v_1013CmetaG_FD_148634 | JGI IMG/M metagenome (GOLD analysis project Ga0196977, IMG submission 148634) | Soil microbial communities from Anza Borrego desert, Southern California, United States - S3+v_10-13C | ecosystem: Environmental > Terrestrial > Soil > Desert | place: USA: California... | reverse complement strand
CGATCGGCTGGGCGCCGCGCTTAAGGATGCCGGCATCGCAGCCGAGCTTTCGATCATCACTTCCGACGGCGGCGTGGTCGATGTCGAGACCGCCGCGCGATTTCCGGTGCGGCTCACCGAATCCGGGCCGGCCGGCGGCGCGACCGCGGCTGCTTATCTCGGCAGCGCGGCCGGCGTGCCGGACGTGATCGCCTACGACATGGGCGGCACGACCGCGAAGATCTGCGTGGTGGAAGGCGGCAAGCCGTTCAAGTCGAACACCTTCGAGTTCGGCCGCGTCTATCGGTTTGCGAAAGGGAGCGGCCTGCCGCTCCAGATTCCCGTGATCGAGATGATCGAGATCGGCGCGGGCGGCGGCAGCATCGCGCATCTCAACAGCCTCGGGATGCTGCAGGTGGGGCCGGAGAGCGCGAATGCGTCCCCGGGTCCTGCGTGCTACGCGCTCGGCGGCACCGGCGCGACCGTGACCGATGCCGATCTCGTGTTGGGTTATCTCGCCGCGGATTCGTTTCTCGGCGGCAAGATGCAGCTCGACGTCGAGCGCGCGCGCGCGGCAATCGAGGCGACGGTCGCGAAGCCGCTGCGCATGAGCATCGACGAAGCGGCATGGAGCATCCATCGCGTGGTGAACGCCAACATGGCGCGCGCGGCCAAGGTGCACTGCCTCGAGCACGGGAAAGACCCGCGCACCTTCGCGCTCTTCGCCTACGGCGGCGCCGGCCCGATTCACGCCTACGGCGTTGCACAGCTCCTCGGCGTCTCCGAGCTTCTCTATCCGCTGCGCGCAGGCGTCATGTCGGCGCTGGGTTTTCTCGTCGCCGAGCCGGCATTCGAAGTCGTGCAGGGGCGGATCGCACCGCTCTTCGCGATGGATCTTGCCGCGATGAACCGTATGCTCGCGGATATGGAGGCCGAGGCGACGCGCGTAGTGCGCGCGAGCGTACCGGGTGCGAAGCGCCTCACGGTTCAGCGCGAAGTCGCCGTGCGCTACGAAGGCCAGAGCTACGAGCTCAACGTGCCGGTCGCGCGCGGCGCGCTGACGCGAGCGCATCTGGAGCGGGTCGCGCGCGGCTTCAGCGACGCGTATGCGCAGCGCTACCACGCGCTCGCCGAACAGAACCAGCTCGAGACGGTGCGATGGCGCGTGCGCGTATCGGCCACGCAGTCGCAGCCCGAGCCGCGTCTCATGGTCGAGCGGGATCAACAGCGCCAGTCGCGGTGCGCTATCAGCGCACCCTACAGTGAGAAAGCGGTGAAAGGTAAGCGCCGCGTGTACGTCTCCGAAGCCGGCGGCTTCGTGAGCTGCGCGGTCTACGACCGCTACGCGCTGGACGCCGGGGCAACGCTTACGGGTCCGGCGGTGATCGAAGAGCCGGAATCCACCGTCTATATCGGCAAAGGCGCGAAGGGACGCGTCACGCAGCGCGGTGACCTGCGCGTAATGCTGCCCGGCAAACAGCCGGCGCCGACGAAGCGCAAACGTGAAACGGTGCGCGCGTGATGAATGCCGTAGATCTCGAAGTGTTGTGGAGCCGCCTGGTCACCGTCGTGGACGAGGCGGCGTACGCGATCCTGCGCACCTCGATGTCCAAGATCGTCGTGGAAGCACGCGACTTCGGCGCGCTGCTGCTCGACCCCGACGGCAAGCTCCTCATATCCGACGCCGGCGTTGCCTCCAAGATCGGCACGAACTCGATCGCCGCGCGCGAGCTGCTCAAGCATTTCCCGCGCGCGACGCTGAAGCCCGGCGACATGCTGATCACCAACAACCCGTGGTGGATCATGGGACATCTGAACGATGTCGCCGTCGTCGCACCGCTCTTCCATCGCGGGCGGCTCGTGGCGTTCGCCGAGTGCATGGCGCACATGAGCGACATCGGCGGCTGTCTCTCCGCTTCGCCGCGCGAGGTGTACGAGGAAGGCCTCATCATCCCGCCGACGAAGATCATGGAGCGCGGGCGCGAGAACGAGACGTTCTTCAATCTGCTGAAAGCGAACGTGCGCGTGCCGGTGCAGATTTCGAGCGATCTGCGCGCGCTCATCTCGGGCTGCCAGGTGATGCAGCGCGAATTGAGCCTGTTTCTCGATGACACGCGGATGCGCGACCTGAGCGCGCTCGGCGGCGCGATCATGGCGCACTCGCGCAAGACGATGCGGCGCGCGATCCGCGAAGCGATCCCGAACGGTGTGTATCACGGCGAGACGGTGATCGAAGGCTCCGCCAATCCGCTCGAGATCAAGGTCACGATCACCGCGAAGGACGGCACCCTCGATATCGATTTCACGGGGAGCTCGCCGCAGCGCGACGTCGGCGTGAACTGCACGCTCGTCTACACGCACGTGTGGAGCGTGTACATCATGAAATGCCTGCTGGTGCCCGCGCTGCCGAACAACGAAGGCACCTTCTCGCCGATTCGCGTGCGCGCGCCCGAAGGCTGCTTCCTCAATCCGCGCTTTCCCGCGCCGGTGCGGCTGAAATCGAGCAGCGGCCACTTCATTCCCGACGCGATCGTCGAAGCCTTGCAGGGCGTGCTGAAGGACCGGCTCATCGCAGAATCCGGCAACAAGTTCGCGATGCTCTTTTCCGGCCGCCGCGAAAACGGGCGCCCCTTCGCCGAGTCGATGTTCATCATGGGCGGGATGGGTGCGCGCTCGCGGCAGAACGGGCTCGACTGCTCGAGCTTCCCCGCGAATTCGTCGAACCTGCCGGTCGAGATCCTGGAAGCGTGTGTGCCGGTACGCGTCCACGAGAAGCGCATTCGGCGCGACTCGGGCGGCGCCGGCGCGCATCGCGGCGGCTGCGGTCAGGCGTTCGAATTCGAATCGACCTCTGATGTGCCGGTCATGGTGCGCGCCTCGCACGGCAAGCTCACGATCCCGCCGAAGGGGCTGCTCGGGGGCGGTGACGGTGCGACCGGCGGCATCTGGCTCAACGGCAAGTCCGTTCCGGACAAGACGCCGGTGACGCTCAGGAAAGGCGACGTCATGCGCCTGGAGACGCCGGGCTCGGGCGGTATGGGCGCGCCGGGGCCCACGACGGCACCGCGGGTTACGCGCGCTGACGTCGATGAAACGACAACAACCGAGGAGAAAACGTCATGAATCGCCAACTGAAAAGCGCGTATCTCGCTGCGGCGGTGCTCGCTGCAACGGGCGCGTATGCGCAGACGTACCCCGCGAAACCGGTGCGGGTGATCATTCCCGCGCCGGTCGGCGGCGGTGTGGACACCGTCGGACGCGCCGTGAGCCAGAAGCTCACGGAGGCGCTCGGTCAGCCTTTCGTTCCCGACAACCGGCCGGGCGCGGGCACCATGATCGGCTCGGAGCTCACGGCGAAATCGCCGGCGGACGGCTACACGGTGCTCATGATGACCAACAGTCACGCGATCAACGCGAGCGTGCAGAAGAACCTCAAGTACGACCCGATCAGGGACTTCAGCGAGATCTCGCTGCTCGCGATCTCGCCGTACCTGCTCGTCGTGCATCCGACCGTGCCGGCGAAGTCGGTGCGCGAGCTGGTGGAGCTTGCGCGCAAGCGGCCCGGGGACCTGCACTTCGCCTCGGCGGGCAGCGCGTCGGCGACGCACCTCGCCGGCGAGCTCTTCGGCTACATGGCGAAGGTGAAGCTGACACACGTGCCGTACAAGGGCGGCGCGCCGGCCGTGACCGACCTCGTCGGCGGACACGTGCAGCTCATGTTCAATAACCTCATCTCGGTGATGGCGCTCTCGAAACAGGGGCGGCTCCGCGCGCTGGCAATCACGAGCCTCAAGCGCTCGCCGCTGCTGCCGGATCTGCCGACGGTGTCGGAAGCCGGCGTACCGGGCTACGAATCGGCGTCGTGGTATGGCGCCGTGGCGCCGGCGAATACGCCGCCGCAGATCATCGCCACGCTGAACCGCGAGATGGTGAAAGCGATCAAGTCGCCGGAGATCTCGAACAAGCTCACCACCGAAGGCGCGCAGGTGATCGGCAACTCGCCTGAAGAGTTCGCGAAATATCTTCGGGCGGACATCGCGCGCTGGCAGAAGCTCGTGCCGGCGATCGGTCTCAGAATCGATTGACGATGGCCGAGCATGGGAAGCAGCTCGCCGCGTGGGCGGCGGGTCTCACGTGGGACGCGCTGCCGCAGCGCATTCGGGAGAAAGCGCTCGATCACGTGGTCGACACGGTCGGGGTCATGTTCTCGGGCATCGCGATGGAAGCGTGCGCCGGCGCGCGGCGCGCGGCCGCGATGTGGGGCTGCGCAACGGATGCGACCGTGATTGGCACCGGCGATGCGATGCCCGCGGCCACCGCGGCGTTCCTGAACGCGCTGCACGCGCGCATTCACACCTACGATGACACGTACGAACCGGGCACTTTGCACACCGGCAGCCCGGTCATCTCGGCGGCGCTCGCGCTGGCGGAGCGCGAAGGCGCGGACGGACGCACCTTCCTGGCGGCGGTGGTCGCCGGCTACGAGATCGCGACGCGCGTGGCGGCGGCGGTGAGCCCGAGTCACTACGCGCACGGTTTTCACAACACCGGGACGTGCTCTGTGTTCGGCGCAGCCGCGGCTGCCTCGCGCGTGCTCAACTTCGAAGCCGAGCCAATCGCGGAAGCGCTCGGACTCGCCGGCGCGACCGCGGGCGGAATCCGCCAGCACCAGATCGACGGCTCGATGCTCGATTCGGCGTTCCACGGCGCGCGCGCCGCGCAGTCCGGCGTGATGGTCGCGCAATTGAGGCGCGAAGGCGTGAAAGGCCCGCCGGCGATCCTCGAAGGCCCGTGGGGTTTCTGCAAGGTGATGGCGCCGGAATGTGACCTCGAGCGACTCACGAGCGGTCTCGCCGACACGTACGAGTTCGAGAAGACGACGATCAAGCCGTTCCCCACGTGCCGCTTCGCGCATGGGCCGACGGAGGCCGCGCTCAGGCTCAGGCGCGAGCACGACATCGATGCCGGCGCCGTGCGCGCGGTGTCGATCGAGACCTTCAGGCAATCGATCGAGGTCTCCAGCCGGCCGCGGCTCCAGTCGTCGTTCGACGCGACGGTGAGCCACCAGTATTCGGTCGCGCTCGCGCTCGCGAAAGGCAAGGTCGAGCTCGCGGCGATCACCGGGGCTGCACATGCCGATCCGCACGTGCTCGATCTCATGAGCCGCGTGAGCGTGCGTCACGACGAGGAGCTCGAGCGCAGGTTCCCGAAGAGCTGGCCGCATCGTGTGACGATCGAGATGAAGGACGGCGCGCGCCATACGCTCACGAGCGAGTATCCGCCGGGCCGCGAGACGCCGGTGCCGGGCGCGGTCGTCGATGCGAAGTTCCTGGAGCAGAGCGCACCGTATCTCGGAGAAGGAGGCGCGCGCGAAGCGCTGGCACGGCTGCGCGCGCTGCCCGATGCGCGTGACGTGCGCGGCGCGACAGCCGCGCTCAAAGGACGGAGTGGATGATGAAAAGCAATTCGTGGCTGGTGCGCGCTGCGTGCGCGCTTGTCGTTTGTCTCGGAAGCGTCGCTGCGTACGCGCAGTCTTATCCGTCGAAAACGATACGGCTGATCATGCCGTATCCCGCCGGCGGCTCGACCGATACGGTGGGGCGCCTCATCGCCGAACGGCTCTCGGCGAACCTCGGGCAGCCGGTGGTCGTGGACAATCGCCCGGGCGCCAGCGCGCAGATCGGCATGGAAGCGGCGCTCAAGGCGCCGCCGGACGGTTACACGCTGGTCATGGTGACGAGCACGAATGCGATCAATCATGCGCTCAATCCGAAGCTGCCCTACGACTTCCCACGGGATTTCCAGCCGATCGCGCTGGTCGCGAAGGCCGCGCAGCTCCTCGTCGTGCACCCCTCGATTCCGGTGCGCACGGTGAAAGACTTCGTCGCGCTCGCGCGGTCGCGCCCGGGGCAGTTGAGCTACGCGTCGTCGGGCACCGGCACGTCGGGGCACCTCTGCATGGAAGCGTTCGCGCGCGACGCGAAGATTTCGCTGATACACGTGCCGTACAAGGGCAATCAGCCCGCGATCAACGACCTCCTCGGTGGACAGGTCGCGGCGGGCTTTCAGAACATCGTCTCCGTCGTGCCGCAGGTGAAGGCGAAGCGGCTCACCGCGCTGGGCGTCTCCAGCGCGAAGCGCTCGGCACTCGCGCCGGACGTGCCGACGATCGCCGAGCTCGGGTTTCCCGGTTTCGACATTACCGCGTGGTTCGGCATCGCGGTCCCTGCGGGCGTTCCGCAGCCGATCGTCGATCGACTGAGCAAGGAAATCGAAACGATTCTCGGCACGCAGCAGATGCGCGAGCGCCTGGTCGGCATGGGGGTCGATCCCTCCACGCTCGACTCGGCAAAGGAGTTCTCGGATTTCGTGGCGACCGACATCAAGCGCTGGACGCGGCTGGTGCAGGACATCCGGCTGAAGCCCACGCGTTGACCGCGCAGGGGCGCATCTATTTTTATGAAGAGCGGAAACTGATGAACGAAGCAGCACAACGCGCCGCGGCGCGGTTGAACTATGTGGTGGAAGGCAGGGGTCCGCGCGTCGCGCTGGTGCACGGCGTCGGCGGCGTGATGCAGAACTGGGAAGGCGTGGTCGCGCGGCTCAAGGACCGTTTCGAGCTCGTGCGCTATGACCTGCGCGGTCACGGCGAGTCCGAGAAGGTGCCGGGGCCGTACACGCTGAACGATTTCGTGAACGATCACGTCGCGCTGCTCGAAGAGCTTGGATGGGACTCGGCGCACCTCGTCGGCTTTTCGCTGGGCGCGATCATCGCGCAGGCGATCGCGATCGAGCAACCGGAGCGCGTCGGCAAGGTGGTGCTCATCAGCGGCATCGCAGGACGCACTGAAGCCGAGCGCGCCAAAGCGCAGGAGCGGGCGAGCGCGCTCGCGCAAGGCGGCGCCACCACGCATCTCGACTGGGCCGTCGATCGCTGGTTCACGCGCGAGTTCCAGCAGGCGCATCCCGAGATCGTGGAGGAGCGCAAGCGCCAGGCGCGCTCGCAGGATCCCGGCTGTTATGCGGCCGCATTCCGCGTGCTCGCGGACTACGACCTCGCCGACGAGCTGCACACGATCCAGCACGAGACGCTGGTCATGACCGGCGAGCTCGACGAGGGCTCGACGCCGCGCATGGCGCGGCTGATGGCCGAGCGCATCGCGGGCGCGCGGCTGGAGATACTCCCGGGGCTCAAGCACAGCGTGCTGCTGGAAGCGCCGGAGCTGATCGCGTCGAAGCTCGGCGCATTCCTCGCGGAGGGCGCACGATGAGCCACGAACACGCCGTTCGTCCTGAGCGTCGTCGAAGGAAGAACGGCCTCGCCGTCGCGTGCACCTTTGCCGCCGCGCTGCTGAGCGCACCCGCAGTCGCGCAGGACTATCCCAGCCGCCCGATCCGCATGCTCATCGGTTTCAATCCCGGTGGATCGTCGGATGTATCGGGACGCGCGGTGGCGCGCAAGATGTCGGAAGCGCTGAATACGCCGATCGTCATCGAGAACCGTTCGGGCGCCGGCGGCAATATCGCGGCCGACATCACGGCGAAGGCGAACCCCGACGGCTACACGCTGTTCTGGTCGGGCGTCGGTCCGCTGATGGTGAGCCCCGCGCTCGGCGTGAAGCTCTCCTACGATCCGTTCAAGGATTTCGTGCCGGTCGGGCGCGGCGTCGTGTTCTGCAACGTGCTGATCGCGAACCAGCAGTTGCCTGCGAACAACGTGAAGGAGCTGATCGCGCTCGCGCGCGCGAAGCCCGGCAGCCTCAATTACGCGACGCCGGGCATCGGGTCGGCCGGACACTTGGGCGGCGAGCTGCTGAAGAGCCTCTCGAAGACCGACATCGTCCACATCGCCTTCAAAGGTGGCGGCGAGATGATCACGAATCTGATCGGCGGGCAGGTGCAGCTCGCATTCGTGACGATCACGACGGCGCGCAGCTTCGGCGGCTCGCGCGTGAAAGTGCTCGCGGTGACGAGCGCGAAGCGCGATCCGGCGATGCCGGAGATCCCGACAATGGCGGAAGGCGGCGTGCCGGGCTACGACGCGACGTTCATGTACGGCCTGGTCACGGCCGCGCGAACGCCGCCGGCGATCGTCGCGCGGCTCAACAAGGAGTTGCGTGCGGCGCTCGGCGACGCGGAGGTGAACAAGCATCTCGGGCCCGCGGGGCTCGTGCCCGCACCCACGTCGGGCGAGGAGTACGGCCGCATCATCCGCGCCGAGTACGCCAAGTGGTACAAGGTGCTGGCGCCGATCCGCGCGAGAGGCGCAGGCGCAGGGCAGTTGTAGCGGTTAGGATCGCGATCATGAAAATCGCGGTCCTCAACGACTATCTCCGGCTGTCGCAGCAGGTCGCGGATTGGTCGAGGATCGCGGCGACCTGCGAGACCACGGTCTTCGACCGTGCAATCGCCGCGGAAGATGCCGCGGAGGTCTTGCGGCCGTTCGAGATCATCGTGACATTGCGGGAGCGCATGCCGCTGCCGCGCGCGCTCCTCGAGCGGCTGCCGAATCTGAAGCTGATCGCGATCACGGGACTCTACAACCGCGTGCTCGACGTCGCGGCGGCGGTGGAGCGCGGCATCGTCGTGTCCTATACGGAGCTTCGCGGCACCTATCGCAAGGCGACGTGCGAGCTCACGTGGGGCCTCATTCTCTCGGTCGCGCGGCACATTCCTTACGAAGCGTCCGAGATGCGCAACGGCGGCTGGCAGCACACCGCCGGCATCACGCTCGCCGGGCGCACGCTCGGGCTCGTCGGGCTCGGACGTCAGGGGCGCTATATGGTGCCGGTGGCGAAAGCGTTCGATATGAACGTGATCGCCTGGAGTCGGAACATGACGGCGGAAGCCGCGGCGGAGGTCGGCGCGCGACGGGTGGAGAAGGACGAGCTCTTCAGGCGCAGCGACATCGTGAGCATCCACCTCGCGCTCGGCGAGCGCAGCCGCGGCACGGTCGGCGAACGCGAGCTCGCGCTCATGAAGCCGACGGCGATCCTGGTTAACGCCGCGCGCGGTCCGATCGTCGATGAAAAAGCGCTGCTGGAAGCTTTGCGCGCGCGCCGCATCGCCGGCGCAGGCCTGGATGTGTTCGAGCAGGAGCCGCTGCCTGCGAAGCACCCGCTGCGAGCGCTCGACAACGTCGTGCTGACACCGCATCTCGGCCACAACGTGCGGGAGTTCTACGAAGTGGCGTTCAATGACGTCGTCGAGAACATCGCCGCGTTTCTGAAAGGCACGCCGCTGCGCCTGCTCACGCCGGAGCGCAACACGAGCGCGCTGGTGCGCTGACGCCGCAGCTGCCGATCACCTTACCGTAAGTGCCGCGATTTCGCGATAATCAATGCTCCCATCAAGATCGATCGTCATTGCCGCGTGCGCGCTTGCATGCGCATCCGCCTTCTCGCAGACGTATCCGACCAAACCCGTGCGCATGCTCGTCGGTTTTCCGCCGGGCGGATCGACCGACATCATGGCGCGCCTCATCCAACCGGGCCTGATTGAAGCGTTCAAGCAGCAGTTCGTGATCGACAACCGGCCCGGCGCGAACAGCAATATCGCCGCGGAGCTGGCGGCGCGCTCGCCGGCGGACGGTTACACGCTGATCGTGGTATCGGCGTCGTTCTCGACGAACGTGAGCCTGTATCCGAAGATGGGCTATCACCCGGTGCGCGATTTCGCGCCGATCACGCGCATCGCCGCGGTCCACAACGTGATGGTCGTGCATCCGTCTCTGCCGGTGAAGACGGTGAAGGAGTTCGTCTCGCTCGCCAAGGCGCGCAAAGGCGAGATCGTCTTCGCGTCATCGGGCAGCGGCAGCACGTCGCATCTCGCCGCGGAGCTCCTGAAGACGAGCGTCGGTGGGCTGGACACGATTCATGTGCCTTATAAAGGCGTCGCGCCGGCAATCGTCGATCTCGTGAGCGGCCAGGTGCAGGCGCTCATTTCGACGATGCCGTCGGCGACGCCGCACATCAAGAGCGGCCGCGTGCGCGCGCTGGCGGTGGCGAGCGCGAAGCGTGCGCCGTCGCTGCCGCAGGTGCCGACGTTCCATGAGTCGGGATTCCCCGGGTTCGAAGCGTCCGCGTGGAACGCGGTGCTCGCGCCCGCGGGCACGCCGGACGAGATCATCCGGCGGCTGAATGGCGCGATCGTGAAGATCGTGCATTCGCCGGAGATCCGCGAAAGGCTGGAAGCGCAGGGCGCGGTCGCGATCGGCGACAGCCCGGAGGAATTCGGGCGATACTTGAAGGCCGAGGTCGCGAAGTGGTCGAAGGTGGTGAAGGCGTCGGGAGCGAAGCTGGACTAGTTCTGCGGCCGATCGCCGGTGCGCTATCAGCGCACCCTACGCTCTCCCGCCGTCGCCGTATGCATCGTAGGGTGCGCCAATGGCGCACCAGCCGATCACGAAGCATCGTAGGGTGCGCCAATGGCGCACCAGCCGATCACGAAGCATCGTAGGGTGCGCCAATGGCGCACCAGCCGATCACCAAAGGAGGGACAAATGGACACGATCGAAGCCGGCCGCATGTCGATTCACAAGCTCGGCGAGCCGCTCGGCGCCGAGATTACCGGTATCGACATCGGCGAGCCGATGAGCGATGCGACGTTCAAACGCGTCGAGGAGGCGTTCCACGAGCATTGCGTGCTCGTGTTTCGCGATCAGCACCTGTCCGCCGAGCAGCACACCGGCTTCAGCCGGCGCTTCGGCGATCTGCTCGTGCACGTGCTGCGGCAGTACAACGATCCGCAGGTCCCCGAGGTGCTGGTGCTCTCCAACATCATCGAGGACGGCCGGCCGATCGGCATCCAGGACGGTGGCCAGTACTGGCACACCGATCTGTCGTATACGGCGGAGCCGTCGCGCTGCTCACTCCTCTATTCGGTGGAGATCCCGTTCGAGAACGGCGTTGCGCTCGGCGACACGCTGTTCGTGAATACCGCGGCCGCTTACGAGGCGCTGCCGGACGCCGTGAAAGCGAAGCTCGTCGGGCGCACGGCGACGCACAGCTATACCGCCCGCTACCAGCGGATGCAGCAGGGCGGTAAGCGCGTGGAGCTCGAGGAAGATCAGAAAAAAGCCGTGCCCGAGGTCGTGCACCCGATCGTGCGCACGCATCCGGTCACCGGCCGCAAGTGCCTGTACGTGAATGAGGGCTTCACGGTCGGCATCGTCGGCATGCCGAAAGACGAGAGCGACGAGTTGCTCGGCTATCTGTATCGACACGTCACCGACGAGCGCTTCATGTACCGGCACCGCTGGCAGGTCGGCGATCTCCTCATGTGGGACAACTGCTCGACGCAGCACAACGCGATCGCGAACTATGCGCCGCATCAACGGCGGCACATGCGGCGCACGACGGTGAGAGGCTCGGCGCCGTTTTAGCCGGCACGGGGTGTGCATCAGGCGGGCCTCTGGAGCATCGCCTGAGTGCCCATGCAAGACGCTTCTTCCGCGCCGCCGGCGCCGGTCCCCGTCACCCTCAGCATCAACGGTGAGACGCACGCGCTCGAGGTGGAGCCGTGGACGTCGCTGCTCGATCTCCTGCGCGAGCGGCTGGGCCTGACCGGCACCAAGAAGGGCTGCGATCACGGGCAGTGCGGCGCGTGCACGGTGCTGCGTGACGGCGAGCGCGTGCTGTCCTGTCTCACGCTCGCCGCGATGCAGGACGGCGCCGAGATCACGACCATCGAGGGCTTGCGCGGAGACGCCGCGCTGCACGCGCTCCAGCAGGCCTTCGTCGAGCACGACGCGCTGCAGTGCGGTTATTGCACGCCGGGGCAGATCATGTCCGCCGTCGGGCTCATACGCGAAGGGCACGCGCGCAACGCCGACGACGTTCGCGAGCTCATGAGCGGCAATCTCTGCCGCTGTGCCGCGTACACGAACATCGTCGATGCGATTCAGGCGGTGATGGAACAACCGCCGCACAGCGCATCGGCTCCGCCCGTTGGTCCCGAGCCCGTCGAAGGATGAGCGGCACATGAATCCGTTCACGTTCGCCAGCGCGTCCGATGTGGGCGAAGCGCTGCGAGACATCGCAGGGCATCGCGGCGCGCGGTTCATCGCCGGCGGCACGAACATTCTGGACCTCATGAAGGAGAACGTCGCGCGGCCCCCGCGCCTGATCGACATCACGCGTCTGCCGCTGAAATCGATCGAGCCGACCGCGGACGGCGGGCTGCGTCTCGGCGCGCTCGCGACGAACGCGCAGACCGCCTATCACGACGAGGTCCGGCGGCGCTATCCGCTCGTCTCGAAGGCGATCCTCGCCGGTGCATCGGCGCAGATCCGCAATATGGCGACGAACGGCGGCAACCTGCTCCAGCGCACGCGCTGCTGGTATTTCTACGACACCGCCGTGCCGTGCAACAAGCGCGAGCCGGGCTCGGGCTGCGGCGCGATCGGCGGCATCAATCGCATCCACGCAGTACTCGGGCACTCGGAGCAGTGCATCGCGGTGCACCCATCTGACTTCTGTGTCGCGCTCGCGGCGCTTGAAGCGGTGGTGCGGGTGAGCGGGCCGGCCGGCGAGCGTGCGATTGCGTTTTCCGAATTCCATCGGCTGCCCGGCGATACGCCGCACATCGACAACGTGCTCGCGCCGGACGAGCTCATCACCGCGATCGATCTGCCGCCGCGCGGTTTCGCGGAGCACTGCGCGTATCTCAAGATCCGCGACCGCGTGTCGTTCGCGTTCGCGCTGGTGTCCGTCGCCGCCGCCCTCGAGATCGACGGCGGCGCGATTCGTGAGGCGCGCATCGCGCTCGGCGGTGTCGCGCACAAGCCATGGCGCGTGCGGGAGGCCGAGGCGCTGCTCGTGGGCCGGCCGCCGACGGAAGAAAACTTCAGGTGTGTGGCGGACGCGTATCTCGACGGCGCGCATGGGTACCCGCACAACGCGTTCAAGATCGAGCTGGCGAAGCGGGCGATCAGGCGGGCGTTGGGAGAGGCTCTGCATGAACCGCGTTGACGCGCCGGCGAAGGTGACGGGCGCGGCGCCGTACGCGGGCGACGTCAGCGTGCCGGGGCTGCTCTACGGTGTCGTCGTATCGTCCGCCGTTGCGAAGGGACGCATCACGCGCATCGATACGTCTCGCGCGCTCGCGGTGCCGGGCGTGATCCGGGTCTACACGCACGAGAGCCGGCCCGAGCTGCCGGACGACGACCGCTGCTACGGCGACGATCAGGCGCCGGATGGATCGCCGTTCCGGCCGCTCTTCGATGCGCGGATCCGCTACAGCGCGCAGCCGATCGCGCTCGCCGTCGCGGACACCTTCGAGCTCGCGCGCTACGCCGCTTCGCTCGTGGAGGCCGAGTACGAGCGGGAGCCGCATGCGACCGATCTCGACGCGCAGCTCGGTGAGGCTTTCGCCCGGAGCAGCAAGAAAAAGGGTGACGCGCACAGCGCGTATGCGCGCGCGGCGCTGCGGCACGAAGCCGAATATCGCCACGCGTTCGAGCATCATCACCCGATGGAGCTGCACGGCACGACCGCCGTATGGGAAAGTGGCGGGCGCATCACGGTGTACACCAAGACGCAGGACGTGATGAACGACCGCGATTACGTGAAGAACGTCTTCGGCTTCAATGAGGACGACGTGCGCGTGATGGCGGAATACGTCGGCGGCGCGTTCGGCTCCGGGCTGCGGCCGGAATATCAGCTCTTGCTCGCGGTCATGGCGGCCAAGGACTTGAATCGCCCGGTGCGCGTGGTGCTCACGCGTCAGCAGATGTTCACCTTCGGCCATCGCCCGCACAACATCCAGCGGCTGCGGCTCGGTGCCGACGCGAACGGCCGGCTGCAGGCCGTGATGCACGATGCATTCAGCACCACCTCGCGCTACGAGCAGTATTCAGAGGGGTACCTCGGCTGGTCGTCGACGCTCTACGACCCGCCCAGCCTGAAGCACGAGTACAAGCTCGTACCGCTCGACTGCGCGACGCCGATGCCGATGCGCGCGCCCGGCGGTGCGACGGCGGTGTATGCGATCGAAGCGGCGATGGACGAGCTCGCCTGCGCCGCCGGCATCGATCCGCTCGAGCTGCGGCTTCGCAACTACACGCAGCAGAAGGACGGCAAACCCTTCACCAGCAAGGCGCTGCGCGAGTGCTACGCGCAGGCCGCGGAGCGCTTCGGCTGGTCCCGGCGCACTCCGCAGCCGCGCTCGATGCAGGAGGGGCACGATCTCATCGGTTGGGGCATGGCGACCGGCGTGTGGGAGGCGTGGCGTGACGCGGCGAGCGCGCGCGTGGTGCTCACCGACGACGGCCGTGTCGAAGTGTCATGCTCCGTCACCGACATCGGCCCCGGCAGCGGCACGATGATGAGCGCGATCGCCGCGGCCGCGCTCGGGCTGCCCGGCGCGCACATCGCGGTCAAGCTCGGCGACTCGAGGCTGCCGAGGGCGCCGGTGCAGGGGGGCTCGATGACCGCGGCGTCCGTCGGTTCGGCGGTTCACGACGCGTGCGACAAAGTGCGCCGCCGCCTGTACGGTCTGGCGCGCGACATGGCGGATTCGGGCATCGCCGGCGCGAAGCTCGAGGACGTCGTGTTCAAGAATGGGCGCATCGCACTCGCGCGCGATGCTGCGCAAGGTATCGATCTCGTGGACGTGATGCGCCGCAGCGGCGTGGCGACAATCGACGAAGAAGTCGAGTCGCAGCCGGACAAGAGCGTGTCGCGGCGCTATGCGAGCTACACCCACTCGGCGGTGTTCGCGGAGGTGCGCGTGGACGAAGACTTCGGCACCGTACGCGTGACACGCATCGTGGCGGCGGTCGCCGGCGGACGCATCGTCAGTCCGAAGACTGCGCGCAGCCAGGTGCTGGGCGGCATTGTATGGGGCATCGGCATGGCGCTGCATGAAGAGACGTTCATGGATCACACGCTCGGCCGCTTCATGAACCACAACTACGCCGAGTATCACGTGCCGGTGAACGCCGACGTGCGCGATATCGACGTGTTCTTCGTCGACGAGCGCGAGGACAAGCTCGATCCGATCGGCGCCAAGGGCCTGGGCGAGATCGGCGTGGTCGGCACCGCGGCGGCGATCGCGAATGCCGTGTATCACGCGACGGGTAAGCGCGTGCGCGATCTACCGATCACGCTTGAAAAGCTGATCGGCTGACGTTACCGACGATCAGACATCGAGGCGATAGACGCGGGAGGCGGTGTCGCGGTAGAGCGCGGCCTTCTCGGCCGGCGAGTAGCTCTTCGTGATGCGCTTCAGCGCGTTCCATAGTACGCCATAGCCGCACGACTGCTTGTCCACGGGGAAGTTGCTTTCCATCATGGCCCGCTGCGGGCCGAAAGCGGCGATACATTCCTCGACGTAAGGCCGCCATACGTTGGCGACCTCCTCCGACGAGGGCGGCACGTCGCGCAGGTGGAAATCCCAGTCGCAGTAGAGCATGCCCAGGCCGCCGACCTTGATCGTGAGATTGGGAAACTGCGCGAGGTTGCGGATCGCGCTACGCCAGACTTCGAAAGTCTCTTCGCGCTTCTCGTGCGGCGGCAGGCCGAGCAGTCCGCCGCAGTGGTTGAGGATGACGTTCGTCTTCGGAAAGGCCCGCACGAGATCGGCTACGTCGTCGAGCTGCGGATGGAACGCCCACGCCTCGAACGAAAGCCCGAGCGGCTCGAGGTGCGCGAAGCCTTTGCGGAAGGTCGGATCGAGGAGCTGGTGGCGCGGCACCGGGCGCCGTCCGAATTTCGCGGCGTTGCCCGTGTCCCAGGTCACGCCGTGCCGTATCCCGCGGAGCCGTCCGTTACCGGCGGCGATCAGCGCCTCGAGCACCGGCTTAGCGTCGTCGCCGAGCATCATGTCCGCGTGCCCGACGATGCCGGCGCAGAGCTTCGTCCTGCCGTAGCCGCCGCTCGCGCTCATCGCGGCAATGCCGTTGACGAACTCGACTTCGCCGACCGGCTTCATGGCCGCGAGGCCTTCGGCGCGGTACATCGAGCCGCATTCAATGAAGACCGTGGCAAGCACGTTGTGGCCGGTGCCGATCACGTCATCGGCGAGCTCGTGGATGAGATAGCGTCCGCGCTTCGCGTCGTCCCAGACATGGTGATGCGGATCGACGATCGGCAGATCCGGCTCGATCGCCGGCTCTTCACGCTGCTTCGCCCATGCGTGGAGCTCGGCCTTGTGGCGGTAGGCGTTGCCGCGGAATTCGTATTGGGTTGAAGTCATCGTTTTCCCCTGGCGCAGTGCACTGGACCCCCACGCGGGAATCCAGAACTGCAAACGCTGCTCTGGACCCCGGCCTTCGCCGGGGTGACGGTCTATCGGACTAATTCGGTCATGCGTTTGCGGATGATCGCCTCCGCGTCGGCAGCGATTTTCTCGACGACTTTCGCCGCAGGCTCGATCGAGTCGATCAGCCCCGCGTCCTGTCCGAAGAGGAGCGGCGTGTTGTCGGCGTCGCCTGCCTTGCGCGCCTCCGCGACCGCTTTCGCGACTTCGGTGCGGTTCTGACGCAGCGCCCACTCCTGTCCCGCCCAGCGCGCGATGAACGCATTGCGCTGCGCGCGCACCATGGCGCCCGGCCAGACGTGGCCGCTCGCAACGTCGGGAATGTCGGTGAGCAGCGTGTCGTGCCCGTCGCTCTTCACGATCGCCTGCTTGAAGTTCTCGTGAATCGGCGCTTCGGGTGTCGCGAGCAAGCGCGTGCCGAGGAGCACGCCGTCGGCGCCCAGCGCGAGCGATGCGGCGAGACCGCGGCCGTCGGCGATGCCGCCCGCCGCAAGCACCGGCACCGGCGCTACCGCGCTCACGATCATCGGCACGATCACGAAAGTGGCCATCCAGCCGACGTGGCCGCCGCCTTCCATGCCCTGCGCGACCATGTAATCGGCGCCGGCTTCGACCGCCCGCTCGGCTTCGGGCACGTCGGAGGCCATGTACATCACCTTCGATCCGGCGTCGTGCGCGCGCTTGAAATACGTGCGCAGATCGTCGTGCCGGTGCGCCCACGCGAACGAGATGACGTGGGGCCGCGCGGCGAGCGTCGCCGCGAAATCCTCTTCTTTCATCCTGAAGAGCAGATGGTTGATGCCGAACGGCTTGTCGGTGGCTTCGCGGATAGCGCGCACTTGCGCCGTGATCTGCTCGGCGTTGTACACGGAGGTGCCGAGGGTGCCGAAGCCGCCGGCGTTCGAAACCGCAGCGACGAGCTTCGCGGATGTCGCCGAGCCCATGCCGCCGAGGACGATCGGGTGCTTGATCTCGAGCTGATCGCAGATGCGCGTCTGAATCATGGACGTTCCTTTGTCGCGTGATGCGTAAGTGGGGCAAAATCGGTCGCTATGAGATCGATCGTAACCGCAATTTCGCTCGTTGCGGCGCTCGCATCATCGGCCGCGCTGGCCGCCGCGCAGCAATTCCCCGCGCGCCCCGTGAGGCTCGTGGTGCCCTATCCGCCCGGCGGCGCGAACGATGCGGTGGTGCGCCTGCTCGCGCCGAAGATGGGCGAGCAGCTCGGCCACAACGTGGTGGTGGACAACCGCGGCGGCGGCAACACGATCATCGGCTCGGAGCTCGTGGCGCGCGCCGTGCCCGACGGTCACACGCTGCTGATCATCGCGGCGGGGCATGCGATCAATCCCGCGCTCTATGCGAAGCTGCCGTACGACACGGTGCGCGATTTCGTCCCGATCGTGCTGATCGGCGACGGCGCATACGTGCTGGTCGTCTCGCCCGCGCTCGGTGTCTCCAGCGTGCCCGAGCTCATCAAGGCCGCGAAGGCGAAGCCGGGGCAGATCGTGTACGCGTCGTCGAGCACCGGCAATCTCACGCACCTCGCGGCCGAGGTCTTCAACGCGCTCGCCGGCACGAAGATGCTGCACGTGCCGTACAAGGGCGGCGGTCCGGCCATGCTCGACCTGCTCGGCGGCCGCGTCTCGGCTTTCTTCTCCACCGTCGCCGTCGCGCGGCCGCATCTTCAGTCCGGCAAGATCAGGGGCCTCGGTGTGACGACCGCGCGCCGCAGCCCTGCGCTGCCGAACATCCCGGCGATCGCCGAGGCCGGGCTGCCGGGCTACGAAGTCAGCGGCTGGTACGGCCTGGTCGGACCCGCGCGCACGCCCGCCGCGGTAGTCACGCGCGTACACGCCGTGGTTCAGAACGTCACGCGCCAGCCGGACATCAAGGAGAAGCTGCTCGGCCTCGGCATCGACGTGGTGGAGATGTCGCCCGCCGGGTTCGGCAAGCGCATCACGAGCGACATCGCCAAATGGGAGCGGATCGTGAAGCCGCTCGGAATCACTCCGGAATAGATCAGATATGACTTCAGACACCATTCGCGTGTTCGTCCCGGTCGGCGAGCCGGCGGGCGCGCAACGAAGCGACACGCGCTCGCGCACGAGTCGCAGCGAATCCGCGTTCGTCATCGGGCTCCTCGACAATCACAAGCACAACACCGACCGCGTCCTCGCGCGGCTGGAGCAGCACTTCCGGCACAACTTCGAGGGCGTGCGGTTCGTGCACGCCATGAAAGGTGACGCGGGGAAGGGCGCCGGCAAAGCGCTGATCGACGACCTCGCGGCGCAGTGTGACGCCGTCGTGACCGGTATCGGCGATTGAGGCTCGTGCACGTCGTGGAGTCTCCACGACAGCGCAGAGCTGGAGAAGCGGGGGGTGGCGACCGCAACCATCGTGACCTCGGCGTTCGTCAAGGCCGCCGAGGCGCACCGCAAGCTGCTCAAGCAACCCGAGCTGCCCTACGCCGCGGTGCCGCACCCGATCGTGTCGATGTCGGGCGAGGCGCTCGACGCGAGCGCCGACGCGATTCTCGACGAAGTGCTCGGCGCGATCTCGCGTGCGAGCGGCAAGCCATGACGCCGACGATCGACGTCCCGAACTCGTTCCGGGAAATCTTCGATCTCTATTACACGCGCGGGTGGACCGATGGACTGCCGGTCATTCCGCCGACGGAGGATCTCGTCGCGGAGATGCTGCGCTACACCGACCGCGCGCGCGACGAAGTGATCTGCGAGCTGCCGCCGCGCGGCGGGGTGGCGACGACCGAGCTCATCGCGGTGAATTGCGTGATGGCGGGATGCCTGCCCGAGTACTTCCCGGTGGTGCTGACCGCGGTCGAAGCGGCGATGGAGGAGAAGTACAACCTCTACGGCCGGCAGACCACCACGAACCCCGCGGGGCATCTGGTGCTCATCAACGGGCCGATCCGCAACGAGCTCGACGTGAACTGCGCCGGTCAGTGCTTCGGACCGGGCTGGCGCGCGAACGCGACGATCGGGCGCGCGGTGCGGCTCGTGTTCCGCAATATCGGCGGCGCGATCCCGCAGGTCACCGACATGTCCACGCACGGCATGCCCGCGCGCTACACCTACTGCGTCGGCGAGTACGAAGAGGAGAGCCCGTGGGAGCCGCTGCACGTCGAAATGGGCTATGCGGCCGAGACGAGCACGGTCACGATCTTTCCGGGGCAGTGCCCGGTGAATTCGTTCGAGCACGTCGCCAAAACGCCGCACCGCTATCTCGGGACGGTTGCCTCCACCATGGCGCACCTCGGCACCAACGGCATCTACCGGCCCGGCGAAAACATGATTTTCTTCGCGCCCGAAGGCGCGCGGTTCCTGAGCGGCTTCGGCTGGAGCAAGAAGGACATCAGGCAGGCGCTCTTCGAGATGGCGCGGCAGAAAGTGAAGGATGCGCGCGAGCGCGGCGGCTGGTTTCATGCGACGAACCCGCGCAAGTGGATCGACATCGACGACGACGAAGCGACGATGCCGGTGGTGAAGTCCCCCGAGAGCATTTTCATCGCGGTCGCGGGCGGCCCCGGCCGCCACAACCTCGTGATCCCCACGACGGGCGATCTCACGGAATGCGTGACGAAGCCGATCGCGTTCAAGGACGGCACGCCGATTCGTTCAGTGCGCGATTTTTTGAGGTGAGGAGAAACGGTGTCGGTGAACGCGGGTAACGAATGCCGCTTCTGTCTTCAGGGCGAGCGCGGCGCCATTCTCAAGAACGAGCTCGCGCTGGTGAAGCGCGACCGTTTTCCGCTGACAGAAGGCCATACGCTCATCGTCCCGCGGCGGCACGTCCAGTCGTTTTTCGAACTGACCGCTGACGAGCACGCGGCGATGTGCGATCTCATCGTCCAGGCCAAGGCGCACATCGAACAGGACCAGAAGCCCGACGGCTACAACATCGGTATCAACGACGGCACCGCGGCGGGGCAGACGATCATGCACGTGCACGTGCATCTCATCCCGCGCTATCTCGGCGACACGGCCGATCCGCGCGGCGGAATCCGCTGGATCATCCCGGAGCGGCGGGATTACTGGAAGAAGACGGCGTTGTAAGCTCTGGATTCCCGCCTCCGCGGGAATGACCAAAGATCGGGCAACCGGATTGCCACCCATGGCGGCATGCCAGCGCGTTGAGGCGTTGGTCGTCATCCCCGCGCAGGCGGGATCCAGAAGGAAGGAGGCAACATGGAAGTCGCGACGCATCGACCGATCGAAGCGCCCTCTGCGTGGACGGGTGCGGAAATGCGGAACCGGACGTCCGAGTGGCTGCGGCCGTTCAGCCGCGGCGAGCTCGCCGAGATCGACGCCGCGCTCGATTCGGTGAAGCGGCGCGGGATCGAGCTTTTCGACATCACGAAAGACGATTTCCCGCTCCCGCGGTTTTCCACAGAGCTCGCGAGAATCTCGCAGGAGCTGGAGAGCGGGCGCGGGATGATCATGCTGCGCGGGCTGCCGCTCACGTATTCGCCGGACGATCTGCGCACGGTGTACTGGGGCATCGGCACGCATCTCGGGACGGCGGTGTCGCAGAACTACACGGGCGAGCTGCTGGGGCTGGTGAAGGACGTCGGCGGCCCGATCGTCAGCACGACGCGCCGCGGCGGCAAGACCAATCTGTACCTCGATTTCCACAGCGATCGCTGCGATGTCGTGGGACTCCTGTGCGTGCGCAAGGCGAAGTCGGGCGGCGCGAGCCGCATCGTGAGCGCGGGCGCGATCCACAACGAGATCCTGCGGCGGCGCCCCGATCTGATCGACGTCTTCTACGGCGACTGGGAGCACAGTTGGCAGGGCGAGCAGCCGCCGGGCTGCGGCAAGACCGACACGCGGCCGATCTTCGGAATGCGCGACGGTTACTTCACGGGGGTTTTCTCGCCGACGTACATCAGGTCGTCGCAGGATTTCCCCGAAGTGCCGCGGCACACGCCGGAGCAGCGCGAAGCGCTCGATCTGTACGTACAGCTCGCGAACGAGCTCGCGCTCGACATGGATTTCGAGCCGGGCGACATCCAGCTCCTCAACAATCACGTCATGTATCACGGGCGCACCGCCTTCGAGGATTACCCGGAGGACGAGCGCAAGCGCCTGCTGCTTCGTCTGTGGCTGGCAGTGCCCAATAGCCGTCCGCTCCCGGAAGCGTGGAAGCGCATATTCGGCAGGGTGGAGGCGGGTGCGGTGCGCGGCGGCATTCTGTGCCGCGAAGGCTGGTGGCGCGACGTGAGCGAGTTCCGGGCGAAGCGCACGGGCGTGCACGCGAGAGAGGGCGCGAAATGGTAATACTGGATTCCCGCCTTCGCGGGAATGACGGCATTGTTCGTCCTCCCCGCGCAGGCGGACCGTCATCAGGGCAGAGCGGCGGCGAATGCAGAAGCTCGACGTAGTCAGTCCGGCCGGCGTCGCAGTCGTCGAGCGCACGGCGCTCGCGCCGCGGCTCACCACGCTCGACGGCAAAACGATCGGCGAAGTGTGGAACGGCGACTTCAAGGGCGACGTCACGTTCCCGCTGATCCGCGACGCGCTGGCGCGGCGCTATCCGCGTCTGAAGATCGTGCGGTATACCGAATTCCCGCACCACCACGGCAGCGACGATCCGGCGAAGCAGCGCGAGCGCGCGCGCAGCATCGCGGCGAGCGCGAAAGCGAAAGGGTGCGACGCGCTCATATCCGGTAACGGGGCCTGAGGGACCTGCTCACCGGCCGCGGCGCGGCCGGCGATCGAAGCGGAGCGTCTCGGCATAGCGACCGTCATCGTCGCGACGACCGGCTTCTCGAATCTCGCGCGTCTGACCGGCAAGTCCGCCGGCATCGACGATCTGCGGATCGCGGAATATCCCGGCGCGATCGGTATTCATGGCGCAGCCGACATTTCGGCCAACGTCGAACGCGTGCTGATCGATCGAATCGTCCACGGCCTCACCGCGGCGGGTGAGGGTGCGGCCTCCGACCGGTCAGCGACCGCGGGCGCGCACGACGTCGTGTTCACCGGCACGAACGACGAGATCGACCGCTACTTCCACCAACGCGGCTGGAGCGACGGGCTCCCGATCGTGCCGCCGACGAAAGAACGGATCACGGCGTTTCTCCAGCGCACGCCGCGCAAGCCCGACGAGGAGATCGCGGTGCTGCCAACGGCGAATCTGCGCGCGACGCCCTGGAACATCGCCGCCAACGGCGTCATGGCCGGCTGCCGGCCGGAGCACATGCCCCTTCTGATCGCGGTGGTGGAGGCGCTCGGCGACGAGCACAGCGGTCTCAACATGATCGGCAGCTCGTCCGGCATCGTGCCGTTCATGCTGGTGAACGGGCCGCTCGCGAAGACCCTCGGGCTCGAATCGGGTGCGCAGCTCGTGAACCGCGGGACCAATCCGGTGCTCGGCCGCGCGCTCGGCTTCATCATCCGCAATATCGCGGGGTTCAGGCCGGGCGCGAATTACATGGGCTCGTTCGGTTATCCACTGGCGTTTGCGGTTGCGGAGAACGAGGACGAAAGCCCCTGGGAGCCGTTCCACGTCGAGCATGGCTTTGCGCGCGAAGATTCGACGGTCACCTTCGGTGTGACCAACAACTGGGGTCCGTCGCCGGCGGCGGCGGCGACCGCGGAGGTGAGCGGCGCCGAAGCCGTCATTCAGCTCATCAGCCGCGAGATCCCGAAGAAGTCGCGGCTTTACAACTTCCCCGCGCGCGGGCCGGACGCGGAGCACGCGATGATCACGGTGCTCATGTCGCCGTCGGTCGCGAAAACGCTCGCCGACGCCGGTTTCACGAAGCACTCGCTCAAGCAGCACCTCTACGAGCGCACGCTCATCACGCTGCGCGATTTCGCGTGGAATCTCACGCACGTCTCGATCATGCAGACGACGCTCGCCGAGCGCGTTGCATCGGGCGTTTACCCCGAGGAATTCCTCGGGGCGCCCGACGACCCAGTGCGGCTTCTCTCGAGCCCGGATATTCTGCACATCGTCGTGTGCGGCGATCCGCACCGCAACCGTCTCATGGTGATGGAGGGCGGCCACACGCGTCCGACGCTGCGGCGCATAACAACGGACTAGAAGGAGGAGAGATGTATCGGCTCGGCGTTGCCCTCGTTGTCTTGTCCATCGCACCGGTTGCCGCGCAGGCGCAAAAAGCCGCTGCGAGCTATCCATCCAGGCCGATTCGCATCATCGTGCCGTTCGCTCCGCAGGGACCGAACGACATCCTCGCGCGGCTGGTCGGTCAGAAGCTCACCGAAGCGTGGGGGCAGCAGGTCGTCGTGGACAACCGGCCGGGCGCCGGGACGGTGATCGGCACCGAGCTTGCGGCGCGCTCGCCGGCGGACGGTTACACGCTGCTCATGGTGTCCACGAGCACGTCGGTGAATCCGACGCTCAAGAAATCACTGCCGTACGACACGGTGCGCGACTTCGCGCCGGTGATTCGTCTGGCGGAGACGCCGAACGTGCTCGCGTGCCATCCGTCGCTGCCGGTGACGAGTGTCGGCGAGCTGATCAGGCTCGCCAAGACGCGGCCCGGGCAGATCGCCTACGCCTCCGGCGGCATCGGCACCTCGACGCACCTCACGATGGAAATGCTCGGTGTGCTCGGGGGACTGAAGTTGACGCACGTGCCGTACAAGGGCGCCGCGCCCGCGACGGTCGCGGTGCTGAGCGGGGAGGTGTCCTGCGTGATCGCCTCGATCCTGCCGACGATGCCGTACGTCAAGGCGAAGCGGCTGCGCGCGCTCGCGACTACCGGCGAGCGCCGCGCGGGTCCGCTGCCGGATGTCCCGACGATCGGCGAGACGGTGAAGGGATTCGCCGCCAACGCCTGGTTCGGTATCTTCGCGCCGGCCGGCACGCCGCCGGACATCGTCGCGAAGTTGAATGCCGAGATCGCGCGCATCCTCCAGACGCCGGCCATGCGCGATCAGCTCGCGCTGGACGGTGCCGAGTTCGTCGCCAACACTCCCGAGCAGTTCGTGGCGCAGTTCAAGAACGAGATCGCGAAGTGGGGCAATGTCGTCAAGCGCGCGGGCGTTCAGGAGAAGTGACGAGCCGGTGATGACAGTGGAAAGCTGGCACGACGTTTGCGCCATGGCCACCTGACCCGCGGCCCCGCCGCGAACACAGGCGGCAGGGCATGGCGAACGAAGCGATTTCCTCTCAGTGCACGACGGGCGTCGACGGTCTGGATGAAGTGCTGTACGGCGGCCTGCCGCGGGACCGGCTGTACCTTGTCGACGGTAATCCCGGCGTAGGCAAAACGACTCTCGCGCTGCAGTTTCTACTCGAAGGCGTGCGGCGGGGCGAGAAGTGCCTTTACGTGACCCTGTCGGAGACCAAGACCGAGCTCGACGCGGTCGCGCTGTCGCACGGCTGGACGCTCGATGGCATCGCCATCATCGAGCTGTCGCAGATCGAGCAGTCGCTCACGGCGAAATCCCAGAACACCCTGTTCCAGCCCGCAGAGGTCGAGCTGAACAACCTGAGCGAACTCCTGCTCGAGCGCATCGGCAGGATAGAGCCCGCGCGGCTCGTGCTGGACTCGTTGTCGGAGATGCGGTTGCTCGCGCAGAGCCCGCTGCGCTACCGGCGCCAGATCCTGACCTTCAAGCAGCGGTTCTCCGACAGCCGCTGTACCGTGCTCCTGCTCGACGACCGCAGCGCGATCGGCCCGGACGTGCAGGTGCAGAGCATCGTGCACGGGATGATCTCGATGTTCGTGATGCCGCTCAAGTTCGGGATCCACCGGCGGTATCTGGCCATCACGAAGCTGCGCGGCGCGAAATTCGTCGAAGGCAATCACGACTACGCCATCGTCCGCGGGGGCATCACGCTGTTCCCGCGCCTCGTGGCGGCGGAGTACCCCACGGACTTTCAGGATCAGGTGTTCTCCAGCGGCAATGCCGGGCTCGACGCGCTGATCGGCGGCGGCCTCGACGCGGGCACGAGCAATCTGATGATGGGGCCCGCCGGCAGCGGCAAATCCACGGTCGCGAGCGTTTTCGCCCATGCTGCCGCGCTGCGCGGCGAGCGGGTGATTTATTTCGCATTCGACGAAAGCGTGCACACGCTGCTGCGCCGCGCCCGCGCGCTCGGGATCGCGCTCGAACCTCACGTCGCATCGGGCATGCTTACCGTGCAGCAGATCGACCCTGCGGAGGTCGCCCCCGGCGAGCTTGCGAGCAAGATCGTCGAATGCGTCGAGAAGCACGGCACGCGCGTCATCGTGCTGGACAGCCTGAACGGCTACGTGAACGCAATGCCGCAGGAGGACTACATCAACCTGCACCTCCACGAGCTCCTGAGCTTTCTCAACCAACGCGGCGTCGTGACGATCATGACGCTGGCCCAGCAGGGCCTCGTCGGACCGATGGGCGTCCCGGTCGACGTGAGCTATCTCGCGGACACGGTGGTGCTCACGCGATTCTTCGAGGCGCGCGGATCCGTGCGCAAGGCGATCTCCGTCATCAAGAAGCGCAGCGGCAGCCACGAAGTCACCATTCGTGAGCTGGAGCTGAGCCCGAGCGGTGTGCGTATCGGCGAGCCGCTGGACGACTTCGAGGGCGTGCTCACCGGCGTCCCGAGGTTCGTCGGCGACACGGCAGAGGTCACGCGCGGCAACCGGTAGGCGCGCACTCCCGTATATGCAACCGCCGCAAGCCGTCATCATCACCCCGAGCGAGAACGATGCGACTGTCGCGCTCGCGTTCCTGAGGGAGGCCGGCATCCCGGCGCGCGCATGTGCAACGCTCTCCGAGCTCGCGAGAAATGCGCCGGAGCAGATCGGCTGCGCCGTGCTCGTGGAAGAAGCGCTGGTGCAGCCGGAGCTCGAGGAGCTGCTCGCGGCGCTCGCCGCGCAGCAGCCGTGGTCGGACCTGCCGCTCGTGCTGATCGCGAGCCAAGGCGCGGCGCTCGGGCCGCTGGTGGAGCGCGTGTTCCCGCAGTCGGGCAATGTCGCCGTGCTCGAGCGCCCGATGAACCCGGTGAGTCTGATCTCGGCGGTGCGCGTGGGCTTGCGCGCACGCCAGCGGCAGCTGGAGGTTCGCGAGCTCCTCGAACAGCGCGCCAATGCGCTGCGGCTGCGCGAGGAGTTTCTCGCGATGTTGAGTCACGAGCTGCGCAATCCGCTCGCGCCCATGCGCAACGCCGTGTATCTCATGAAGCGGCTCGACATCGACAACGATCTCTTCCGCACCACACGGGAGCTGATCGACAGGCAGGTCGGACACATGGCGCGGCTCGTGGACGACCTGCTCGACGTCTCACGGCTCGAGCTCGGCAAGGTGCAGCTCCAGTTGCGGGAGCTGGATCTGAACGCCGCGGTCGCGGCGGCGACCGAAGCTTGTACGGGGCAGATACAGGCGCGGCGGCACGAGCTCGAGCTGCGTCTGGCGCGCGAGCCGCTGTACGTGATGGCCGATCCGGTGCGCATCGAGCAGATCATCGGCAATCTGATCACGAACGCGTCGAAATTCACGCCCGAGGGTGGATCGATCGTCGTGGAGGCGGCCGGCGGCGCGGCCACGGCGACAGTCACGGTAAGCGACAGCGGCGTGGGCATCGAAGGGCGCATGCTGAACGCCGTTTTCGAGCTGTTCACGCAGGACGCGGCGACGCTCGAGCGCTCGAGGGGCGGACTCGGCATCGGTCTCACGATCGTGAAGCGGCTGGTCGAGCTGCATGGCGGCAGCGTGCGCGTTTCGAGCGCCGGGCGCGATCGCGGCTCCCGGTTCACGGTGGAGCTGCCACGGGTCGAGGCGGGGCGGGCGATGACCGCCAGGCCGGCGCAGGATGCCCGCGCAGCGCCAAGTCGCCGGGTGCTCGTGATCGAGGACAATCCCGACGTGCGCGAGTCGCTCGGGCTGCTGTTGCGGCAATGGGGGCACGGTATCGATTACGCGGACAGCGGCCCGTCGGGGCTTCAGCGCGCCGATCTCCTGCGGCCGGACGTCGCGCTGATCGACATCGGGCTTCCCGGGCTGAACGGCTACGAGCTGGCGCAGCGCATCCGCGGCCTCGACCGCGACTGGGCGCGCGATGTGAAGCTCATCGCGCTCACCGGATACGGCCGCGACGACGACCGACGCAAGGCGCTCGACTCGGGCTTCAACTGCCATCTCGTGAAGCCGGTGGACCCCGAGGTGCTCGCGGAAGTGCTGCGCGCGTCCTGACGCGCGCACCACGAAATTCCCCCTAGAGCAGCTCGATGCCTTCGAGCTGCGCCGCGCATGTATCGCGCACGATCGTCACGAAGTCCCGCAGATAGGCCGTCTTCGCGAGCGGCTTCGAGGTGACGGCGTACAGGCTGCTCCAGAGACCTTTGGCTCCGACAGGCCGCGCGATGACGTAATCGTTTTCGACGTAGTTGCGCACGCCCCAGTTCGGCAGCGCCGCGACACCACGGCGGCTCGCGACGAGCTGGAGGATCGCGATCGTGAGCTCCGCGGTGCGGCGCTGGACGGTGATGCGGGCAGGCTCCAGGACCTCGCGTATGAGATCGATCCGGCGCGGCGGCACGGGATAGGTGATGAGCGTCTCGCCCCGCAGGTCGGCGGCCTCGATGCGCCGGCGGGTGCGCAGCGAATGCTCCAGCGGCATCACGAGCAGGATCTCGAAGCGGAACAGCGGAATCGCCGCGTAGCCGCTTTTCGGCCGCTGCGAGCCGATCACGAC
>Ga0196977_1000307_pt1 | contig 27926 bp, 26 predicted proteins | sample S3v_1013CmetaG_FD_148634 | JGI IMG/M metagenome (GOLD analysis project Ga0196977, IMG submission 148634) | Soil microbial communities from Anza Borrego desert, Southern California, United States - S3+v_10-13C | ecosystem: Environmental > Terrestrial > Soil > Desert | place: USA: California... | reverse complement strand
GCGCTGCAATCGCTTCACAACGAATATCAACTCGACAAACTGCGGCCGCTCGCGGACACCACCGGACGCGAATCGAAACTGACCTTCCTCGGTTTCGGGCAAATCGGCCGCGAGCTCGCATCGCAGCTCGGCGCGCAGGAAAAACATCTTCGCGACGAGCTCGGACTGGACGTGAAAGTGACCGCGGTCGCCGATCGCTCCGGGATCAAGATCGAGGAGAAAGGCTTCACCGTTCCGGCGCTGCAGAAACTGGCGAGGCAGAAAGCATCGGGCGTGCGGCTGTTCGCGGGCATGGAAGGACGCGCTGCGCCGCTCACACTCGAGCAACTGCAGAAGATGATGCGCGAGGAGTTGTGGCTGCTGCCGTCGCACCGGCCGATCCTCGTCGATCTCACCTCGGAAGAAACGGCACCGCTGATCCAGGAAGCACTCGAGAACGGATTTCACATCGTGCTCGCGAACAAGAAACCGCTGGCCGTCGCGCAGATCGAATTTGATCGCTTGATGGAAACGGCGAAGGAACGCGGCCTCGCGTTGCGATACGAAGCAACGGCCGGTGCGGGCTTGCCCGTGCTCGACACGCTCGCGAAACTGCAGGAAGCCGGCGATCGCGTCGAGACCATCCTCGGCGCATTTTCCGGCACTCTTGGCTTCATCATGACCGCACTCGAAGAAGGGAAGCGTTTCAGCGATGCCGTGCGCGAGGCGTGGAAGCTCGGTTACACAGAACCGGATCCGCGCGATGATCTCTCCGGCACCGACGTCGCGCGCAAAGCGTTGATCCTCGCACGGACACTCGGACGCCGGCTGGAGCTGAGCGACATCGCACTCGAATCGCTGTACACGCACGAAGTGGACTCGCCGGAGCCGGCGCGATTCGTCGACAACCTCAAGGCGCTCGACGCCACGTTCGCCGACAAAGTCGCGCATGCGAAACGCGACGGCAAGGTATTGCGCTATGTCGCGAAGATCGGCAAGCGGGGCATTCGCGTCGGCGTCGAAGCGGTGCCGGTCGCGTCGCCGCTCGGCCGTTTGCACGGCACCGACAACACCATCGTCATCCAATCGAAGCGCTACTCGACGAATCCGCTGATCGTCACCGGACCTGGTGCCGGCGCCGGCGTGACCGCGGCCGGCGTACTGAACGACATCGTTGCGATCACGATGGTCGAGCGGCGCAAGACGACGCGCACGCGAGGACCGATCCCCTCACCCCCAGCCCCTCTCCCCGCTCGAGGAGAGAGGGTGGCCCTGAGCGCAGCGAAGGGCCGCGTGAGAGGGCGATGAGAGAAACGGCCACCGCCTTCGCACCCGCCTCGATCGGCAACGTCGGCCCTGGCTTCGACGTCCTCGGGCTTGCGGTCGATGGAATCGGCGATCGCGTCACGGTCACGCTCACGAAACGCGAGTCGCGCGTGGAAGGCGTGTTTGGACGCGACTCTTCGCTCGTGCCGCTCAATCCTGCGCGCAACTGCGCGGCGATCGCTGCCAATGCATACCTGCAACCGTACGGCTTCCGCGCGATCGTTTCGATCGACAAAGGGATGCCGCTGGCCGGAGGCATGGGCGGGAGCGCCGCATCGAGCGTGGCCGGCGCGTACGCCGCGGGACTTGCACTCGGACAGGCACCCAACTCGCGCGACGTGCTCGCCGCCGCGCTCGAAGGCGAGGCAGCACTGTCTGGCCGACACATCGACAACATCGCGCCGAGCACCGTCGGCGGCCTAGCGCTCTCGCGGTCCGTCGATCCGATCGATGTCATCAAGTTGCCGGTGGCAGCGGACTGGTGGATCGCGCTCGTCACACCGAATGTGCGCATCCGCACGAAGGAAGCGCGCGCATTGCTGCCCGAGCTCACGGAGCGCGCGACGTGGATTCAGCAGATGGCGAACACCACCGCGCTAGCGCACGCGTTCGGCATCGGCGACGGCGCCCTCCTCGGCCGCGCGCTCGATGATCGCTACGCCGAGCCGAAACGCGCGCCCCTCATTCCGCACTTTTACGAGATGAAGCAGGCTGCACTCGATGCGGGCGCGTTCGGCTGTTCGATCAGCGGGTCGGGGCCGACGATCTTCGCCATCGCACCGGACGAAGCGACGGCCCGCGCATGCACGGAGGCGATGGAGCGCGCGTTCGGCGACGCGGTGATGAAACACGTCGGCGCCATCGCGAAGGAAGGCGTGCGCCCCGAACGAGGAATCGACGACGATGAGCGTTGAGCGGCTGGAGTGCGTCACCTGCGCGCGGCAGTACGACATCATGGATGTGCGCTACACGTGCGACTGCGGCGGCCTGCTGTCGGTCGAGCGCACCGGCATCCTCGATCGCGATTCGTTCGACGACCGCCGCACCTCGCGCGCCGACATCGATCGCAGTGGCGTATGGCGTTTCCGCGAGGCAGTACTGAATGTCGATCATGTGATCACGCATCCGGAAGGGGCGACGCGGCTGTACAAGCGCAGCGGATTGCTGTTCAAACACGAAGGAGAAAATCCGACCGGCTCATTCAAGGACCGCGGCATGACCGTGGCCGTGACCCAGGCCGTGCGCGTCAACGCGACCGCGGTCGCGTGCGCGTCGACCGGCAACACCAGCGCGTCGCTCGCGGCCTATGCGGCGCAAGCGGGATTGCCCGCGATCGTGTTCGTGCCATCGGGCAAAATCGCCAGCGGCAAGCTCGCGCAGACACTCGCCTACGGCGCGACCTGCCTGCAGGTGCGCGGTGATTTCGATGTGGCCATGCGCCTCGTGCGCGAAGCATGCGATCGCCTCGGCATCTACCTCGTCAACTCGATCAACCCGTTCCGCATCGAGGGACAGAAGACGATCGTGTGGGAGCTGCTGCAGGACCTCGACTGGCAACCGCCCGACTGGATCGTGGTCCCGGCGGGCAACCTCGGCAACACCAGTGCGTTCGGCAAAGCGCTGCGCGAGGCGTTCGCGAACGGCTGGATCGCGCGCATGCCGCGGCTCGCCTCGATTCAGGCGCAGGGCGCGAATCCATTCTTTCGCAGCTACAGCGAGTCGTTCGCGAAGCGCCATCGCATCTCGGCGGAAACGATCGCGAGCGCGATCCGCATCGGCGATCCGGTCAGCTACGACAAAGCAGTGACCGCGATCGGTTCGACACGCGGAGTCGTCGAGCAGGTCACCGATGACGAGATCATGGCCGCGAAACGTGAGATCGACGGGATGGGCATCGGCTGCGAGCCCGCATCGGCGGCGACGCTCGCGGGTGTGAAGAAACTGCGTGCGGCCGGCGTGATGCACGACGACGAACAGATCGCGTGCGTGCTGACAGGCCACATCCTCAAGGATCCGGAAGCGAACTACCGGGCGGAGAACGTCGTGGAGATCGATCCGACCATCGAGGCGGTGGAACAGGCGCTCCTCGCCCGCGCGTGACCCCTCATCCACCCTTCGGGCAATGGGTAGCCTTCGCCCCGCTGGCGGGGAGAAGGGGCCGAAGGCCGGATGAGGGGTCGTCACCCTCGCGAGTGCTCTGCCGGCGAGGTCCCGGCCAGCCGCCGATACGTCCGGAAGAACGATCGTCGCGTCCCGAACCCGCAACGATACGCGATGCGCGTCGTGTTCAGATCCGTCGTGCGCAACAGCCGCTGCGCGGCGCGCACCTGCAGCACTTTCATGAAGTCGGAGATGCGGAGGCCGAAGCGGAGACGAAAAGCGCGGCTCAAATACTCCGGCGTCATGTCGTGTCGCGCCGCCAGTTCCGAGACGCGTGGGACGTCCTCCCGCTGCAGACATTCGCGCACGTATCGCGCAACCTCCAGCTTCGACAGACCGGCCATTGCGAACATGATACGTACGCAGTTGCGGCTTCGCATATAGACGTCAGAAAGTGTCTCTAACCTTGTGCTACCGGCGCCACGGGCGCAACACGAAGTGCTCGGGCGTCGCGGTCTGCGTCACCCGCACGGAACGTACGAGTTTGCGCCGATTGAGGTGCCGCAGCGCCGCCTGCACACCGCTTTTCGAGAGCCCGGTATCGTTGGCGATGCACTGGTGGCTGGCGCGCACGCTCTTCAAACCCTCACCGACTGTGCGGCTCCACAGATGCACGTACACCACGAACGCGGTGGGCGACTTGTCGTGGCCGACCAGGTCGGCCAGCAGCGTCTCGAAGACGTAGCGGTCGAATGCGACTGTATTTGAATTCGCTATAGCGAAATGCACTATAGCTCTGATTCAGACCGTTGAAAACAGGGAACTTCGCGTCTACATTGCCAGCATGATTACGCAAGTGAAATTTGTCAGCATCACCGTCGCCGATCAGGACCGCGCCCTGGAGTTCTACACGCAGAAGCTCGGCTTCCGCGTCGCCACCGATCAACCGCATACCGAAGGGCTGCGCTGGCTCGAGCTCAAGATCGGCGGTGCCGAGACCAAAGTGGTCCTGTTCAAGACACCGGGCAGGGAGCCGGGCGGCTTCTCCAATGTGGTCTGGCAGACCGACAACGTGCAGAAGACGTACGAGGAGCTCAAGGCGCGCGGCGTGACGTTCATCCAGGAGCCGAAGACGGAGTCGTGGGGAACGTCCGCGATCTTCCGCGATTCCGAGGAGAACCAGTTCGTGCTGTCGTCGAAGTGATGGAAATGAAACGGGCGGCCGTTACGCCGCCCGTTCTGAAACGGCGGGGCTCTCAGCCCGCCGGCGACGGGCGGAGAGCCCGTCGTTCCAGTTCACGCCTTCAGGTGCTTGTTCACCAGCGCCGTCATCTCGAACATCGAGACCTGGTCCTTGCCGCCGAAGATCACGCGGAGCTTGTCGTCCGCGTTGATCATGCGCTTGTTCTGCTGGTCCTGCAGACCGTTCGACTTGATGTAATCCCACACGCGCTTGGTGATTTCGCTGCGCGGAATCGGTTCGTTCCCCACGATCGCTGCGAGCTCGGAGCTCGGCGTCACCGGCGCCGAAAGTCCTTTGCCGCCGCCCTTGGATGAAGTTTTTGTCGCCATCGTTCAAACCCCTCGCGTATTTTCGTTGGCGGCGATTCTGTGCCGAAGCGCGTCCGCACGTCAAACGGACGCATCGCGGTCATGGAACCGCTCATGCAAATCCGCTCACGCCCCCCGTTACCCTGAGGGGGCGACATCAGGAGGTCAGACGTTCATGAAGTCGCTTCGCATCCTCTCGCTCATCGCGGCCACACTCGTCATGGTGCCGGTCCTCTCCGCCGCCGATTTCGGCGTCCGCGCGGGACGCTACGTCGACGGCGACGGTGAATTCGTCGGCGCCGAAGTGGCCTTCGACCTCGGCGCAATCACGATCAACCCGAACCTCGAGTATTCGCTCGAAGACGACGTCACCGCGGGCACGGCCAACCTCGATCTGACGTACGACCTCGTCAACATCGGTTCGATCACGCCGTACATCGGCGCCGGCCTCGGCATGTCCTACGTCGATAATGAGCTCGTCACGGAAACGGACGTGGTCGGGAATCTCATCGGCGGCGTCGCGTTCAAGCTCGATTTCCTCGAGCCGTATGCGCAGGTGAAGTACTTCCGGATTCTCGATGACAACGGGGGCGATGCCGAGGACGACATCGCGCTGACGATTGGTCTGCGGTTCTAGGCGCGTATGGAGTGCGGCGGCAAGGCCGCCGCTTTTGAAAGCGGCAGCCATTCGCTGCCGCACTGCAGATCACTCTTTCTCGCACTTGAACACGTGCGCCGGCAGCACGTTCCGCGGCTCGAACATGCGCCGCACCCGGCCGAAGAGATTCTCGAGATCCGCGCGCACTTTGTTCGAGAACTGATAGACCAGCATCACACCGCCTTCCGCAAGGGCCTCGTGGCAATTACGGAGAACCGCCGTCCGGTCTTCGTCGCTCATGATGCTGAACGGAATCCCCGCGATCACGTAATCGGCCTTTCCCAGTCCGAGCTCGCGCAGCGCGTCGTTCACCTCGGCGCCCGAGCGATGCTGCACGCGCAGCCGCGGATCGGCGAAATTCTCGTTGAGATGACGCACGAAGTCGTCGTTGATTTCGAACGCGAGCAGCGTCGCGTCGGGCCGCATCTGGCGCAGGACTTCGCGGCTGATCGTGCCGACGCCCGGCCCGAGCTCCACGATCACGCGTGCGTGGTTCCAGTCGACGTCGCGCAGCAATTGATGGATCAGAAAACGAGAGCTCGGGATGACCGATCCGAGCATGCGGGGGTTCTTGAAAAAGTTCCGGGCGAAGACAAAGGCGGAAGAATCTGCGCTCGTTTCCACTCGACTCACACTCCTCGGACTCTTCAAGTTCTGAGCCCGTTCACTTTTTGCGGTCTGCATGAAATAGCTTATTCACGATTTTCCATTCGCCGTCTACTTTCAAGAGCGACATGTAATCGGTGAACGTCACGGCCGGATAGGTCAGCGTGATCTTGGCAACGGCGGCGTCACCCGTGACGTCGATCCAGTCGATGGTGCGCTTGCGCTGCGCTTCGTCCGCGGCCGGCTTGCCGGGCGCGCCGGAGATGTACTCCTCGCTCGTGCGCTGCGCGATCTTCCCCTCGCGCGTGAAGAACAGCTTCGAGTCGGGATGAAAGACCTTGCGGAAATGCGCGCCGTCGCCGGTCGCCTGTCCCTGGAAGTAATGCTCGATCGCCGCGCGCACGGCGGCGTCCTCGGCACCCGCGCTCGGCCCGTCGGCCATGAGCGGCGTCACGAACAACAGCAGCAGAGAAAGCGTGATCAGGTTTCGCATGCGCGGAGATTAGCCGCGCTATGCCGTCACTGTCACTACCCGCTCCGCACGCATGCGCACGATCGCACGGAAAACGAGATAGAGCGCCAGCGCGATCAGCGCGGCCGAGGTGAGGCCGTTGACCATGGCGACGGGATCGCCGGCGGCGGCGGCGAAGTTCGACAGCGTCAGCTTCACCAACGCATACAACGTTGTCACCAGCACGAACAACATCGGCACGAACGTGAACGCCACCTGCTGTCGCCGTTGGTGCAGCCACACCGAAATCGCGAGCAATGTCAGCGCGGCCAGCAACTGATTCGACGCGCCGAAGAGCGTCCAGAACTTCACCCATGTCCCGGGAGCTGCGAACGCGACGAAATACAACGGCAACGCGACCGTGAGCAGTGTCCCCACCCACGCGCCGAAACGAGTCGGCCAGCGGAAGAGCTCCTGCACGATGTACCGGCCGAGGCGCGTGGAGACGTCGACGGTGTCGAAGACGAAGGTGGAGAAAGCCATCGCGCCGAACGTGATCGCGAAGTGGCGGTACTTCTCGCCGATCAGCAGCGTGAGGAATCCGCCGATGCCGTTGCCATAAATCGTGCCGGGCTTGAGGCCGGCGAGGTCTTTCTGCGCGACGATCATCACCGTCACCATCGCGATCAATGCCACGAATGCCTCGGCCAACATGCCGCCGTAGCCGACGGCGCGCATGTGCGGCTCGCGGTCGATCTGCTTCGACGTCGTGCCCGAGCAGACCAGCCCGTGAAATCCGGAGCACGCGCCGCACGCGATGGTCACGAAAAGGAACGGGAAGAGCAGGCCTGTGGCCTTACCGCTGTCGAAACCCTTGAACGCATCCTGCTGGATTTCATAGCCGCCGAAGAAGATGCCGATGATGCCCAGCGCCAGCGCGACGTAGAGAATGAATCCGCCGAGATAGCCGCGCGGCTGCAGCAGCGACCACACCGGCACCATCGACGCGATGCAGCAATACCCGAGGATCAGGATGGCCCACCACTTCGCGTCGAGGATGAAGAGCGTGGAGACCTGCGTCCCCAGCCACACCGTCGCGAAGGTGGCCGGCACGAAGATGATCGTGAGCAGCCAGAGCGGCGGATTCAGGAAGCGCTGCACGAGTCCCATCACGACCGCGAGCAGCAGATAGAAGATGCTCGACGCGGCGACCGCGCCGCCCGCGTTGAACATGGTCGCGGTGCCCGCGAGCTCCTCGGTGCCCGTGGCGAAGCTCGACGCGGTGATGTCGGCGAACGCGACGATCACGTATACGAGCGCGAGCCAGATGAACGCCATCATCGCCACGCCGGCCTTCGGTCCGAGATGTTCGCGGGTGATGTCGGCGATCGAGCGCGCGCCGTGTCGCACGCTGGCCGCGAGTGCCATGAAGTCGTGCACCGCGCCGATCAATACGACGCCGAGACCGATCCACAGCAGGCACGGAATCCAGCCCCACTCCTGCACGGCGATGATCGGTCCGGCGATCGGTCCCGCCGCGGCGATCGCCGCGAAGTGCTGGCCGAAAAGATAGAACGGTTTCGTCGGGACGAAGTCGACGCCGTCTTCTTTCTCATGCGCCGGCGTGCTCGCGGACGGATCGAGTCCGACCAGCCGCGCGATCCACGCACCATACAGCCGGTACGCGAGCGCAATGAGGACGAGGAACGACACCGCGATCAATGCGAGTTGCATGATCGCGATTGTAGCGAGTCAGCTCACTTCGCCAGCAAATCCTCGTACTCCGCGTGCCGCTTCACGAACGACGCGACGTACGCGCATTGCGGCACGACGGTCAGCTTCCGTTCGCGCGCGTGATCGAGGCCGTACTTCACGATCGCGGCCGCGATGCCGCGGCCGGAGAGCTCTTCCGGAACTTCGGTGTGCGTGAAGACAATGCGGTTCGGCTCTTCGAGATCGTATTCGGCGACGGCGAGGTGGCCGTCGACGCTGGCCTCGAAGCGCGATTCATTTTCGTTGTGGCGGATGTCGAACGTCATCCTCGGGCCCATTGCAAACGAAACGCCGCAAACGGAGCGCCTCATCGAGCATCGCCCGCGGTGCGTCTTCGCCGACAGCGATACCGAGGTGGCGGAGTGCGGCGGCGAGCGTCTCGCGAATGCGTTGCTCGTCGAGTGCCGGAAGCGGCAGCGAGCCTTCGCGTTTGCCGAGCTTCGAGCCGTCCGGATTCGTCACCAGGGGGATGTGCGCGTATTGCGGCGTGCGGTAACCGAGCGCGCGTTGCAGCGCGATCTGGCGCGCGGTCGAATCGAGCAGGTCGACTCCGCGCACGACTTGGGTAACGCCCTGCTCCGCATCGTCGACCACGACGGCAAGTTGATACGCGAACAAGCCGTCCGCGCGACGGACCACGAAGTCGCCCGTTTCCGCCGCCACGTTCTCTTCGATGCGCCCACGCAACAAATCGTCGAACGCGATGACTTCATCCGGCGTGCGAAAGCGAATCGCACGCGCCGCTTTTCCGGGCGGCAAGCCGTTGCGGCATGTGCCGGCATACACCGGCTCCGCACCGAGAGGAGCCGACGCGGCGCGCTGCAGATCGGCGCGCGAGCACGCGCAGTCGTACACGAGATTCGCATCGCGCAAACGCTGCAGCGCCGCTTCGTAACGCATCGTGCGCTGCGATTGCCATAGGACTTCGCCGTCCCATTCGAGGCCGTATCGCGTCAGCGCCGCCAGAATTTCCTCCGCGGAACCGGTCACAACGCGCGGCGTGTCGATGTCCTCCATGCGCACCAGCCAGCGGCCGTTTTCCGCACGTGCGAACAACCATGACGCCACGGCCGCGGCGAGGCTGCCGAGGTGCAGCGAGCCGGTGGGAGACGGAGCGAAGCGGCCTGTAGCAGGAGTTTTGTGTACGATGCGCGCATCATGAAACAGATTGCAGCCGCCGCGCTCCTCCTCCTGGTGACGCTCTCCGTTTCCGCGCAAACCACGACGATGCCGTGCGACGCCAACACCAGCGTCGTCGCCTCCGGCCTTCACGCGCTCGCGCGCGTCACGAACGCCGCCGAGAATCTCGAGCGCGAGCGTCCTGTGCTCCTCGCGATTCTCGACGCCGACATCCGCCAGTTGCGCGAGCCGCGCGATGACGGCACGTACCGCTGGGCCTCGCTGCAACGCGAGGAAGGCGGCCGCGTGCGCGACGAGAAGACGATCGAGCACGTGTACACGCAGTCGGAACTTCGCGAGGTCACGCTGACCGGCGCGAACGGGTACCGCGTCGAAGTCTCGGCGCCGAAGAAGCGCGGCACGTTCTCCGCGAACAATCGCGTGTACGTGCGCAATGTGATCGTCGACTCCACCGGCTTCGACGGGAAGGTCACGCATCACGAGATCCCGATCGAGACGTGGGTGAATCCCGGCGACTCGACCGGCGGTCCGCTGCCGGAGATCGGCAAGTCCGTGAAGGTCGTCGTCGAGCTCGGAGTGGAGAGCGGCGAGAAGCAGGCCGTCGCCGAGGTCTCGCTCGTGCAGGCGAAGCTCGTCGACGATCCGACCAGTCCGCATTTCCCAGCCGCAAAGCGCCTGCTGGAGATTCGCGAGCTCGTCGCCGCGCGCGACATGAATCGCGGCGCACTGAAAAACGCCATCGATGAAGCGTTGCTCACACTTCCCGGCGAGCTCGAACGCCGCACCGCCGAAATGGCGGAAGCAACCCGCATGCGCCAACAACTCGCCGAGACCGACACCGTCACCGGCAACATCAAGCTCGGCGACGCCACGCCTGATGTGGTCCGCGAGCTCTCGGATATCAGAGGGATGCTGGCCGGACCGCTGGACGAGCAGACGACGGCACGCGAGCGGTTGGCGCGCCTGATCGCGACGCTTTCGCCAAAACTGGAGTGACGATCGAGGGGCCTTCTCTGTGTCCTCTGTGGTTATAGATTTCACCACAGAGGACACAGAGAAGGCGCTCAGCGTTGGTGGATACCGTACACCAGCGATCTGTGACCTTGAATCTCCACCTCTCCCTCGAACGTCTCACCGATTTTTTCGGCTACTCGGATCGAGCTCACGTTTTCCGGATCGATCAGGCTGATCAGGTGATCGCGCTGCATCACGTCGAACGCATAGTCGACGCATGCACGCGCTGCTTCCGGTGCGTAGCCTTTGCCCCACGACGCGCGTCCCATCGTCCATCCCAGCTCGAAATCGGGCCAGCCCGCGGGTTGATAGAAACCGACACGACCGACGAGGTGTCCGGAGTCGCGTTCGAAGACGCCCCACATGCCGAAGCCGCGCAGTTGCCAGTGTCCGACGATCATCGCCAGGTGCCGCCACGCGTCGATGCGATCCATGTGCGTGCGCGTTGTGAAACGCGTCACCTCCGGATCGGTATGAATCGCCTCGTACTCGGCGAAATCCGATTCCTCCAGCATCTGCATGCGCAGACGCTGCGTTTCGAGCACCGGGTAGTCCGTCACTAGAAGCTGAGCCTCACTCCGATGCGCGCGCTCGTTGGCGGTGTTCGAATGACTGCCTCGCCATAGCGTGGATTCGTTGGAGTCGCGGCGGCGTTGTCTGCTTCCGCAAATCCCCATCGTTGATCGAGCAGGATCGGTCTTTGTGCGTTCAGGACATTGAACACGTCGAGCAACAGATTCAGTTGTGCGGAACCGAGCGCGAACGGATATCCGAAGTGCAGATCGACGTCGTAGTTGCTCGGCGAGCGCCCTTCGGCGCCGCGTTCGGTCAGGAAGAATTCGTAGCGGCCATACGCGTCGGAGTAGCCGTACCGCGTCAGTGGCGTACCGCTGCGCCAGTACGCGGCGGCACCGAGAGAGAGCTTCCACGGTGTCTCGTAAATGCCGGAGACCTTGAACTGATGACGGCGGTCGTTCGAGAGCGGGCCTCTGTTCGTGACCTTGGTGAGATCGGCGCCGTCGGTGAAGAAGTCGTAGTAATCGTATGCGGCGGTGATGTTCGGATCGGCGCCGACATTTGTGAACGGCGCGTACTCGCCGTCGAAGTTTCCTTCCAGCTTCGAATAGAGATACGACGCCATGCCCTGCCAGTTGTTCGCGAATCGCTTCGTGGCGTCGAGCTGCACACCTTTGAAATCGCGCTTCGCTTTCGGCGCGTCGAACGTGCGCGAATAATCGAGCGTGAACACCTCGCTCATCAGCCCCTCGCCCGGATTGCCGATGCAATACGTGCCGTCATCGGCGCACAGGAAGTCTTCGAGCACGCGTCCGTAGTTGCGGTAGATGCCTTTGACGCCGACCGCGAGATTCGGCCGAACTTCGCGTTCGTAGCCGAGGATGAATTCGTTGATGTACTGATTGCGCAGGTCGGGATCGGCGGGCGTCTGCAATCCACCGAGGATCGCGGACTCGAGGTCCGCATCTGCCTCCGCGTCGGGATCGGGGGTCAGGCTGGTCGGACTGAAGTTGATGATGCGCGGCTGGCGTTCGTACGAATAAGAGCGGATCACGAGGTCCATCGGGATCTGCTCGTAGAAGCGGCCGTACGAGCCGTACACCTTCGAGGTGTGATTGCCGCTCGGATCGAACACGACCCCGAGGCGGGGCGCGTAGTCGTCCTTGAGATCGATCTGCACGACGCCGGATGCGTCGATGATCTGCTGCCGGTCCCACCGCACGCCGTAACTGAGCGTGAGCCGGTCGTTGACCGTGAAGCGGTCCTGCAGATAGACCGTCGTGATCTTGTGTTCCGGCGACGCGTTCAGCTCCGACGTCGGCGCGTTGCCGACCGTCGCATCCGGCGTGGTCCAGTAGAAGTGGCGATAGATCGGCTTCGACGGGTCGTGCTCGTTCTCGAAAATGTCGACCTGCTGTCCGCCCGACATCCGCTTCGTGACTTCCGCTTTTTCGAGCTCGTATTCGATGCCGCCTTTGATCTCGTGGCGGCCGAGGAGGCGCATGGCGGAACCGGCGTAATGCGTGCGCTCGAAGTTCTTGTCCTGGATGAGGCCGAAGCCGCCGGTCTGGAAAAAGTCGTGCGCGGCGTCGCGAAATTGGACCGTATCACCGGCACTCGTCGCGGGAGAAACGGAGTTCTGTTCCTGATGCCGCGCAGCCTGCGCCGTCACGACCCAGTTCGTGCCGATCACGCCGTCGTAGCGCAATGCGTAATCGCGTCCGCCGAAGTCGGAGCGGCCGAGGTATGTGCTCTCGTCGCCATTGAGCGTGTGATTGGCGTCGACGATCGCGCCTGTGTCGACGCGCGGATCCTGCAGGAACGTGAACACGAGCGTCTGACTCGGCGCGACGTTGTACGTCAGCTTCGCGGAGCCGAGATCCTGCTTCGTTTCGCCCGCAACGATATCGGTGAGGCCGGGCAGTTGATTGTCCGCGGAGTGATCGACGGAGTCGTACGCGACAAAGAACCAGAGCTTGTCGCGCAGCAGGAAGCCGCCGAGATCGGCGCCCCAGTCGCTGCGGTCGAACCCCACCACCGTCCCATTGCTCGAGTCGATCTCCTCGGTATCACTCTGCAAAGAATCGGAATCGAGATAGCCGAACACGTCGCCCTTCAGCTCGTTGCCGCCGGACTTCGTGATGACGTTGATGATGCCGCCGGTGGAGCGTCCGAACTCGGCTTCGTATCCGCCGGTCTTCACGTCTACTTCCTGGATGAACTCGAAATTCAGGTTCTTTCCCTGAAAGCCGTACTCCATCTGCGTCGTGTTGACGCCGTCGATGTAGAACGCGTTCTCGGCGCCGGACGAACCGTACACGGTGATCGTGCTCTGCGAGGCATTGTGGGGATTGGCGTCGCTCGAGACGCCCGGCACGACCTGCACGATCGACGCGTAATTGCGGCCGGTCGGCAGCGTTTCGATCGCTGCGACGTTGAGGTTCGAGCCGATGTTCGTCGACGTGGTGTCGAGTACCGGCGCGCTGGCCACGACGGTCATCGATTCGGACATCGCGGCGGGACTCAGTTGGACCTCGCTTCTCACTTCACGGCCGAGACGCACGCTGACGTTGCGCGTCGCCGTTGCGAAACCGTCGAGGATGTAGCGCACCTCGTACTCGCCCGGCGGCAGAATCGGGAAGTTGTAATGACCCGTGACTTCCGTCACGCGTGTGAGAACGCCCTGGAGCGACGGGCTGCGCGCTTCGACGACGACGCCGGGCAAGGGAGCGCCGGTTGGATCGGTGACGTCCCCGGTGAGCGATCCGGTGACCTGCGCGGCGGCGCTGGTGGCGAGAAGAAGAACGAGGGGGAGGACGAAGCGGAACTGACGCATGTGCGCCTCCTTGCATCCGAGTTGTATGAGAAGAGTGCGGCAAGGATACTCTCCGGCGCGTGAGGAACGTACGGATCATCCTCGTGGAGCCGCTCGAAGCGGGTAACGTCGGCGCGGCAGCGCGCGCGATGAAGAACTTCGGGTTCACCGACCTCTGGATCGTCGGCGGCAAGACGGAACGGACCGACAACGTTTCCGCATGGTGGGCGGTCGGCGCGATCGATGTGGTGGAGAGCGCGACGCGCGTCGACACCCTCGAGGAAGCGCTCGCGGATTGTCATCTGACCGTGGCCACGACCGCGGTGCGTGGACGGCAGGTGTATGACTCGCTCACGCCTGCTGACGTTGGGCGTCTCGTTGAAGAACAAGTCGGCGATGAGCATCGCGTCGGCATCGTGTTTGGGCGCGAGAAGTGGGGATTGACCGGGCGTGAGGTGATGCTGTGTCAGCGCACCGCATCGATTCCGACGTGGCCGGAGTTTCCGACCATGAACCTCGCGCAGTCGGTGGGCATCTTCTGCTATGAGCTGGGCAAGGGATTGCGTCCGCCTGCGGAAGTGCCCGAGCGTCCGCCGCATCAGTTGCTGAATACGCTGAATCTGCAGACGCGCGCGTTGCTCGAGCAGATCGAGTTTTTCGGCAACCGCGATTCCGATCGCATGTGTGCGGAGTTGCAGGCGCTCGCCGGACGGGCGGCGCTCACGACGCGCGAGGCGAGCCTGCTGTTGTCGCTCGTACGGTCGATCTTGCGACGGGTCTAGAAGCGGAGCGCCGGCGTCCCGCGCCGCCGCTGGGGATGGACGGGGGAAGCCTGCGCGTGTGCCACAGGCGAAGGATTCCACCACCCTTCACCGGCGGCAGCGCGAGACGCTGCCACATCAGCCGGCGCGGGACGCCGGCGCTCCCGCGTTGCGTTTGGCGGCGAGCGCGAACCATACGATCAACGCGAGAAACACCGCCGCCGACACCAACGGCGCCGCCGTCCCCGCCCAGCCGCTTCCGAATCCTGCCGGTGCCTGTCCGAGATACACGGCCACACCCGCGATCGCGAGTCCCACCAACCCTTCGCCGCCGACCAGTCCGGATCCGAGCAGCACGCCCTGATCCGATCGCGCCGCTGCATCGGGACCGCGATCGGTGCGCCAGCGAACGAGGCCACCGAGGAAGATCGGCACCATCGCCGCCACTGGCAGATACACCCCGACCGCAAACGCGAGCGTCGGCAAACGGAACAACGCCGCCATGCAGGTGATCCCGGCGCCGATCGCGACGAGCGTCCACGGCAGGGTCTGATCGAGCACGCCTTCGATCACGAGCTTCATCAGCGTCGCCTGCGGCGCCGGAATCTCTTCGGTGCCGAAGCCATACGCGCGTCCGAGCAGCAGCACCGCCATGCACACGAACGTAGCCGACGTGAGCACGCCGAGCAATTGGCCGATCTGCTGATAACGCGGCGTGGCGCCGAGGAGATAGCCGGTCTTCAGATCCTGCGAGGTGTCGCCGGCGATCGATGCGGAGATCGCCACGACCGCGCCGATCGCAAGCGCGCCCGCCTTGCCCTGCAGGTCGGTCCAGCCGAGCGCCATGAACACTGCCGCGGTCCCGAGCAAAGCGGCGATGGTCATGCCGCTGGTCGGATTCGACGTCACGCCGACGAGACCAACGATGCGCGACGAAACCGTCGCGAAGAAGAACGCGAACATCGCCACGAGCACCGCAGCCACGAGCCGATGCGAGAACTGCGGCAACGTGCTGAACGCCTGCGGCACCGTGGCCAGGAGCGCGATGACGCAGATCGCGCCAATGATGGTCGAGGAGAACCGCATGTCGTGCGACGTGCGCGCCGGAACTTCGTGTTCGCTGGCGCGCTTGCGCATCTGTCTGGTGCCGACGCGGAAACTCTCCACCATCGTCGGGATGCTGCGGATCAGCGTCATGATCCCCGCTGCCGCCACCGCGCCCGCGCCGATGTAGCGCACGTAACGCGACCAGATCTGCCCCGCGCTCATCTGATCAATGGTCAGTTTCAGTTCCGGAAAATACGGCGTGGTCTGTCCCGCGCCCCAGTACGCGATCCAGGGAATGATCACCAGCGACGACAGCAATCCGCCGCCGACCATCACCGCACCGACCCGCGGCCCGAGGATGTAGCCGACGCCGAACAGCGCGGCGGAGACTTCCGTCGCCAGCTCACCTTTGCGCAGGAATGGCACGCGCACGCTGATCTCATCCTGGATGAAGCGAAACCCGCCGACGATCGCCTTGAACGCAGCGCCTGCGATCAGTCCCTCGAACACGCCGCGCGCGCGGCCGCCGCCCTGACTCGCGATCAGCACCTCCGCGCACGCCGTCCCCTCGGGATACGGCAACGTCCCATGCTCTTTCTCGATGAGGTACTTGCGCAGCGGGATCATGAACAGCGTGCCGAGCACGCCGCCCGCGAGCGCGAGGAGCGTCATCTGCAGCAGCGACGGCGCGACGCCCCACAGAAACAGCGCGGGCAGGGTGAAGATCACGCCGCTCGCGACCGAGCTCGAGGCCGAGCCGATCGTCTGCGACATGTTCGCCTCGAGGATGTTGCCGCGGATGATCTTGTAGACAGCGACCGTCATCACCGCGATCGGGATCGAGGTGGAGATGGTCAGGCCGGCGCGCAGGCCGAGGTACGCGTTCGCGGCGCCGAAGATGATGCCGAGCAGGATGCCCGGCACGAGCCCGCGCCACGTGAACTCGGGCAGCGATTGTTCGGGAGCGACGTAAGGCTTGTGCATGCGCTGAACATGCTACTGGACGCACGCCTCATACGCCTTCGGCACCAATGTAGCCTTCGCCCCGCTTGCCGGGGAGAAGGTGCCCGAAGGGCGGATCGAGGGGCGCGTTATTCTTTCCCGGCGATCGCGTAGGTGCTCAGCGGATCGGACGCGAGCGACTCGAACCGCACGTTGCGGAAGCCGGCCTCGAGCAGCATCCGTTGCGCGCGTTCCTGTCCCCACATCCGCCCGAGCGCCTCGCCGCGCTCATCGCCGAGGGCCACCGGTACGGCGTGCATGCACGAGAGCGTGTAGAGCATCGGCGCGAACGGATGCTCGATGTTGCGCGCGAGATGACTCGACGCCGCCGCTTCCTGCATCACGAACACGCCGTCGTGGACGAGCAACCTGGCGATGTTGCGCAGCACGGCGCCGGGAAACGATTGTTCGTGCAACGACTCCAGCGCGAGGACGAGATCGTACGAGCGCGGCTCGTCGATGTGCAGCGCGTCGCCGCGGATGAACTCCACGTTGCGCACGCCTGCTTCCTCGCGATGCTCGCACGCGCGCTGAATCGCGGCGCGCGCGATGTCATAACCGCGGAACTTCGAGTGTGGAAACTCCCGCGCCATCGCGTTGATGAGAGCGCCGTCGCCGCAGCCGACGTCGAGCACGCGCGCTCCCTTTTCGAGACGATTGCGCATTCCGGGCATGAGCCGCAGGAGCACGTCGATGTACGACTCGTCGATCCGCTTGCGCTTTTGCGCGGACATCAGTTCGTGCAGCCGCTCGTACGCCTGCGGCATCACGCCTCCGCCGCCGCGGAATCCGGCCACGACCATGTCTTCGACCGCCGCGAGCGACGCGAAGACCTCGGCCATCGGCGCGAGGTTGTTCTCGCCGGCGCCGCGCGCCAGCACGGCCGCGTATTCGATCGGCAGGAAATACACTCCCGTTCGCGCGTCGTAATCGACGATGTGCGAGCTGGTCATCGCTGCGAGCCATTCGCGCACGTAGCGCTCCGCGAGCCCGGCGGCGGCTGCAATCTCATGACTCGTCGCCGGCGGCAGCGCCGCCATCACGTCGAACAAGCCGGTGCGATGGCCGACACTGATCATCATCGTGATGAAACCGCTGTTCAATGTGCGGGCAACGCGGCCTGCATAGACGTCCGCACTGACAGGATGCTCCATCACGGTCATGAGCCCTCCGGGAGAAGTGGTCAATCGGCTGTTTTTGAATTGCGCTGGCGGATGGGCAGCCAGTTGTGTGGGAATCTAGCGGACAGCGTTCCGTCAATCAGGGAGAAAATGTAGGGAAAGCCGGTAGATTCAGTGACGTCCATGTATCGATTCGGAGAGTTCGAGCTCGACCTCGGCAGTTATGAACTGCGTCGCGACGGCGAGGTCGTGAAGACGGAACCGCGCGTGCTGGAAGTGCTGAACTTCCTCATCGAGCACCGCGCGCGCGTCGTGCCGAAAGAGGAGTTGCTCGACACGGTGTGGCGCGACGTGCACGTTTCCGAGTCCGCGCTCACCACCGCCATCCGCGACGCGCGACGCGCCCTCGGCGATTCGTCCGCCGAGCCGCGCTGGATTCGCACGGTGTATGGCCGCGGCTTCCGTTTCGTCGGCGAGATCACGCGCACCGGCGCGCGCACGACCGCGACCGATCCGCCGCCGTCGTTTCATCCATCGACCGCGGCGGCCTCGATCTCGACACGAAAATCGATCGCGGTGCTGCCCTTCACGGACCTCAGCCCCGCGCGCGACCAGGCACATTTCTGCGATGGGATGGCCGAGGAGCTGATCAACACGCTGACGCGGATTCCGGAGTTGCGCGTGATCTCGCGCGCGCTCGCCTTCGACTTTCGATCCGACGACGACCTGCGCACCCTCGGCGAGAAGCTCGGCGTCGATCACGTCCTGCGCGGCAGCGTGCGCAAGGATGGCGATCGATTGCGCATCACGGTGCATCTCGTCGACGTCATGAACGCGGATCACGTCTGGTCCGAGAAATACGATCGACAGGCCGGCGACGTATTCGCGCTGCAGGAAGAGATTGCCGAGACCACGACGCACGTGTTGCTCGGCGTGTTGACGGAGCGCCATCGCAACGCCATCAAATCAGGCCCGATTCGCATGCACGCGTACGAGTTCTACCTGAAGGGTCACTCGTACTTCGGGCAGAAAACGCCCGATGCGCTGGAGGCGGCCGTGGGGATGTTCGAGGTCGCGATTCAGTTCGATCCGCATTACGCGCTCGCGTACGCAGGACTGGCGGATGCACTCGTTGCGCAGTTCGCGGACGGCCGCGCGGACGCAACGGTGCTGCAGCGAGCGGATGTCGCCAGTCGTCGCGCGGTGGAGCTCGCGCCGCAACTCGCGGAAACGCATCTCGCGCGCGGGCACGTGCTGTCCGTTGCCAAGCGTTATCGCGAAGCGGGCGCGGAGTTGGCGGTTGCGCTGACGATCAGCCCCGATGCGTCTGAAGCGGCGCAGAGGTTGAAGGAGATCGAGCTCGAGTGAGTACCTGTGGAGCGACGGGCTCCCAGCCCGTCGCTCCGGAACATTGACTAAAGTTTGAAGATCAACTTGGTCATGTCGTGCTGATTTCCGTCCGGATCCGTTCCATATCCCGTCTGCACGAACGACTTGAAGCCGAGACCCTCCAGCGTCTGCACGGCATCCGCTTCGAGGTCGGAGATCAGCATGCAACTGATGTGGCGGAGGCCACGCTCGCGCGCGATGTTGATCAGGTGCTGCACCAGCGTCGTTCCGAGTCCGATGCCGCGGTACTCGGGATCGAGCATCCACTTGATGCGGCCGACCAGGCGCAGCGGGCCGCCTTTGCGCATGTGCAGCGTGGCGTCGGCGACGATGTGATTGCCGCCGGTCAGCGCGACGAGCGGAAACACCTTGTCGTAATCGACGCTGCGGCCCCACGCTTCGATGAGCTGGCGGTTGTCGACGTTGTCCCACGCGAAGCGCCGGTACTCGAGCGGCATGCGATGGAAGAAATCGTAGAGCGCTTCGACGTCCTTTCCGTTGAAGGGACGGAGCAGCACGCGGCGGCCGTCGCGAAGTGCAGCCTCCTGCGGATAACGATGCGGCAAGGAATGCCTCCTCTCACTCGGGTGGAGGACAGGCGCGCGGCCTGTCCCCCGAGCGCACGCTTACTTCTTGCTGCCGAGGATCGCGTCTTTGGCGGCCTTGGCGATGCGGAACTTCAGCACCTTCTTGGCCGGGATCTTGATCGCGGCGCCGGTGGCGGGGTTGCGTCCCGTACGCGCCTTGCGCTGCACGAGGACGAGCTTTCCGAGTCCGGGGAAGGTGAAGCCCTTCTTCGCTTCCTTGTATGCCACTTCGCCCAGCACTTCGAGGAAGCGCACGGCGGTCTTGCGCGGAACGTCGACTTCTTCCGCAATGTGGTTGATCAACTGCGATTTCGTCATTGGACCTGATGCCATGAGTGGGTTTGTTCTCCTTTTCGGCGTGTCTCGCCGGTGTGGACGAGCGGACGCAATGTAGCGACGAACGCTTCGCGAAGCAATGCATTTTTTCGCGTTTTTCGGCCGGAAAACGCACTATTTCAGCAATTCGCGCACGTTGCGCAGCGAACCTTGTGCATGAGGACGAGGCTGGCACGCTTCGTTCTACGTGCATGCTCGTGATCGAACGTCTGGCGCGACTCGGCTACGCCTCGATCGGCGTGGTCTACATGATCGTCGGCGGCTTCGCCGTCGCAGCCGCGATGGGCAAGCGCGGGTCGACGGGCGGACATGAAGACGCATTCGCGCTGATCCGGCAGCAGCCGTTCGGACGCGTGCTGCTCGCGGTGATCGCGCTGGGCATGGTCGGGTACGTGCTGTGGCGTTTCGTCAGCGCCGTCACCGACAACGAACATCGCGGCAGCGACGCCAAAGGCATCGGCGTGCGCCTCGCGAGCATCGGACGCGGCCTGGTGTACTCGCTGTTCGTGTTCGAGATCGTCCGCATGATCATGAAGGGCGGACGCAGCGGCGGCTCCGGAGGAGACAGTCAGGCGGCCCACTGGACCGGACGTCTGATGCAACAACCATTCGGCCGCTGGCTGGTCGTGCTGGTGGGACTGGGCATCGTCGGATATGGCGCATATCAGCTCTACGCCGCATGGGACGCAAAGCTCAGCAAGCGTCTCAGCCTCGGCGAAATGGACGCGCGCGTGCGAGACAAAGTCGTGCTGATTTCGCGCTTCGGCATCGGCGCCCGCGGCCTGGTCTTCTTCGTGATCGGAGGGTCGCTCGTAATCGCGGGACTGCGTCACGATTCGAGCGCTGCGCACGGCACGACCGGCGCGTTGCAGGAGCTGCCGCAGCCGGTGCTGGTGCTGGCCGGGCTCGGCCTCGCGGCGTACGGCGTATACGCGCTGGTGAATGCGCGCTATCGCCGCATCCGTGCGTGACGTGCCATCTCACGGATGTGCGTCATTGAGTAGCCTTCTCCCCGCCGCAGAGGGGAGAAGGTGCGCGAAGCGCGGATGAGGGAGAGCGAACGCCCCTCATCCGGCCTTCGGCCACCTTCTCCCCGCATCGCGGGGAGAAGGCTACATGCATTCGCATCCGTGCGGATCAGGGCGTGAGACGCAGCAGCGATTGTTTTCTCGCGTAGACCCGTTCGCGCGAAAACGGCACGGTCCACGACTCGCCCTCGAGCAGCATCGGCAGGAAGTCATCGTAGTGCGGGCTGAACGGATTGCCCGATTGTCCGAGCGCGCCGGTGAGCGTGAACGCGTCGACGTCCGCCCAATCCAGCACGAAGCGCATGCTCGGCCCGATGTTCGTGTGGAACGATTGCGTCTCGTCGTCGTAGCTGTAGAAATTCGCATTCAGCGTGCCGGGATCGCCGGCGCCCGGATACGGACCGCGATTCAAGCCGCGGAGCAGTTTCACGCGTGCGAGTGGATGTTTCACGAGCAGCGTGCATGCTTCGCCCCACGTGCGTCCGTTCGCGATCGATTTCGCGTCACGCATCGCACGCGCGGAGATCTCGATCACCGTTTCGGCCTGCGGAGTGCGCCGGTCGTCGATGGCAGGCGAATTCGTCGTGAGCGCTTCATCGAGCAGCACGCGGCCGGTGCTCCATTCGTCCGCGAGCTCGTCCTCGAAGACCGCATGCGGCATGCGCCGCCACCACGCCGCGAACAATGCCGCGGCTTTGCTGTCGGACTTCATGGCGCCATCCCACTGCGCCAGCAGTTGCGCTTCCGTGTCCAGCTTCGCTGATTTCGCGCCATCGGCAGCGAGCGATTTCCACCGCGTTGCGAGACCCGATGTGAGATCGAGCTGCATCGCGTGCATGTCGGCCGGCGTGCGTTTCGTTGGCAGCAACGCGGTCGCACGCACGATGCGGTACGGATCGTAGAAGCCGGGGATCGGATACGGCCACGCCGCTTTGTTCACCGGCTGGTTGTTGCAACTGGCGAGAAATCCCTGCGCCGGATTCAGCGCGTGCGGCGTTTCCTCGAGCGCGCGATAGCCGCGCCACACGGTGTTCGCGTCGCTGGCCTTCTGCCGCGTGTACGTGTCGTAGTCGCGGATCGGAATCGGCGCGCCGAGCTGATAGCCGATGTTGCCGGCGCGATCGGAGTAGAGCCAGTTCGCATCGAGCGCGCCGAAGCGCGAGACGCTGCGACGGAAGTCATCGAATGTCTTCGCCTTCTGCAGACGCAGCGCGGCGTCGGAGATCTCCGCGGCGGCGAAATCGAATCCAGCCCAGCGCAGCGACGTCTTGTCGTCGATCATCACACCGCGCGCGCCGCGGCGCACGTCGAGCACACGCGGCTTGTCTTCGCCTTTCACGCGAATCTCTTCGCGGATTGCAGGCCCGGCCGGCGCGTCGTCGTAGTAATCGATGAGGTCGACCGAGGCGACGGTGAAGGAGAAGGCGATGTCGGCGTTGTGCCCCATCACCACGAACGGCGCGCCGCCGTATGTCACGCCGACGACGTTCAGGCCTTCATCAGAATGCAATCCGGCCAGGTACCAGAGTCCCGGCACCTGATCGATCGAGAGATGCGGATCGGCCGCGTGCAACGCGGCACGCGTCGATGAATGCGCCGGCGCGACGACCCACGAGTTGGACGCCGTGGTGATGCGCAGATCGGGCACGGTCGGCGGCGACCATGGATGCCCTGCGTTCGCGAGCACCGACGCCGGCATGCCCAGCTTCTCGATCAGTTTCTGATAGCGGCGATCCTGATCCATCAGTTGATGCGAGAACCACGTCTGATAATGCGTGATGGCCAGGCAGTCTTCGATCGTCCACGGCCGCGGCTTCAATCGCAGCAAGGCGAATTCGGGCGGAAGCACATCGGCCTGCGCGATGGCCGCGTTGATGCCGTCGACGTAACGCTGGACGGCGAGACGCGCGGACGGACTCAGTTTCGCGGCACTCACATCCCGCGCGAATCCGATCCGCCGCTGGAAGACGTCCGTTTCATACGCGAGCTCACCGAAGATCTCGGACAACTCGCCGCGCGCGAGCCGTCGCACCAGTTCCATCTGGAACAACCGCTCCGATCCGTGCAGCCAGCCGATCGCAAAGTACGCGTCGGTATCCGTCTTCGCCCACACCTGCGGAACGCCGCGTGCGTCGAAGGTGATCTCGACCGGCGCCGTGACGCGCGTGCGGATCGCGCCGTCGTACCGAGCGACGGAGCGGAGGAGGTACAACTTGGCGCCGTGCCAGGCGATGAGGCCGATCGCAATGATGCCGAGGAGAATGAAAAGCAGGCGGCGCATCATCGCGAATCGAGCACGTCGAGCAGCGCGCCGATCGATTCCGTGAACACGTCCGGCCTCGATGCGAGCAGCGCATCACGGTTCGGATAGCCGCCCGTCACCGCGATCGAATACACGCCCGCCGCGCGTGCCATTTCGATGTCTTCGGGACTGTCGCCGACGAACACCGCTTCGTCCACGGCCACCCGCAGCCGGTCGAGACACAACAGCAATCCTTCGGGATGCGGCTTCTTCTGCGACACCTCGCAGCCGTAAACGCGTTCGTGCAGATGCGCCGCGAGGCCGTGCAGCTCGAGCTCACGCTCCACGCGATCGCGGCTGCCGCTCGTGACGATGCCGGTGGCGAGGCCCCGCGCGGTCAGCGTCTCGAGCACATGACGCGCCCCTTCGAGCAGTTCGACCTGTTCATCGGCGAAATGCTCGAGCCAACGTTGATCGGCCCGACTCCAATGCTGCTCATCGAGTCCGAGCGCGCGAAATGTCAGATACCAGTTTGGCGAATACGTGCGCGCGTACGTGTCGCGATCGAACGGAATCGCGAACTCCGCGAACATCCGCACGTAGCAGCGGTAGCTCGCCTCAGCCGTGTCGACCAGCGTGCCATCCCAGTCGAAGAGAACCGCGCGAATCACGATGAGTACCTCGGAGTTGCCTCGGAGTACCTCGGAGTACTCGGAGGGGCCGGAGAGGTTTTGACTTTTCCCCTCCGAGGAACTCCGAGGTACCCGAGGAACTCCGAGGCACTGCCTTCAAGTTACCAGATCACGCGCAACCCGAGCTGCATCTGGCGCGGATCGCCATCGCCGCTCTGCACGGTGCCGTCGAAGTTGAACACGAGGTTCGTCACTTCGGGACGGCGGAAGTTCGCACTGTTGAAGAGATTGAACACGTCCAGCGCCGGCTCGATGGTCAGGCCGTTGCCGACCGGGAACTGCTTCGACAGCCGGATGTCGAGCGACGAGAACTCGTTGTCTTTGCGCCCGAGGTTGCGGCGCGTGACGGTCGAGTTGATCGTGCAGGCACCGTCGGGGCGTCGAGCCGAGCAACGATCCTGCGGCGTCGCCGCGTCCGCGCCGGTGGCGGTGATCGATTTCGGCTGCGCCGAACGATACGAGTAGCGGAAGTTGAGGTCGACTCCATACGGCGCGTTCCACAGCAGCCAGCTGTTCAGGCGGTGACGCTGATCGCGGTCCGAGTAACTGTACTCCGCGTCGAGATCGGTGACCTTGGCGTAGCGGAACGAGAACGGATCGCGCTCGTTGTCGTCGTCCGATTTGTCCTTCGAGTACGTGTAGTACGCCTGGAACGAAAGGTTGTTCGTCGGCCGCTTCGTCACGCCCAGCGTCAGACCTTGATAGAGACTCTTCGCCGTCGACTCGACCACCGTCAGCACGCCGATCCCGTTCCCGCCACCCGCTCCCAGTCCGCTGCTCCACGGACCGCAGGCGAACGTGCATGATTCCGGCGCATTGATGAGCAGCGGATCGTTGGCGTTCCGGAACCGCGTGATGTGCTCGCCCTTCGCGTAGTTGTATTTGACGAGAAAGGCGTAGTCCTGAATCAGCTCCTGTTCCCACGACAACGACATCGACGTGGTGCGCGGGTTCTGGAAGTCTTCATCGAACACGAACACGTCCGGATGATCCGGCGCTCCCACGCATGAAGCGGAAAGCTTGTTTGGATAGACGGGCAGACAACCGTCGAAGTTGACGGTGCTGCTGCGGAAGATGGTCTGGCCGCGGCTGCCGTTCGTCGAGCGCGACGACGCCAGCGCCAGGCCCGGGATGCGTCCGTAGAAGATGCCCGCGCTCGCACGCAGCACTTTCCTGCCGTCGCCGCCCGGATTCCATGAGATGCCGAGGCGCGGCTGCCACATCGACGTGTCGGATGGGATGTCGCCGTTCGATGGGAACTCCTGTCCCTGTCTCGTCGTCCCGATGAACGGCGCGTAGAAAACATCCTCGGGATCGGTGATCGGGTCGGGCTGAAGCTGCGCTTCCCAGCGCAGGCCGTACTGGACGTTCAGGTTCGGCGTGGCTTGCCAACTGTCCTGCACGAACACGGCGGGCTCGGTCTGCGGAATGCTCTGCGTGCCCGCCTCTTCGACGGAGATGCTGCCGACGCCGGCCTGCTGCAGATAGAGCAGCACCGGACCGCCGGTGGCGGTGGTCCCTGCCGGGCAGGTCGTCGCCGGCTGGGAGCCGTCCGAGCATTCCACCCATGGCCCCGTGTTGCGATAACGGAGGAAGTCGTCCGCCGAGCGGAAGATGTAGCGGCCGTTCGCGAATCCGAGGAATGTCTGCACGGAGTTCACGCGGTTGTATTCGGCGCCGATCTTGATCGAGTGCGCGCCGCGCAGGATCGACACGTTGTCGTTGAACTGCACGCGCGTGTCGTAGTACTCGACCGGGATGAAGAATGGCATGCCGAAGCGATACCTGCCGACGAAGTCGAACGCGGTATCCGGCAGCGGACGCTGGATGCCGCTGCCGTCGGTGATGATCGGTCCGTTATACGGACGCGGACGTTCTTCCTTCGCGTACTGGAAGCGGAACTCGTTGAGCAGATTGCTGCGCAGCGTGGAGATCGCCGAACCGGTCACGGAATGCGAGCGGTCCTGCTCGATCGCGTTCGCGCTCACGCCCCACGAGTTGACGTCGAACGTGCCGTTTTCCTGCTCCGACCACGTGTAGTTGTAACGAGCGGTGAGCAGATGCGAAGCGGTCGCGTTCCAGTCGATCTTGCCGAGGAACACGCGCGCGTCATTGGTGCGGTCGATCGGCGCGTTCTCGTTCGGGCTGCCGAGCTCCGCGAACTCCGCCAGGATGTTCGCCGGAATGCGGTCCGCCTCGGTCTGCTTCGTCGACTCCGCTTTCTGGAAATCGAACGCGGTGAAGTAGAACAGCTTGTCCTGAATCAGCGGACCGCCGAACGTGAAGCCCGTCTGCAGTTGATTCGAGTCGAACTTCGGCGCCTCGGAACCATCCGCCGCCTGCGCATTCGACGAGAGCGAATCGTTCTTGTAGACCAGGTGCGCGGTGCCGCTCATGTCGTTCGTGCCCGACTTCGTGATGACGTTCACGAAGCCGCCCTGCGAGCGGCCGAACTCCGCGTTGGCGCCGTCGGCGACGACGACCATTTCCTTGACTGCATCGAGATTGAAGGTGAACGCGGGACGCTGTCCGCCACGTTGCTCGCCAAAGAACGGATTGTTGAAGTCCGCGCCGTCGACGGAAATGTTGTTGGCGATGCCCTTCTGTCCATTGATCGAGAGCTCGTCGCCATCAGGACCCTGCACGATGGTGACGCCCGGCGTGAGCTTGGTGAGATCGAGAAAATTGCGGCCGTTATTGGGAAGATCGGAGACCGCTTCTTCATCGAGCCGCGTCGCCCCCTCGGTCCGCGCCGTCTCGATCAGCGGCGCCTCAGCCGTCACCACGATCTCCTCGGAGACCGCGGCCTGGGAAAGCGTGATGTCGATCGTGCGCGTTTGACCGACGCCGAGGTCGATACCTTTCACGGTTCGTGCGCCGAAGCCCTCGAGCGAGGCTTTGATTTCGTATGGGCCGAGAGGCAGGAGCACGCCGCGGAAACGTCCGGCGCTGTCCGTGACCTGCGTCTGCTCGAAATTCGTGGCCGTGTTGCGGAGCGAGATCGTGACGCCGGGAATCGCGGCGCCTGAAGCGTCGCTGACCGTTCCTTCGATGACACCGGTCGTGGCCTGCGATTGTGCGAAGAGCGATGCGGTGAGGATGAGGGCGAGAACGAGGACGAACGACCGGAGAGAGAGCAGACGCATGGAGTCCTCCTCAAAGAAACTGCGACCAACTTTTTGGACTGCGGGCAATGTACGCCGCGGGCGGAAGGCCGTCAACGCGCGACGAAAACTGCGATCAACGCAATGACGCCCGGCAAGGCCTGCACGAAGAGGATGGAACGCTTCGCGGTGATCGCGCCGAAGATTCCGGCCACGATCACGCACGCGAGGAAGAACACCTTCAGCGAGATCGCGTTCTCGACCACGCCCCAGATCAAGCCCGCGGCGAGGAAGCCGTTGTACAGCCCCTGGTTCGCGGCGAGCCCTTTCGTCGCCTCGGCGAGCTCGCGCGAGAGACCGAACGTGCGGCGCCCGAACGGCTTCGTCCAGAGGAACATCTCCAGCACGAGAAACCCGACGTGGAGGAGTGCGACGATGACCAGGGCGATGTCAGCGATGACGCGCATGCGCGGAGGATACGCTCACTGCAGAAACCATGTACTCTCCGCGCACCATGAAGATCCTCAAGCTCGCGCTACTTGCCATCGCTGTCGTGTTCACTGACGTGCCCCCGCGTTTCGTACCAGCCGATATGTGAGTCGGTTGATGATGTGGAGCTGAGACTTACTCCGCTCCGGCCTCTATTCTGCCAGTAGCAGAGGCTGTGGGAGATGTGGGAAACGCGGGT
>Ga0196977_1000306_pt1 | contig 27979 bp, 22 predicted proteins | sample S3v_1013CmetaG_FD_148634 | JGI IMG/M metagenome (GOLD analysis project Ga0196977, IMG submission 148634) | Soil microbial communities from Anza Borrego desert, Southern California, United States - S3+v_10-13C | ecosystem: Environmental > Terrestrial > Soil > Desert | place: USA: California... | reverse complement strand
CGAGATGTGGGCGCATCGGCGTGCTCCGGGAAAGCGGCGGATGGCCTGAGCCTAGCAGCGGAGTCCCGGAGCGGCGGCTCACGCCCGCGCGAACCGGATCGGGGCCTCTGGACGGTTCCCCGGCGTGGGCCGGCCTTGTACACTGGCGATCGACCGATCGGTTCACCAGCGCCGGTCGGGATTCGCGCCCGGTCCCCGGCGCCGAGTCCCGCTTGCGCCATCCCGCGAGGGTCTCGCAGCATGATTCGACCGCCCAGCGCACGCTCTCTCGTCCTCGGGGGCTGCATCGTCGCGTGTGCGGTTGCGCCCGCGGCGGCGGGCGCGGTCGGACCCGCCGCCGACCTGCCGCGATTCCTCGGCCGCCTCCACCCCATGGTGGTGCATTTCCCCATCGCGCTTCTTGGCGCGGCGGTCCTGTTCGAGATCGGAACGATCATCCTCCGGCGCAGCACGGTCAAGCCGTCCGGTGCGGCCGTCGCGTGTGTCGTTGTCGGCACGCTCGGGGCCGCGGCGGCGGCCTGGTTCGGCTGGATCAACGCCGACCTCGAGCCTCACGGGCGCGGCGTTGCCGACCTCGTGGAGGTGCACCGCTGGCTCGGCATCACCACCGTGGCCCTGGCCGGGGTGGCGCTGGTCGCGGCGGCAATCGCCGCGACGGGCAAGGCTCGCGTCATGACCGCGATCTACCGCGTCGCCCTCGTGCTCGCCGCGGGAGTCGTCGCCGTCGCCGGGCACTGGGGCGGCTCCATTGTCTATGGGGAGGATTATCTCGTCGAGGTGCTGTTCCCGCGCCCCGCGAGTGCTCCGAGCGAGGGCGCGGCGCCGGCCGCGCCCCCGGATTCCGGGGCCCACGCCGTCGATTTCGCCTCGCAGATCGCGCCGATTTTCGCAGAGCACTGCATCGACTGCCACGGGCCGGACAAGGGCAAGGGCAACCTGCGCCTGCACGCGCGGGAATACGTCTTCGACAGGCGGGACGCCGACGAGCAGGTGATCGTGCCGGGGGATGCGTTCGCCAGCGAGCTCTACTTCCGCATCTCGCTCCCTCCCGACGACGAGGACGCGATGCCGCCGGAGGGCAAGGCCGAGCCGCTCACGCCCGGCGAGGTCGCGCTGATCGCCGCCTGGATCGACGAGGGCGCGGTCTGGTCGGAGGGGCCCGCCACGGTCCCCGCCGACCCCGGCTTGGCCCAGGAGCCCGACCAAGGCGCCGAGTTCGTGTTCGACGCAGCCGCGGCGGCGGAGCAGGCGGCGGCACTCGCGCGCCTGCGCGAGCGCGGCGCCGTGGCCACGCGGCTCTCCGCGGCGGATCCATGGATCGAGGTGCGGTTCGACCTGCTCGGCGCGGCGGTGACCGATGGCGACCTCGCGCTGCTGCGCGGCCTGGAGCCCACGCTCGTCTCGCTCAACCTGTCGGGCACCTCCGTGACCGACGAGGGCCTGGCCGGCGTGGGCGCGTTCGCGCGCCTGGAGCGGCTGCATCTCGGGCGCACTGCGGTGACGGACGCGGGCATCGCCCACCTGGCGGGCCTGCAGGCGCTGACCTATCTGAACCTGTACGGGACCGGCGTGACCGATCAGGCGTTGGTCCGGATCGCGGACCTGCCGCGCCTCAGGAATCTCTACGTCTGGGACACCGCCGTGTCGTCCCAGGCTGGCGCGTTGCTCGCCGCGCTCAGGCCGGGGCTCGCCGTCGAGGCCTCGGGCGAGCTCAAGCCGGCGACCTTCGCCGAGGGCGAGGAGCTCGCGCCGGCGCCCGAGCTCGCGGGGGCCCCCGGCGCCGCGGCGCAGGTCGGCGCCGGGACAACCGTGATCGACGCGGCGCTGCTCCCGGCGTGCTGCAGGGCGGCCGTCGAGAAGGGCGGCGAGTGCGACCACCCGTGCTGCGTCGAAGCCCGGCTCGCGGGCGCGACCTGCAAGACGTGCGGGCAGTAGCCCGCTGGGCCGAGGAGCTCTCGCCGAAGCGCCGGCCGGCCGCCCGGCGCGGGAGCCCTCAGCAGGGCTCGTTCCAGGCGTTGAGGAAGTCGATCACGTCCATCGTGTTGATCACACCGTCCGAGTTGAAGTCGGCGGAGGAGTCGCCGGCCGCCCAGGTATTCAGGAACGCGAGCACGTCCCGGCTGTCCACGCTCCCATCGCCGTTGAAGTCCGCGGGGCACGCCGACGCGGCGATCGCGTCGCCCAGGAGCTTGGCGTAGAACGCCGCGGCCGGGAGCGAGTTCAGGTGCAGCCCGTCGGAGAGGAGCACGCCGTCGAGCCCGCCGTCGGTCGCCGTCGAGAGGTGGTAGGTGACGCCCCCGAAGGTGAGCGTCGACCAGCCCGCCGCATCGAGCCAATCGCGCGCCGCCTGTTGAGCGCCGGGGCCCCCGTAGCCGTCGCTGGTGAGGAACACCCCGTCGGTCGCTTGATAGAGCGAGTAGAACGCGCAGTCGGGCTCCTCCCGCGCGACCTGCGCGTAGACCGCGTCCAGGCGCTCCACCGCCGCCCTGCTCTGCTCGATCGACCTGTCCGGGAGCACGTGCATGTACGACCCGAGGAGGAGGAATGCCGGCGTCGCCGTGCCGATCCGGGCGAAGGCGGAGCGGAACCTCTGCACGATCCCGAAGGTGAGCTCTTCGAGCTGGAGCGCCGTGAGATCTTCGGTCGCGATGTGAAGGATCACGACGGGCGCCTGGGAGCGGTCCAGCGTGGTGACGTCCAGCCAGTGCAGGAGCTGCGCGTCCGAGAAGGTTTTGCCGCCCTCGCTGGCGAGGTCGTCCCGCAGCCCGGCGAGCGACCAGGAGTCCTGCGACAGCCCGGAGTGGTAGTAGCCCGGGATCCGCGCGCCGGAATCATCCACCTTGTAGAAGGTCGCCCCCCCGAAGAACCAGTACCGGCCCGACCCGGCGATCGGGCGGGCCGGGTCCTGCGCGATCACGATGCGCGGGCCCAGCGCCGGCGTGGGGGGGAGCGCCGGGTCGTCCGCAAACGCGTTCATTTGCGACGCGGCCGCGTCGCGCGGCGCGCCCGACGAGGGGTCCTCCCCGAGGTGCCACCGCCGGCGCGCATCCGCCGCGGGGGCGACGACCGCGAGCACGTTGCCGTAGACATCGAGGAGCCGAAGCCGCTCCACCTGGTCGTGGATGTCCGCCGGCGCGTAGTACCACGGCCGCACCCGGACCGCGTCCTCAGCGGAAGTGAACGGGCCATTGTCCGTGAGCACCCACTTCGTGTTGTTCACCCGGAGGGCGCAGATGAGGTCCGCTTCCGCGCCCGAATCGGGGATATTCAGCCCCGCGAGGCCGACGAGCTTCGTCAGGTTCGAGATCGGGAGCGCGAAGTACGCCTGCACGCCGCCGTTGAGCTCGACCTCCCAGCCCGTGCCCCCGTCCACCGAATCGAGCGCTCCCTCACCCGAGGTGTAGTTGACGACCTGCGTCAGGCCGTTGCCCCCGTAGTAGCCGGTCGAGACCGCCGTCGCGTGCAGGCCGGGCCAGGTCGCGATCGCGCCGAAGGGCACGCGGTCGACGCGACCCAGCCTGCACCAGCTGTCGCCGATCCAGAGCGCCCGCACGTCCGCGTCCAGCAGCCTCCCGACGCGGTGCAGATTCACCTCGCCGGGTGTTTGGGCGTGCGCGCAAGAAAGGACCGCTGCCGCCTGGCTCAGGACGGCAGCGGTCACGGCTCGGGAGAGCTTTGGCCAGGCGTTCACGTTATGGGCACGGACCGTTCCAGGAATTCAGGAAGGAGAGCACGTCGAGAGTATTCCAGACGCCGTCGCCGTTCCGGTCCGCGCGCGGGTCCTGGGAGTTCCACGCATTCAGGAAGCTGAGCACGTCCTGGGTGTTGATCGCCTCATCAGCGTTGAAATCTCCAGGGCAGGGGTGGTAGATCTTGTGCGTGTACTGGTGCGGCTGGTTGCCGTGGGTGGCCAGGTAGAGCGGCCAGGAGTAGCTTCCCGCCGCCCCCTGCGCCTGACCCATGCCGAGATAGTCGCCGATGAACCCGCCGCCGATCCCGTCGAACTGGCTGTTCCAGGCGGTCGGCGTCAGCCGATGCTCGGTCCACGTGGCGCCCGCGTCCTCGGAGTACGAGTAGTAGGTGTCGACCTGCGCGTGCGCTGCGCTGTCGTTCTGCGCGACGTTCCGCGTGTCGTAGAACAGCACGCCGATGCGCCCCGAGCGGTCCACCTCGAGCCAGGGGAAGAACGAGTCGGCCTGGATATTGCCCTGCGAGCCGTTGATCCTCGAGGGCGTCGCCCAGGTCGAGCCGCCGTCGGTGCTCTTGGTGAAGTACAGGTCCACGTCGCGATTGCCGCCGGAGACCGCGGTCGTGTCGAAGTAGACCACGTACAGCGTCTCGTCGTTGGGGTCGACCGCGAGGTACGCCAGCGGCGGGACGCGGAAGCCGCCCGGGAAGCGCGAGCCGTCGATCCCCCAGACGTCGAGGCGCGTCGCGACGCGCACCGCTGTGGTGAGCGACTGGCCGCCGTTGGTGCTCTTGCGCATCCAGATGCCGTTGCCGAAATCCCAGTAGAGGATGTAGAGCGTGCCGCTCGGGCCCACGCGCGGCAGGAAGCCGATCGAGCCCGAGGCGATCGAGACGGGGCCGGCCCACGTGGCGCCCTTGTCGGTGGAGCGTGACAGCCCCTGGTTGTAGGCGATGTAGAGGATCGACTTGTTGGGATTGCTCAGGTCCGCGGGGTCCGGCCCCACGCACATCCACCCCTTGTCGACGCTGCCGGACACCCGGGCCATGACGGCGGGGTTGAACGTGCTCGATCCCGGGTCCTTGCGGGCGACATAGATGCCGCCGTTGCCGCCGAAGGCCATCGCGCCGGCATAGAGGGTGCCGTCGCGGTGGTCGAACGCCGTCATCGGGTCGCCCTCGACGGAGGTCTGGAACTGGGCGGGCGGACGGATCGCAAAGTCCGTCCATGTGTTCCCGCCGTCGAGCGAGAGCGTGAAGAACGACTTGATGTTGTTGCGATAGTCATTCCAGCCGCCGAAGATGTCGCTGCCGTCGGCGTCGGCGACGCCCATGCTCGTCTCGTTGACGGCCGCGTTCGTGCTGTTGTTGGGATCGACGCGGATCTGCGGGCCGATGACCGGCTGGGCGTTCGCCAGGCCGCAGGTCACCCCCGCCAGGAGCGCAAGGCTCAGATGAATGCTGATGCGCATGTTGGGAATCTCCTCGGAATCCGCCGCCGGAGCGGCGCGGGGGTTCAGTTGTTGACCAGGTCCCTGAGCTGCGGGGGCACGGCGCCGCCGAACCTCTCGGCGAGCACGATCTCTTCACGCGCCGCCTCCTTGTCGCCCAGGTAGTACCTCGCGACCGCCAGGCGCGCGTGCGCCTCGCCGTGCCCGCCGTCGATCGCGAGCACGTTCTCGAGCTCGGCCGCCCAGCCCGCGATGTCGCCGTTGCGGTTGAGCGTCTCCGCGAGCTTCATCCGCGCGTCGGCGTCGCGCGGCGCCAGCATGACCGCAGTCCGGTACGCCGCGAGCGCCATGTCGTCCTTCCGCTTGCACACCAGCGCGTCGCCCAGGCCCTCGTAGCCCGCGGCGCTGCCCGCGTCGGCGAGGATCGCCGTGCGGTACTCCGCGACCGCCCCGCTGAAGTCGTTCTCCGCAAGCCTGGACTCGCCGCGCGCGATCGCGCCGGCGCCGTCGGCCGGGCGGAGGTTGAGCGCGAGCTCCCCCGCGGCCTCGGCGTCCACCCGCACCAGCCCGTCCCGGATCGCCAGCCCGCGCATCGCCTCGGCGAAGCGGACCTTGCGGTAGTCCTCGGGGCTCTTCGCGACCGGCCCCGCGGCCCCGTCGCCCTCGATCGAGACGCGCGTCGCCTGGCCGGTGCATCCGGCGAGAGCCATCGCGCCCGCCGCACACGCGGCGCACCACAACACAACTGATCCATTTCTCATGGGTTTCCCCTCCTCCTTCCTGCATGGAAGGACATGCGCGCCAGCGTACCGCGGCGGAGGAGAGCAACGCAACCCTCTCAATGGGCAGTGAACAAAGTCAGAACGGAACGTCGGAGGCGTCGTCCTCGTCCGCCGCCGCCGGGCCGCCGCCGTCGCGGAAGTCGGCCACCGGGCCGATGCCCCCCCCCGGCGCGAACCCCCGGTACTCGGCCGGTGCCGCGCGCACGCGCACCTCCGGGGCCGCCCCCGCGGCGTGAGAGGGCGAGGAATACCCGTCGAAGCCGTTCCCGCCCCCGCCGTGATGCCCGGCGTATTCCGCGACCTGGTGGTGCGCGTCGTGCGACTTGAAGCGGGTGGTCTTGCTGTCCCACGTGAGGTTGACGATCCCCGTGGGGCCATTGCGCTGCTTGGCGATGATGAGCTCGGCGAGGTTCTCCTTGCCCTCGTTCTCCGGGTCGGCGAGCCACTCGGGGTCGCCGCGGTGGTAGTAGGCCTCCCGGTGCAGGAGCATGACCACGTCGGCGTCCTGCTCGATCGAGCCTGACTCGCGCAGGTCCGCCATGCGCGGGCGATTGCCCTCGCGCTGTTCCGTGCCGCGGTTGAGCTGGGCCAGGCAGACGATCGGCACGTTCAGCTCGCGCGCGAGCGCCTTGATGCCGCGGGAGATGGTCGCGACCTCCACCTGCCGGCTCTCGCGCGAGGCATTGGGCGCGGTGAGGAGCTGGAGGTAGTCGATGACGATGACCTTGACCCCGAACTGGGACACCATGCGCCTGGCGCGGGCGCGGAGCTGGAGGATTGTGAGCGCCGGCGTGTCGTCGATGTAGAGCGGCGCCTCGTGCAGCTCCCCGCACGCCGCGTTGAGCCGGCCCCACTCCTCCATCCCCATCTGCCCCGTGCGCAGGTGATGCAGGTCGATCCCCGACCGCGCGGAGATCAGCCGCTGCGCGAGGGATCCCCGCGACATCTCCAGCGAGAAGATCGCCGTCGCCGCCGGCTTGCCGAGCGGGGGGCTCCAGGGCGTGGCCCCGCCGAAAGCTACCTGCTCCGCGAGGTTGAGCGCGAAGGCCGTCTTGCCCATCGACGGTCGGGCCGCCAGGATCAGCATCTCCCCCGGCTGCAGGCCGCTCAGGATGTTGTCCAGGTCCGCGTACCCCGTCGCGATGCCGGTGATCCCCTTGCCTTCCTGCGCTTCGAGGCGGTCGATCTCGTCCTGGAGGATCTTCGCGATCGACTCGACGTCGCGGATGTTCTTCTCGTGCGCGATCTCGAAGATCTCGGCCTCCGCCCGGTCGAGCAGCGAGGCGACGCCGTCCGGCCCGAGCTGCCCGACGTTGTGAGCGTCGTAGATGATGCGCCACGCCGAGTCGATCAGGGCGCGGAGGCGGTGCTTCGCCGCGACCAGGCGCGCGTAGTGGGGGGCGTTCACCGCCGAGGGCACGCACTCGGCGAGCTGCTTCAGGTACGCCACGCCGCCGATCTCGTCGAGCTGCCCCTGGTCCCGCAGCAGCTCGAGCAACTGGATCGCGTCCCAGCCCTCGTGCTGGTCGTACAGCGAGAGGATCGCCTTGTAGATCGTCGCGTGCCCCTCGCGGTAGAAGAGCTCCGGCCCCGGCGCCGTGGTCAGCACCTCCGCCACGCTGCGCGGGTCCAGGATCAGCGAGCCCAGCAGCGACATCTCGGCCTCGAGCGAGTGGGGCGGGAGCGCCTCGAGCAGCTCGCGAAGCACTTCCGCGCTCGTCGCCTGCGCCGGCTTCCCGTTGCGGGCGCGTCCCTCGAATTGTGAAGCGGTTCCGGCCATGGTCGCGGATGTTCTCCAGATGCCAGCAACGTCGGCGGGAGACCGACACGCACTCCACAACTCGCCAAGAGTACCTCGGAGCGGATCGGCGGTCGGCCTCCTTCCGCGCGCCCGACCGCGCCGGATACCCTTGGGCATGTCCACCTACGAGAGCTTCGAGAGCTCGCCGACTCTGCCGGACCCATTGCCCGCCGAGCCGTTCTCGCTCTTCCGTGCGTGGTTCGAAGAAGCCGCGGCCCTCGGCGCGACGCCCAATCCGAACGCGATGACGCTCGCGACGATCGACCCCGACGGTCGCCCGTCGGCGAGAATCGTGCTCTGTAAGGGGATCGACGCGCCCACTGGCTGCCTCGTTTTCTTCACCAACTACGAGTCCCGCAAGGGGCGCGCCCTCGACGCCAATCCGCGCGCCGCCACGGTGTTCCACTGGGATCACGCCGAGCGGCAAGCGCGCATCGAAGGGGCGGTGCAGCGTTCCTCCCCGGGCGAGAGCGACGCCTATTTCGCCTCTCGGCCGTGGGAGAGCCGCCTCGGGGCCTGGGCGAGCGACCAGAGCCGGCCCATCGCATCGCGCGAGGCCCTCCTGCGCCAGGCGGCGGACAAGGTCCTTGAGCTCGGGATCGATCTCGGGGCCGCGGTCCGGGGCGATCCCGTCGAGATCCCGCGCCCGCCGCACTGGGGCGGATACCGGCTGATCGCCGACAGGGTCGAATTATGGGTCGGAGGCGCCGGCCGGCTCCACGACCGGGCATGCTGGGAGCGCCCCCCGGGCGGGACAGGCCCCTGGCGAGGCACGCGCCTGCAGCCGTGAGCCGTTCGGGGGCTTGGGCCGGTCGGGCCGGCGTGCCCGCTGTCGCTCAAGCCGCGTCAGGCCTACGCCGATCTGCCTATATCGCGGGGCGGGCGGGGCGCTGGCCAGGTGTATCCCGGGCGTCCTGGCTGATCCGCCGGCGGGCGATCCGGGAGCAGCCGAGCGATGACACCGCGCAACTCGCTGACTGCATCGGAGCTCGCCGACCTGCACTGCGAGCTCGCGCGCCGGCTCGCCGAGGTCGGGCTTGCCTCCCAGCCGCCGATCGCCGCACGCATCCTCGACCTGACGAAGGACCCGACGACCGGCCTCAACGAATACGCCAAGGTGATCCGGCACGATCCGGCGTTATCGGGCCGCCTGATCCGGCTGGCGAACTCGGCTTTCTTCGCCCAGCGCAAGCCCGTGACCAACGTGGACCGCGCGTGCGTGCTCCTGGGGCTCGACCGCCTGCGCTCGGTCGCCCTCGGGTTCTACCTCTCGCGGGGCGCGGCGACCGAGGCCGACCAGCGCCTCTCGCGCGAGGTGTGGAGCCAGTCGCTGTACCGCGCCTGCCTCGCCGCGGAGATCGCCCGCTCCCAAGCGCCGACGCTCGTCTCCGAAGCCTTCGTAATCGGCCTCATGCTCGACGCGGGCATCCCGCTGACGCACGCGCTCCTCGGGGGTCCATTCAAGTCGGTCTACCGGCGCGGCCTGCCGCCAATGAAGATGCACCACGCCGAGCTCGCGGAGCTGCCGTACACCCACGTCGACGTCGTCGGCGTGCTCACGCGCCGGTGGAGATTCCCGGACCTGCTCTCGAAGCCCATCGAGTGGCATCACACCCCACCGGGCGCGGGGGGGCGTCAGGATCCCGTGCACGCGCTCCACCGGATCGCGTACTACGTGGGCTCGATCGTCCTGTGCGCCGACGGCGCGCCGGCGCAACGGGCGCCGATGGCGGCGGCGGCCGAGGCGCACCTCGGCCTCGACGCCGGGCGGCTGGCGGCGATGGTCGCGCAGGCGACCGGCGAGTACAGCGCGGTGGTGGAGCTCTTCTCCGAGGTGGCCGATGCGCTGGAGGCGAGCCGGCTCGCCTCGGCGGTCCACCAGCAGCTCGTCGACGTGCTCGACGAGCAGATGGCCAGCGAGATCGCCGACGCCACCAGGCCCCGGCCGCAGCAGTTCCGGCTGGGCGGGCTGACCATCACCCTCCGCCCGGATTCGGACGGCCTTGGCACGGCGTATACCTACGACTCGTCGGGCGAGCCGCTCTCGACATACCGGTTCATCTTCGCCAGTGAAACGGTGGAGAGCCTGCGCGAGGCGCTCGGGCTCGAATCCGACGCTCGCGACGACGCGGACGCGATCAGCGAATACCTCACGAAGCTGGCGGCGTGATCCCCTCCGCCGCCGGCTCGCGGGTGAGGGCGTATGCCGCGAAGGTCGCGAGCCAGTGCGCTCGCGCGTAGTCGTCGGCGTCCACGCGCGCCAGCCCCGCGTGCAGGTGCGCATCGGCGGCGCGACGGATCGGCCCCGCGCGCGGATCGCCGGGCGCCAACGCGTCCGCGATGCCGTCGAGCATCCAGGCGCGGCTGAGGCTGAGGCCGTCAAGGTGGGCCAGCCGCCCGTCGAGCGGGTCCAGCGGGCGCACGGGCGCGAGCGGAAGCTCCCGCCCCGCGCTCCCGAGCTCGGGGAGGAACCCCCCGAGCCAAGCCGCGAACTCGCCCGGCGGGAGCACCCTGCGCATGAGATCCGCCTCCGCCAGCGAGGGCGAAAGAAAGTCTTCCCCGGAAGGCTCGAATGCCAGGGCCCAACCCCGATCGGCGCTGTAGAGCCGACGGGCCTCGCGGGCGAGCAGGTCCGCGGCCGCGTCCTCGCCGGCGAGGCGGGCCCAATCGAGCGCCAATGACAGCGCGAATGCGCTCTGGCTGTGCACGCCCGTCCTGACCGGGTGCGTGAGGGCCGCGGCCCAGCCGGCGAGCCTCGCCGAGCACGCCGCGGCGAGCGGGCGCATCGCGAGGGCGCACGCCCGCGCTGCGTCGTCACGCCACATCCGCAGCTCCGCGTCCAGGCGGAGCGCCCAAGCCAGGCCGTACGGACGCTCGAACGTGCCCCGGCCCTCCGCATCGAGATAGGCGAGCTCGCCGAGGAGCTTCTCCTCGGTAAGGCTCTCGCGCAGCGCTCGGCGCGCATCCGCGCCCCAATCCCTCGCACCGCCCGTAACGCGCAGCAGGCGGACCAGGCACCAGTGCGCATGCACCGCGGAGTGCCAGTCGTAGCAGCCGAAAAAGGCCGGGTGCAGCGATCGCGGCGGGGCCGCGTCGGCGTCGGTGGTCATCGTGTGCGCGATCTGGTTGGGGTATTCCCGGCCGATGCAGGAGAGCACGATGCGGGCCAGCCGCTCGGCGAGCTCCGGAGTCATCGACGGCCTGGCGTTGTTCCTCATCGGCGCCAGGTTAGAACCGCTTGTGCGTGGCCCGCTCGGTCGGGCCCTTCAGGCCCAGGAGCGCGCGGGCGACCTTGAGGTCGAGCGGACGTGTGATCTTGATGTTGGCCGCGTCGCCCTCCACCACCACGACGCGCTCGCCCAGCCGCTCCACTAGCCCCGCGTCGTCAGTGCTCGTGAGATCGCTCTGCGCGTATGCCCGCCGGATCAGGTCGGCCGCGAACACCTGCGGTGTCTGCACGGCCACGACGCGGGCGCGGTCCAGCGTCTGCTCCACCGACCGCAGGCCGGGGCCTTTCTTGGGCGCGCCAAGGATCGCGGCCAGCGGGTCGGCGCCCTCGTCGGGCACCGGCTCCTCCGCGACGCACTTGATCGTGTCCGTCACGTCGAGCGCGGGCACGACCGCCCGGAATCGCTCCGCCGCATCGAACACTCGGTCAAGAAGCTCGGTGCCGACGCACGGGCGTGCGGCGTCGTGGATCGCCACGTGCGTCGCGCTCCCCGGGATCGCCTCCAGCGCCGCGCGCACGGTCTGCCACCGGTGCGTCTCGCCCCCGCGCACGAGCTGCACCCCCAGGATCGAGAGCTTGTCCCCGTGGCGCATCTTGAACTCGGCGAACTCCTGCTCGCCGTGTGGCCCCGCCACGACGATCGGCGACAGGGTCCGGCCCGGGGCGTCGTAGTTCGTGAAGGCCTCGATCGTGCGGTGCAGCACGGGCCGTCCGCCGAGGTCCTCGTCAAGCTTGCTGCGCGGCCCTTCTGCGCCCGCGGCTTCGACGTATCTCCGGCCGGCGCCGGCGGCAGGGATCAGGACGGCGATCTGCATGCTCTACAGGCTACGAGGTATTCGCCGGCCTAGGCGCCCGGAGCCGGCGGCAGGCGTTCGCCCGTCGATCCGTACGCCTGAGACGAACCGGCGGTCCGATAACCCAATCATGATCCTAACCCAACGTTCGACAAGAAAATGCGAGAACATACTCCCCACCCTCAGTCGTTGGTAGTATCCTCCCCCTGTCCAAGGCGGCGGCCCGCACCCAGGTGGGCGGGGGGTGCCGTCCAGCAAACCTAGAGGAGAGAGACATGCGCAGAGAGTTCATCGTTGGTGCCGTCGTTCTCGCCGCGGGCGCTACCGCCGCCCTGGCGGACACGCTGTACGAGAAGTCCCCCGATCTGGGCGATTTCTGGTTCCCGCTCGATCCCGACAGCGGCTCCTTTGTCTACGCGAACAGCTTCGTCGCTCCCGCGGGCGACACCACCATCTCCGACCTGGGGATGTGGCTGAACGCGCAGGGCACCGGCGGCTCGAGCATCCGCTTCGAGGTCTGGGGCGACACCGGCGGCAGCGGCCCCGACGCGGGCAACGTGATCTCGTCGACCGGCTCGCTCGCGGCCTTCGCCAACAGCGGCCTCACCTACTACGAGGCCTCCGCCTCCTCCGGCAACCTGGTCCCCGGCAACACCTACTGGTTCGCCGCGACCGTGGTCGGCGAGAGCGGCCCCGGCTTCTACAACGTCGGCGGCCACACCCAGAACAGCCAGCACAGCGACAACGGCACGTTCTGGTTCTCCAACGATCCCAGCGGCTCCTTCTTCGACGGGCAGAACTTCACCCCCGAGATGGCGTTCACCGTCCGTCTCGTGCCGGCGCCCGCCTCCATGGCCCTCCTCGGCCTTGGCGGTCTCGTGGCTGCCCGCCGCCGCCGCTGATCCGTCGTCCACTTGCTCTCTTGAGGACACCGGCCCCTGGCCGGTGTCTTCTTTTTTGCGGGCTCGCGCCCTGCCCTCGCTCAAAGACAACGCCCGCGGGAGGGTGCCCGCGGGCGCGACGTGAGAATCTCGGTTGTCCCGGCCGCTCAGCGGCGCCGGCGTCCCCCCGCGAGCGCGCCGAGGGCCAGCAGCCCTGCGGAGGCGGGCGCGGGAATCGTGGTGATCGCCGGGTTGTCTACCCCGACATCCCAGTTCGCGAAGAACGCAAAGAACGTGGGATTGATCCACCAGAACTCGACCTGCTTCACGTTCGTGATCACGTCGCTCCACGTCACGCCGGGGCGGAAGTTCTCCCCGTCGCCGACCCAGCCCCCCTTCCACCCCGCGGGCAGGTCGCCGGAGTCGCTGGGCACGTCGAATGCGAAGCTCTTCCAGCCCTGCCCGGGCTGCGGCACCTCGTCGCCGACGTAGTAAGCGTAATCGTCGTCGTCCACCTCAGGGGTGTCCTTCGTATCGCGCAGGAGCAGCGAGAACTCGAAGCCCTCCGGCGGGCCGAAATCGCGGTGGTACGTGATCGCGTCCACCGAGATCTGCGTCACGCCCATCGCGCGGTAGTCCCCGATGAAGGGCCCCTGGTCGCCGCTCAGGATCGGCGCGAAGGTGTCGAAGGCCGGCTGCCGGAGGTACCAGCCGGGATTGCCGCCCGAATCCTCGATGCTGTCGAAGCCATGGATGAAGCCCCAGTTGCCGGCGTTCGTCCCGTTGTCGAAGGTGTCGGTGTAGGTGTCCGCCGTCGCCGCGCTCGCGGCTGCCGCCATCACGGCCAATGTGCACACGCGTCGCATCTATCGCCTCCTGTTTGGGTCTCTCGGCCCCCGCGCCGTGCGGCTGCGGGGACGCTGCTCCACTCCGGGCCAGCCCCGGAAGGTCCGTTGTACCTCCTTCCGCAGTTCCAATCCAGAAGTTTCACAGAAACTACAGAGAAATGTTCTCCGCCGCGCTGCACTCCGGGCCTCAACGGCTATTCTGCTCGCGATGGTCGATCCGGACTCGTTCACCCCAGCCCTCCCCGCAAGGCAGCCGCCCGGCTCGGGCGATGGTTTAGAGGTCCGGATCGTCCGCACCGGCGAATCCCTGCTCGAGAGCCTCGGCCGGGCGATCGATGGGATGCCCGACCCGCCCAGGGGCCCCCAAGCCCTCGCCCGTCGGCTCGGCATCGATAAGGTGCTCGCCAGCCGCGTGCTCGCCGCCCTCCGGAGCGCCGACCCGCTGTTCGTCGTGCACCGCTCGCCCGGGCCGGAGCCCCTCCGACGCACGCTGGACGCGCTGGCCCGGGAAGGGGTGGACGGCGAGCTCGTCGCGGGAGCGCGCGCCGCGGTGGATCAGTTTGAGCAGCTCATCCGGGACGAGGTGGGGGACAGGTCGGCCCTCGACGCGATCGTTGCGGCGTGGCTGCCCGAGGCCCGGCGGGAGTTCGAGCTGCGCCGCAAGCAGGCGGCCCACAAGGCGATGAGCCACCTGCGCGGAGCTCTGGCGCGCGCCATCATGGCCACGGTCATTCTCGCCCCGAGCGAGAGCGACCCGGACCGGCTGGACGTGGTGTGGCTCAACGGGCTCTTCGGCATCGCCCGGCTCCGCCCGCGCGCGGGGGTGAAGATCGTCACGCGGCGCTTCGCGCCGGAGGTCAGCCAGCAGCGCCGGCCGCTGAACCTGTCCGGAGAGCCCATCGAGGAGATGCACCAGGCAACGCTGGAGGAGTTCTCGTCGCGCCCGACGCCCTCGTTCGACGTGGTGCGAGCGGGCGACGCGATCCATTACTCGCTGGCGGGGGCCCGGTATGGCCCCCGCTCCGCCGTCGACCTCGTGATGGCGGAGGTGAACCGCGCCGAGATGCGCCGCGCCGTCCCTTCGGGTTCCGGGCGCAAGGGCTACGTCTTCGCGGAGATCTCGACTCCCGCGGAATCGCTGCAGCTCGACGCGATCCTGCACCGCGACGTGTATCCCGGATCGTCGCCGTCGATCCGCGTGTACGACACCTCGTTCGAGGGCGTCGCGGACGCGAACAACCCCGCGCGCGACATCGACGTGCTCGACATGCTGGAGAGCGTCGAGACGCTCGGCGGGGGCGTCGGCATGCTGCGCTCCCCGGATGTGCCGCGCTATCCGGACCTGCTGCGCCACGTGTACAGCCGCCTCGGCTGGCGCGACAGCGAGTTCCGCGCGTTCCGCTGCCGGGTGGAGTACCCGGTGTACGGCTCCCAGGTCGCGATGCTGTTCGATCCGCCCACGGATTGAGCGAGCGCTTATCGGGCGCGGCGCGTCCCCCCCGGGGAGAGTCTGCGGCCTGCTCCCACGACGGACGACGCCGCGCGAGAGCGTCGGAGAGTTCGCCTGAAGCTTGCCCCTCGGGGGATCGAAAGAAGCGCCGGAGCAGCCGGGGGACGCCGCATGGACAGGGCCGCCGCAGTGCCAGCCGAACCGCTCGCCGGCCCGTCCACGCGCCTGGTGCCGATCCCCATCGACTCGCTGGATTTCCAGGCCCACAACCTGGACTTGTTCATCTACTACCGGGGACACCGGCAGCCCTCGCTCTATCGGGGCGCGGGGGCCGAGTTCACCCGCGACGACCTGGACAGCCTGACGGCGCAGGGCGTCGAGTTCCTCCACATCCCCGCGCTGCAGCACGCCGAGTATCGCCTCGCGCTGGCGGGGCGGCTGGACCGGATGTTCAGCGATCCGGAGGCGTGCCGGCGCGAGCGGGCGCGGATCGTTCGCGCGGCGTGCACGCGCATGATCGACGAGGTGCTGCTCCTGCCGGACCAGCCCGAGCCGATCGCGGCAATCTCGGCGCTCGCCAGGCAATTCGGCGCGTGGTGCGAGAGCGACCCGGGCACATTCTCCTACATGCTCGAGATGGCCGACCACGATCTCTGCACGACCACGCACATGGTGAACGTCGGGGTCGGCTGCGGGCTCCTGGGGGCGAGGCTCCGGCCGGGCGACGGCGCGTTCGCGACGACGCTGTATCAGGGCGGCCTGCTGCACGACATCGGCAAGCGCGACGTGCCGCAGGCCGTGCTCAACAAGGAGGGCGACCTCAGCCCCGCCGAGTGGGACCTCCTGCGTCGGCACCCCGAGCTCGGCTACGACGAGCTCGCGCGGAATGCGCAGCTTCCCGGCGCCGTGCTCGAGATGGCGAGGGACCATCATGAGCGCCCGGACGGCGGCGGGTACCCGCGCGGGAGGACCGGGCCCGAGCTCTCCCTGCCGACGCGCATCTGCACGGTCGTGGATGTCTTCGACGCGCTCACCGCGGCCCGACCGTACCGCGCCGCGATGCCGCCCCGCGACGCGCTCCGCATCATGGAGCGCGAGGTCGGCCCGCACTTCGACGAGAGTGTCTTCGCCGCCTGGCGAGAGCTCGTCGAGGAGCTGCTCCGCGCCGATCCCTCCCGGACCCAACCGATGCCTCCCGCGGAGCGCGCCGGGACGCCGCCCGGCGACCGGGCGCAGGCGCGGCGGGGCTCCCCCGAGCGCGGCCCCGACGCGCCCGCCGATCCCCCGCCCGCCGCGGCGCCCGCGTCACGCCGGGAGCGGCGCGGGTTCGGCCGGTACACCTTCGCGCTGCCGATCCAGGCGGAGTTCGTGCGCCAGCTCAAGAGCTACCCGGTCGGGCTCGCGGAACGGTTCACCGTGCGGGCGATCGACATCAGCCGGTCCGGCATGCAGATCGAGACGCCCTGGCCTCTGGCGATCAATGACCTGCTCGTCGTGCACCTGCGCACGCGCCGCGGGCAGGCGAGCTGGAGGGCCCGGGTCGTGCGGGTGAGGGCGTGCCGCCGGCGCTGGCGCGCCGGGCTCCAGCTGCTTTGCAGCACGGGCGCTGCAGCGCCCGCGGCGTGAATCCGCCGGCTTCTTCCCCCGGCGTCACGTGGCGTACGCGAACAGATTGAGGTAGAGGATCGCGTCGAGCGTGTTCACCGCGCCGTCGGCGTTGAGGTCCGCGCCGCTCCCCCCGCCCGCGAATTCTCCGAGGAAGCGGATCACGTCGCGAGTATCCACCACCCCGTCGCGGGTGGTGTCGGCGGGATGTGCGCCGATGATCGCGACCAGCGCGTTGAAATCCGCGTCGTCGATGTCGCCGTCCCGGTCGAGGTCGGCGTACGCGTCGAAGTCGGGGTCGGCCTCCGCGCGCCCGAGCAGCCCGAATGCAAGCACCCCGTCGGCGCGCGTGTGGGCCCCGTCGTGGTCGAGGTCGCCGGGGTCGGTCGCGGGCGTCGCGACGACGCGGAGCTCCACGTCGAGCCGGGTCCCCGCGCCGATCACCGGCGGCGCATCGACCCACTCGAGCCACACCGAGAGCGAGTCGTCGTTGGGGTTCACCGTGCCGGCGAGGTACGCCTGCACCGCGATCGCTCCGACAGGCGCCGAGACGGACTCCACGACCACCTCGATCGAGGGGCTGCCCGGGTTCCAGCTCGCGCCGTTGTCCTTGAGCAGCGCAAAGGAGCCGCCGGGCGCGACGGGGCGCGGCCGGTCGAACAGGTGGCGCGAGCGGGGCGCGTCCGGCACCTCGATCGTCCGGGCGCGATCCTGCGGGTCCACGACCCTGAGATAGCGCGCGTCGTACAGGCCCTCGTCCGTGTCCGCGAGCATGCTGCTGAGCATCGCCAGGCGGAAGGCGTCCAAGCCTCGCCCGTTCGCCCCGCCCTCGAGCGTGATGTCGTCGGCCGCGTACCACGCGTAGCTCACCAGAACATCCGTCCGCCCTACGGCGGGATCGGGCCAGCGGCGCCTGCAGACGAGTATGGCCTTGCCGCCGTAGAAGCCCTGCCCCTGGATGGTGACGCGATCGTCGCCGTGCGGGTCGCCGGTGACCACGTCGGCCCTGGACATATCCGGGATGAGGTCCAGCGGCAGCCCCTGCTCGCGGAACGAGGGGCCGGTGACGATCGACGTCCCGAACGGGGAGGACATCCCGTCGGCCCGCTGCACGAGCGGTCGGATGAGTCCGTTGGCGATGATGTCGGCCCCGGTGAGCGGGTAGGAGCCTGTGTCGGGCACGCGGTCGTAGAGCTCGACGATCGCGTAGGCGTCGGGCCCGCCCGTGCGCGGATCGTCCACGCGCCCCCCGCGGTAGTAGAGCGCAATGGGCGGCTCGAGAACCCCTCCGCCGGGCACGGCGACGAGCGCAACCTCGCCGTCGTCGTGGAAGGTGTAGTTCTGCGCGGGTGCGCCCGGGGCGACCGCGCCCGCCACGGCGAGGGACATTGCGGGCGGGCGCAGCCGGCCGAGGGCGCTCCAGAGGGATGCGATCACGGGCAGGGCTGGGTCCAGGCGTTCAGGAAGGCGATCACGTCGCGGGTGTCGATCGCGCCGTTCCCGTCGAAGTCGGCCTGATCGTCGGACGCGGTCCAGAGGTTCAGGAAGGCGATGACGTCGCGGGTGTCGATCGCGCTGTCGCAGTTGGTGTCCGCGAGGCACTGCGTGAACGAGAGATCGTCCCAGAAGATCGTGCCGGTCGAGTCCGACGCCCCGAAGCGGATGGGCAGGACGCTGACGCTGGTCGCGAAGGGGGGCCATTCGTCCGAGAGCTCGTCGCACCCGACGATGATGCTCATCTGCACCCATTGACCGTCGGTGTGGCCGTCGATCGAGAGGTCCTCGACGGGGAGATAGATCGACGTGTCGTCGCGGCGGAACTCGAGCTTGAGGCCCGAGCTGGCGCCGTCGAGCGGCTGATCCGCGGGGATCGCGTACCACCCGCTCACGCGCGCCGGGCCGCCCCGCCACACGTAGGGCGGGTCGTAGAACTCGAAGTTGTCGTCGAGCAGGTTCGTGGTGGCGCCGACGAAATCGGCGCCGGAGGGCAGCTCGAGCGCGCGCTCGCCGCTCCGGATGAGCGCGCCCGGATCGCCGGTCTCCACGAAGCGCGCGGTGTTGAACAACTGCCACCCCTCGGGCTCGCCCGTGAAGTCGTCCAGGATCTCGAACCCGCCGTTGTGAAGAAGCTCTTCCTGCGCCTGCGCTGCGCCCGCGAGGGCGGCGAGAGCGACGATGCAGAGGGGGCCGCGGCTCATGGATGGCTCCTGTCGGTGTGGCCCCGCGGCTGCGCGCGGGGCGGTGAGAATCCGGGAAAGAAAGCGTTTACATCAGACATTGGACCGGTTCCCGCCGACGCTGTCAATAGCCGCTTGCACCTATTTCCCGCGCGCTCACTCCTTCAGCCCCTGCGTCGCGATGCCCTCGGTGAAGGTGCGCTGCGTCAGCACGAACAGAACAAGAACCGGCGCCAGCACGAGCGTGCTCGCGGCCATGAGCAGGTTCCAAGGCACGTTCCCCGCCTGCGATTGGTACAGCGCCAGCCCCAGCGCCAGCGTGAAGTGCTCCTGCTTCTGCAGAAAGATCAGGGGGGCCAGGAAGTCGTTCCACACGAAAATGAACTGGAAGAGCGCGACCACCGCGAGCGCCGGACGCGAGAGCGGCAGGATCACCCTCGTGAAGATGCCCCAGTGCGAGCACCCGTCGATCGCCGCCGCCTCGTCAAGCTCGCGCGGGATCGTCAGGTAGAACTGCCTGAGCAGGAAGACATTGAACGCGCCGGCGAACCACGAGGGCACCCACAGCGGCCGGAGCGTGCCGATCCACCCCAGCTGCTTGAAGAGCACGTACATGGGCCCCATCAGCACGGGAAAGGGGATCATCATGGTCGCTAGGAGCAGCGCGAACAGCGGCCCGCGACCCCGCCACCGCACCCGGGCGAATCCGTACGCGACGACGGCGCTCGAGACGACCATGCCGGACACGCTGAGCAGCGCGACCACGAGCGAGTTGCGCAGGAAGAGCGGGAAGTCCACCACCGGGTCGGTCCACACGCCGCGCACGACCGCGCGCCCCTGCTCGTCCAGTTCGCCGACGTAGTTCTCGCGAGCGAAGCGGGGGAGATCGCCCACCGGCTCGGGCAGGAGCGTGGGGGGGTGGGCGAGCGTCTGCGCCGTGGGCTTGAGCGAGGTCGAGAGCATCCAGATCAGCGGCAGCGCATACAGCAGGCCGACAAGCGCGGCCGCGAGGTTCAGGATCAGCCTCCTGCTGGCGAACGCACGCCTGCATCCCATGTGCCACCGGCGGCTTGTCCGCCGGTGCATCGGCCCGGTCGCCGAAAGCGCTGACGAGCATCCGGGTGGGGTCCACGCGGTGCAAGCCGCCGAGCACCGGCGGACGGGCCGCCAGCGGCACAGACGTGGAGCTGGATGGCGTTCACCCACTATGCCCCCCTGTAGTACACGAGCCTCCGGCTCGAGACAATCGTGAACCAGGTCAGCGCCAGCACGATCAGGAGCTGCACCCAGGCCATCGCGCTGGCGTAGCCCATCTTGGAGTATGGGAACGCGTTGTCATAGAGATACGTCGTGTAGAAGTAGCCCGCGCGGTCCGGACCGCCCGAGGTCCCGAGCATCACGTACGGCACCGCGAACACCTGCCACGCCGCGATGATCCCCACGATCACGTTGAACAGCACGACCGGCGAGATCATCGGGAGCGTCACGTGCAGGAACCGGCCGGAGGGGGAGACCCCGTCGAGCGCCGCGGCCTCGTAGAGCGACGCCGGCACGTCCTGCAAGGCCGCGAGGTAGATCACCACCGCGTTGCCGATGCCCCAAAGGCTCATGAGGATGAGCGAGGGCATCACCCAGTTCGGGCTGCCCAGCCAGTTGGGGCCGCGCAGCTCCGTCCCGAGCACCGCGTTGACCACACCCAGGAGCGGGTCGAGCGCGTTGTTGATCAGCCCCAATTCGCCGTTGAACATCCACATCCACACCATCGCCGCGGCGACGAGCGGCACGAGCGAGGGGAGGAAGACCATCGCCCGCCAGAACCCGCGGAAGCGGACGGGGGTGTTGAGAAGGCACGCGATCGCGATCGCGGCGGCCGTGCACAGCGGAACGCCCACGAACACATACACCGCGGTGTTGCGCAGGACCTTCCAGAACACCGGGTCGTGCCACAGCCGGCCGTAGTTCTCCAGGCCGATCCAGAGCGGCGGCTCCAGCACCGTGTAGTCCGTGAAGCTGTAGTACAGGGTCAGCGCGATCGGCGCCGCGAGGAAGGCGGCGAAGCCCGCGAGCCACGGGCTCACGAAGAGCAGCCCGACCAGGCCGGGGGCCGGGCGCCGGCGCGCGCCCTTCACGGCTCCTCCCCGATCTGGGGGATGCGATCGGTCAGCGCCCGGTCGCCGTAGCGCCTGCGCGAGCGCTCCGCGGCGAGGTCGATGAAGCCCTGCGCGCGCGCCTGGATCTCGCGCAGGGCCGTCGCGGCATCGACGCGGAGGTCCCACATCGCCCCCATCTTGGTGATGAACTCCGCCTCGTACTGCGACCAGACGCGCGTGGGCGGCTTGGGGAACGCGCGCGCGCTCCGCACCAGCCCGTTGTGCATCGCGATCCAGCGGTTCGGGTGGGAGGCGACGAATCCCGGCGAGACGTCCGCCAGCGGCGAGGGCTTGGCGTGGTCGCGCGCGAGCGCCTCCAGGCACTCCCGCCGCTGTGTGAACGCGATGAATTCGAGCGCCTCGCGCGGCCGCTTGCACCCGCGCGGCACGCACAGCACGTCCGCCTCCAGCAGGGCGATCGGGCGCTCCGGGTCGTAGAGGCTCTCCTCCACCGGGAACGGGGCCGCGCCATAGTCGAAGTCGGGCCTGAACGTCTGCACCACGTTCGCGAGGAACGGGCCGTGGAGCGCCATCGCCACCTTCCCACCCAGGAGCGCCTGCTGCACCGAGTTGTAATTGCCAAAGCCGGACTGGAAGGCGAGCAGCCGCGACGCGCCGATCCGCTCCGGGTATGTCTGGAGCCACTCGTAGGCGCGGATGTTCTCCGGCGCGCCCGCTGTCGCCCGCGTGGCCGCCGCGTCGAGCAGGTCGCCGCCGAAGAAGTAGCCCCAGATCCAGTCCCACCACCCCGGCTCGCGGTGCACGAACCCGGCGCGGAGCAGCTCGCCCCGCGGGCCGACCGAGGTCAGGCGATCGGCCGTCTGGTCCAGCTCCGCGATCGTGCGGGGAGGGCGGTCGGGGTCGAGCCCCGCGCCCGCGAAGGCCGAGCGGCTGTAATAGAGCGCCATGCTGCTGCACGTGCTCACCGCGCCCCACGGCGTGCCCTTGTAGAGCAGCAGGTCGAGCGCCGGCCGGGCGTAGCGCTCGGGGCGGAGGGGCCAGCCGCTCTCGCCGCCGTAGGACGCCAGCCGCGGCGCGAGCTCCGCGCGGTATGCCTCGTCGAGCGCGTCGAGCGGGAGCAGCGCCCCGCTCTCGGCGAAGGCCGGGAGCGAGAAGTTCCACAGGCCCAGGACATCCGGCGGATCGCCGCCGGCGATCGAGACCATCGACTTCTGCTCGATCGCGCTGAGGGAGAAGTAGCGCACGTAGATGCGATCCTGCGATCGGTTGAAGCGGTCCACGACGCGGCGCATCGCGTCGCCCTCCTGCCCCGTCCATTTTTCCCAGTAGTCGAGCACCACGCGCCCGGGCGGCGCCTCGCGGGCGCCGCGCGGGCCGAGCACCGCGTACGCCACCGCCGCGGCCCCCATCGCCGCGACGGCGGCCCGGCGCGACACGCGGCCCGCGGCCCTGAGCGGGCCGGCGCCGGATACCTGCTCGCCTCGACCGCTCGCGTGCTGCATGGTTCAGGGTCTAGATCCCGCGTAGGCCCCGGTTCAGTCGTCTTCCGGGCGCGGGGATCTCTGTGGCGATCGCTCGGCGATCGCGTGTCGGTCCGAGTTTATCCGCTCGATCGTCTGCTCCCACTCGCTCTTGGGGAAGAGCGTCGGCCGCCCGGTGGCCGGGTTCGTCAGGCCGACGTCGGGATCCAGGGGCAGCGGACGCGTCCAGAGCTCCTGCTCCACGCGCCCCCTCGCCATTTTGAACTCCTCGCCGGTCTCGCGGCACACCAGCGTGACCGTCTCGGCGAGCTGGTCGTACGAATAGGGGTTCGCCGACCGCGTGCTGCGCACCCACAGGAACGCGGCGGCCGCGAGCAGGAGCAGGGGGACGATCCAGCGCACCCACCCGGCCTTGTTCAGCAGTTCCCTGAGCCGATCGAGCATGCCGAAGCCTCCGGTCAATCGGGGTAGTAGTGGCCCCAGTTGTAGAAGGGCCCCGGGGCCCCGTAGGGGTCCTCCGCCTCGCGCGCCCAGTACTCGGGCAGCGTGAGCTGCTCCACGTGCATGTCGCCGAAGAGCAGGTTGGTTGATCCCGCGGAGGCGGTCTCGATGATGTTGTCCCCGATCTCCTGGCGCCGGCGGGGCGCATTGTGGCGCGGGATCCAGTCGATAGCGTCGGCGAGCCACACCACCCAGTCGAGGTGCTTGATCTGCACGATGGGGCGGTTCTCGACGCCCGATTCGCTCCCGTCGGCGTGCCTCGTCCACTTCGAGTCGTTGAGGTAGTACTCGGTCCACCAGTCGTCGTTCCCGTCGTCGTCCTCGTCCCACGTGTAGACCAGGCCGTGCTGGCGCATGTCGTGGCGGACGATCGGGTCGAGCACGCTCGCCGGGCCCCGAGCCGCGGGGCACGTGAACGCCTCGTTCTTGGCCTCGCTCAGGTACTCGTTGAACGCGACCACGCCGTGCCAGTACATCGTGACGTTGCGGACGTTGTCGTCGTTCGGGATGCTCGGCAGCTGGCTGCGGAAGTCGATCCACGCCGGGTTGCGCTGCGAATCGAAGTACATCTGGACGGCGATCCCGACCTGCCGCTCGTTGCTCTGGCAGATCGTCGTCCACGCCGCGTCGCGCGCCTTGCCGAGCCCGGGCAGGAGCAGGCTGATCAGCAGCGCGATGATCGACACCACGACGAGCAGCTCGATCAGTGTGAACGCCCCCCGCACCCGGCTGCCTCTCATACCGTGGTCCTCCCGGTCTGCGGCCTCGTCACGGGCTCGAGGGGCTCGCGCCCCCACGATACCGTGACCTCGATCTCGCCCTCGCCCAGGATGTCCCCCTCGCGGATCATATTCGTCGCGAGCGCCCGGCCGCCGATCGCGACGCTCGGCGGCACACGCGTGGTGAATTCCGACGCGTCGAAACGCACCCGTACCGCCTTGCCCCTCCACCGGCGAGAGACCTCCACCAGGCCCATGTCCGGCGCCGGGCAGGGGTCGATGAGCAAGCCGTCCCACACCGGGCGCACGCCCAGCACCCATTCCAGGCTGATCCGGTTCAGCCACGCCGCCGACCCTGTGTACCAGGTCCAGCCCGCGCGCCCCGGCGACGGCGCCAGCGGCCCATCCGAGTTTCCCGGCAGCACGTAGGGCTCCGCGCCGTAGGTGTCGGGGTCCTGCCCGCCCCGCAGGATCGGGGAAAGCGACCGCCAGATGTTCCCCGCGGCCTCCGGGTCGCGCCGCTTGCAGGCCGCGGCCAGCGCCCACGTCGCGGCGTGCGTGTACACCCCGCCGTTCTCGCGCGAGCCGGGGGGGTACCGCGTGATATACCCGATCGAGCCGTCCGGCTCGGTGTAGGCCGGGGCGAGCAGCAGGGGGCCGTAGCCGGTGAAGAGGCGCTGCCTCGCGCTGCCCCATGCCGCCGCGGCGCGGTCGGGCGTAGTTCCGTCGGACATGACCGCCCACGTCTGTGGGTTCAGGTAGATGCTTCCCTCGTCGCATGCGCGCGAGCCGAGCCAGCTCCCGTCGTCGCGCGTCGCGCGCCGGAACCACTCTCCGTCCCAGGCGTGCGTGTTCACCGCCTCGACGAGCGCGGCCCGGCGCTGCGTGTATGCGGCGGCGCCCTGCCGATCGCCGGTGTGCCCGAGGATGTGGGCCCAGTCGCGCAGGAGATCGATCAGGAAGAACGTGAGCCATACGGATTCGCCGCGGCCCCCGAGGCCGGTGGCCGAGAGTCCGTCGTTCCAATCGCACGAGCCGATGAGCGGCAGCCCTCGCGGGCTCATGCGTCCGAACGCGCGGGCGATCGCGCGCCGGCAGTGCTCCAGGAGCGACGCACCGCCGACGCGGTCGAGGAAGGGGACCGTCCGCTCCATGGCCGCGAAATCGCCCGTCTCGCGCAGGTAGTTGGCCAGCACGAAGGGCAGCCACAGATAATCGTCGCTGCACTCGGTTGGATTGCCGAAGTTCGCGAGCGGATGCCACCAGTGCTCCGCCGCGCCGCTGGCGAACTGGCGGGAGGCGTGGAGCGTGACTTGGTCGAGCGTGCGCTCGGGCTTGCGCGCGAGCCAGACCTGGCTGTCCTGCAGTTGGTCGCGGAAGCCGAAGGCGCCGGACTGCTGGTAGTAACCGGTGCGCCCGAAGAGCCGTCCGCTCAGCGCCTGGTACGGCAGCCAGGTCGTGTTGAGCACGTCGAAGTCGGGCCAGCCGCTCTCGACGCGCACGTCGCCCAGGAGATCGGCCCAGGCGATCTCCGAGGCGCGGAGCGCCTCCTCCACCGCCTCGAACGAATCGAAGCGGTCGAGCGTCTGCTCCAGTTCGTCCGTGCCCGGCGCGATCGCGAGCACGAAGTGCGCCCGCGCCCCGCCGCCGGGCGCGAGCTCCAGATCCCCGCCGAGCGCCGCGACCCCGTCGCCGTGCCGGCCCTGCCCCGCCCCCCGGGCCGGCGGCTCGCGCAGCGCGGCGGGATCGGCCTGCGAGCCGTACCGCCCGAGGAACGCGGCCTTGTCGGCCGCGCCGAGCGAGGGGCGGAGGCCCTCGCCGCGCAGCATGTGGCCCGCCGCGTACGGCCAAGGCCGGTTCCAGTGCATCGCCTCCCCGCCCCCGGGAAGATCCCACATCGACTTGGTCGCGGTGATCGCGTGCCGCGCGGGGTCGTAGCGGGTGTGCAGGAAGAGCTTGTGGAACTCGCGCTTGGCGTCGGGCGCGACGCCGCAGCACCACTCGAGGTATGAGCACAGGCGCAGCCGCCGGGTGCGATCGGACGTGTTGGAGACCCGCACCGCCCAGACCTCGGCGCCCTGCCCCCAGGCGAGCCCCATCGTCCACTCGATCGCGATGCCGTGGATCTCGGTGCGGAACGTCGTGCGCCCGGGCGCGTGCTCGCATTCATAGCGGTCGTAGGGCGCGCGGCAAGGCGAGGGCGCCGCCGACCAGAGCCGGCCCGAGTCGAGGTCGAGCGCGTAGAGCAGCTTGCCCCGATCGTCGCGGACGAGGTCCATCTCCCAGCGCGTCAGCACGTTGTGCTGGGCGTCGTCGAACCAGGAGAACCCGCCGCCGTTGTGACTGACGATGAACCCGTAGCGGCCGTCGCACACCACGTTGGCCCAGGGCGTCGGCGCTGCGGCGTCGGTGACGGTGAACGCGCGCCCGGATCGGTCGAAGTGCCCGTATTTGCTTTCGTACATCGCCATCCCTGCGTGGGTGCGCCGCCTCGCCGCCGGCCCGGGCCCCGCCCGGGACGCCCCGATTCGAGAAGCCGCCGGCCCGCCGGATGGGCGGGCCGGCGGGGCGTGTCAGCGGCGGTGGTGGCTGTGGCGTCGACGCCGCAGCGCGCCCAACCCGGCGAGAGCGAGGACCGCGCCCGAGGCGGGCGTCGGCACGGCGATGGAGATGTTCGCGAAGCTCGCGACGGAGAAGTCGCTCGGGTTGTTGTCGTCGGGCTGGTTCTGCACGTAGAACCCGCCCTGCGTGCCGTCGAGGATGCCGTTCTCGAGGTTGCTCACCGCGAGCGGCCCGCTCGACGTGCCGTTGTAGACGTACTCGAATGTGGAGGCGTCGCCGTCGAAGGCGTCGCCGTCGTCGTCCGGCGTGTAGATGAGGCTGAGGCTGGCCGTGGAGCCCGGCGTGTAGACGTGCCCGAAGCTATGGAAGGGGAGCATCCCCCCGAAGGCCGCGACCTCGCCGTCGGAGGTGACGAAGAAGAACGCCTCGCCGGCCTGGAAGGTGTCGAAGCGGAATCCCGCCTCCTTGCGCGGGCTCGTGGAGCCGACGTCGAGCGTCACGTCGAGCGAGATCACGAACCGGTCGGTGCGGGCGAAGTCGTAGTGCGACGCGCCGCCGTCGCCGGAGAACCACGCCACGTGCTGGTTCGCAAACCCGCCCGAGCCAAAGTTCGACTCGTCGAAGCGCACGAGCGACGGGAAGTTGTTCGTCGTCACCAGCGTGCTGCCCGAATAGTCGTTGAACCTGCGTTCCTGGATTTGCACGCTGTCGATGTCGGTGACGTCCGCCACCGCCGCGGCACCCGACGCCGCGACGATGGCGGCCAGGCCGAAAGCTCTCGATCTCATCTGAACCTCCGTTTCTCGGCGCGGGCGGGCACGGGTCGACGCCAGGGGCCGCCGCGCGGTATGAAAGCGTTTACAGTCTCCTCGATCCGCTCGCCCCGTGTCAAGACCCTGCCTCGGATTTCACCGGCCCGCCCCCGAGATCGCGCGCCAAGCCCAGCCGCTCCATCCCCGACTGGATGCGCGGGTGGGCATGGAACAGCCGCCACACCAGCCCGGTCCGGGCGTTCTCGATCGCCAGCAGCAGAGGCCCCTGGTCGATCGCGACGTAGTCTGTCGCCACCCAGGCCCGATCGACGTTGTATGCGTCCAGAAAGCCGTACCGGCGCCGCCCCGGGTCAGGCTCGCGCCACACCAGCGGCCGGCCGTCGTCATAGCGCAGGCTCCGGTAGTGCCGCAGCGCCGCCAGCGAGGCCTGGGGCGTGAACATGATGCAGGACCCGGCGGCGTACGGCGCGATCGTGCCGTCGAGCCAATCGTCCTGCGAACGCTCCGGCGGGTAGTCCTCGCCGGGGACCGCCCCGGGCATCGGGATCGGTTCCGGGTGCAGGTGGGCCACGTGGTAGCCGTCGGGCCCGTCGGAGGCGCCGACCCCCCAGGCGTTGGGGCCGACCGTCCGGAAGCCCCGCGGATTCTCGATCGCCTTCAGCCGGTGCATCGTCGCGAGCCGGCGCGAGTTCTCCCACCAGTCCACCCGCGCCCTCCGCTCCACGCCGTGCGCCGCGGGGTCGTCGGGCCCCATGTGCGCGTAGTCGATCCAGCAATGCGAGAAGAAGGCGGTGAAGAGCGCGCCCGACCAGGGGAACCAGACGATCGGCCCGAGGTCGTCGTACGTTCCCAGCGTGCGGCGCAGCCTGTAGTACTGGGACGGTGCCGGGCCCTTGCCCTCGTCGGCGCACACGCCGAGGAACGTGACCAGCCGGTGCTCGCACCCCGCGTCCACCCATCCGAACGGCAGCACCTCACCCGGCCCGGCCGGATCGCGCGGATCGTCCGGCCTCCACCCGAGGCTGATGAAGCCTTCCGCCCATGGCGCGCGCGGCTCCGGCTCGAAGAACGCCGTCCAGTCCGCGGCCGCGACGAGTTCGTCGCCGATCTCCGCGACCGCGCCGCCG
>Ga0196977_1000305_pt1 | contig 27996 bp, 30 predicted proteins | sample S3v_1013CmetaG_FD_148634 | JGI IMG/M metagenome (GOLD analysis project Ga0196977, IMG submission 148634) | Soil microbial communities from Anza Borrego desert, Southern California, United States - S3+v_10-13C | ecosystem: Environmental > Terrestrial > Soil > Desert | place: USA: California... | reverse complement strand
GCGCGAGGAAGGCTGCCTCGTCGGCGGCGCGCGCCGCGCGCAAGGCGCCGTCCCACGCCCGCGCGAACGCCGGCTCGCGCCGCCGCAGCGTGTAGGCCGCCTGGCGCGACAGCCCGACCCCCGCGCAAGCGCGGCGCACGTCGAGGCCGGCGCCAAGCATCTCGAGGAACCGCCGCCGGCGCTCCGGGGTCCACCCGTCGCGGCGGACGGGACGGGTGGTGACGGGCTCGCTTGCCTCGGTCATGATCCGCATCTCCCGTTGAGAACAAAACGCGAATCAAGCTCCTTATGCACGAACGGCCGTGTAGGAAAATGGTTTTTCGCCCGGGGGTGGGAGCGCTTTTGGGCAATGGCCGCAATGGGTAGAAAGCTGACGCAAGCGCGTCTAGGAACAATTCAGTCCGGAGTTTGGCCTTTGATCCTGGCGGTTTCATCTTCAATCGAGTCGAGGCAAGCCTCATGCAAAGCATCAAGGTCGGGGTCTGAAGCATCCAGCGCCACCCCGTGTCCCCTGCTGTAGCGATAATATTCGTATCCGACATAACCCCCAAACGCGTTCTTTGCATTGACCGCGTCCATGCAAACTAGTCCGCGTTCGACATCTATGTGCGTGAGGACATCATCGCGAAAGGTAGCGGAGTCGGGATCTCTTAGCTCTGCTTTCACTGCATCACGTGCTTCTTCGAGCAGTTGGGATCGTGGGCTTATGTTGCAGGCAGCCAAGAGCACCACGAGACTGCATGATGCAGCTCTTACCATCATCGCCTAGGTCCCCTGACAATCAAATTGCGCTGACGGCTAGTTTGGCCCTCTGTCGAGATGTCCGCAATGGGTCGCAAAGCGGCCGTCCGAGCGTCCGCGGCCGCAGCCCCTACCACCCATCCCCGGTCTGCTCGTCGAACGGCCGCGTGTCGGCGGGCTCGGGCTTGTAGGGCGGGCGCTTCGGCAGCGTCCGCTCCCCTTTCCACGGGACCTGGTCGACGCCCGTCCAGGCGTTGACGTGGAGGCGATAGAACTTCCATCGCCCATTGCGCCTGACCAGCCGATCGTCGCGGGTGCCGATGCCGAACACGAAGTTGGTCTGGTAGTCGGCGTTCCACTGCAGGATCTGGAAGAAGCAGCGCACCCGCGCGCCTTCGGGCAGCGGGTCCATGATGAAGTGGTTCATCAGGTGCTGGCGGCCGTACCACCAATGCTGGCGGTCGTACCACAGCTTGCGCAAGTTCTCGCGGATCGCTGCGTGGCCGCGCACCTTGCCTTGCCACAAGTGGTCGAACTCGGCGTCCTCGGCGAAGGTGGCGATGGCCTGCTCCTCGTCGGCGAGGTCGATGCCCCAGGCATAGCGGGCGAACAGCTCCTCGATCTCGGCCCGGTCGTCGGTCGGCATCCGTTCGGGCACGCCGTTCGGCCATGGATTTTCGGTCACGTCGCCTCTCCCAAAGCTGGTTCTGCTGCTCTAACCTAGCCGCAAGTGGTTCGTCATTGCGAGCGTAGCGAAGCAATCCAGGGCGTCCTGCCCCACGGCCCTGGATTGCTTCGTCGCTTTGCTCCTCGCAACGACGATGGGATGGGAGCTGAGACGTCATGCCCGAGATCTTTCATCCCTACGCGAGCTTCGGCCACCAGTCGAAGATGCCGATGCGCTTCGAGGCCGACGTGTTCGAATGCGAGGTCGAGGGCGAGATCCCGCGCGAGCTCGAAGGCACCTACTACCGCACCGGCGGCGACCGGCAGTACCCGAGCCTTAAGGACGACATCATCCTCAACGGCGACGGGATGGCCTCGATGTTCCGCTTCGAGGACGGCCACGTCAGCTTCCGCAGCCGCTACGTCCAGACCGAGCGCCTCAAGCGCGAGCGCGAGGCACGGCGCCGGCTCTACGGCCACTATCGCAACAAGTTCACCGACGACGAAGCGGTCTCGAACCTCCCCGAGCGCGACAACACCGGCAACACCAACGCCTTCAACCACCATGGCGAGCTGTACATGCTGCGCGAGGATTCGCGGCCCTATCGCATGAATCCCGACACGCTCGACACGATCGAGGTCGGGCGGTTCGACAGCCTCGGCTCGAGTGCGCTCACCGCGCACCCGAAGATCGACCCGAAGACCGGCGAATGGTGGAGCTATGGCGTGTTCGCGCGCGGCGAGCCGACCACCGACGCTTCGCTGCACGTGTTCGACAAGGCCGGGCAGCTGGTGCGCGAGGAGTGGTTCCACACCCCCTACCCCGGCCTCAGCCACGACTGGGGGGTGACCCGCGAGCACCTGGTGTTCCCGATCATGCCGCTGACCGCCGACGACCGCCGGCTGCGCGCCGGCGGGCCGTACTACCAGTACGACCCCGACCTGCCGAGCGCGTGGGGCGTGATGCCGCGCGACGGCTCGCCCGACCGGATGCGCTGGTTCTCGATCCCGGGCATCGTCATGGGCCACGTGATGAACGCCTACACCGAAGGCAGCCGGGTGATCGTCGATACGCCCGTCAGCCCGGGCAACTGCTTCTGCTTCTTCAAGGACAAGCACGGCAACCTGCCCACGATGGCGGAAACGGTGACCCAGCTGACCCGCGTGACCTTCGACCTGTCGAAGCCCGACGCCGAGGCGGTCACGCTCGAGCCGGTCCAGGGCGCCTACGGCGACATGCCCAAGATCGACGACCGCTACGCGATGGACAAGTACCGCGTCGGCTACCTCGCCTTCCGCGACTTTCCGCGGATGGGGGTGGCGCAGATCGACTGGGGCACGCGCGAGCTCAAGTTCCACGACCTCGACAACGCCGCCGCGCAGGAGCCGCTGTTCGTGCCCCGGTCGCCGGATGCGCCGGAAGGCGACGGCTTCGTCCTCACCGCGGTCGACCGCTTCGCCGACAAGCGCACCGACCTGCTGATTCTCGACGGCAACGACGTCAGCCGCCCGCCGCTGGCCACGGTGAAGCTGCCGTTCGCGCTGCCGATGGCCTTCCACGGCAGCTGGATGGCGGGTGATTCCTCCCCGTTCCGGGGAGGAACTTAGCCGGTCACCCGCCCTACGAAATCCGCGATCAGGTCCTCGACCTCGGTTTCCGGCGACCCCAGGCTGGTCGCGGGCGAGAGGTGGTTGTGCCCGGCGAGGTAGTGCAGCCGCGGGAACTCGCCTTTCGCCACGCCCCATTCGCCCGCCAGCCGCGCGGCGGCGACCTGGAAGTCCTCGGGATCGAGCTCGCTGACGGTGAACAGCAGCGGGATCTCCGCGTTGATCAGCCCGGCCTGCATCGACGCCGGGCCCCATTCGCTGCGCTCCTCGCCGTAGTAGGCCCGGTGGAAGTCGTTGGGGGTGGTATTAAGCGTGTCGTAGATGCCGCTCATCATCACCGCGCCGGCGATCCCGCCCCGCTCGGTGACGTGGAAGCGCTTGTGCGCGACGTAGCTGGCGACATGCGCCGCGCCGGCGGACTGGCCGGAGAGCACGATCCTGCCTGGATCGCCGCCGTACCGCGCCACGTTGTCGCGCAGCCATGCAACCGCGGCGGCAATGTCCTCCGCTCCGCTCGGGAACTTGTTCGCGGGCGCCAGCCGGTAGGTCATCGTGACCCCCACCCAGCCCTGCCGCGCGGCGAAGTCGCCGACGTTCGAATAGAACGGGCTGCCTTCGGTGTGCTTGTCGCCCATCACGAACCCGCCGCCGTGGACGAACACGAGCACCGGCGCGTTCGTCACGCCCTCGCGGACGAACAGGTCGAACCGATGCCGCGCGTCGGGACCGTACGACACGTCGCGCGTCACCTTGGTCGCGAGATCGATCCCGGCGTTCATCCCGGCGAACAGCGCGGTGGTGCCGCCGAGCATCTCCGGCCCGATCTCTCGTCCGAGACTTTCGAGCTGGGCGCGCAAGTCAGGCGTCATTGGAAGCTCCTTCCATCAGCAGCACCGGCTTGATCGCCTGGCCCGAACGCGCGTCGGCGAACGCGCGCTCGATCTCGGCGAACGGGTAGAACGTCAGCAGGCGGTCGAACGGGAAGCGGCCCTGCCGCCAGTATTCGATCAGCTGCGGCAGGAACGCGCGCGGGTTGGCGTCGCCGCCGAGGATGCCGCGCAGCTGCCGCCCGCCGGCGAGCATGGCGAACAACTGCGGCGCCCATTCGCCGTGGGGCGCGGCGACGAACCCGGCCGTGCCGTTCATCGCCAGGCATTCGAGCGCGGCGGTGTGGATGGCCGGGACGGTGGTGGTGTTGAAGCTGTAGTCGACGCCGCGGCCGGTCGCCCGCCTGATCTTGCCCGCGAGGCCCTCCTCGCTGCCGAGGAAGCAGTTGGTCGCGCCGAGCTCGCGCGCCAGCTCGAGCCGCTCGGTCAGGAGATCGACGGCGACGATCCGGCTCGCACCGATCAGCTTGGCGGCCATCACCGCCGACAGGCCGACCGCGCCGGTGCCGAACACCGCGATGCTGTCTCCAAACCCCAGCTTGAACGCCTCGATCACCGCGCCGGCGCCGGTGATCACGCCGCAACCGAGCGGGCCGAGCTTCTCGAGCGGCAGGTCCTCGGCCACTTTCACGGCGGTCCGCTCGGGCACCACGGCGTAGGTGGCGAAGCTCGACTGGCCGAAGAAATGCGAGTGCACCGCGCCGCCTTCGAGCGAAGTCGAGCCGTCGAGCCGCTGGCCGCCGAAGCACAGCGGCATCGCCAGGTCGCAATACGTCGGCCGGCCGGCGAGGCAACTGAGGCACTGCCCGCAGCTGCTGCCGGAGAGGATCACCGGGTCGCCGATCTCGAACCCGAGCACCCCTTCGCCGAGCCCCTCGACGGTGCCGGCCCCCTCGTGGCCGAGCACGATCGGGTGCGGCGCGTGGCGGCCCGGGTGCTCGTGCAGGTCGGTGTGGCAGATCCCGGTGGCGACGAGGCGGATGAGCATCTCGCCGGGCCGCGGCCGGCCGAGCTCGAGCTGCTCGATGACCGGCGCCGGCGTGCCGCCCCGGCTCACAGCAGCGGTGATCTTCATCTCACCCTCACCCTTCGGCGCTTCGCGCCTCTTCCCGCTCCCAATGGGAGAGGGAGCGGCCCGCGCCGCGCCGGGGCCGCGGGAGGGTGAGGGTGATCATCGTTGCGCCCCGAGGTGATGATCGTCCTGGATGTCGGCGACCGGCCCGTGCTGGGTCAGCAGGCTCTTGCGGCGGAGGAAGCGGCGCAGGCTCTCGGGCCCGATCCGCGGGGCGCCGTAGCCCGAGCAGCCGAAGCTGTCCGAGCCGAACGTGCCGAGCTTGGCGAAAGTCAGGAAGGTGTCCTGCAGAAAGATCCCGCCGGCGTTGAGCCGCCGGCCGATCGCCTTGGCCTCCTCGACGTCCCCGGCGATCACGCTGGCGGTGAGCCCGAACTGCGTGTCGTTGGCGAGGCGGATGGCTTCCTCGGTGTCGGCATAGGACATCACCGGAAGGCACGGGCCGAACGTCTCGTCCTGCATGATGAGCATGGCGTGGGTGACGCCGGTGAGCACGGTCGGACGCATGTACAGCCCGCCGCCGATGTCCTCGATCTCGCCGCCGGTCAGGATGGTCGCGCCCTTGGCCACCGCGTCGTCGAGGTGGCGCTGCACGATCGCCGCCTGCGGGGCGAAGGTGAACGGCCCGATATGCCCGGCGCGCGGGTCGTCCGCGTTGAGCCGCACCGCCTCGGCCTGCTCGACCAGCCTGGCGACGAAGGCGTCGTGCACGCTCGCGTGCACGTAGACCCGCTCGACCGAGTAGCATACCTGCCCGGTGGCGTAGACCGCGCCGCGCAGCACCGCGGTCGCCGCGCGCTCGAGGTCGGCGCTCGCGGTGACGATGCACGGGTCCTTGCCGCCGAGCTCGAGGTTGCACGGGATCAGCCGCTCGGCGCAGGCGACCGCGACCTTGCGCCCGATCGGCACCGAGCCGGTGAAGCAGATCGTGTCGGCCTCGGCGATCACCGCCTGGCCGACTTCGCCGGGGCCGGTGACGTAGTCGAACACCTGGGCGAGCTCGGGGACCTCGCGCACGGTCTCGAACAGCGTCTCGATCACCCGCGGGGTGACCTCGCTCGGCTTGAGCAGCACTGCCGAGCCGGCGAACAGCGCCGGCACCGCGTCGAGCAGCGCCAGCATCAGCGGGGCGTTCCACGGGCTGATCACCCCGACCAGCGGGTAGGCGACGACTTGGCTCTCGATCGCGACCGTCGGCATCGAGGTGCTCATGCCCTGCCACTCGAGCGCCGCGAACGCCTTGGGCGCATCCTCCAGCCAGCCGCCGATGTTTCCACAAGTGATGAAGCCCTGGAGGTAGCTGGTGTGGCACCCGCCGGTGTCGGCCGCGTCGGCCTCGCCGATGTCGCCCGCGCGCGCCTTCACCGCGCCGAGCCAGCGCGCCATCACCGCGCAGCGGCCGGCGACGCCGAGCGCTTCCCAGGCCGGCTGGCGGGCGCGCAGCCGCGCCGCCTTGTCGGCCACTTCGCCGCGGCTCGATACCGCCAACTCGAAGTCGGCCGCGCCGGTGCGTGGGTTGCGCACCGCGAGCATCGCCTCTTGCGCCGGAGCCGCTGACGCCATCGCCTGTCCTCTCTCGTCCCGGTGGCTTGGGTAACCTGTCGGCGCCGCGCTGGGTAGCGCCAAATGGGCCGGAATGGCGGTCCGGCGCGCGCCCGGCGCGGCTGGGCTCGATTGTGCGCTGCGGCAGGGAAACCGGGGCTTTCCAGCGCATTAACCGTGACGTCCGCCACGACAGTGGCTCGCAAGGAGATTTGTGCCATGACCGACCAGAACAGGAACCCGGGCAGCCAGCGGCAGCAGCCGCAGCAGGGCGCCGGCACCGGCGCCGGCAGCCGCCAGCACGAGCAGCAGACCGGCGGCGGCAGCTTCCAGCAAGGCGAGCAGAGCGGCGAAGGCTGGCAGCAGGACCAGGGCCGCGACGCCAGCTCGAAGCACATGGAGCAGCAGGGCGGCGTCGGCCGTCAGCAGGAGCAGGGCCGCGGCGGCGCCGGCGAGATGCGCGAGCAATCCGGCGGCCAGATGGGCCAGCAGGCCGGCGGCGCGCGCCAGCAGGGCGACATGAACTTCGAGTCCGACCAGGGCGACGACGTCAGCTTCCAGCAGGACCAGCAGGGCGGCGGCAGTCGCCAGCAGGAGCAGGGCGGCGACCGCAGCCGCCAGCAGGAACAGCAGGACCGCGGCGGCGGCCAGCAAGGCGGCACCGGCATGGGCACCGACACCCGCGGCGGCAACGAGACCAACCGCTAGTCGCGACCGCCAGGACCAACCGCTAGACAAGCAACCGGTTGGCAGAGCAAGGGCCGCCCCCAAGGTTCCCCGGGGTGCGGCCCTTGCTTTGTCCGGCGCTCAGAAGCCGTAGCGCAGGCCGCCCCACACCGTCAGCGGCGCGCCGAGGTCCATCGAGCCGCCCTGGTTGCGGGTGATCACGTTTTCGTCGAACAGGTTCTCGACCCGGCCGACGACGCTCAGCCGGCCGACCAGCGGGACTTGCCCGAACAGGTCGACCGTCGTCGCCGCCGGCAGCGCGTCGTCCTCCTGGTCGTCCTCGAACTGCAGCCCGACATGGCGCACCGTCGCGGCGAACGTCATGCCGTCGCGCGGGCGCCAGCTCAGCGTCCCGCTCGCCGCCCATTTCGGCGTCTGCGCCGGGCGCAAGCCGTCGAGCGCCGCCTGCGCGCCGGTGCCGCGCATTTGCGTATCGGTGTACGCCAGGGTGCCGTCGAGGCTGACCGTGCCGAAGTCGAGCTGGCTGGCCAGCTCGATCCCCTGCGCCTCGATGGCGTCGATGTTCTGCCGCTGCCGCAGCACGGGGGTGAGCGAGACGTTGCTGACGGCGTTCTCGACCTCGTTGTCGAACGCGGTCAGCGAAAAGCGGAGGTTGTCGAGCGGCTGCCAGTCGATCCCCGCCTCGATCCCCTCGAGCCGCTCGTTGACGAGCGCGCCGTTGGCCTGGGTGGTGACCGGGAACACCACGAACGGCCGGTACAGCTCGTTGAGCGTCGGCAGCCGCAGCCCGCTGTAGGCCGCGGCGCGCAGCCGCACGCCCTCGGCCGCCTCGAACACCGCGCCCGCGCGGTACGACCAGTCCCAGCCGGTGCGGTCGGCGAACGCGGAATCGTCGTCGACGCTGCCATCGGCGTTGAGATTGAGATGGTAGCCGTCCTTGATCGCCCAGCGGTCGGCGCGCAGGCCGCCGGTCAGCGTCACCGGCCCGATCTCCCAGTCGTCCTCGACGAACACGCCGAAGTCGGTGTTGACCCCGCCGGCGGTGCGGCTGCCGTTGAGCGCGCCCGCCAGGGGCCCCCCGGCGACGTAGCGGTCCTCGAACAGGTCGCCCCGCGAGCGGCGGAAGTCGGTGCCGATGCGCAGCGTGTGGCCGCCGCCGACCGGCGGGCGAACCTCGAGCTTGCCGCCCTGGCCGGTGGACGGCGTATCGCGCTGGTCGAGCGTCTTGTTGAAGCTGGTCGACGAAATCACGACGTTGGAGAAATTGCGCCACTGCGCATAAGCCAGCGCGTCGACCTGCCACGCGCCGCGGCTGACCAGCCGGGCGCTCACGTCCTGCCCCCGGCTCGACGAGTCCGCGCCGGCGAACCGCAAGGTCCGGTGGTCCTCGAACGCCAGCCCGCGGACCTGAACCTCGAGGTTGTCGGCGACCGGCTGCACGATCCGCGCGCTGGCCGACCACGAATCGAACCCGGCCCGGGCGGTGGCCGGCACGCGCTGCGCCTGGGGGATGGTGAAGAAGCCCTGGCCGCGGTCCCAGCGGCCGCTGACGACCGCGAAGCCGTCGCCCAGCCGCGGCGCGACGGTGGCCGACAGCTCGGTCTCCGCCCGGCTGTTGATCAGCGCCGAGCCGCTGACCGGCCCGAGCGTCGTCGCGTCGGCGCTCTCGAGCTCGATCGCCCCGGCGAGCGCGCCGGCGCCGAACGGCCCGGTGCCGCCGCCGCGGGTGACGCGGATCGATTCGAGCCGCTCGGGCGCGATCGCCGACAGCGGGATGTAGCCGAAGAAGGGATCGGCCAGCGGCACCGCGTCGAGCAGCACCTGGGCGCGGCTGGTGGCGTTGCCGCCGAGCGCGCGCAGCGTGACGCCTTGCGCCGACGGGTTCGACGAGCGGCTGTCGGAGCGGCGGAATTGCTGGAAGCCGGCGACGTTGTTGAGGACGTCCTCGATCCGCCCCGAAGCGCCGGAGACGATCTGCTCGCGCTCGAGCTCGATGACGTCGTAGGCCGGCGTCGCCGGGGTCTGCTCGAGCCCGCGGCCGGTCACGACGATGACCGGTCCGTCCTGCGCCGCCGCGGGGGCGGCCGGCAAGGCGAGCGAGGCGAGCAACAGGTATTTCAAGCGCATGAAAGCTCTCACTAGGACAGGAAATTGCGTTTGTCCGGGCCTCTAGCGCGTCATCCTTGCCGCGTCACCCCTCGTTGGGCGCTATTTCCAGGGGGCTCACCCAGCCGTTCGTCGCGCCGGATTAGTTGACTATGTCCGCGCCGTCCGTCGTCGCCCCGGATCACGCCCCGCTGCTCGACCGCCCAGACACGCGGCTCGCCGCCCAACAAGCGACCGGTCTACGCGATGCACCGCCCGAGGCTGCCGGCCGGCGACACCCCAGCGCGGCGCAGGACCTCGCCGGGCTGGTGGACTCGGTCCGCCCGGCCCGCCCGGCGCGCGGGATCAAGGACAGACGCGACCTGCCGCTGATCGACCTCATGGCTGAAGGCGGCAACGTCACCACCACATGCGTCCGGCCCGACCTGGGCCGCAGCGCCGACGGCAAGATCACCGAGCATGGGCTCCAATGCGCCCAAGCCAAATATCGATCCGAGCGCCAAAAGGCTGTAAGCTCCCAAGCCGACGCTGTGCACGGAGGCGATCATGGGTAGTGCCGAAGTCCAGGGCCCATTGTGGGGTGCCCGCGCGGAGGATTGGGCGACTTATGTCGAGCAGACGGGTGTGCCGCTCGCCGGCGCGGCGCTCGACGCGGCGCGGGTGACGGCCGGCACCCGAGTGCTCGACGCCGGCTGCGGCGCGGGGCTGCTCTCGGTGCTGGCCCGCATGCGAGGCGCCGAGCCCGCCGCGGTCGATGCCGCCGAAGGCATGATAGCGGTGGCGCGGCGCCGCCTGCCGGGAGCCGACGTGCGCGTGGCCGACCTCGAAGCGCTGCCGTTCGCCGACGCGGCGTTCGATGCCGCCATCGGCGTCAACAGCGTGTTCTACGCCGCCGACATGGCGGCCGCGATGGACGAGTTGGCGCGAGTCGTGCGGCCCGGCGGGCACGTCGTCATAACCGCCTGGGGGCCGCCCCAGCGCTGCGAGTTCATGACCTCGATCATGCCCCGGCTCGGGCCGCTGATGCCGCCGCCGCCGCCCGGCGCTCAGCCGCCCCATCCCGGCGCGCTGTCGGAGCCCGGCGCGCTCGCCGCCTTGCTCGAGAAAGCCGGCCTCCAGCCGAAGGAGCAAGGCGAGGTCGCCTGCCCGTTCGTGTTTCCGAGCGGCGAAGCCTCGTGGGTCGGCAACGCGAGCGCCGGCGTCAACCAGGCCGCCATCGAGCATAGTGGGGAAGCCGCGGTGCGCGCGGCGTATGCCGCGGCCGACGCCGAGCATACCCGCGCCGACGGCAGCGTCCGCTACGACAACGTGTTCGTCTGGGCGAGCGCGGTCAGGCCTTAGCCGTCACAACCGCCCCGGCGCCCCGTCGAGCAGGATCGTTTTGGTCTCGAGGTACGGCCACAGCCCTTCCTCGCCGCCCTCGCGGCCGATGCCGGACTGCTTGAAGCCGCCGAACGGCATGCCGAACTCCATGCGCATGCCGTTCTGGCCCATCACCCCGGTGCGGATGCGGCGGCTGATATCGTAGGCCGCTTGCGGGTCGCTGGTCAGCACCGAGCCGTTGAGGCCGTAGCTCGACTCGTTGGCGAGGCGGATCGCGTCTTCCTCGTCCTCGGCGGGGATCAGGCACAGCACGGGGCCGAAGATCTCCTCCTGGGCGATGCGGCTCCGGTTGTCGACGTTGGCGAACAGGGTGGGCTCCATGTAGTAGCCCTTGTTCATGTGTGCCGGGCGCTGGCCGCCGGTGACGAGGTCGGCGCCGGACTTCCTGCCTTCCCCGATATACATCTCCACGCGCTCGAGCTGGCGCTTCATCGCCAGCGGGCCGAGCTGGGTCTCGGGGTCCTCGCTGTGGCCGATGCGGATGCCCTTCATCACGCCCGCGATCGCCTCCGCCAGCTCATCGTGGCGGTGCCGGGGGACGATCGCGCGGCTCAGCATCGCGCACACCTGGCCGCTCATCACGGTGATGGTGTTGCCGAGGATGCCGGCGGCGGCCTCGATCGGGAAATCGTCGCGCACGATCGCCGCCGACTTGCCGCCCAGCTCGAGCGTGCAGCGGGTCATCTTCGCCCCGCAGACCGCAGCGATGTGCATCCCCGCCGCGCTCGAACCGGTGAAGCTGACTTTGTCGATCTCGCGGCTGCGCACAAGGTGGTCCGACGCCTCGCGCTCGGCCGGCACCAGGTTGACCGTGCCCGGCGGCAGCCCCGCGGCCTCGGCCGCCTCGGCGATGATGTAGGCTTCGAGGGGGGTCTCCGGCGAGGGCTTCATGACGATCGGGCAGCCGGCGACGAGCGCGTAGAACACTTTGTTGGCCATGATCCCGAACGGCGCGTTCCACGGCGCGATGCCGACCACCACGCCGACCGGCTCGCGCACGATCACCGCGGTGTCGACGACCATGCCCTTCTTCTGCTCGGTCCAGGCAAAGCTTTCCCCCAGCGCGGCGATCCCGCGCAAACCCGCGACGCCGCCGCCGTGCATGATCGGGGCGAAGCTGGCGAGCCCGCCGACTTGCGCGACCCACGCCGCGCACAGCTCGGGTACGCGCGCCTCGAGCTGGTCGATCATCGCCATCAGCCGGGCGCCGCGCTCGGCCGGCGGGGTGCTCGGCCACGGCCCGTGGTCGAACGCGTGGCGCGCGGCGGCCACGGCCCGGTCCATGTCCTCCGGCCCGGCCGCGGCGGTGCGGGCGACGACTTCCTCGCTGTTCGGATTGACGATCTCGAGCTGGCCGCCGGCGACGGGCGCGACCCATTCGCCGCCGATGTACAGCTTGTCGGGATGCCGGATGGTCACGCCTGCGGGGGTCATTGGGGGTCTCCTAACTGAGATCGTCATTGCGAGCGCAGCGAAGCAATCCAGAGCGCATCGCGCGACGCCCTGGACTGCTTCGTCGCTACGCTCCTCGCAATGACGAAGGAACAGGCATCAATAGCTCGACAAAATCGTCAGGCTGCGGCTGTCGAGCGGCTTGCCCTCGCGCTGCAGCTGCAGCTCGCGGGCGCGGACCTTGCGCTGCTCGTCGATCAGGAAGGCGTGGATCGCCTTGACCTGGTCGGGCGCGAGCAGGTCGCCCCAGCGCGGCATGCCGTTGGCGACCAGCAGCCCGTCGAGCACGATCCTGTCGAACGCGTCGTGCGTTCCCGGCTGCATCCGCCGCAAGTCGGGCAGCGGCGCGCGCGGCTGGTTCGAATGGCACACCGAGCAGTTCTCGAGGAACAGCGCGTTGCCCATGGCGATCGTCTGCGGCGTGACGCCGGGGGCCTGCGACGGCGGCTCGGGCGCCGGCTCGAGCGGCGGCAGGTCCTCGGGCACCGGCACCTCGCCGCCCCCGAGCCTGAACACCAGCAGCCGGTTGGCGTTGCCCTTCGCATAGGCGGCGGCATACGGCGGCACGAAGCCCCAGCCGCCCCCGCCCCAGCCGGTCTGCACCGCGACGTACTGCACCCCGCCGACCTTGTAGGTCATCGGCGCGGCGAGGATCGAGCTGCCGGTGTCGATGGCCTTGAGGACTTTCCCGGTCTCGGCGTCGCGCACCACCAGCTGGCCGGAAAGCGTGCCGTGGATGACCAGCCCGCTCGCGGTCGCAAGCACCCCGCCGCGATCCTGCCAGCCGTCAAAGTCGGCGGCCCACTTGGTCTTCCCGGTCAGCGGATCGATCGCGCGCAACTCGCTGGTGAACGGCTGGTCGAGCACCTGCTGCCATTGCGGCAGTGCCTTGATCGCCGCCTGCATCGGCGGGGGCAGGGTGGCGGCGGCGGCCTCGAGGTCGGCGGTGAAGATCAGCGCCGCACCCGGGTTCATCGCGTTGGCCCGGTGCGGCGGGTTCTCCGAGCCCGGCGGGATGAACATCAGGTTGCCGATGTCGACCACGCTGGCGAAGTACAGGTTGCGGCCCGGATCGTAGGCCGCGGCGTGCCAGTTGCGCGCCCCGGCGGATGACGGAAACACGATCTTGGGCCCGGTCGAGTAGTCGGAGAACTCGGGTGTCAGCTTCGGCCGGCCGGTGGCGAGGTCCCACCCGCTCGCCCAGCTCGTCCGCACCAGCGCGTTGGCCGCCAGCGGCTGGCCGCTCTCGCGGTCGACGACGAAGAAGAAGCCGTTCTTGGGCGTGTGGAGCAGCACCGGGCGGCGCGCGCCGTTCACCTCGAGCTCGGTGAACACCATCGGCTGCGAGGCGGTGAAGTCCCACGAATCCTGCGGCGTCTCCTGGAAGTGCCACTTCATCTCGCCCGTCTCGCGGTCGAGCGCGACCACGGAATCGAGATAGAGGTTGTCGCCTCCCGCCGGCGAGCGGCTCTTGTGCGGATAAGGCCCGCCGTTGCCGGTGCCGACGATCACCTGGTCGAACTGCGGATCGTAGTGGATCGCGTCCCACACGGTGCCGCCGCCGCCGATGTCCCAGCGGCTCTCGGGATCCCAGGTTTCAAGCGCAGCTTCCAGCGCTTCGGACTCCTGCGGACCCTTATCGGGATCGTGCGGGATGGTCCAGAAGCGCCACGCCTCGTCGCCGCTGTCGAGGTGGTAGGCGGTGACGTAGCCGCGCGTGTCGAACTCGGCGCCGCCGTTGCCGATGATCACCAGGTCGCCGGCGATCTCGGGCGCGCCGGTCACCGTGTAGCCGCGCTTGCGGTCGGCGATGGTGTCGGCCTTCCACTCGACGGCGCCGGTTGCGGCGTCGAGCGCGTAGAGCCAGCCGTCGAGCGAGGCGACAAAGACCTTGCCGTCCGCCACTTGCACCCCGCGGTTGGCCTGGTCGCAGCAGGCGGCGCGGTTGACCTGCATGTCGACCTCGGGGGTGAAGGTCCACAGCTCCTCGCCGGTCGCCGCGTTCAGCGCATAGACCCGGCCGAGGTTGCCCGAGGTGTACATCACGCCGTCGATGACCACCGGCGTCGCCTCCTGCACCCGCGCGGTGCCGAGGTCGTATTCCCAGGCGAGGCCGAGCTCGCCGACGTTCTCGGGCGTGATGTCGGTCAGGCGGCTGAAATGGCTGCCGGCCCAGTCGCCGCCGGGGTTGTCCCAGTCGTCCCCGGCGCCGATCACCGAGGTGTCGACTTGCGGAATGGTCGCGTCGGTGCAGGCGGCGAGCGCGAGCAGGAGCGGCATTGCGAGCGCGAGCCACGGCCTCATTGCGGCCACGCGCCCCGGTACTGCTCGAACACGCTGCGCAGCGAGCGCGGCGGGCGCCCGGTGATCCGCTCGACGCAATCGGTGACGCGGTCGAAATAGCCCTCGCGGATCGACTGGCCGAAGGTGACCATGTCGTCGCTCGACCACGGGATCGGCCCGTCGGGCACGATGTCGCTGGCATGGCGCGGCACGCCGAGCGAATCGAAATAGTGGTACATCGCCGCGTCGCTGACCGGCTGCACCTCGATCGGCTTGCAGGCCATTTCGGCGACCAGCGCCAGCGCCTCGGGAATGCTCAGCGCCTCGGGCCCGGTCAGGGTGTAGGCCATGCGCCCGTGGCCGTCCTGCGTCAGCACGCCGACGGCGGTGGCGACGCAATCGTCGCGGCTGACGAAGCCGACTTTGCCGTCGCCGCAGTTGTCGGGCTTGACGCCCATCTGCAGCGCCGGGATCGCCATGGCGAGCGCGATCGCCTCGGCATACTGGCTGTCGCGCAGGAACGTCCACGCCGCGCCCGAGCGCTCGATGATCACCTCGGTGGCGCGGTGGTCGTCCTTGACGATCGCCGGATTGGCCGGCTCGTCGGCGGCGATCACCGAGGTGTAGACCACGTGGCTGACCCCCGCCCGCACCGCCGCCTCGACCGCGTTTCTGTGCTGGCCGACGCGGGTGCCGACGCGCGCGGTCGAAATCAGCAGCATCCTGTCGCCGCCTGCCATCGCCTCCGGCAGCGTCGAGGGTTCGTCGAAGTCCGCCCGCCGGACGTGCGCGCCCGTGCCGGCGAACTCGGCCAGCTTTTCGGGCGTGCGCGACAGCAGCACGAGGTCCTCGGCCGGGACCTGCTCCAGCAACAGCCGGGCCGCCGCGCTGCCGAACTGGCCGGACGCGCCGGTGACGATGATCTTGCCCAACGGACTCTCCCTTTCGCGCAATCATAACGAGTGTTACGGTTGAGGCAACGAGGGAGAGACCATGCTTTCGATCGAAGACCGGCTCGGCCTGCAGGACCTGATCGCCGACTATTCCTGGGCGCTCGACACCGGCGACGCCGAAGGCCTCGTCGCCTGCTTCACCGAAGACTGCGTGATGAGCGAGGAGGTGTTCGAGGACCCCGACGTGTGGCAAGGCCACGCCGGCATCCGCGGGCTGATGGCGCACTACGCCAACGCCCCCGGCTTCGCCGGCCGCCAGCATCACGTGACGCAGACCCAGCACGAGCCGCAGGCCGACGGCAGCGTCAGGATGAGAAGCTTCGCTTTCGTCACCGAATGCGAAGGCGAGCCGCCCTACCTGCTGCGCTTCACCGGCTGGTACGACGACCACGCGGTCAAGGGCGCCGACGGCCGCTGGCGCTTCCGCCGCCGCACGGTGCGGCTGTGGGACGGCGAGGTGCTCAGGAACTTCCCCGGCCGCGGCGAATGGGTGGCAAGGAAACGGCCGGAGTCGCTGATCATCAAGCGATGAGCACGCTCCGCTTCCGCGCCGAGCTGCAGCGCAAGGACCCAGGCCTGCCGGTGTTCATCCGCATTCCGGGCGAGGTCGTGGCGCCGTGGGGGTTGAATGACTGGCGGTCGGTCGAGGGCTCGCTCAACGGCCACGCCTTCGGCCGCCGCACGATCAAGGACTGGGGCAACGGCAGCGCCGACTGGTTCGTCGAGATCGTCAAGCCATACCTCGAAGCGGCGGGCCTGAAGCCCGGCGATACAGTCGAGGTCGAGCTGCGCCTCGCCAACATGACCATGCCGGATGAAATGGCGGCGCGGTTGGAGAGCGATCCCGAGTTCGCCCGCGCTTTCGAAGCGCTCATTCCCAACCACAAGCGCAAGGCGATCGAGCACTACCTGGAGGCGAAGACTCCGGCGGGCCGCACCGCGCGGCTGGACAAGATCAGCCGCTCGATCAAGGCGCGGCTTGCCCACTAGTGCGTCATTTCCCGCGAACGCGGGAACCCAGGCATTCCTATGGCGCCGGGCCTACCGGGTTCCCGCCTTCGCGGGGATGACGAAGGAGGGCTCAGACCCGGCGCACCAGCACCCACCCCAGCACCAGCCCGCAGTCGAGCGGCTGGGTGGCGGCGGTCATGTCGCGCACGCGGCCGTCGTCGGCCGGCGCGTAGCCGGCTTCGCGCGCGACGTCCTCGATCAGCAGGGCGTCGGCCGGGCGGCTGACGCCGACCACGAACGCCGGGCGCCGCGCGAACACCGCGCGGGCGAGGCGGACGCGGTCGCCTTCGATCGGCAGCGCCTCGCTGCCGCAGGCTTCGGCGAAGCGGCGCCCGGCGACCAGCGAGGGGTCGTGCAGCAGCACGGCATCGCCGGAGCGTGCCGAGGCCGTCGTCGGCAGGCCCGCGAGCGCGGGCGCCGTCAGCGCGCCCGCCAGCACGCCGCGCCGGGTCGCCTTCATCGCGCCGCCCCGGTCGCGGCCGGATGCGGTCCCGCGGCGAGGTATTCGGCGATCTGGCGCAGCGCGTCGTCGCTGACCTCGCCGCGCGGGATCGCCGGCATGTTGCCGACGCCCTGGCGCGCGGCGACGATGACGTAGGGCGCGGGCAGGCTGTCGCGCGCCTCGAGCAGCGCCGGCTGGACGCGGCGGGCGAGCAGGCCGGTGCCCATGCCGTTGGCCGCGTGGCAGCTCGCGCAATGCTCGAGGTAGAGCGCCTCGCCAGCGCTCGCATTTGGGCGGCTGGCGCGGGTTTCCGGCTTCGGCGCCGGCGGCGGGCCCTGGGCGATGGCGGCTCCGCTCGCCAGCAGCAAGACCACTAGGGAATACTTGCCTCTAAGACTCATTTGCGCCGGACCTCGGCCTCGACACGCCGTCGATGAGCAATCCAAACGGAATCCCCACGAGGGCCAAATAGACGAGGAACTGCAATAGTTCACTGCGAATCACACCTGCCGCAAAGCCGTAGTAAAGAAACGAAGCCAACAGGAAAAAGTAGATCGAGAGTAGATGATTTAGGTTCAAACGTCGCAGCCTCATGCCCGGCCTCCCTGCCCCTTCGGCCAGATCCCGTTTTTCCCCGGGGCGAGGATGCCGTTCGGGTCGAGCGCGTCCTTGACCGTCTGGTTGAGCTTGCCGAGCGCGCCGCCGTTCCAGTCGTAGCTGTCCGCCACCAGGTCCATGTAGTCGAGGTGGGTGCGGTACTCGCCGTACCCTTCGGCCTTCGCATCGGCGACGAGCTGGCGGAAGAACGGGTCGATCCGCGCCATCATCGCCGGGTCGTCCTTGTTGAACAGCATCGCGTTGACGTTGACGAGGTGCCGCTCGCCGAAGGCGAAGCTGCCCTGGTAGTCCATCCCGTATTCCTTGTAGCGGGCGTAAGTCCGCTGGAACTGCGCCAGCGCCGCGCTGCCGCTTTGCGGGATGATCGGCGAGAAACCGATGTGCCCGCCGCGCCCGCCGTACCAGTTGGCGTTCTGCATCGGGAAGGTGATCGGCGTGCCGGTCCAGCCCGAATATTCCATCGGCTGCCCCTTGCGCCACGTTGTCGGGCGCATGCTGAGCGGCTGAAGCGCGTTCATCGCCTGCTCGAGCACCGCGTAGGCGGCCTTGTTGACCTCCTCGCGCCCGTACAGACGCAGCGAGACCCCCCACCAGCCGAGCCCGAAACGCTTGCGGATCGCATCGATCACGGCATCGTCGAGCGCGCCGGGCTTGTCGGTCCATTCGCCGCGCGTGGTCGCCACCGCCGCGGCGCGCAGCCAGTTGCCGACGCTGGGGCTCTGCTGCAGCACGCGCTCGCGCCTGAGCGGCCCGATCGTGTCGACCAGCGGCTTGAGGTCCTCGGGGCGGTCGAACTCGACGTCCATCCCCATCAGGCTCTCGGGCTCGGGCATCAGCCACATGTTGGCCTTGGTCACGACGCCGAAGTTCGACTGCACGAACATCTGGTCCCAGCCGGGCCCGAAGCCGAACGGGTAATGCCCCCAGGTCGGCGCGCCGCTGAACGCGCCCATGCCGGTGCGAACGACCTCGCCGGTCGGCAGCACGACCTCGAGCCCGCACAGGTTCTTGGTGTTCTCGCCGTACGGCGTGTAGCCGACCCCGCGGTCGAGCGCGTTGCCGATCACGCTGCCCCACGAGTTGCCGGGGGTCGACAGCCAGTAGGGCAGCTGGTTGGCCTGGATGAAGTCGTAGAGGTCGTAGAACCCGACGCCGGGCTCGAGCAGCACGGTGCCGAATTCCTCGTCGAACACGATCTTCTTCATGCCCGACAGGTCCATCACCACGCTGCCCGAAAGCAGCGGGGCACTGCCGCCGTAGCCCAGGTTCTTGCCGCGGCTGATCGGCCAGACCGGCAGGCGGAGCTGGTTGGCGATCCTGAGCGCCGCCTGGACTTCCTCGACCGAGGTCGGCCCGATCGCGCCCGCCGGCAGGTGCGCGGCGTCCTGGATCGCGAACTTGTCCTGGTAGCCGCTGCGGTCGAGGTCCTCGAAGAACACCTTGCCGGCGCCGAGCGCGGCCTCGAACTCCCGCCGCGCCTGGTCGAGCTTGGCGGCGGTGAAGTCGGGCGGGAGCGGCGCGGCCATCGGCTAGGCCTTCTGCCCGCCGAACCCGGTGCGCGCCGGCGGCCGGGTGGCGGCGTCGAGCCGGATCACGTCGCCGTTCAGGAGCGGGTTCTCGATGATGAACATCGCCAGCCGGGCAAACTCCTCGGGGCGCCCTTCGCGGCGCGGGAACTGCGCGTCCTGCAGCAGCTCGTCGACGATCGCGCGCGGCACGCTGCTGACCATCGGCGTGGTCATGAAGCCCGGCGCGATGCCCATCACGCGGATGGCATGGCTCGCAAGATCGCGGCACCACACCAGGATCAGCGAGGCGAGCGCCGCCTTGGAGGCGGTGTAGGCCGTCATCGACGCCTGCCCGCCGAAGCTGGCGATCGAGCAGGCGTTGACGATCACCCCGCGCTCGCCGTCCTCGCCCGACGGCGCGTTGGCGATCATCCGGTGGGCGAAGTGGGCGGTGACGTTGATGGCCCCGAGCAGGTTGACGTCGATCACCTTGCGGATCGCCGCCACGTCGCCCGGCCCGTCGGCCGTGGCGATCGGCCCGAGGCCGCCGATGCCGGCGCAGTTGACGAGGATGTGCACCGGCCCGTCGACCGCCTGCAGCGCGTCGGCGACCGACTGCGGGTCGGCCACGTCGCCATGGACGCAGCGCGCGCCCGCGGGCGGCGTGCCGGCGAGGTCGAGGGTGACGACCTCGGCGCCTGCCGCGAGCAGCGCTTGCGCGGTCGCCGCGCCGAGCCCCGAATTGCCGCCGGTGACGACCGCGACCTTGCCTGCCGGATTCAAACGTCTCTCCCGTCGCCGAGTCCCGCGACTTTAACGGTCGTTACTTTTGGGCTAGCGCCGGGCCAAGTCAAGCAAGGGAGAGCGACTTGGCGACACGCGAAGGGGCGCCGGCCGCGGGTGAGTGGCGTGCATGAACCAGGTACGGCCCATCGTCCGCCCGCTTGCGGGTAAGGAGTCGATGAACCCCGTCCGCCGCACGGCCTCGCTCGTCCTCATCGCGCTGGTGTTCGTCATGGAGGGCTACGACCTCATGGCGATGTCGCTCGCGGCGCCGCGACTGGAGCCGCTCGGCCTCGATCCGGCGCAGTTCGGCTGGGTCTACACCGCGATGCTGGTCGGGATCGGCCTCGGTGGCGCGGTGCTGGCTCCGTTCGGCGACCGAATCGGCCGGCGGCCGCTGATCGTGTTCGGCTGCATCGCCGTGGCGGCGCTGACGCTCGCCACCACGCTCGCCACCACCCTCCCGCAATTCCTCGCCTGGCGCCTGCTCACCGGGATGGCCTTCGGCGCCTGCCTGCCCAACTGCAGCGCGCTGTCCGCCGAGCTCGCGCCGGAGCGCATTCGCGCGACCGTGATGGCGCTGGTCTCCGCGGGAATCCCGCTCGGGCTGGCGGCGGCCGGGCTGTTCGCGCCCGAGGTGGTCGCGATCGGCGGCTGGCAGGCGCTGTTCGTCGTCCCGGGCCTGTTCGCCGCGCTGCTCGGGGTGGTGCTGTGGCCGGTCCTGCCCGGCGAAGCCGCGCGCTCCGAACGAGCCCCGCGGGCATCGCGCCTGCCCCAGCTCGAGCTGTTCCGCGCGCCGTGGCGGGTGCCGTTCGCGGTGGTCGCGACGCTGCTCTCGTTGAACGCGATGAACCTCTACCTGCTCAACTCGTGGCTGCCGACCGTGCTGCCGAGGGCCGGCTTCTCGCTCGACGACGCGGCGCGGATCGCGGGGGTGGTGCAGCTCGCCGGGCTGGCGATCGGCGTCGTGGCCAGCGTGCTCATCGACCGCTGGCGGCCGGGCGCGACGATGATCGGCCTGTTCGCGCTGATGGCCGCCTGCTTCGCTGCGATCGGCGCGATCGCGCCCGGCGCTGGCTGGATCGCATTGCTGATGGTCGGGGTCGGCGGCGCCTCGGCCGCCAGCATGGCCCTGCCCGCGCTGTGCGCCTACCTGTTCCCGCCGCGGCTGCTGTCCTCGGCGGTTGGCATGGGGGTGATGGTCGCGCGGCTCGGCGCTTTCGCCGGGCCGCCGCTCGGCCAGGCGATGCTCGACGTCGACGTCGCGCCGCAGATGTTCCTCGCTTCCGCCGCGCTGCCGGCCGGGATCGCCGCGTTGATCGGCCTCGCCATCCCCGTTGCGCTCGCGGTGCTCCGCCGGCAGGAAGCCACGGCCTAGTTCACGCCGGCGACTTGCTCGCTCTTGCGCCGCGCCGTCATCGGCAATCCCTCAGGCGAAGTGCCTCTGAATCCGGTGACGTTTCCGGCATCGTCGAGCTCGAACCGGAAAGTGCCGTTGCCGATCGGAGTGACCGACACATAGTTGAGCGGATCCGCCGCTCTGACGGGCATGAAAAACGGCTGGGGCGGATCGACCCGCATGAACAGCCGCTCGCCGCGCCGCTCGAACGTGAACTCGATCGGCGCGTGCTCGAGCGCATATTTTCCGGCCACGCGGTCGAGTTCCGCGGCCGCCAGCTTTAGGGACGGCGGGAGCGGCACGACCGGCGCGACCTCGTCGAGAGCGGCGATGGTCGGCAGGCCGTTCTCGAGGACGATCCTGTTGTTGAGCGACACGTCGCCTTCGTGCACCAGCCGGTCGATCACCGGGTGACGCAGGTAGACCATGTGGACGACCCACGGCCGCTCGAGCGTCTCGGGGTCGGTGATCGTGATGTCCGACTCCAGCCGATCCGGCCCGGTCATGTGCAGGCGCTCGATGAAGTGGGCGTTCTCGGACAGCGGCGGCCCGTCGGTAGAGTAATCGGGCGAATACTCCACGCTGACGGTGTCGATGACCAGGGTGTCACCCTCCCAGCAGCCGATCGAATCCCCCCACAGCGTCGGCCACCGTTCGTCCTCGGGCAAATGGGGCCGCCCGTCGGTGAAGATGTAGCGGACCTCACGGTATTCGCCGATCACGACGGTCTTCGTCGGCGACACGACGATGGTGAACGGCGATGGTGCGCTCATGACCAGCGGAAAGCTGAAGCCATGACCGCCGGTGTTGCCGGCAACACGGCCCATGCCTTCCTGCAGCCGCTCCCAGCCGGCCTCGTTCCAGGGGGCGTGGATTCCGAGCAGCTTGAGCCCGAGGAAAATCGGCGGAGCGCCAGGGATATCCCGGCCATTGAGACCCGCCTGGACGCCCTCGGCCATCCACACGCCTTCCCACGCGGCCACTCGGGCCAGGTCGGGTTGACAGCGCGGGGCTTCCGCTTGGCCCGCGGCCGCCGTGGACCAGAGCAGGGCCGCCGGGATCGCCAGGCCGGCGAGCCGCGTCACGAGCGCTGCTCCACCGGTCGCCCGTTGATGCTCCTCAGCGTATGGAGTTCGCCGCCCCTGTTGCCGTTGCGAAGCGGCGCAATCGTCAGCGTGATCCTGTCGCCGGGCTTCAGGGTATTCTTGCCCCAGCCGCGCTCCCGCAGCGAGTGCGGCGGGCCCATTTCCACGCTCCATTCCTCGGCCTGCCCGGTGCGCCCGGCGACCGTCAGCTGGATGTAGCAATGGGGGTTGGTGAACTGGAACTCGCGCACGGTTCCGGTCAACTCGACCGGGGCCTGCACGTTGAACATCGCGCGCGAGTGGTGCGCTTCGGCGGCCGGGGCAGCGACCAGCAAGGCTGCGCCCAGAAGGAATTTCAAGTCCATCGACCCCCCCAGGAAGACGACTCGCGACCCGCACCCAGGTTTTTATAAAGGCGGTCGGGCCTCTGCAAGCAATCGCGCGACGGCGTGCCTCACGGCCTGAAGTCGAGCCCGCCGACGCGCTCGGCGAAGCGCCAGCCGTCGGCGGTGCGCAGCAACCGGTCGGTGAAGGTGCCGACCAGCGGCGAGTTGGCGCTCATCGCCGGCAGCTCGCCCGCTGGCGCCGGGTCGCCCTGGTAGAGCAGGATCGCGCAGAACGCCCGCGCATGGTCGGCATCCTCGACCTCGACCACCACGTTGGCGATCAGGTGCCGCTGCACGCGCGGCGGACGGGCGCGGAAGCCGGCGAGGATCGCCTCGCGCCCGACGATCGGCTCGCCGCCGCTCGGCCGCCGGAACACGGCGTCCTCGGTGTAGAGCGCGGCCACCGCCGGCCAGTCCTGCGCATCGTTCAGGTTGACGTAGCGCTTGATCAGCCGCTCGCAGTCGGCCTCGATCGCGCGGCGCTCGTCCTCGGTCACGGCCCGGAGTCCGGCTTCGTCCGCTCGAGGAACAGCGAGCGGCCGGCCTCGTCGCTCGCCTCGAGCGTGGCGATCAGCCGCGTCAGGATCGAGCCGAGCTGGGCGGTCTCGTCGTCCGTCAGGTCGGAGAACAGGTAGTCGGCGACCCGCTCGCTCTGCGGCCGCATGATTGCGTAGAGCCGCCGGCCCTCGTCGGTCAGGCTGAGCCACTTGCGGCGGCGGTTGCCCGGGTCGGGCTGGACCTCGATCCGCCCGTGCCGCTCGAGCGTCGCCACGGCGCGGCTGACGCTCATCACGTTGACCCCGGTCAGCTCGGCGAGCTCGTGGCTGGCGGTGCGGCCGAGCGCGCCGATCGTCATCAGCAGGCGGAACTCGTTGAGGCTGATCTTGTAGCGGTGCGCGAGGTGGGTCGAGAACGGCGCCATCAGCCGGTTGGTCAGCTTCAGCAGCTGGTGCAGCATCGCCGCCTTGTCGCCGCTGGCGTTGTCGTTTCCGGTGCGCTTGAGCACTCGGCCACCCCCTCGATTGAGCGCGCGCAAACCGGCGCCTGCTTGGCTTCGATTATAACAGTCGTTAGCGTTTAGCCACAGAATCAGAGGATGCCATGACCGCCTTTCCGCAGACCATCCACTTCATCGGCAGCAACACCCCGCGGCGCGTCGAGCTGTCGGTCCGCAACCTCGCGGTCGAGGGCGAGATCCCGGCCGAGATCGACGGCGCGTTCTTCCGCGCGGTGCCCGACAACGCCCACGCGCCGATGTTCGACGACGACATCGCGCTCAACGCCGACGGGATGATCGCGCGCTTCAACTTCGAAAACGGGGCGGTCGACTACGACATCCGCTACGTCGAGACTGAGCGCTACCTCGCCGAGAAGAAGGCCCGCCGCGCGCTGTTCGGCCGCTACCGCAACCCGTTCACCGACGATCCCTCGGTCGCCGGCTTCGACCGCACCGTCGCCAACACCACGCCGGTGTGGCACGCCGGCCGGCTGTTCATGACCAAGGAGGACGGCCGCGCCTACGAGATCGACCCGCATACCCTCGCCACGCGGGGCAAGTGGGACTGGTACGGCGCGCTCAGGAGCGAGACCTTCACCGCCCACCCGCGCCTCGACCCGGTCACCGGCGAGCTGTTCTTCTTCGGCTACGAGGCGGGCGGTCTGTGCAGCCTCGACATCGCTTACGGCATCGCCGACGCCGACGGCAACCTCGTCTCCGAGCAGTGGTTCCGGCAGCCGTACTGCGCGACGATCCACGACTTCGTGATCACGCAGAAATACGCGATCTGGCCGATCTTCCCGACCACCGCCGACCTCGACCGGCTCAAGGCGGGCGGCCACCACTGGGCGCACCAGCAGGAGCTCGAAAGCTGGCTGGCGATCATGCCGCGCTACGGCTCGGTCGACGAGATGCGTTGGATCAAGGGCCCGGCCGGCATCTCGGCGTTCCACGAGGTCAACGCCTACGACGACGGCGACCTGGTCCACATCGACTTGTGCCTGACCGACACCAACGCCTTCCCGTTCATGCGCGAGGCGGGCGGCATCCACCGCGACCAGCAGAGCCTGCAGGGGGCGCTGACCCGCTGGACGATCGACATGAGCAAGGCCGAACCGACGATCGAGGAGCGCCCGCTCGGCCCTCCGGGCGACTTGCCGCGCCTCGCCGACGCCGACCAGGGCCGGCCCTACAATCGCGCCTGGTACCTGAGCATGAACCCGCACGGCGGGCCGCCGATGCCGGGCGGGCCGGTGGGCGTCAACTTCAACGCGCTGATGCGCATCGAGCCCGGCAACGGGCGCCTCGGCGTGATGGGCGTCCCGCCGGGGGCGGCGATCAGCGAGCCGGTTCATGTGCCCGCGCAGGACCCCGCGCACGGCGGCTGGCTGATGATGGTGGTTGACGTCCCCAACGGGCCCCCGGGCCAATCGGCGCCGCATGACTATTCGTCCGAGCTGTGGATCGTCGAGGCCGACGCGGTCGAGCAAGGCCCCATCGCGCGCGTCCGGACCGGTCTCGCGCTGCGCAGCCAGGTCCACGGCTGCTGGGTCAGCCGGGCCAAGCTGGACGCGAGCCGGCGGAGGTAGCATACTCCGTTCAAAATACGGGGAGAGTGTCATGAAGTTCTCGCGCATTGCCGTTGCGCTTGCGGCGCCCTTGCTGTTCGCCGCGCCGGCGCTCGCCAAGGACCCGGTTCCGTCCGCCAAGGACTATCCCGCGCCACCCGCCGGGTGGCAGGTGCCGCGCACCGCGTGGGGCGACCCGGATCTGCGCGGCATGTGGCCGGTCGACTACCTCGCCGGCACCCCGCGCGAGCGGTCGGCCGAGCTCGGCGACCGCCGCGAGTGGACCGAGGAGGAATACCAGCAGCGCTTCGCCGCGGCCGAGGAAGGCGCCACGCTGATCGACAAGCAGGACAAGGTCGGCATCCTCGGCATGGGCCACTGGACCGAGCGCGGCCGGCCGCTGTGGCAGACCTCGCTGATCGTCCAGCCGGCCAACGGCCGCGTGCCGGCGCTGACCGAGGAAGGCCGCCGCGCCCAGGCCGCGGTCAAGACCTCGTGGAACACCGAGGTGTTCGATTCGCTCGGCGATTTCGGCATCTGGGACCGCTGCCTGACGCGCGGCCTGCCCGGCTCGCTGATGCCCGGCGCCTACAACATGGGCATCCGCATCATGCAGAGCCCCGGGCTGGTGGTGATCCCGATCGAGATGGTCCACGAGACGCGCTTCGTCTATCTCGACGGGCGCGCGGCGCCGCCGCCCGAAGTGCAGCAGTACCTCGGCTTCTCGCGCGGCCACTGGGACGGCGACACGCTAGTCATCGAGACGACCAACTTCACCCCGGGCATGAGCAACGGCGCCTCGCCCAACAGCGCGCAGATGAAGCTGACCGAGCGGCTGACCCCGACCGGCCCCGACCAGATCCGCTACGAAGCATGGATCGAGGATCCGGTGATGCTGACCGCGCCGTACAAGATCGACATGCCGTGGCGGCGCAACCCGAACTACGAGTTCTACGAATACGCCTGCCACGAAGGCAACGTGCAGATTCGCGGCTACATCACCGCGACTTCCCCGCGCTTCCAGCATCTGCGCGAGGAGCAGTGGGCCGAGCAGGGCGAGAAGCCGACGCCGGCGGAGCCGGGGCCGGGCGGCCAGCGGTAGCCGCGGCCGCGTTGCCGGCCCCGGGCGGGAAACCCGCGACCGGCTGAGGCGTCTCCTCGCTGTCCCCTGGGCAGCACGAGGAGCGAGCGATGACCGGCCGGATCGAACGCTGGCGCACCTTGAGGCAACTCGACGCGTGGCTGCGCACGCCGATGCTGCTGTTGAGCCTCGTATGGCTGGCGCTCGTCGTGATCGAGCTCACCGCGGGGGCCGACACGCTGCTGTCGACCATCGGCACGGCGATCTGGGTCGCGTTCATCGTCGAGTTCGTCGTGCGCTTTGCGCTGGCCCCCGAGAAGCGCCCGTTCCTCAAGCGCAACTGGCTGACGGTCATCGCGCTGGTTGTCCCGGCTTTCCGCCTGCTCCGGGCCTTCGCCGTGTTCCGGGCCGCCGGCGCGTTGCGCGGGCTGCGCCTCGTCAAGATAGTCGGCACCGCCAACCGCAGCATGAACGCGCTGAGGGTGACGCTGCGCCGCCGCCAGTTCGGCTATGTCGGCGGCCTGACGCTGCTCGTGATGGCGCTCGGCGCCGCCGGAATGCTGAGCTTCGAGCCGGCCGCCGAGGTCCGCGGCGGCTTCGCCAGCTACTGGGACGCGCTGTGGTGGACCGGCATGCTGTTGACCACGATCGGCAGCCAGTTCTGGCCGGTGACCAGCGAAGGGCGCATCCTCGCCTTCCTGCTGTCGCTCTACGGGCTGGCGGTGCTCGGCTATCTGACCGCGACGTTCGCCAGCTTCTTCATCGGGCGCGATGCCGAAAAGGCCGACGGCCCGGTGGCCGGCGCCGCCGAGCTGGCGGCGCTGCGCAAGGAGATCGAGATGCTGCGCCTGGCCGTCGCCGGCGACGGCCAGGCGGCAGCGGGTTGACCGTCAGGCCGCGTCGGCCGGGGCCTTCCTGGTCAGCGCGTTGGCGAGCATCTCGGAGACGTAGCCGAACACCGCGCCGATGATCACCGACAGGGCGACCGGCACGATCGCCTCGGTCGGGTCGCCGTCGTAGAGCGGCAGCGCGCCGGCGATCGAGGCGAAGCCGTAGACGCTGGCCGGGATCGTCGCCAGCAGCGGGATCTTGCTCGACAGGCAGATCAGCGCCGCGCCGAGGCCGACGGCGATGCCGAACGCGATCGGCGCGTCGAGCGAGCCGAGCGGACCGGTCGCCAGCAGCACCGCGGCGAGGCCGACGAGCGCGCCCCAGATCATGCACACCACCGCGGTGGTCGAGCCCTTGATGCCGCCGCCCGAGTGGAAGTGGCAGCCCCAGGCGATGAACGAGACCCAGATCAGGCCGGCGAGGATCGTCGAGTTGAGCGGCCCGATGTAGAGCCAGGTGTCGAGGACGGCGAGCAAGCCGACCGAGGTGGCGAGCGCAAACAGTGCAGGCATGTGACAACTCCCCCAAACGTTATCGTTTTTGTCGAGGCGGCCCGGTCATGCCCGTCCGCAAGGAAAAGCTAACCATCTCCGTTCGCCGCGTCCAGCCGCCGGGGCGCGCCCATCCACGCTTGCGCACGGCCTTGGGCGGCGGCACTCTCCGGGCCGGCAACGGGAGGATGGACATGGTGCGCAACTGGTTGGCCGCGGCGGCGGCGGTGGGTGGGATCGCGCTCGGCGCGCTGGCGGGGCCGCATGTGCCCGGCCTGGCGGCCGAGGGCGCCGCGGCGGGCGACGGCGCGCTGGCGGACCGCATCGCCATCGAGGACATGGTCACGCGCTACTAC